>Ga0182024_10006651_pt1 | contig 25291 bp, 22 predicted proteins | sample P32metaG_FD_120480 | JGI IMG/M metagenome (GOLD analysis project Ga0182024, IMG submission 120480) | Permafrost microbial communities from Stordalen Mire, Sweden - P3-2 metaG (Illumina Assembly) | ecosystem: Environmental > Terrestrial > Soil > Wetlands > Permafrost | place: Sweden: Stordalen...
CGACGCCTCGCGATCCACTCCGCGAGACGAAGAAGCGCCGGTGCCGCAATTATGGGCCAGCTCGGCGAGGATCGTCGAGGTCGAATTTCGCATGCACTGCAATTGTTTTGCTTGGTACTCCGGGAGAGGAACGGACAACTACGACCGCGAAGCGATCGCCGAGGAGATGGGGCGGAGCACTTTGGGGATAATGTGGGATTCGCAGAGCAGTTCAGCCCGCTCGGTCATTTTCGTGAACATCTGCTCCATCGGCTCGCGGGGGCGGTCGCCCCAGTAGCGCCGCACGATCAGGTAGACGCTGATCACGTCGTCGCTGTAGTCGCCGGTACGGACCTGGTAGCTGTTGGTCCGGGTCACCACGTCAATCCGGGCTTGCAGCCGGCAGTCTTCGCTCAAGGCCACGGTAACCGTTGGCTGGAAGTCTACCGCTTTGGCGCCGGTCTCTTCGGTCAGGCAGGCCAGCGGCGACTCGGTGAACAGGCTCTCGGCGATGATCTCGTCGTGGTTCCCGCCGAAGGTGAGGTCGAAGCCGAACAGCACGTCCAGGTAGTCGATCTCGATGGGGCTGAGGCCCAGATGGTGCGGGGCCATTTCCAGGATCAGGCCATGCAACCGAAGCGCCTCTTCGATGGTGGGGGGATTGACGTGCCCGCTGGTCAGCCGGCGTGGCTCCAGGCTCAGCCAGCGGTAGCCGGGGCCGTTGCGGTCTTCTTCGAGGTTAAATTCGTTGGCGTCGTTCTTGCGGAACCGCGTCAGGTTCGGAAAGCCCTTCTGCACGCGCTCGAAGAAATGGAGCAGCGTTTCGCGATTGTGAGGCAGCGTCAATTGCGACCCCAGCCGCATGTTGACGTAGAAATCATCGCAGAACGCTGAAAACGGGTGAGTCATACCTTCTCCCGATAGCCCGGTACAAAAAGGACGGAGGCGGGGCCAAAACCGGGGGCGTCAAGCCCACGGCTGGCACCGACTCATCTGATCTGGAGAAAGATCGGCCGAAACGCCCGATAACCTATTATAAATTCCCAAATGGGCCAGCGGGCCCCTTTGGCAAGCTCAGGGCGGTGCCGTCCATCCTGCGGGATGGCACGGCTGCCCGACCGCCCACATCACCTCGCGGCAAATGCGCAAAACGCGATCCTTCTCCCGATCTTTCAACCAATAGTTCCCGACGCTGCTTCATCGATGCTTCGGCAAGCCCAACTGCCTGGACATCGGCTACATCTGTATCTCTTCGACCCCTTAGACGACAACAGAACGCCGCCGGTTCGGTGGCGTTCTCAAATTCCCTCCCGTTCGACAAGCTCAGGACAGGCCGGTATGGTTGCCGCATGGCCAAAGCGAAAGCCCCGCAAGCTCCCCCCGGCACAAAGGCCGGCGCTAAGCCGGTTTATGCATTGGTTGGTTCGGATGCGTTCCTCCAGTTGCAGAAGCTTGGGGCGATCGCCCGGCTCCTGCCCAAGGACGCCCAGCGTTTCGACTTCGACGGGGACCGGGCCACGCTCGCCGAGGTGCTCGACGAAGTCCGCAGTTTCGCCATGTTCGGGAGCGGCAAGCTGGTGGTCATCCGCAACGCCGAGGCGTTCATCACGCGCTTCCGCGAGCAACTGGAAGACTACCTGGCCGCCCCCTGCGACAGCGCCACGCTGGTCCTGCGTGCCGACACGCTGCCGAAGGTCCAGCGCGTCTACAAGCTGATCGTCAAGGTGGGCCAGGTCGAAGAGTGCAACGCCCCGACCGACCCGCGCAGCCTGGCGAAGTGGGCGATGGAGCAGGCGAAGTCCGCCCATGGCGTGACGATCACCCCCGATGCCGCGGCCCTGCTGGCCGACCTGGTCGGCAACGACCTGGGCCGGCTCGACAGCGAGCTGGAAAAACTCGCCATCCAATCCGACGGCAAGCCCATCGACGCCAAGAGCGTCTCCGGCGGCGTCACGTTCCAGCGCGAGCAGGAAATGTGGGCGATGACCAACGAGCTGGCCGCCGGCCAGCCCGCCGACGCGCTGAAGCGTTGGCGGCAACTGGTGCAGTCCGACACCTCCGCCGAGTTCCGTGCCGTCACCTGGCTGGCCATGTGGCTGGAAGACGTAGGCGTGGTCATGGCCTCCAAGCGCGGCGCCGGCCCCGGCGTCGGGAAGCTCGCCTGGAAATACAAAGACCGCCTCAACGCCTTCATCCAGACCGCCGAGGCCCTGGGCCCCGCCGGCCACTCCCGCGCCCTGAGCCTGCTCGCCGAGATCGACCACCAATCCAAATCCGGCATCGGCGACGCCGCCACTAACGTCGAACGCTTCATCCTGGCGGTGGGAACGGCCACGTAATGAAATGCTGAATGCTGATTGATGAACACTGAATGCGGCGTCTTTTGTTCCATTCATCATTCATCATTCATCATTCATCATTCATCATTCAGCATTCAGCATTCAGCATTTCTGCCCCCTACTCCGCCCTCACCAACGGCGTGTCCACCACATGCTCCGAGACAAACCACGTTTGCAGCTCGTTGGTCCGAATCACGTTGCTGACCAGCAGGTCATTGGTCCCATCGTCGCCGGCATCAGTGGCGACCTTGGCGGCCTTGCGGGCCTCGATCAAGACCAGCTCGTGCGCTTCCAGAAGACGCGAGATCTGCACCGGCACCTCTTCCCGGCCCTTGGGCGGACGCGGAATACGCGTGGCCTCGGCCACGTCATGTGCCATCGCAATCGCCACCCCGCCCAACAGCATGATCCGCTCGGCCACCTCATCCACCAACTCCGACTGCTCGTCGGCGTGCTTATCGAACAGCAGGTGGAGCTGATAGAACGTGTGCCCGCTCACCTGCCAGTGGTGCTTCTTGTACATGTCGCGCAGCGTGATCGTGTCAGCCAGGACCTGATTGAGCGCCTCCACGCTGGCGGCCCGCACTTTCTCGTCCAGCCCGATCGGCATCCGCACGACCGTGCCAAAACGCTGCGTCTCCTTCCCATGCTGGCCGGTGATCGGCGTGGCACGATCTGTCGTCGCCCCGCCGTTTGTCCCGTGACGTCCCTTTGTGCTTTGCATGTCGCTTCTCCGTGTTCGCCAGGTGGACGGCGCACCACTGCGGCACGCCCAGTGCGACAAATGATGATGGATTCCGCCCCCCGACGTAACGGCAGAAATCGTATGAAAAGTTGCCAATGACAACCGCCGGCAATCTCAGCGTCTATTGGCCCTGTCTGAAAACTGGTCGGAGCTGCGGCGGGTCGGAAATGCCCCAGATGCGATGGCGTCGCGACGAAGCGACTCAACCGAAAGAGTCGTTGAGGAGCGACAACGAAGCAGATGGGGTATTTCCGGCCCGCCGCAGCCCGACGAGTTTTCAGACAGGGCCATAAGCCGTGCCGCCTTTTACAGTAACCGAGAACTCACCTTCCTCGCTGCGCGTTGTCCAATTCAGCGTAAGGGCTGATCGCAAGTATTGGCGGCCCGAAACGTGGCAAAAACAACAAAGGTGCAATCATGAAAATGCGTTGGATGACTTCGGCTGTTCTCACCTTCGGCGTCTGCGCCGCTGCCCCGGTCCTGGCGGAGGACTATCGCCGCCTCGATCGGCCCGCTGTTGATGTCCGGCTTGGTGCCGTCCCCGTCGATCGTGACTGGCGCGAGCATCGGGACGTCGCGATAGCAGAGGTGCCGCCCCCGGTCATCGAGACGGCCCAGCGGTTCGGCAACGGCCGCCATATCGACTCGGTCGCTTTCGTCCGGAGCGACCGGGGTGAATTCTTCGTCGTCCACATGTCGCGGTTCCACAAGCGCGACATCAACCTGCGAATCGATCCCGCCGGCGGGCTGATCGCCATCGACCGGTATTGAGGGGCTCAATAGTCACGCCGGCAGAAAATCCACGCTGCCAATGCGACGATCACCGCTTCGAACGCCAATGAGGTCCCGACGACCCAACTCACCGAGCGGGCGCGCAGGGCCTTGTCTGTCATGGCCGTCACGGCAACGTCGTCGGTGGTCATCCCGAAGAACAATGGCCTTGGCTCATCCTCTGCAGCGGCCCGTTGTTCGGCCTGGTCGTCGGCGCTGTCCATTTCGGTCGCCGACGAGAGCTTGCGCCGCATCAACTCAACCGTTTCAGTGGTCTTGGGCAGTAGGGTCATTGTCATGAACGCTGGGCGATGCCAGTCGAACCCCTCCGTGGCGTCCTGCCGTTTCTGCCGGAGGGCGTCGATCTTGCTCTGATACGATGCCCTTTTTTCATCCTGGTCCTTGGACGATCCCGGCGTCTGAAGTTTCGTCAGTTGCAGTTGTTGATTGGCGATCTGCCGATCGAGGCGCGCGGCGACAATCTCTGCCTTGAAATTGCTCTCGAGTGTTGCATTCTCAACAACATGCACGCCCCATATAATGCACCAGAACAGGATTGTCAGGAGCACCGCGGCGATCGTAGAACGCGTGAGTACACCCAACAGCACGCACACACAATAAACATAGCTGAAGAAACAAACTACGATCGGGACCGCCCAAAAGACCCCGGGTTGCCATGTGCCGCCGCGGATGCCGAGCACGAGGAAGCTCGCGGCACAGAATATAGAAACCTGCAACACGACAAACGCCAAGCCTGCGACGTATTTCGTGAGAAAAAGGCGGACGCGTCCGATGGGCTTCGCGAGGTACAGATCGATCGAACCGCCGGAAAGGAGATCGGGGAATATTCCCGCAGTTGAAATCAAGGCAAGCGCGGCGGCGATCCACGTCAGCCAGATGTTGACTCCCAGGGTGTAAAAAAGCCCCTTGTAGATTTCTGCTCGGTCCATATCGAACGTGTCGAAGGAGCGGCCGACGCGCATCCCAAATACAGTGACACCGTGTGGATTGATACCCACGGCGAGAAACGCGAGGACAACTAAACCCGACAATATCAGAACGATCCAGAACAACTTCCGGGCGTTGAGTTCGCGGTATGCGTCGATGAGAATTGCGAGCGTCTGGGTAATCATATGCCCTTTGGGGTGGACGCCCCGCCCTAAAGGGGAGGCGCCGGTGGTCGATTATCTAACAATAGTTGTCCCCCGCGCTGCCCCCGGCGTCATCGCCGCTCCTGTCAGCGGGTCGGTCACCGCCTCCATAAACAAATCCTCCAGGCTTTGCCGGAATGGCTGCAGCCGTCTAACAACCAGCCTTTGCCCTCGCAGGGCGTCCAGTATCGGCTGGACGGCGGCCGCGTCACTGGTGCCAATGCGGACGGCCTGGCCGTCGAATTCCACCCAGGGATTGGCGCTATGGCCCGGGACCTTGCCCCGGTCAATGAACGCCAGCGGCGCGGGCGGCGGCGGGCGGCCGGGTATCGGCAGCGGCGGCGGGCCGGACGCCGCCGGGTTCGGAGCGCTCTCGGTCAGGTGGCCCGGCAACGCCGCCATCACGCGCTCGCGCAGGGCGGCGGCGGATGTCCCGCCCGCGGCAATCTCGATCTCGTAGTATTGCTTCGTTTCGGTCAGTTCATCCACCGTCCCATGCTTGGCCACCCTCCCCTTGACCAGGATCGCGACGCGGTCGCAGAGCATCTCCAGCTCGCTGAGCAGGTGGCTGTTGATGAAGACGGTCTTGCCTTCTTCGCGGAGCCGGCTCATGACCCCGCGGATGTCGCGCCGGCCGACGGGATCGACGCCGTCGGTGGGTTCGTCCAGGACGACCAGGTCCGGGTCGGCGGCCAGGGCCTGGGCCAGGCCGATCCGCTGCATCATCCCCTTGGAATAAGTCGAGACCTTTTTGTCGGCCCACTCCAGCATGCCGACCGTTTCCAGCAGTTCGCCGGCCCGGCGCTTGCGGGTGGGGCGGTTGACGTCGGACAGAGCAGCGAAGAACTCCAGCGTCTGCCGGCCCGTGAGGTACTTGGGGAAGCGGTGGTTCTCCGGCAGATACCCCACCCGCCGCAGCGTCGGCTTGTGCCCCACCGGCGAGCCGAGGATGGTCCCCTCGGCAGTCGTGGGCTTGATGACGGTCATCATGATCTTGACCAGCGTGCTTTTCCCCGCCCCATTGGGCCCGAGCAGCCCGAACACCTCCCCACGGCGCACGCGCATGTCGATGCCCTGAAGGGCAAGCACTTTGCCCTTGTAAATCTTGGCCACTCGCTTGAGGTCGATGGCCAAGCCGTCTTTAGAGGCGGTATGGGTCATGGGGATCAGCCCCGGAAAGGATTCTTCATTGAAAATGGGTTCGCCACTGGATCGAAACAGAACAACCGCTCGTCCTCAAGTGATGATTTAACCGGAAAGGGGTGAAAGACGCAAAGGGACGGGCCTGTGGTCGAATGAGTCTTCGGCTTGCCCACGATGCATGAAACCACACTCCGTCTCCCGGTACTCCGGGAGGCGGGGCTGGGGTGAGGGTCTTCGGCGCTTCGGGCCAGACCCTCACCCTAACCTTGGGCTGATGAAAACGACGCTGCATTGTTCATCCCGATTCTATTGCGCTCCTGTCCCCTCTCCCGGTACTCCGGGAGAGGGTTAGGGTGAGGGTCTTTTTGCTCCGAGGGAAAAAGAAGACCCTCGCCCCTGCCCTCTCCCGGAGTACCGGGAGAGGGAGAAGATGCGCTCACCTCTCGCGGCATCCGGCGGCATCGACTACCCTGTGACGCAGGAAAAACGTGGCAACGCTGCAGGACAAATTCCGAGGGTGCCTGATCGGTGCGGCGATCGGAGACGTCGTTGGCGCAGCGGTCGAGGCGGAGTCACCCGAATACATCGCGCAATCCTATCGCTCCATCGATGAAATCCTCGCCGTGGCGAGCGTGCCCGAATTTGCCGGGCCCGCCTGGCGAGTCGGCCGGTTCACCGACGACACGCAGATGATGCTCTGCGTCGCCGAATGGCTGCTCGACGACGAACCTCGTACGTCGGAACGTCTCCTGGCGAGATTTGCCGAGGCCTACGAGCCATGGAGACGCTACGGCTCGGGGACCGAATCAATCCTGCGCCTATATCCCGAGCACAAGGCCGAATGGCGCCAACTCGCTACGGCGATGTTTCCCCACGGGTCGTACGGCAATGGAAGTGCCATGCGAGTGGCGCCGGTCGGCCTGGCCTGCTTCGGTGACTTGAAGACAGCCGCCTCAATTGCAGTGGACTCATCGCGTCCGACCCACAGTCATCCGCTGGCATACCAGGGAGCCGTACTTCAAAGCATCGCGGTTGCTGTCGCTGCCGGCACTACCTCGAGTGACATTGAGCCGGATGGGCTCCTCGGCCCGATGCGCGCGAGCCTGACGCGTTTCTCCGACCTGCTGCACGACACATCGAAGTTCACCCGGGCGCTCGACGCGATCGAACAAGGACTGGATCTCGGTATATCATGCATTCAAATGTCGTCGGTGCTCGGCACAGGCCTGGCCGCCGATGAAGCGGTGCCGATGGCGGTGTACTGCTTTCTGCGCCACCCCGACTCGTACCCCCGCGTAATCCACGAAGCGATCTTCATCGGCGGGGACACGGATACGATCGCCTGCATGGCCGGCGCTATTTCGGGGGCGTTCCTCGGCGCCGCCGATATTCCCGAACATTGGCGTGCCGCGGTACGGGAGGAGAAATACTCCGTCGGTGCAATCGAAAAGTTAGCTGACCGCCTTTCGGCCAGGTACGTCGGATGCCGTTAGAGACCAAGCTTGGTCAACATCCTTCATCCAACGAAGTAGTCGGAGTTACGCAAAGCGGAGACTCCCCATGCGCAAATCACTCGCCACGCTTCTTGCCCTCCTGGCTCTGGCATCGACCGTCTGTGCGGCCCCAGCGACGCATCAACCGCAGCTTGGCTCGGTGGACTGGCAGCCCAGCCCCGACCATCCGGTCGGCTGGCGCGGCGATGGGACCGGGCGGTTCCCCGCTGCCGACCCGCCCGTGCAGTGGGGGCGGACGGTCAAGGGATTTTATGCCGAACTGCGGTGCCTGGGCGGCAAGCCGCCGGGGCCGGACAAGGCCGGCGAATTGCTCAACATGGGCTTTCTTCGCGACTGGGCCATCATCGGGTCGTTCGATACCAGGGACTTCAAGACCGGCATCGACGAAGTGATCCTCAAGGACGAAACCACCCTGGAACCCGGCATCGGCGACAAGGCCGGCGATCAGGCCTGGGGCCACTGGCACATCTCCGTGGAGAACCAGAGCAAGAGCGACGGCAAACTGCTCCTCGATTTCGCCCAGGCCTTCGGCAAGACCAGCCAGCAGGAATGGCAAAACCACCCCGGCACCATGCAGCCCTGGGCGGCTTACGCCCAGACCAGCATTTGGTCGCCCGTGGCCGGCAAGGTGCGGCTGCGGATCGAGGGGAACAGCACCCGCAAAGCCTGGCTCAACGGCCAGGCGGTGACGATGCCCACCCAGTGGGCGCCCTCGCCGGTGGTCGATCTCAAGCAGGGATGGAACGGCCTGGTGGTGAAGTGCGTTTCGTCCGTGGGCGGCTGGAATTTCGTGGCCCACGTCGCCCCGCTCCCGCCATACGAATACGAGACAAAGAACATCCAGTGGATGACGCGGATGCCCGGGCCGAGCTGGTGTTCGCCCATCATCGTCGGCGATCGTGTCTTCGTCAGCGCCGACGGCGGGACGCTGCTGTGCATGAACAAGGCCGACGGCAAGGTGCTGTGGATGCGCAGCACCACGTACTACCATTCGATCGATGCTGACGAGCAGAAGAAATTCACCGACCTCGCGCCCAAGGTCGAGCAACTCGACGAGGCTTGTCAGACGCTGCCGGCGCTGATCAACCAGGCCATCAGCCCCGATGGCATGAAGGCCGACCGCGATGAATCGCTCAACAAGCAAATCAAGGACAAGTGCGACTTGGAAACCGCCATCCAGGAGGCCATGGGCAAGGCCGACAGGAAACTCTACCGGGCCTGGGGCAATGACATCGACACCTCCAAGTACAACCCGGTCAGCGACGGCAAGCATGTCTGGGCGGCGTTCTGGGGCGGGAACAAGGGAATCGGCGCCAATGTCGTGGCCTGCTTCGACCTCGAAGGCAACCGCATCTGGAGCCATTTCTGCGGGCAGACCGACATCAGCGAGCATGGCACCCATTGCTCGCCGGCCCTGTGCGGCAACTACCTCATCTTCAAGACCGGCGAAATGCTCTTCGGCTTCGAGAAAGCCACCGGCAACATCGCCTGGAAGAAAAGCATCGGCGGCGGGCTCGGCGCCACCCCCCTGCCGGTGCGGATCGGAACCGAAACACTCGCCTATGTCCCGCAGGCGGGCCTGTTCCGCCCGTCCGATGGCACGCTGCTGTGGAAGGCCGCCGTCACCACAGACATCCCAACGCCCACGATCATCGATGGGACGATCTATGGGCTCGGCCAGGAGCGTTATTTCGCCTTCAAACTGCCCGAGCAGGCCTCGGATGCGCTGACGGTGCAAACGGTGGTGAAGACGCCATGGAAGGAGATCGAATACCACATGCCAGGGGTTTTCACCGACAGCGTTGTTGCTTCGCCCCTGTATGTCGACGGCCTGATTTATCTCCCCAGCCAGGGCGGCGCGATGAATGTCGTCGAGGCCAATACCGGCCGCCGCGTTTACGCGCACGCGATGGATTCCCTGAACCCCCGCCTGACGTGGGTGTTCGCCGTTGGGATCTGCTCCAGCGCGACGCTGGGCGGCAATCACATCTACGTCCGCGACGACCAGGGGCAGACGCTCGTCCTGGCCCCCGGCCCAGAGTACAAAGAAGTGAGTAAAAACCTGCTGGTCGAATACAGCAAGGAAGGGGCGCAGCCCGAAGTACAGAGCAACTTCTTCTTCGAAGGCCGGCGAATTTACTTCCGCACCCGCGGCTTCATGTACTGCATCGGGGAAGGACCCTAAGCCGGCGGCTGTGCTTGCCCACCGGCAGACCGCTCCCAGATCGCCACCTTCATCGCCCCAGATGGCTTGCATGCACGGCGGGGGCATGATGGGGGTCGGACCTGACGTGGACTGCGGCGGCGGGCGCCGTGTCGGGCCACTCGCGGTCCTGGGGGTTGAGATCGTCGCAGAGCTGTTTCCAGACCACCTCGGCCTGGATCGGGTCGTCGATGATGATCAGGCGCGGGCCCACCTGGATTTCCAGGCTCATCGGCGTTCCCTTGACGCTGGCCTTGCGGACGACGCAGCTAATCTGGTCCAAATTGAAAATGGTGTTGCCGAACCGCACGAAGTGTGTCATGACGGGTCCTTTCCTCAAAAATGCCTCAACCGTCGCGCGAACCTGGGTCGGCCGGGATGGCCGTGCGATATGCTGAAAAACTGGCGCCTGCGACAGGTAGTGCCCGCGGAGCCGACGGGATTAAGGCATAAGATACCACTTCGAATGGGGGAACGTCAAATTCATGTAAGGTCGCGAGCCTTGAGGACTCTAATCGGATGTCGAATGAGCAGAACGGCGGTCGTAGCGGAGTCGGGATTGGACGAAGCCGAGGATACGCTTCTGCGGTTTCGTTTCGCCCGGCGCGAGCCGCAGGCGTTCGACGAGGTCGTCGCGACTTACCAGTCGCGGGTGACCCGCCTGGCGCAACGACTGCTCGCCTGGTCAGCCGATGCTGATGATGTCGTGCAGGACGTGTTTTTGGCGGCCTTCACCAAGGCTGGATCGTTCCGCGGCGAGGCATCGCTGTGGACCTGGCTGACGGCCCTGACGCTGAACCGGTGCCGGCGCTTCCACCGCAGGGCGGCGCTGGTCCGGCGGGTGCGGTCCACGTTGGGGCTGTCCGCGGGCGGGCACGCCCCGGCCGCGGATTCCCGTAGCGGTAGCGATGAAACAGCCCGGCAAGTCCGCTCCGCCGTGGCGGCGCTGCCGCCGATCGAGCGTGAGGTGATCGTCCTCTATTACCTCGAGCAGCGGTCGATGTCCCAAATCAGCGAGCTGCTGGGCGTCTCCAGCAATGCGTTGCAGGTCCGCATGCACCGCGGGCGGCAGAAACTGAAGTCGGCACTGGCGGAACTAAGAGAACCATGAACGACCAACGACTCGAAGAACTCCTGCGATACGCCGACGCCGATCCGCCCGCGGCGACGGCGTCGTCCCTGGCGGCCGCGGTCCGCCGCCGGGCACGGCGCCGGGCGGTGCTGCGGGTGGCCGGCCCCGCCGCAGCCGCGGCTGCGGCGCTGGTTATTGCCTTGACCTTCGGGCACGTTGGCCGGCCTGACCGGCGGATCGCTGATGAGACGCCCGGCAGACCTGGATCGCCCCGGACCCTGCCATCATCGCTGCCGGCGGCGACCGTCGACATCGAGCGGCTGCGGGCCGAATGCGTTCAACTGGAACGACAGGCCGACCTGCACGCGAAGCTGGCGGCGTCGATGGTGCATGCCGAAGGCCTGGCCGCGCACCGCGCCCGCGCGGCCAGCGTCCTGGCCGAACCCGACGCCGGGCAGGTGGTGGCGGCACAGCTCGACCGGGCCGCCAGGACGCTGGTCGATTTCGGTGACGATCTGCTGCGCCGGCAGGCGGCGATCGACCCGTCCGCCCGAACGATGGCGGCCGGCGCCTACCGCGACGCCGCGGCGCTCTCCCCCGACAGTCCCGCCGCCGCCGTGGCGCGGCAGCGGCTGCAAGAAATGAACATTTGAAAGGAGCATACGATGCGATCCATGATGCTAATTGGAATGGTCCTGGTCTGCGCTTTGGTCCCGGCGGCCTTCGCCGCTGAACCGCCGCCCAAGGCGCCGGAAAGCCAGCCAGCGCCGGCGGATTCCGTGCGCGCCGCAGAGCTGCGCATATATGACGCCGAACTGGCGCGGGCGTACGAGGCTGAGGCCCGGCGACAACAGGAGGAGACGCAAGCCCGGCTGCAAGACCTCCGCGCCAAGATTCGCGCAATGACCGGCCGCACCGACGTCTCCGCCGATGGCCTGCGCAAGCTGGTGCAGACACTCGAGGAACAGCGCGAGGCACTGGAGCTGGATGAGGCGGGCGCCCAGGCGAGAAAGGCCGCCCTGGAAGACGCGCTAAAGGCGGCGGCCCAGAATGCCGCCAAATCGGTTGAGGGAGATACGGCCCTCAGGGAGCTTCGTAAGGTTGTGGATATGCGTGAGGCACAGCTCAGCCGGATGGTGAAGCTGAACCAGACCGGCGCGGCGCCGCAATCCGATATTGAAGCAGCCGAGGCCGAACTGGCACAAGCCAAAGTCAACCTCGCCCTGCGGCAGCATCAGGCGGCGCTGGACCAGGGCGTCGACGGCATGTCCGCGCTGAACCGCGATCTGGTGAACCTCACCATCGCCGAGGCCGAGCGTATGGCCCGCCTTGAATTCATCAAGCGCCGCTTGGACAAACTTGGTGAGGCGATGCCCTTGCTCGACGATCTGGACGGCCTGCAAGGGCGGCTGCAAAGGGATCAGGCGGCCGCCGACTTCGCTGCTGACAAGGCGAAGCTGGCCCAGTGGAAAGCCGCACACAAAAGCCAAGACCGGGTTGACTTCACAACTACCGCGCCGGCGACGCGCTAGGCTACTAAGGATCGGCGCATGAATTTCGGTCATGGCGCACGAAATAAGGAGGACGTGCAATGCGGATCACGCCGGGGCAGAGTGAGCGAGTTTTACGAGTTCGCGCCGCCCCGGATTCGGTGCGCCGTGGCGGGCTCGGTGGTCCCGGGCGCCGCGAATCCGGGGCGGCGCTACGGTCGCAAGCGACCTAACGCTCTGCCCCGGCGTGACGGGAGTGAACCGCGAAACCGCGCGGGCTGTGGCAGTCATTGATTCGCTTGCTTCCCGAAGCGGACCGCACGCATCGGTTCTTCAATGCCTGTCGGCACGATGAGTCGTGAATACAGTTCCGGCCGGCGGGCGCGGAGCCAGCGGCGGCCGGTCGATTGGGGTATTAAATCCAAGTCCAAATCGGCAGCGATGAGCCCGTCCGCCGGCTCGTTGGTTTCGGCCACGCTGCGCCCGTATGGGTCGAGAATCATCGAGTTCCCAGTGCGGATTTCATCATCATCGGCACCGATGCCGTTGGAAAACAGGATGAACATGCCATTGTCGTGGGCGCGGGAGGGGAGCCAGCGTATGAGCCAGCCTTGGCCGTTCGGGCCAAGCAGCTCGGCGCGGATTGGCCCCGGGTCGAGCCTGCAGTCGTGCCAGAGCTTGGGGTCGATGCGCTTCATCCCGTGCGGGCTGACGGAATTGCACCCGCCGGTCTGGTGTGGGGCCAGCAATACTTCCGCACCCATCAGCGCGGTGATGCGGGTGTTTTCGACGATGTTGTTGTCATAGCAGATGAGCACTCCCACGCGCACTCCATGCGGAGTGTCGAAGACTGTGTAGCTGTCGCCGGCGGAAATATGTTCGCTCTCAAAGGCTTGTATCTTTCGATGCCGGCGGACCTGGTCGTCGGGCATCGCGATGACGTAGGTGTTATAGAGCTTATCGCCGTCGCTCTCGACGAGGCCGGCGCCGATGGTCATGGCGTACGTCCGCGCCAGCCCGAGCAAGCGGGCCGTCGACGGGCCATCGGGGACCGGCTCGGCAAGCCCTCTGAGGTCATCGAGAGACAGGTTCCGCAAGAACCAGTAGCCGGTGATGCAGCATTCCGGGAAGGCGAGGATTTGAACGTGCTGCTGCGCCCCCAGCCTCGCAAATGCCTCGACCTTGGCGAAGTTTGCCTCCTTTTCGCCCGCCGCATGCTCGAATTGGACGACGCTGGCGCGCACTCTACGCATCGGCGTATCCTCCAACGTCAATCGAAAAACGGGAACAGCTTTCGCAGCTCCTCTTTCGAGGGCTGACTCCCGTATTCGCAGAGCTCGAACGCCTCAGCGTATTTGATTTCCTTGGCCTTTTCCGGGCCGTACCACTTCACCAGGTCTTCGCGGAACCTGGCCGCCGTCAGGCTGTTTTGCGTGGTGTACCCCGACCGCCGGAGGTAGGCCTTGCGGGCCGCCACGTCGCTGGCGGGCGGGACACTCTTCATGAACTCGGCACTGCCCATCGCCCCGCCTTCGTAAACCTGCGATGCCAGCTCGTGCAGGGCGTCGATCTTGCGGTCGTAGACTTCATCGATCCCGACGATGACCGTCGGCTTGAACGGGTACGGCTTCTGGAAACCATCGCTGGAATATAGGAAGACAGGGTTCTTCTTCAGCGCCGGCGTATCCGGGCAGAACATCGGCACCGCCACCATGTACGCCGAGTCCTGCACAAGCACGCCGACGTAGCGATGGTCGGGGTGATAGTCCCACGGCCTGTGCGCGATCACGATGTCCGCATTCCAGCGGCGGATGGCCCGCGTGATCATCTTGCGGTTCTCCAGCGTCGGTTCCAGCTCGCCGTCGTGGACCGGCAACACCTCGGTCTCGACGCCGAGGACCTTGTCGGCCGCGGTCACTTCCTCAAACCGGCGTTTGGCCAGGTCCAGGGGGCTCATGTTCCAGTGCCCGGCGTCGCCATTGGTGACCGACACCATTTTGACATGGTGCCCCAGCGCCGCCCATTTCATCGCCACGCCGGCAGAGCGCAGCTCGGCGTCATCGGGATGAGCCCCGAAGATAATGATGCGGAGCTTCCCATCAGATCTTGCCGCCGGCGGAGGACCGTCTGCCGGCGCGGGGTCCGCCGCGGCAGCGAACGGCGCGGCAAGCATGAGAGCGATTAGGGTGAAAATGAGGCGAGTTGGTGTCATGGCGGCGGTCTCCTTCATGAAATCATTCCCCAGTCAGTTTCATCCCTCCCGTATGCCTGGCGATCCCCTCCGCATTCCACTTAAAACCTAAGCCGGGTGCGTCCGGGATCGGGAGCATCCCATCGGCGTCCATTTCCATTCGCTTCGCGAACAGGTCTTCCACATACCGGGCCGGCGTAATGTACTCGACCCATCGCGCGTTGTTCGCGGCGGCGACGAGATGCAGATCGGCCGCCAGGCCGACGGCGGTGTTCCAGCCGTGCGGGACCATCAGGATGCTGTGGTCGTCGGCATATTGCCCGATGCGGTGTTCTTCGGACAGGCCGCCGACCTTGGTGACGTCCGGCTGGATGTAGTCGACGGCCCGGCGTTCGATCCACTCGATAAAGCTCTGGCGCCGGGTCAGCACCTCGCAGGATGTGATGGGCAGCGGGGCATGCTCGGTGAGCTTGACGAAGCCGTCGATGTCGTCGGGGCGCAGGGCCTCTTCGAACCAGGCGACGTCGTATTCGTGCAGCATGTGCGCGATCCGGATCGCCCACTTGTAACCGTGCGGCCAATACCCGTCGGAGCCGCCGGCGTCGACCATCAATTCCACGTCCGGCCCGATGGCATCGCGGGCGGCCTTAACGATGGCTTCGTCCGTCTTGAAATCGCGCCGGCCGAATGGTCCCCACCCGATCTTGAAGGCCTTGAACCCGCGTGCAATGCCGGCCCGCAGCCGCTCGCCCATCAAATGCGGCTCGGTCATGAGCATCGATCCGTAGGGTTTGATGCGATCGCGATGTTTGCCGCCCAGGAGCCGCCAGATGGGTTGCTGGGTGACTTTGCCGAGGATGTCCCACAGGGCGATGTCGATGCCGGAGACCATGTGGGTGACCGCCCCGCCGCGGCCCTGCCAGAAAGTCTGCTGATGCAGCGTCTCGCTGGTGGCGGCGGGGTCGATGGCGCTGGCGCCGATGAGGAACGGCTTCACGAGCTGGAGCGCACCCTGCACGAGCGCGAGGGATGTGTAGACACTGCCGAGGCCCGTAATGCCCTGATCGGTGACGACCTCGACGAGGGTGTGAAGGTTGCGGTTAGGATCGTTAAATTTCTCGTCCCATCCGCCGTCGGGCGTCTGGCCGATAAGGGGAAGCAGACGGATGTCGGCGATCTTGAGGTGGTTCATCGATGGGTAGAGGGTAATTGACGCGAGATGTCGTAGCAACGTTCGCGAGCCACCCTGTTCCCCCGTCCATGGGAGGGTACGAGAGACTTTCATCCGGCACTCCGCATTCTTCATTTTCCGTTGCCGGCCGACCATGCTCCGGGGCCATCGCCTTGTTGTGCAGTGCGGTCTGCATCGGGTAACATCTACGAGTGCTCATTTGGCCAAGCTTGGAAGTGCAAGGTTGGAACCCGAACTGGCAGACCTTTTATCAATGGGGCCGTGCGTTGGAGGGCTGCACGACTAAATGACTACACCCGCACCGATCTCACGAAAGCCGGTCATCATGGTCTCTTCCGCCGTATACGGAATAGAGGAGCTTCTCGATCAGGTGTTCGGCATCCTGAACGGCGCGGGCTTCACTGTGTGGATGTCCCACAAAGGCACGGTGCCGGTCGATCCGGCGAAATCCAACTTTGACAACTGCCTCGCGGCCGTCGACGCCTGCGACATGTTTCTGGGGATAATGACGACCCGCTATGGGAGCGGCAAGGATGGCCCAGGCGACTCGATCACACATCGGGAGATACTGCGGGCGCTGCAGTTGGAAAAGCCCCGCTGGTTCTTGGCGCACCATGACCTGGTGTTTTTGCGCGGACTGTTCAATGACCTGGGTTACAAGACGACGGAGAGCCGGGCGGGGCTGAAGCTGGAGAGACGAACCCTCGTGGACGACTTGCGGGTGATCGATATTTACGACGCGGTGATACAGGCCGAGAGAAATCTTTCCGACCGCCGCGGCAATTGGGCGCAGCCGTATTCGACGCCGCGGGATGCGAATGTATTCGTGGTGGCGCAGTTTCTGCGATATGCGGATGCGACGGAGTTCATCAAGCAGCAGCCGCTTGCCGCCCTTATGCAAGCCGACAAGGCTGATGGCGGGCAGGGAGGGCAGCAAGCATGAGCGACGATTCTAATCTGCCCGACCTTCTGCAAAGGCTTGAGTCCAGTCATCTTGCGCAGGTGCCGATGCAGGCAGAGCCAGAAACACTGTCGCGGACGGTGTGCGCATTCCTGAATTCCGGCGGCGGCACAGCGCTCGTGGAAGTGGGGCTCGATTCCGAATCGGCCGAACGTCGGACAAGGCACATCGAGCAGGAACTGACGCGTCGAATCAGTCCTTTGGCGCTTTGGTCGGCGACTGCGGCGCAGACCGGGCACCGGCACTACTGCATCGTGGACGTGCCGGCCGGCCCCGACCGGCCTTACACGGTGGATGGCACGATCTACGTTCGTCGGGGGTCAAAGACACGGCCTGCCGAGAGAGAGGAAATACGCGGCCTGGTCGAAAACAGCTTCGCGGGCAGCGAACGCTGGGAACGGCGGTTGGTCCCGGGAGCGGACAGCGAGAGGCTCGACACCGCACTAGTCATCGAAACGGCTCAGCAGGGCCGCAGGCGGCGGAACTTCCCGTTCAGCGATCCGACCAGCGTCACAAGCATCCTGTCGGACCTGGCGCTGTACCGCGAAGGAGCGATCACGCAGGCGGCCGAAGTGCTGTTCGGACGCCGGCCCGCGTTGCCATTCCCGCAGATCCGGGCGAGAGTGACGGTGTACGCCAGCGACAAGGGCGGCAGCTTCGTGGACAGCCGGCAGTTCGAGGCGGCGGTGCTGCCGATGCTGGAGCATGTGCTTGCGATGATCCGCCAGCACACGCCGATCGCGGCGAGTTTTACCGGCGGCTTGCAGCGCTCCGACAGGCCGGCCTACCCGGAGCCAGCCGTGCGGGAGGGGCTGGTGAATGCGTTCGTCCACCGCGACTATGCGAATTACAGCGGCGGCGTGTCAGTGGACCTTTATCCACAAAGGCTGGTCATCTGGAACTCCGGCCCGCTACCGGAAGGCATCCGAATCAGCGATCTGAAGCGCGAGCACCCTTCCATGCCGCGGAACCCGGACATGGCCCAGGTCTTTCTCCTGCGCGGGTTGATGGAACGGGTCGGAAGGGGCACGCAGAAAGTTCTCGAAGCCTGCAAGGAAGCCGGGCTGCCGGCACCGGAGTGGAAATCCGATGCGGCGGGCGTCACGCTCTCGTTCAGTGCCTCGATCAAGGCGGCGGCCAGTCGACTGAATCTGCGCGAGCGGAAGCTGCTCAACGAGATGAAGCCGGGCGAACTGATCCGACTCCCTGAGTACGCCGAGCGCCTGACCGTCAGCGAACGCCAGGCCCGTCGCGACTTGGGCAGCCTGACGGATGGCGGCTGGCTGGAGCGCATCGGCGAGGGGCCGGCGACCGTGTTCCGCCGAACCGGAAAGGGCTGGAATCCGGAGTCAGCCTGAGAGTTTTTTGTGGCGCAGGCGTCCTCGCGCGTCCTCGCCTGTGTTATCGACCCAGAAACACATCCGGGACGGCGGCGGGACGCCTGTGCTACGAACTACGCCTCAGATTCACTGTCTCGGACGAACCCGGACAAACCCGGACAAAGAATTGCGCCGTGGCTATTTCCGCTGCCCCGAGCGTTGACGAGCCATTTGTCGAGATTTAACAGTGGTTTACGGAGAAAGGTCCGCCGCGCTGCGACCTCCGGAAGGCCAAGGGTTCGGACAAACCCGGCCATGGCAACCCGCCGTGGGTGTGGAAGCGTTATTGGACGGGCGGGTTGGTGGTCGGTGACGATCGCACTCGTGAACAAACGCCTCCTTTACAATACAATTGACACCGACCCGAAGGCACACCTCGATTGTTTCTCCCTGAGCTCCCGGCCACCTGCGCGCCGCGACCGGCGGAGCGTGGCCAAGGCAGTCGTTGTCGCCAGGACGGTTGTGGACGGGAAGGAGGCTCACCTCGTCTCCGTTGAGGCCCTCGACTCCGGCACCACGCCGGCCTCGGCGGCGAGTGTGCCGCCGAAGCTCGCAAGGGCATCCTTCACAAGGTCCTGGTCGGTCACCGCAGCAGAGATGCCGCCACTTGGTTCGGTGGCGGCATTGTCGGCGGCGATCGCCCTCAGCTCGTCGGCTCTCGCGTCGAGCATGTCCTCGAGGTCTTGATCCGTCGCCGTCCACTTGCCCATACAGCAGGCGGCCCAGTCGCCGTCGCCGGTGGAGGAGTAGTCGGCATCGGGGCCGTCGAAGAGCACGTCGATCGGCGGCGGCGAGATGACGCGCAGGTCGCCCTGCCCGCCGACGAAGCGAGAACTGCCGGCCTTGCCGCTGCGCTGCTCGGCCTCGTCCTGCTCCTTCGTAACAGTCGCGGCGTAGGCAGCCTCCTCGGCGGTAGTCGGCCGGGGGTATGCATGCGCCGCGGCGAGACTCAGTCGGCGGTCTCTCGGCTTGCGGATGGGCAAGCTCCGACGCTCTGGCAATTCAGCATAAACGCCGAGGGAAAGGCCCGCAGACTCAACTTGTGAACGCACACACGACCAGAGGTCTCGAATGCGTGAAAGGTCTACTGCTTCTAACTTCATGTTCATTTTCAGACTGTCACTAATCACGTCTGGAATTGAGATCTTGGGTCTCACGAATCCGCGGGGACTTGATGCCACAGGCTGACATGGGAAGAAACTGAACATACCGTCTACCGATCTCTCCGGCGTAGCTCCGTAATAGAGTCGACCACGTTTTGGGCACGGGCCCTTGCTATAATACATTGGCAGCAGCATCACGTCGAAATACTCCTGTGGCAAATCGCGTAGCTTTTCCTTGAAATCTTTCTTCGAATGATCCACAAACCGATCTACGACAAAGACGGTGTCCAGTCTAAATGAATCGGCTCGACATGAACCGAACAGAATCACCGATCCCCGGTCCAACCAGCGAAGCTGAGTTGGACCCTTCTTAGTGTACTGCCGACATAACGTGTAGAAGAAGTTCTTGCCAAAAACGAATGGGTCTGTGTTTTGATGGCGACTGTAGGTAGCGGGTCGCACGTAAAACGGTGCGTAAATGAGCTCAGGTCCGTCTTTGATCGGTCTGGCGATTGTCTCAAGCACCTCGGATTCGGGTTCCCATTCTGCCCAGAAATGAAGGAGATCTTGAGCGCCCACTCCATATCGGCGTCCCTGACATCGCAAGAACTTTCGCTTGTGATCCTTCTTGTTCCACTCCTTAAACTTAGAGCCGATGCGGTCAGGACGATGTTCCTGTCCCGGATGAAGGAACTGAACGAAACACAGTTCGTTAGTCATGATCTTTGGCACGTGAGTCATCCTATTACGAGATTGCAAGCCTTCGCTCGTCTCCGGAAAGGAGCTCGGGGTCGCACCACGGACCTTTGGTCAACCGCGCCGGCGAAAGCGGTTGCGTCTACGCGCTGTACGCCGCGACGTGTTTCGGCAGGATCTTCTGACAAAACTCGCCGGTTACACCCCGTGCGGATTGCAGGTTCGTGCTCCACCCAACCACCTTAACACGGCCGAATAGGCGTCCCGCGAGAAGTGCGGTGCGTAGCGTGTCAGAGACTTGAACGCGCCGAGCCTCACGAATCACAAGGTCGCCACCCATCGATCTGGCGAGCTCCCTTAGCACTCCGCGGCCATTGACGAGCAGTAGTCGAATGTTTTCGCGCCTTAATTGCTGGGCGAGAAACCTGGCATCATCCTCGGCCAAGCGACGGCGGAGCGATCGAGGTTGTAACTTCCCCCAAACCGGATCGGTCGCCCATTGGACCGAATCGAGGTGGCATGCTGAGCCGTCGCGATAGCAAACACCGCATGCACTGAGTGTTGCGCCAAATCTGCCAAACCACCGCCCGTACGGTCTCCTATGGAAGTAAGAGTCACAGTCGTCCAGAACCCGCGATACCACTGACAGCGGAGCCAGTTCTAGATCCGAGGTTCCTAACGATGAGTGCGTGGCAAGCCTTCGTTCGTCTCCGGAAAGGAGCTCGCCGTCCTTGCCGAGAAATTCAACTCGACTCGGGTTGAGACCGAGCGTCGCTACTTGAGCGGTGCGGGCGTTGCCAAACGCGATGACCGGCGTTGAGCCGGGAACGACGCTGGAGTCGGTCGGCGCCGGGCGTCTGATCCGTTTTTCGACGTAGTCGGGAACCATGCGATCAATCTCCTGATCCGTGCCCGTTTCCCCTAGACCTAGACCGGCTGGTGGGGCGCCTTCATGGGCTATCCCCTTCGACAGCCACAAACGCCGGTATCTCCCAATCGTCGGGGAGCCGTATTGCGCTATACCCCAACCCCTCTTCGATCGAGAACGTGCGAAAGCCGAATTTCTCTTGGCGCCGCTCCTGCGGCTTAATATCTTCGACGATCCATTGATCTACGAACCCGTATATTTCCATCCCATATGAGTTGTAGATAACAAAGCGGCAGTCGGGCCGGTACGGTTCAGAGGTCGTGTTCTCAAGGACCACGTTAACGACGGGTTGGGAATCCTCGCTACCGAATTTCACCGCTTTAACGTGGGCACCGCTTACGTTGGCGGTGCCGCCGTTCACCGGGAAAGTGCAGTCCGGGCGAAACCGAACTAAATCCACCTTCGGCAACACGACACGGTTAGGGCCACTTGTCTGCGTGGTGGGCACGGGAGCGCGGCCAGATGAATCTCCCGTGAGGATGACGAATGCAGGGGTGTTCCAATCGGAGGGCAGATTAACAGCAGTGTATTTCAGCATCGTGTCCCAAGCGGCACGGTGGTAGTCGCCAAACAGGCTCGAATCAAAGAGGCTCGAATGGGACGCCGTGATCTCGGACGTCCGAACTTCGCCCGGAGCGACGGTATCCATGGACCAATGATCGGTTGCAAAGCCTATCTGCATACCGTATGCGTTGTAGATTGAAAGGCTGCAGTCGGGCGAAAGAGGGCCTTTGAGGTTGTTCTCGTACGCGATCACGAGAGTGTCGTCTCGGAAGCGAACGTTTTTTATGTGATTCACGTTTACTGTGGCCTCGGCGCCCTGCACTTTGAATACCTTTTCTCCTTTGGCGGCCTTTGCCAGGTCTATTCTTGGCAATTGCGCTCCGGCACGCGCCGCAGCCTTTTCTACAGCACCGACCTGCGTGGGGAGCTCCGCCGGGATGGGTGACCGCTCGGGTTGCGGCGGTAGGTAAATCGAGGGTCGCGCATCCTGCGCTGGCGTGGGGGGAGAGGTCGCGCCAACAGCTGATTGCGACGGCGCGACAGTAGCGGGTCTTTGTTCACCGCATCCGACTAGGGGAAGGGACACAATGAACGAAAGGGCGACGATCGAAAGTCTCATGGCCAACTTCCCTTCGCAGACCGCGATGGCACGCAGCATACACCCCAACGGTAATGACCCGACACAATCGCAATTCTCCACAAGCAAGTCAAGCGCGTGGCCAGACACGAGCCACTCGTCGGTGGTCGATTATACTTGATACGGCGGATTCATCATTGACGGCGTGCTTCGACCCAAAGCCGGTCCTCGCGTTCCGCCGTCATTTTCCGGCGCTACAGCAGCGGCCTACTCGACATCCAGCAGTTCCTTAACCGTCCAGGCGTCGCCCCGGGCCGTCGTTTCTTTGCGAACTTTCGTTACCGTGTCGACGCTGACCGGGCCGGCGTTGTGCTCCCAGTCGCGGCGGACGTATGTGAGAATCGCGGCGATATCGTCATCCGGGAGCGTCGACAAGGCGGGCATTTCCAGGCGGAACTCCACTCCGCCGACGGCGATCTGGCCGCGGACGCCCTGGAGGATGATCCGAATGAGCCGGGATTCGGGGCCGAGCACCCATTCCGAATCGACCAGCGGCGGGGCCAGGCCGTCCTGACCGAGACCGCTCGACTGATGGCAGGCGGCACACAGCGTGCCGAACACGGCCTTGCCGCGATCGAATTGCTGCTGCTGGCTTGCCGTCAGCGGAACGACCTTCGGCGGCTCGGGAACGCCCGGCTTGCCCGGCCACGCCAGACGGGCGTCGAGCCGGCCGGCAAGTCGATGCGTTTCCTGATCGCGGCTTTTCAGCAAGCCCGCGAGCGATGCGGGCTCGGCGTCGAGGTAAATCAATCGCACCGGTCCCCTGGGCGCGAGGGTTGACGGCGACGACGTCGCACGGGTCGCCGGCTGCGTCGCCGGCATTGGCGTCTTCTTCGCCGTCGCTGGAAGCACGCCCTGGAGCAAGGCGATCTGCCGCCACGAGCCGTCCGGCTCGGCCGCTGCCAGGTCGAGCAGCCGTTTCATCGCGGCGTTGTGATGCTCGGCGATGACGCACCGCGCCAGGGCGGCGAGGGTCTGGGCATGTTCCGCCGAGGAAACGGCCCACGCAGGCTGCGTCAACAGGAACTCGGCGAACTCCAACTCCCGCCCGCGCAGCCCGCTGATGACGCCGTCGCGCATCGTGTCCGGATCGGCGGCGCCCGAGGCGAGCAGCCGCGCCGTGGCGGCTTCAGCGGCATCGTCGGGCACCGCGCTCAGTGTCAACGCCAACTGCAATTGCATGCCCGCGTCAGGGTCGTCCAGCAGCTTCAGCAGCGCGGGCATCGACTGCGGCCGGGTCGCGGGAACGAGCAGCGGCTCGCTTAGACGAACCGCGGCGACGCGCACGTTCCGATCGGCATCGGTCGTCGCCTTCAGGATGACGTCCGGGTCCAGGCGTCCCATTCCTTCCAGCGTCCACAGGGCATGGAGCCGCGCGAGCGGATTGGGGTTGGCGGCCACCATCCGCTCGAGCAGAGGCACGACCTCGCCGTCGTTCTTTTCCACGATCAGGCGTTGCGCCATGTCGCGCACCGGGCCGTTGGGATGGGTCAGCAATTCGGCAAGGGCGCGGCTGTCCTTCGGGAACTGCGGGTACTTGAGGGCCGCCCCATCGGGAACGATGCGGTAAATCCGGCCGCGGTGGATCGGCATCAGCAGGTTCCGCTCGTTGATGTTCTTGATGAGATAGTTAGTGAGGAAGGCGCGGTGCTCGATCGCGCCGCGATACATGTCGACGATGTAGAGCGCGCCGTCGGGGCCGGTGCAGGCGTGCACGGGGCGGAAGCGTTCATCGGTCGACGTGAGGAAATCCGTCCCCTGGTAAGCGTGCCGGCCGGCGAGCTGGCCGCGCTCCTCGACGATCAGCAACCGCTTGACGAGGTTGCCGGCAGGCTCGGGGGTGAAGAGATTGCCGCGGAAGTCCGACGGGAACAGATCGCCGCGGTAAATGCCGGCGCCGCAGGCGGCGGTTGGACGCGTCAGGGTGCCGTCGGCGCGAAGTTCGGTGTCGGTGTAGCCGCGATTGGTGCCCGGCGTGGGATGGCTGGGCCAGACATCCTGATCGATAAATGGGATCAGCTCGACGTTCTGGGCCGCGGTTGCCTGGTAATACGGATTGCGCATGAAATAACGGCTGGGGAACGGATCGACCCGGCCCAGGTCCGTATTCGTGGCATAGTAGAGCCGCCCGCAATCGTCCTGGGTCACGCCCCATTGCCCGCGACTGCGCGAGACGTCGGCAACCCATTTCCCCTGCTGGACGCGGTAACGGAAGGTGTGGGCCGCGTTGTAAATCCAGTTGTCCAGCGCCGGCAGCAATCCATTGGCCATGTCCTCCGGCTGGCCGCCCTTGACGCCATATGCCGTGGACACAACCGTCTTCTCCGCGGCCTTCCCATCCTTTTCGGTCCAGAACGCCAATTCCGGCGGCTCACCGACCAGCGCGCCGCCCCGCAACGGCAGGACCGCGCGCGGCATGACCAGGCCGTCGAGAAAGATGGTCGCCTTGTCGTACTTGCCGTCGTGATTCGTGCTCTGAAGGATTTTGATTCGCCCCACCGGCTCATTTTCTCCGGCCCCTTCAAGGTCATGCATGTAGCCGCGCATCTCCACGACCCAGATACGCCCGTCAGCATCGAAGGTGCAGAAGACGGGATCCTCGACCATCGGCTCCGAGGCCACGCACTCGATGTGAAAGCCTACCGGGAGCTTAAACGTCTTGATCGCCGCATCCATCGAGAGCGGCGCCGGCGGCGGGAGGGGGAACCGGATGACCGGGTTTTCCGGGCCGGGGTTGGTGGGATGCTTCGCCAGCAAGTGTGGCACCGACGATGCCGCGACAATAGCGGCGATGACGCAGCAAAGCATTCTGCGAAACAAGACTGGACGTGACAGGGCGGTTTGGTTTCTCATAGAGACGGCGGTGGTGGAATACCGGTTCGCAAGATGACGATCATCTTGATGTACTCCACGCGATGGGCATCGTTCGACGCTGCAACGGCAAAGATCTCCGCGCCCCGTCGTGGGGGTCACCTGGGATTTCAGGCTCCGCAGGCAGTTGCTTGGCAGTAGTATATGTCGGCTATCCAATAGCTTCGCACCCATAGCACACACGTCACCACGCGCAGCACCGCTGACACCACCGCTACGACGTTGAACGCCCGCCGGGGAAGACGCCTCATGTCGCCCCCTTCGACTTCGACACCGCACCGCATTCCGGGCAACGGTCCGGTGTGGCGCGGAGGTCGTAGCCGCAGGAATGGCAGAAGCCCGGGCCTGGTCGACGCAAACACCGGCGGAGTCGTACCGCAACGTACGCTCCTGGGAAGCTGGCGAAAATCAAGGCGGCTACG
>Ga0182024_10006652_pt1 | contig 25289 bp, 19 predicted proteins | sample P32metaG_FD_120480 | JGI IMG/M metagenome (GOLD analysis project Ga0182024, IMG submission 120480) | Permafrost microbial communities from Stordalen Mire, Sweden - P3-2 metaG (Illumina Assembly) | ecosystem: Environmental > Terrestrial > Soil > Wetlands > Permafrost | place: Sweden: Stordalen...
AAAAGTGCGCAACGGAATCGTTACATTTCTTCCGTAGCGTTCTCTGATAGGGCGCGAAAGCCGACGGTGGACAGCATGACGCGCGAGCACGAACATCGTGGACGGGGCGAAAGCCGGTACAGACCGCTCTGTCCACCGGCGGCGGGGTGTGAGGGGTTTGCGCGGGGGTCGCGGCGCCTTGGGACAGAGTGGTCAGTCCCGGTTTTCGCGATGTGTCGCGATTGCGTGCTTGCTGGGGCTGGCGGGGTGCGGGAAGAAGGTGGAGAAGGAAGCGGTGGAGGCTCCTACGCCGGTGCTGGTGGAGGCGGCTGTGCGGGGCGCGGTGGACCATATGGTTACCGGAGATGCGATTCTTTATCCGATCAACCAGGCGAATGTCACGCCGAAAATCAATGCTCCGGTGAAACGGATGCTGGTGAATCGGGGGGATCATGTGCGCGCGGGACAAGTGCTGGCGGAACTCGAAAGCGGGGATCTGGCGGCGACCGCCAACGAGAGCAACAGCCAATATCAGCAGGCGCAGGCTTCGTATCAGACCGTAGCGGGCGCGACGGCTCCCGACGACAAGACTAAGGCGCAGGCTGATGTGCAGGTGGCACAACAGGTGGCCGATGCGGCGCAGAAGCTCTATGACAATCGGGTCGCGCTGCAAAAGGAGGGGGCGCTGGCGCAGAAACTGGTGGACGAAGCCAAGGTGGCCCTGGCCCAGGCGCGCGGGCAACTGGAGACGGCTCAAAGGCATTTACAAGGTGTGAATCAGGTGAGCCAGCGCGAGACCATTCGCGGGGCGCAGGCGCAGATGAACGCGGCGAAGGCGCATTACGACAATGCCGCGGTGCAACTTTCTTACGCCGTGATTCGGAGCCCGATCAACGGGATTGTTTCCGATCGATCCGTCTATGCAGGCGAGATGCCGGCGAGTGGGACGCCGATTATTTCAATCGTCGATATTTCGCAAGTGGTGGCGCGGGCCAATATTCCGGTGAAAGAAGCGTCGCTGATTCAAGTAGGGAGGCCGGCTCGGATTAGCGGACCGGATGGGGATCTGGCGGGAAAAGTGACCGTGGTCAGTCCGGCGGTCGATCCCAGTACGACGACTGTCGAGGTTTGGGTTCAAGTTGCGAATCCCGGCGAAAAATTGAAGCCGGGGGCGAGCGTGCGCGTGGCGATTATTGCGGAGACCATCCAAAACACTATCGTGATTCCCGCGGCGGCGCTTCTGAACGCGGACGATGGCGGGCAGAAGGTGATGGTGATCACCGGCGATTCCGTCGCGCATGAGCGGAGAGTTTCCGTTGGTGTGCGGCAGGGCGCGCGGGTGCAAGTCGTGAGCGGGCTACAAGAAGGCGAGCAGGTGGTGACCTCGGGCGGGCTGGGGCTGGAGGATAAAGCGAAGGTTTCTATTCAGCAGCCGAAGGCCGAGGACGAGGATGAGGATAACGCCGCGGATAATCCAGACGACGCCAAGAAGCCGGACGATAAGAAGGGCGCGGATAAGGGCAAGAAGCCGTGAGCGACGAACAGGAATGCCGGCTGAAGCCGACGCTCGAAGCTGAAGCTCGCGCCACAACAACAACAACAGAGGAGCAGCACGAGCATTGGACCGCGCGATTTTCCGGTCCTATTATTTTCGTGATCCTCACGTTGATCGGGGTGGGCGTGTATCTGGCGTTCGCGATTCCGGTGGCGGTGTTTCCATCGACCGATTTTCCGCGCATCGTTGTCGGAATCGATAATGGAGTCGCGCCGATCAGCCAGATGCAGGTGATGGTGACGCGGCCCGTGGAAGAGGCGATGAACAGCGTGCCGGGATTGGAGCAGGTTCGCTCCATCACGAGCCGGGGCTCGGCTGACGTAAACCTATTTTTCAACTGGAACGTGAATATGTTCCAGACGCTGCAAAACGTGAACGCGGCGCTGGCGCGGGTGCAGCCGACGCTGCCTGCGACCGCCAAACTGGTGGCGAACCGGTTGACGTTCGCGGCATTCCCGATTCTGGGTTTCAGCCTGACATCGAGCACGATGTCGCAGAGCGAGCTGTGGGAGATGGCCACCTATACCATCAAGCCGCGGCTGAATCGCGTGAACGGCGTGGCCATGGTGGTGCTGCAAGGCGGCAGTGTTCCGGAGTTTGAGATTCAGCCGGACCCCGCGAGATTACTGCAGGCGCAAGTGACGGTCCAGGGGATTCTGGACGCGGTGACGAAGACCAACATGATCGATTCTCCGGGGCTGATCGAGAATAATCATGAGCTGTCGCTGACACTGGTTACGGGCCAGACGAGGGACCCGGCGGAAATCGCGAATATCGTAGTGCGAACGACGCCAACGGGCATTCCGGTTCGTGTCGGAGATATCGCCAGCGTGCATCCTTCGGTGATGCCGGTTTATACAATGGTTACGGCAAACGGAGTGCCGGCGGTGCTGCTGAACGTTTTTCGCCAGCCGGAGAGCAATACTGTCGCGGTTTCCGACGCGGCGACCGAGGAGCTGGCGCAGGTCCGGAAAACCCTGCCATCCGGCGTTAAGGTGGACACGTTTTACGATCAGTCCCTGCTGGTGCGCGACTCGATCGACAGCGTTCGGGATGCAATCCTGATCGGCCTCGCGCTGGCCGCGATCATTCTAGTTCTGTTCCTGCGCGACTGGGGGAGCTCACTGGTGGCCGGCCTCGTGATTCCGGCGACCATCGCGATTACGCTGATCGTGCTGCGGATGATCGGCGAAAGTCTTAACCTGATGACGCTGGGGGGACTGGCGGCGGCGGTGGGACTGATTATCGACGACGCGATTGTGGTGGTCGAGAATATCGTGCTGCACCGCGACTCCGGACAAAGCCGGGGCGACGCGATTCGCAGCGCACTCAAGGAAATTCGCGTGCCGCTGGTGGGCTCGACCATCGCGCCGATCGTGGTATTCCTCCCCTTGATCTCGATCACCGGCGTGACCGGCACGTTCTTTCGCGCGCTGGCGCTGACGGTGGGAACCGCGCTGCTGACGTCGCTGGCGCTGGCGCTGACGTGGACGCCTACGCTGAGCCACTATCTGCTCAGGAAATCTGGCGCCGCGCACGACAAGGAAGAAGGCAAAACCGGATTCATGGGGCGCGTTACAGGCGCTTACGGCCGTACGCTGAGCTACGTGCTGCGCTATCCGCTCGCGCTAGCCGCCGGAAGCGTGCTGTTGATCGCCGCGTCGTACCTCTGCTATCGGGGGCTGGGCACGGATTTATTGCCCGCAATGGATGAGGGCGGATTTATTCTCGACTATCTGATGCCGGCGGGTTCGTCGCTGGAGGATACGGACGCAGTGCTGAAGGGTGTCGATAAGATTCTCGCCGCGACGCCCGAAGTGGAGAACACGTCCCGCCGCACGGGGCTGCAACTCGGGTTGGCGGCGGTGACGGAGGCGAACACCGGCGATTTCTCGGTCAAGCTGAAGCCCAAGCGGAGTCGGAACATCGAAGAGGTGATCTCCAGCGTGCGCGAGAAGGTCAACAAAAAATATCCGCAACTGGATGTGGAGTTCATTCAAAGCCTGCAGGACCAGATTGGGGATCTGACAAGCTCGCCGGAGCCGATCGAGATCAAACTCTTTTCGCCGGACCCGGAGCTGCTGAAGAAGTGGGGACCGAAGATCGGCGAAAAACTCAAGAAAACCAAGGGCGTCGCGGATGTGAAGGACGGGATCGAGAACACCATCAGCGGGTCGGCGATTGTGATGAAGGTGGATCCGGTGGCGGCGGCGCGGTCGGGATTCACGCCGCAGGAAATCGAGCTGGACGCGAGCGCGATTCTGCAAGGCGAGCCGGCGACGACGCCGGTGATTGTCAACGACCGCTCCTATACGATTCGAGTGCGGTTCCCGCCGGACACGCGCTCGTCACTGGATCAGATTCGCAACACGATGATCACGAGCAACTCCACGGGAAAGACGGCGACGCTGGGTTCGCTGGCGGAGTTCCAGAACGAAGTGGGGCAGACGGAAATCAGGCGCGAGAATCTTCTGAGGGACGTCGCGGTGACGGGGCGGTTCGAGGGCGTCAGCCTGGGAAAAGGGATGGAGACGGTGCAGAAGGTGGTCGCGGATGTGGGACTACCTCCCGAGATTCGCGTAATTTACGGCGGCACGTATGCGGAGCAACAGAAGTCATTTCAGGACCTATTGGTGGTGCTGGGATTGGCGGTGGTGCTGGTGTTTACCGTGTTGCTGTTCGAGTTTCGGACCTTCGCGGCGCCCACGGCGATTCTGGCGTCGGCGCTGCTATCGACCTCCGGAGTTTTTCTGGCGCTGCTGGTTACGGGGACGACGTTTAATATTTCGTCGTTCATGGGGCTGATCATGGTAATCGGGATTGTGGCGAAGAACGGGATTCTGCTGCTCGATGCGGATGAGCGGTTTCGCGCGGAAGGATTGTCGGTGCGCGACGCAATGCTGGAGGCGGGAGCGCGCCGGCTACGTCCGATTCTGATGACGGCACTCGCGACGATTGCGGGGATGATTCCGTTGTCGCTCGCGTTCGGCGCGGGGTCGCAGATGCTACAGCCGCTGGCGATTGCCGTGATCGGCGGGATTATGGCGTCGATGGTGCTGTCGCTGATCGTGACGCCGGCGGTGCATTATTACCTGAGCGGTCATAAAGACGATAAGATAGCGGCGTGACAAGACGCCAACTGCTGGGCGGCATGGCCGCATCTTTAACTGCTTCCAAGATATTCGCGGCGTTCGACCGGCCGCTGGGGGTGCAGGTTTACACCGTGCGGTCGCTGCTGCCGACGAAGGGCGAAGAAACGCTGCGGGCGATCGCGGCGATTGGATACAAAGAGGTCGAGATCGGATTGGACGATGCGACGAAGTTCGCCGCCGTGCTGAAAGAGACGGGACTGCGGGCCACGGGGTCGCACATCGAGGCGGATCGCAGCCGGCCGCAAAAACTGGATGAGTTTATCGGAAGGGCGAAAGAGCTCGGGATTCCGGCGATTGGTATCGCGTACGTGACTCCGGGGCAACGAAAAGATCCGGCGGAGTTTTGGCCTCGATTTGTCGAGACGCTGAATTGGTCCGGGGAGCGGTGCGCGAAGGCCGGGCTTACGTTTTATTATCATCATCACAATTTCGAATTCGATCCGAAGTTTCGCGCGATCGACGTTCTGCACGACAAGCTGGGCAAGGATGTGAAGCTGGAAATCGATTGCTTTTGGGCCAGCGTCGGCGGGACCGATCCGGTGAATTTGATCGAGCAGTGGAACGGGAGACTGTTCGCGCTCCACCTGAAGGATAAAGCGAAGGGCACGCCGAATTCGTATGACACCGACAAGGTGAAGCACGAGGAGTTTCTGGAGGTAGGCGCGGGCGTGATCGATTGGCCCAAGGTGCTGAAGGCCGGCGTCAAGGCGGGCGCGCAGCATTTTTATGTCGAACAGGACTATACGCCGGGCGATCCGATCGAGAGCCTGAAAAAAAGCTACGCCTACTTGCGTAAGATGCCGTAGGCTGGCTCGACAGATGGATCACCACACAGTTGCGGAGGTCAGCATCGCGGGGAGTTGCCTGGATGTGGTGGGGAGTCTCTATCTGGCGTACGATCTGTTGGGCGGCCAGCACGGGCCTTTGCGGCTACTGACGCGCGCGGTCACATACTCGATTGTGTTCGGAGTCGGATACGGATTGGGGCTGGGAGTTCCCTTCGGCGTGGCGTGCGGCGCGGCGACGGGAGTTACGGTGGCCATCGAACTCGCCCGGATGTCGCGCACGCAGGATCACTACCCGCTGCGTTGGGAAAGCGTGTTCAGCGCGATTCGCGGAGTGGCGTTTGGCGCGGGTCTCTGGTGGCTCATCGGATTTCGATTTGGCACCGCCTTCGGAATCCTGATCACGATTGGACAAATCCTCGCCTATACGCGCGGGATTCGTCCGAACGTCGACTATAGCGCGGGGCGCCGTCCGCGCCTGTCGCGGCGCCAATCGCTGGCGGCCATCATTCGGACGGTCGGATACATCGCGACGGCTCTGGTGTGCAGCGCGCTGGTGCAGCATCTGGATCATCCCTGGATCGTTGCGCTGCGGGTGGGGATCGTCACCGGGATTGTCACGGCCGCGGGAAACGCGATGGTTCCGTTCGTTGAATATTTCTCGGAAAATCTTCCGGCGCGCAGCATGGGGGCATTTGGCATTGGACTCATTTTCGTCGGGTTCTCGTTGCAGTCGTTTCAATACTGGCTGGTGGTGTTGGACGTGCCTGTGAGGTAGCTGCGAAAATAGAGGCTTGTCCACTGCCTCCGCGCTGCCAGCGACCAGCAAGCGATTATTACCGTGGCTGGTCGCCGTCGCGTTCTTCATGGAGTCGTTGGACACGACGATTCTGAATACCGCGGTGCCTGCCGTCGCGGCGGCTTTGAAAGTCGCGCCGTTGAGCATGAAATCGGTGCTGGCGAGCTACACGTTGAGCCTGGCGGTCTTCATTCCGATCAGCGGCTGGATGGCGGATCGATTCGGAACCCGGCGCGTGTTCGCATCCGCCATTGGCTTGTTCACGCTGGGGTCGTTCCTGTGCGGGATATCGAGCAACATCCATATTCTGGTTGCGTGCCGCATTCTGCAAGGCTGCGGCGGAGCCATGATGGTGCCCGTCGGCCGCCTGACCCTGGTGCGGACGTTCGCGAAATCGGAATTGATCCGCGCGATGAGCTTTGTTGCGATTCCCGGCCTGGTTGGCCCGATGCTGGGCCCCATCGCCGGTGGATTGATCGTCGGATATTTTCACTGGCGCGTGATTTTCTTCGTCAACCTCCCGATCGGCCTGATTGGCCTGTACATGGTGTATCGCCATCTGCCGGATTATCGCGAGGAGCGCTCGAATCCGCTCGATGTGGCAGGGCTTCTCCTATTTGGCTCCGGCATCGGTCTGCTGTCGTACGTATTGGAAGTATTCGGCGAACATACGATGAGCGGGGGCGAGATTCTGGGGATGCTGGCATTCTCCGCAGTGCTGCTGGCGAGCTATGGATTCCGCGCGATGAGGACGAAATTTCCGCTGCTCCGGCTCAGTCTGTTCCGCATCCGCACGTTTCGGGCGTCGGTCAGCGGAAGCTTTTTCACGCGTCTCGGTATCGGCGGCATTCCTTTTCTATTTCCGCTGCTCTATCAGGTGGGGCTCGGCTTCTCCCCGATACAATCGGGCTTGCTGCTCATGCCGCAGGCGATCGCGGCAATGAGCCTGAAGTTGACGATGCCGAAAATTCTCGCGCTGGTCGGTTATCGCGGCGTGCTGATCTCAAACACGATCATTTTGGGCGTGCTGATCGTCCTGTTTGCGACCATCGGCGCAGGCACGCCGCTATGGTTGATCGTAATCCAGGCGTTCTGCTTCGGATTCTTCACATCGCTGCAATATACCAGCATGAACACGCTGGTCTACGCCGACGTCACCGAGGAGCAGACTAGCAGCGCCAGCACCATCGCGAGCACGATGCAGCAGATGTCGATGAGTTTCGGAGTCGCGACGGCGTCGCTCGCGACGGCGTTCTTCATTCCCGACCGCTACCACTCGAGCGCGCCCGAGATGATCCACGGTATCCATCAGGCGTTCCTTGTCCTGGGCGCGATGACGGTCCTTTCGACGTTCGTCTTCAGCGAATTGAAGAGCGGCGACGGCGATAGCGTGAGCCAGCATAAGGAGATTCAGCATACGGAGTGATTTTCATCTCTGTGCGAAGCTGGTATTCTAGACGCTTAAATGTCCTTAAATTCGCGCTTCGTGTGTCTGATTCTTCTTTGTGCGAATGCATTCGCGCAGATTCGCCTGAACCAGATTCAGGTGATCGGCAGTCATAACAGCTACCACGCTGGTCTTGCCCCAAGCGAGACTGCCTGGTTGCAGAAGCTGAATCCGAAATCCGCGGCTGGTCTCGACTACCGGCATCCGAGGCTGGATGTGCAGCTTTCAAATGGCGTCCGGCAGGTCGAAATCGATATCTACGGCGATGTGGAAGGCGGCCGTTATGCTCATCCCGCGAATCTCAAAATGATCGCGGACGCGGGTCTTCCCGCCGATCCGCCGTTCGATCCAAACGGACTGTTCCTGAAGCCCGGCTTCAAGGTGATGCATGCGCAGGATATCGACTATCGCAGCAATTGTCAGCCGTTTACTGGATGTCTGGCAGTGATTTTGGGCTGGTCGAAAGCGCATCCGGGGCACTTGCCGATTTTCATATTGATCGAGACGAAGGTTGGCAAGGGGCGGCCGTACCAGGTCGAGCCGGAACCGTTTACTCCACAGGTGTTCGATTCGCTCGACAAGGAAATCCGTTCCGTGATTCCGGCAAACAAAATGATCGTTCCCGACGAAATTCGCGGCAGGCACGCCACGCTCGAGGAAGCGGTGCTGGCAGGTGCGTGGCCGAGTCTTGACGCAGCTCGAGGCAAGGTGATTTTTCTACTCGATCAGCGCGGAGCGGGTCCCGATTATGTGGCCGGGCATCCTTCGTTGAAGGGTCGCGTGATTTTTACGAATGCGGAACCGGGTACGCCCGATGCGGCCTTTGTGGAGCAGAACGATCCGCTAAAAGATCCGGCGCTGATTCCCGGCCTGGTGAAAAAGGGCTATTTGGTTCGGACGCGGACGGATGCCGATACGGTGCAAGCGCGCAGTGGAGATACGACGATGCGAGATGCGGCGCTCGCCAGCGGGGCGCAAATCCTGAGCAGCGATTATTATTTCAACGAGAAGGCTTCCTGGACCGGATATTCTGTGAATTTTCCGAATGGCGAGATTGCGCGCTGCAACCCGCTGTTTCCGCTTTGCACAAGCCTGCGCCTACCATGAAGGCATGCGCCTCGGCGTTCTCGATCAATCTCCAATCTCGGAAGGGTCCAACGGCGCGGATGCATTGCGCAATACGCTCGACTTGGCGCGCTTAGCGGAAGACCTCGGTTACGAGCGTTATTGGGTGGCGGAGCATCACAGGACGCCGATGCTCGCGTGTGCCAGTCCCGAAGTGATGATCGCGGCGATCGGGTCCATCACGCGGAGAATCCGAATTGGAAGCGGCGGGGTGATGCTGCCGCATTATAGTCCGCTCAAAGTCGCGGAGACGTTCAGCATTTTGAGCGCGCTCTATCCGGAGCGAGTGGACCTCGGGTTGGGTCGCGCGCCGGGCAGCGACCATGCGACGGCGTTTGCGTTGCAGCGCGATCGACGTCAGCCGGCGCCCGACGATTTTCCGGAACAGCTCGGGGAACTGCTGGGATATCTCGAAAATAAAATGCCGGCGCGGCATCCATTCGCCAGGCTTTCGGCGCTTCCCGGGCGTCCGTATACGCCGGATGTCTGGCTGCTGGGGTCCTCGCCGCAGAGTGCTCTCTGGGCCGCGGACAGCGGATTGCCTTATGTGTTCGCCGATTTCATCAACCCTGATGGTGCGTCGATTGCGGCAATTTATCGGGATCGATTCAATCCGTCTGAAACTCTGAAAGCGCCCAAGCTAATAGTGGCCGGATGGGCGATTTGCGCGGAGACCGACGAGGACGCGCAGAGGATTGCGTCGAGTGCGCGGATGACGCGGGCGCTGCTCAATCGGGGCCAGTTGATCCCGGTGCCGCCGATCGAGAAGGCTCTGGGGTTTTTAAGCGAGCGCGGGCCGAATGCGGATAGTGTTGCCAGGCCGCGGCGGGCAATTGTCGGATCCCCCGCCACGGTGAAACGCGGGATCGAGGAGCTGGCGCAGCTTTATGGCGCGGAAGAAGTCATGATTGTCACGATCACTTACGACCATCAGGCTCGGCGGCGATCGTATGAATTGATCGCGGAGGCGTTCGGCCGTTGATTAACCTTTGCGAATGATGCCGCGCTCTTTTTTTGGGAGCTTGTCAATGACGTCCTGCGCGATGCCGAAGTTCGCCGAGAGAAGAGAGCTCGGGTTTCCGCCGAGCCAGTTAGCGAGCGAAATTTCCTGGTACTCGGGGCTGTTGAAAAGGATTAGCAACTCCGTCGGCTGGTCGCCGACCTGCTCCAGGTAGTGGCCGTAGCCTTGGGGGCAGAAGCCCACGTTGCCCTTTCGATACTCCTCTGTGCGAATGCGGCCGTGCGAGCCGAAGACGGTCATGCGGGCTTGTCCGCTCAAATAGTATTGCCATTCGTCGGCGTGCGGATGCCAGTGCATTTCACGCAAGGCCCCGGGCTGGAGGATCATTTTCGCCGCGGTAAACGTGGTCTGAATGGGGAAATCTTTTTGCTGTACCAGGTACTCGACGCCGCCCTCGAACACCTTGGGCGGCTGCATATCGAGACGATACTTGTGCGCGAACTGGCTGGTCTGGCTGCTGGAGAGTCGAAATTCTTCGAGGATGGTGCTGGGAACTGCGCCGGGACCGATATACACCTCCTTTTTCGGAAATTTCGCGAGCGTGGCCGCCGGGAGGTTCAACACGCGGCTGGCGATTTCGGGCGGCGTGTTCGCGATCCAGTCGGTGATGCTGAAGGTGCCGAACTCGGAGAAGTGTCCATTGTCGAATCCAAGCAAAAAATGCGCTTCGCCAGGTCCGAGACCTTGCAGCAGGTGTCCATGTCCCCGCGGAAAATACCAGGTGTCGCCGGGTCCGAATTCGTCGATAGCGGATTGGCCGTTGGGCATGACGACAGTGGTTCGGACGCGGCCTTCAATCATATAAGCCCACTCGGCGGCGAGGGCGTGCCAATGCAATTCCCGGATCGCGCCGGGCTTGAGCCGCATGGAGACTCCAGCGATACTCTGCGAGACGGGAAACTCGGCGACCGTGGCTTCGTTAGCCGAGCCGGCTTCGCCTTTCCAGTGCGTCTGAGCTTCAATGTCGAACTTGAGGCTTGGGATGGCGGCGGGCTGTTCCTGAGCTTGCGCGTGTTGAGGCGCGAGGAAGGCGGCGGCTCCGAGGGGTGCGGCCTGGAAGAGCCCTCGGCGGGAGAAACTTTTGGACATATATAGAAAATCGTATCCTATCCGCGTTCATCAGCGTTCATCAGCGGCCAATAATCTTTTCTGAGAGTTATCGGTCGGGGAAAACACATTATTTTGGCCGCTGATGAACGCTGATGAACGCGGATTTAACGACCCACTGACTGAGCGCGTGCTTGGCGCAGTGTTTGAAGTTTCGAATACGCTTGGCGCGGGATTTCTCGAGAAGGTCTACGAGCGTGCTCTACTTCGGGAGTTTGCGCTTCGTGGCATCCGAGCTGAGGCACAGCAGTCAATTGCGGTAATGTACAAGGGCTACTGCGTAGGTGAATACTTCCCGGATCTTCTCGTCGAAGAGACGCTAATCGTGGAGTTGAAGTGCGTGGAGCGGTTCGCTAGCGAGCACGTTGCGCAGTGTCTCAATTATTTGAGGGCGACGGGGAGGACGGTGTGCCTGCTGGTCAATTTTCAGAAGTCGAAGGTCGAGTGGAAGCGGATCGTTAATGGTTTTCAGATTCCTGAGTGACCTTTTTCACTCTTGTAAGTAAAGTTCATGCGCTGCGTCGAGGCGACGGACTACCTCCAGTAGCCTTTGAATGACCCGCACGACAAATCGGTCAGGATCGGAGCGATTCCATTCAATAAACTCGGTCAGGCATGTGAGGCAGAGGATTGTCGCTGGGCAGACGCCTCGCGGGTCGGGTATTCCGCTCTGCCATCGCGGGAGGTATCCGCCGTCGACCTTTTCCAGGTGGTGTGACTTAAGATCGAACCAGTCGCCATGCACCCAATGGCTGCCGCCGCCGAACCCGTACGCATAACCTTCCTCGTGGCCAAGGTCCGAAAGGATCTGCCTGAAGTTCTTGCCGTCGACATCCCACCTCCGGTTCGCGATCAACTCTTTCACCGAGATGCGGTCCTCCCTAAGGTTGCGCCTGATGCTCGCAACCATCCTCTTCTCGATCGGCAGGGGACGGCGCGCGGCAGACTTCTGTACGAGGTCCTCTAGCATCTCCTTCTCGGGCCTGTACGAGGCGACCACGAAGCTGCGGAAGCTGCGCCTCGGGGCTTTCATCAGGTATTCGACTTTCGACACGGTTTCGACCAATAGGCGAGTAAAAATCATGCAGATGTCCCGCTGTCTCTCCGCCGTATGATATCGAAGGGCGTTGTACAACTTGTGAATTCTCACAAGGTGCCCGATCACAATCGCGGTGCGCTTGGTGACGCCTTTCTCGGAGTGAAGTTCTGTCGGCGTAAGCGATATGCCGACGCGAATCAGGAAGTGAGCGTGGTTCATGATCTCGATCGCTACTGTCATGTAGTCGTCGTTTGTAACGAGTGGTGGCAGAGGCAGCGCATTTGTTGCCCAAAGGTCAATGGCCTTCAGATCATCAAATAGAGCGTCAGGGGCTTGCATGATTCGAATCATACCCATTGCAGAGGACGAAACGTGAGTCTGTCATTCAATCGATAATGAACACAATGGCGAAAAACACAAAGGAGAGCCGCGCGGCTAAGACGATTCGGGAGGTCTTTGCTTCCGGCCGTCCGCTAACTTATGTCCGGTCGGCAGAAGAGCAGCGCGTGGGACGGGTGTTACGCGAAGTGGCGCATAGGCTCGACATTCCTGTCTGGACCTGGAGTCTGACGGAGGGTAAGCCGGGCGCCGAGAGTCCGCGCGCCGCGCTCGACCATATCATCGCGCACAAAGGCGGTGGCATTTTCCACCTGAAGGATTTTCACGAGCCGCTGCGCGAATCGGCGGAAATCCGGCGGCGGCTGCGCGACGTGTATGACCGCTTGCTCGATTCGGGAAAGTTCGTCGTGATCAGCTCTCCGGTGCGATTCATTCCCGAGGAACTGGAACGCAGCATGATATTCCTCGAACTGCGGCCACCCGATCTGGTCGAGCTGGTCGAGTTCCTGAAAGAAGAGACTTCCGCGAGCGAGGAAATTTTGTATCAAGTCGCGCGCACGCTGCAGGGATTGACGCTTGACGAAGCCAAGTATGCGTTGCGGCGGGCGCTGGCAGTGAGTCCTCAGTTAGGGCCGGAGTCGTTTCCGGCGCTGCTCGAAGAGAAAAGGCTGCTGGTGAACCGCAGCGGCGTCATCGAATACATTGCCACCGGGACCGAGCTCGGAGAGGTCGGCGGACTCGACGGTTTGAAGACCTGGCTGCTGGAACGGCGCAAGCTGTTTCAGATGCGCGACAGCCTGAGCGAAGAGATCGTGCCCAAGGGGATTCTCATCATGGGCATTCCCGGGTGTGGAAAAAGTCTGACGGTGAAGGCGACCGCGTCGTATTTCGGGCTGCCGCTTTATCGCGTGGACATGGTCGAGATTTTTTCGGGGCGGCATGGGAAGCCGGAGGGCGCGTTTGTCGCGGCGTGCCGCATGATGGAGGAAATGGCCCCGGCCGTCCTCTGGTTCGACGAAATTGAGATGGGCATCAACTCCGCCGAATCCGGGGGCGAGCAGGGTAGAATTTTCGCGTTCTTCCTCACCTGGATGCAGGAGAAGACGCGCGGCCTGTTCGTCGCCGCGACCGCGAACCGCATCGATCTCCTGCCCGCCGAGATGATTCGCAAAGGCCGCTTCGACGAGGTGTTCTTCGTCGATATTCCCCTCGAAGACGAGCAGCTCGAAATTTTCAAAATTCATTTGACCCGCCGGGGCGTGGACATGACGGGGTTCGATCTCGCGCAGTTGACGAAGTTCACCGTCGGATGGACAGGGGCGGAGATCGAACAGTGCGTGATCGCAGCGGTAACCAAGGCGCGGCTGGCGGAGACGTCGGTGACGGAACAGGACCTGGTATTGATCGCGGCAAAGATGGTCCCGTTATCGCGCACGATGAAGGAACAGATCAACCGGATCCGAGGCTGGGCGTTTGAGAGAGCGGTGCGCGCGTCGGCGCCGGCTGTGCGGCGGTAAAAGATTTTCCTCACAAACCTGCCGGCGCGTCCGATAAGAGGTTTGAAATGCACTCGGCGCACGCGATCAGTACAAGTTCCGGCATCTCGAACTGGATGCAAATTTTTTCGGGCGCCGCTACGCCGGCCGCAACGTCTCTGCTATCTTCGCCGGCAGTGCAAACGCAGCTCGCGAAGGCGTCGCCCGTCGATATTGTGCACCTCAGCGACCAGGCACTTCAATTGCAGGAAGTCGATGGCTTGTTCGGAAGCCAGGCGACGGGTACCTCCCAGACCGCCAATACCGGCGTTTCAATGGCGAATCTGATGACGTCACTCTTTTCGCCATTGGGGCCCAGCGCCGACGCAACATTGCAGACGGACAGCCCGGGCCTCGCAATGCAGAACTTGCTGACGTCGATTTATTCGCCGTCGGGCAGTTTAGAATCATCAAGCGCCCCGGGCTCCTTAGTGAACCTGCTCGCTTGATCCGGAGCGGATTCGGCGGGCCGCGCTTGACTTTTGTTAAAGTCAATGGTATGCGCGCTACCGTCGTCCTGTTATTCTCGTTCGCGTCTGCCCTATCCGCCGCGTCGGGCTCGTTCACGGTGGACGATCTGCTGCGCGTCGCCAACGCGGCCATCTCCGATGTGTCCGCCGATGGACACTGGGTGGCGCTGACTGTCTCGAGCCTTGAAGATCGAATCGGCATCGATAACCACCGCTATGGCGATCCGACTTATATCGCGCCTCACAAGATGGATGTGCTGGTGGTCGATACGCGAACCGGTGCGACCATCAAACTGTTCCCCTCCAGAACCCAGGTCAAAGGGCTCAAGTTTTCGCCGGATGGCAAGTACCTGGCGATGCTTGCGCAGCGCAACGACGCGTTCGGATTGCGAATCTGGGACCAGGCTACCGGTAACTTCACCCCCGTCAATGCGCCGGAAGGGAAAGCGATCGACGACGCGGGCGAAATGCAATGGACTCGCGACGGCGCGAGACTGATCGTTCCGCTGCGGACATCCGATTGGAGAGACCGCGCCCGCGAAAGATTTATCTCGGAGACGGTTGGTCCCGTAATTTTTCACTCGACGAACGAACCGTTTCTCGCCTGGATCGATGTTCGCCGCCTCTCGCTTGAGGAATCGATTGGCGCGTATGACGTTTCGAACGCGCGCGTGACCCAGATCGCGCCCCCCTCGTTGATCTCGAGCTTCAACGCCGCGGAGGATGGATCCTTCCTGATCCTGAACCAGGACATCTCGAGGAAGACCGACTATGACACTCTGGGCGCAGGCGAGGCGCGGATCGATCTAGTTCCCACGGCATCGGGCGCGAAGCCGCGAACTTTAATTCCTTCGACCAAAGGCCTGACGCTGATCTGGTCCCGTGACCTGCGCTCGTACGCGTATTCGAAGGACGGAGCGATTTATTTCGCGTCATTTGACAACAAAGGCGATAACAAAGGGTCTGACGACAAGGAGCCGCGCCTGATCGCGGGCAAGAAGAAAGAAGGATCTTCGAGCGAACCAGATCCGAAGGCCAAGAAAGAATCGTACACTCCCGTACGCCTCAGCGTGAAGGGCGATCTTCTCGTCGCGTCTTCGAAGGAAGGCTTGTGGATGATTGACACAACCACCGGCAAGAAGGATCTGTTCGTGAAGATGCTTGAGGAGGACAAACTCGCGCCGCACTATCAAGTGCTCGAATGGAGCCCTTCCGGAGACGCTGTGTACTTGAGTTATTCGTCGCGCACCAAGTGGGAACGCGGCGTGTCGCGCTACGACGTAGCGTCAAAGCGGCTGGACGCTCTTATCAAGGATGGACGCATTTACTCGGGATTGCGCCTGTCCCATGACGGTAGCCGCTGGGTGTATCTGGCCTCGGAAGGGAATCGTCCGCCGCAGGTTTTCTCGGCCGATGCATCGTTCAAGGGCGAACGCCGGCTCACGGATTTGAATCCCGATCTCGCTCAAAAAAATCTGGCGAAGACGGAATTAGTGCCGTATCTCGATGCCGATGGTAAGAAACTTTTTGGAGTCCTCTACTATCCGTCGAATTACGAAAAGGGGAAAAAGTACCCCACCGTTTTCAATCTGTACGAACAGTTTTTCGATGACACCTTCATTGGCACCATGAATATTCTTGCAGCCAATGGATACGCGGTGATGCAGCCTTCGGTTGACCTTGAAATCGGCTTCCCGGGTGAGGCTTGGGAGAAAGGCGTGACGTCCGCCGCCAACAAGCTGATCGAAATGGGCATCGCCGATCCGGATAAGCTCGGAGTTCAGGGTCAGAGCTACGGCGGATATGCCACCAATCTGCTGATCACCCAGACGAGCCGGTTCAAAGCCGCAATCAACATCTCGGGCAAGGTCAATATGGTGAGCTTCTACACCGACAGCCCGAGGCTCGGCGTGCGCAACATCCATGCGCCGGAGCACAGCCAGGATCGCCTGGGCGCCACGCTGTGGCAACAGCCGCAGAAATATCTGCAACACTCCGCGATCCTGAATGCGGATAGGATCAAGACGCCTCTGCTGCTCACGACGGGCGAAGCCGATCCGAATGTCCCTGCGCGGCAGGCGATGGAGATGTACTATGCGCTGCGCCGCCTCGGCACGGAAGTCGCGTGGGTGAACTACGTGAATGGCGGACATGGCATGCCGACCTCGACCGTGGAGGAAGTTAAGGATTTCCACGAGCGAATTCTGAAGTGGTACGAGGATCACCTGAAAAAAGACACCAAGAAAACCGGCGCTGAGGGCGACTCCGATCTCCCCTGATGCCGCTTGTGGCGCGCGCACTCGTGCGCTACGGGCGTCGGATAAAATCGTCTGTCCGCATGCTCACGCATGGCGGTTCAGCTGCTGAAGGGGATATTAAGCGGCGGACATGGAGGCTGCCTGCTCGCCCATCAGGTTCGCGAAATGGGCCACGACCATCGACATCTCGTTGAGCGCCCCGGCAGCAGTACTTCCCGAGAAGCGGCGGCTCACCTGATACCACGTGCCCATCAGCCGGTAGTTGATAGCCAGCATATGGGTTTCAAGCGGAGATGGTCCTTCACCCGACTGCGGCATGTACTTCAGCAATTGGCGGACGACCCGATAATCGTTGTCGAGCGCAGCACGCAATCTGTCAAGATCGGGCGCACTGGCCTGCTGTAACTGCGCCTGCACGGCATGGAAGCCCAACTTATTCGAAGTGGCCACGTCAGCGGTATAATCTCGCGCGGTTTTGGCGCTGAGGATCAAAAGGCAGGTGTAGCGGAACCAGTATGCGAACAGCATAACCGAACTTGCCGTAATGACAACGGTTGCGATGAGCTCGATCATACGCGCTTTGCCTCTTGTAGATTTTCCTGAGTCATTGAACTGATCGAAGAATAGCATCGGTTTCTGACAGGATCAATAGATCTGAAGGTACTAAGTGTCTTTTCCTCGCAGATCGGGGGCTTCCATGGTGGTATACACCATATTTACAGGCGCACCCGCGTGTGAACGGAGGTATTCCCGATAGAGCGCGGCATAGCTCTGGGTGCAGTACTCCGAGGGCGCGAAGCCCATACGCTCGGCAGTCCGGTCAATCCAGTCCGCCGGTCCTTCGAGTTCGAGGAACACGCCGATGGGCGTCTCGTCGATGGTGACAATCCCTGGTTCCGGGGGCGGGGCAGCGAACTTAGTCCGAAATTTTTCATAGCGGAAGCGCGGCGCATAGCCGAGGCGGTCGAGAACGAGTTCGAAAGCGGCGGCATCGGAAACGTCGAACTCGATCTCCTCCCGGCTTTTATGGCGCTCGCGCGTAGCAGGACCTTTATATGTGACGGTGAAGCGGGAACCGGACCGGCGAAGTCGAAGAAGTTGGTCGGCGGTTCTGAGTTCGGAGGAGTCCCTATCAAAAACCTGATCGCTTTCAAGAGTTCGAGGCTCGACGACGGCGTACCCGTGACGCTGGATCAGTTCGCGGGCGTCCTCCGCACTCCCACGCGCGAAGCGAATTTTTATCTCGGTCTCGATCATGAGTTGAATCTTTAATGATACGATGAGGCGAAGCGCCCGTAGCTCAGCTGGATAGAGCATCTGGCTTCGAACCAGAGGGTCGGCCGTTCGAGTCGGTCCGGGCGCACCAATAACTCCAAACAAGTCAGTTAGTTACCGGTACAATCGCACTGGGTGACTGTGGGTTCACAATCGGCGTGTGCCCAGAATTGTGCCCACTCAAAGCCACGCGTGCCTTTTCCATCGCAGCGCGCGTGCTAAATTCCTGCGGGTGGACATATCGTTTCGTGATGCTCATGTCGCGGTGGCCGGCAAGGTACGCAAGCGTCCACGGGTCCATGAAAGGGGCCCAGCGCGTCAGGCAAGTGTGCCGGAAGGTGTAGATCGGGAAATGCTCCACCTTGGCTAGCTTGCACGCCTTGGCGTGCTGGCCGCGGACACTCCATGGTTCGATGTGGCCGCTCTTATTCGGCGCGGGGAAAATCCAAGGTCCCTCAGCCTGTGCGCGGCGCATTGTCAGAATTGACTGGACGCGCTGCGAGAGGGGAATGCGGCGGCGGGCGTTATCTGTCTTGCCGTAGGTGATTTCGATCGTGTCGTTCTGATGCTGCTCCCATCGCAGGCGAAAGCATTCCTCGGGCCGGATGCCGCAATCCAACAGGATCGTCGAAACATCGCGAAGAAGAAATGGGTCGCGAGGCTTGACCGGAACTATGCCGCGCTGGGAGGCCCGGATTCCGACCAGCGCTCGTTGGTACGCTTCAAGCGTCGCGATGCCGATTCCCTGCGCGGCCTCAAGATAGACCGTTTCTTCGTTGACGCTGATGACTCTTTCTCGATGCGCCTCGCCAGGAATCATCCTCACACGGGGGAGCATTCTTTCTACCTTCCCCCACTCCATCGCGAGTTGGAACATTCGCCGCAGCACCTGAAGCTCGCGATTCACCGTGGAAACCTTCATCCCCATATCCTGCCGGCGGCGTGCGTAGCCGGCAATCTTCTCGCCAGTGATCTTGTCGAGCGACTCGTCAGCGACCGGAGCATACTCCAGCAGGCGAGCGGCTCCATTTTCGTAGTAGCCGAGCGTTTTGGTCTTGGCCGCGAATGTCGATCTGCAGAAAGGCAGGAAATCGGACTTGGCGAACTGTCGAATGGTCGCGGCGGCCTTCCGGTCGCGGATTCCCACTTCGCCCTTCGCGAGCGAGGTCTTGTGCGCAGCTTCGATTTGTTCGGCGACGCGCTTGTTCGTCTGCTTGGTGCTCTCCCGGAAGGCTTCACCCTTCCAGGTGAACCGGTACCACCAAACTTTGCCGCGCTTGTAGACGCCCATCGCTACGCGCCCGCCCTTTCCGCGAGCCATGACATTGGTCGCGTGGTCTGAGCGCACAAGTCAACCGCTGGTCCGATCACGGACGTGCCGGCTGGCCGCAGATGGGACAGGTCCACGCGCCGTCTTTCCAAATCCACTCAACCGATCCACAAGAGGCGCATAGATCCTTCCGGTCCGGCGACGATGAATCACTGCAACCGACCGCCTCTACCGCCTCTACCGCCACTGAGGGGCTGCACCTGTTGTCAACGAAAGAGTTAAGTAGCAGACTCGCGAGTGGCGGTTGCTGCGGCGGTGGCGGTATGTCCTCCGAAGCAACCGACTCACCGCCACTCGCAGACAGCATTGCATCCGGTTGAATCGACGAGGCCGAAGAATCGCTGGAGGCGGTAGTGGCGGTCGCGGCGGTTGTTTGCACGCTTGCTGAGATGGTCACTCGCCTTTCCCCACGAGTGCTTTTGGGATGAAATAGAATCTCGACGCCGACCTCTCTCATGAACGTCGCAATCCGCCGGATCCGGCTGGATAGTGCGCGCGGTGTCTTAGGCCACGCCGGCGATTTCTTGGTGGCATCCGTTGCAACTGATTCGAGATACTGCATCAGCTGCTTGCACGTGCCCTCCCAGCGATCCGACTGATCGGTTGCCCGTTGCCCGCCGAGCCACTCGAGAACCGCTGACGCGACCAAATCGCCCTCGAGCGTTTCCTCAACAGCTTCAGCACGATTTCCGCGATAGGCAAGCAGAAGCGCCTCGGGGTCAATGCCGAGGCCGGGCGATGCTGCCGTGGCCCAGAGCGCAAAGTCAGCCATTCGCGGCTTGCTGTCCAATCGCATCTGCTCGATTCGAGACAGAGCAATACTCACTGCCGTGAAGAGCGCACCCAGTATCAGTGGCAACTCACGTTCAAATTCCGCATAGAGCAGGCGCTCGTCCTGACGCTTTTCTGGCGCGATTCGCGGTAGGTGAAGGATCACCGAGCGCTCTGCCAGGTCAGCTCGTTCCGCAAGATGATCGATTCCGTTCAGGATCACGGGTCGCATCGCATCGAAGATCACCTCTTCGGAATCGGTGTACAGCTCGCGAGTGGAAAAACCGCCGCCCGTTGCGAGTCGGCAGAGAGCGTCTGATAACCACTGCTGGACGCCAGACAGGTTATCGTAGGCAATCACCCAGGAGTTCGTAGCAGCAATCAATAGATCCCGGTCGCTTCGGGGCGGAGTCCGAATTGGAGCGACTACGGGATCGGTGATTCTGCGCAGCATCCTCGCCATAGTGCTTTTTGCAGAGCCCTGCTCACCCTGAAGCAGAAGAATAGGATATGGGCCGCTCGGCCGAAGCGCCGCGACGAGCCAGGCTAGGCACAGCATCCAGTTTTCGTCGCTACCAATGTTGATGAATTTGCGGAGAAGTGTAATTGAGCCTCCCTCAATTGGCTTCGGGAGCGATTGAGTTCCCTTACTCCGCCGGAACCGAACGGGAGGATTAGTTATCACCCGCCACTCGCTCCTGCCGATCTCGACGGCTTCCCACGCCGAGTTGCAGAGGTCAATATAGATCTGGCCTTCGTACTCGGCGACGCGTACCCACACTGGAAACTCCGGCGATTCGAACTGCGCCTTCGCCTCAAGTAAGCCCACAGCTTCTTGCAGCGCCTGCGTTCGAGGCGGCTTTCCGATAGATTGGTGAAATTGGCGAGAGAGCCATCGGGAAAATCCCCTGCTTCGCAACATCCATGTTTCGCGGTGCTGATCGACGAGGACGTGGCCGTAGGCTTCACCGTCTGGAGTCCGAAACAGCTCGACATCGTCGCAGAGCTCGATCAACTGCCGAGCCTGGCTCGGTTCTGGCTCAGTTGTTGGCGCTGCCTCGCTTTTGTGAAATAGCTCCAAGACCTTCTCGGGGCCCCACGAAGCCAATAAATCGTCGATGCCATTTGCCGGCGGCCCCTGACCGGGCTTCGGCAAGTTGACCCAGTAAACCTCCGCACCGAGCTTCATCAATTCGATCGTGAGGCGCCGCCTCGCTCCAGCCACCTTGGGATTAGTGTGAACGTTCGAGTCATAGGCAATGTAGACCCGGCGGCCAACCCAGGTAAGACGGCGCAGGTCGGCAATTAGCCCCTTTTCATCGCGGGTTGATCCCTCTGCGGCGGGCACCTTCCCGATTTTCCCCGTGAAGGACCAAACGCCTGCGAGTCCCACAGGCAGGAAGCGCGGAGGAGCACCGGCTGCTAAATCGTGGCGCGAGAGACGGTGCAAAGCGAGCGTCTTCTTTGCGCCCTCCGTAACAACGATCGGTATTCGAACATCGCACAATAACTCGGGTTCCGTCCCTGGCGTGATATAAAGCAAATTCCCGCGTCCCGGCGCGCCGAGATACTTGCCCTGCTCTTTCGGGTTGCCAGCCGCGTCGTATCTGATCTCTGGACGGTCACGGCGAAGCCAATATTCGCGTATACGATCCTCGCCGGGCCACACATAGCCGAAAACTATGCCGGCGTACGAACCGTCGTCGCGTCGTCCGACGATCTCGGCACCCTCAGCACTGGACACTCGCCGGAGAATCGCCTGATTCGCTAGTTGGCGCGTGATCCATGACCTTTCGAGGGCAGCGTAGTCCGCGTCGCGCAGCGGTTCCCCGCGCGTGGTCGGCAGATGAGCGAGTGCCGTTTCCTCACTCATTGCTGGCCCCACTCCCGGAGGCTTCGCGCGCAGGCTTGTGCAAGTGACTCTCGAAGTAGGCTCTTACGTCGGATGGGCGGTAGCGTACCAGCGCACCGAGCTTTACATAGGGGCAGCCCTGACGAATCAGCCGGTCACGCCGAATGCTCGCTAAGCTACGCTTCGCGATCTGGGCGTACTCTTGTTCGGTAAGAAGGGATTCCAACTGGGAGTCATCGGGACTCTCGCGTCGTAACAGCAGTGAATTGTTCATACAATTCTAAAGGGCGAAAATTCGACGCTCGGAGGAAGTTTTCGGCGAAAAGTATTGCACTGAATTGAAACGACGGAGGAAATAATTTTGCGATTTTGATCAACTGCTCGCCGAAATTTCGACTACGAATCGAACGAGGGCGAGCAACTGATCTTGAATCGCGCGTGGTACCCGTCTGTGAACGGAAGCGGATCATCTTCGAGTCTGAAATGATGGCGCAGGCGTTTTCGTATCTCCTGAACTCGTTTCTCGAATTTGGTCCAGTCCTGACCGTTTGGTGGATGTGTAATGATCCCGTTAGATTCGGCTAAGAATCGGAGGGCTTGCCAAGCTAAATTCGGCTTCTTGGATCTGCCGTCTTCGAATCCCAACTCCGCGTAGTTTCTTGCCTCAGTACGCTCGCCGATCACGACTTGTGTTCGCTCGTCGCTTAGGAATCGGATCTCCACTGCTTCCCAGTTGCGAGCATAGTTTGCTGGATCGGTTGTACTTTCCGGGCCTGGGGCGGAGTTGGTAGTGGCCTCGACGCTGACGGCCGCGGAGGGCGGGAGCGATGCCGGTGTTTCAATTCCCACGGATGCATCGGGAGCGACAAAGAATTCATGACGCAGAGTTCGGAAGCAAGCCGCAAATTGTTCGAACTTGGCGGCGAGTTCCCCCTTGCCTGCCCGCAGTAGCTGAATGGCGAAGTCCTTACAAAACTCTCCCGACGCAATAAGGACGGCTTCAGCCTCCCAAAATAAGCGATCCTCAATCGACAACCGTTCGAGCCACCGATCCCCTGCTTCGGTGGCAGGCAGCTCAGGGTTTTCGGTTGCTTGAATTCTGTTCGCCAATCGGACGATCTCACGACACAGTTCGCGATGATTTCCCTTTTTCGGTCGGGAGGCACCGGCAATTAGCACGTGCCGGAGCAACGGGAAAGACAAATCCATGTGGACAATAGGGCTACCCATACTCTGACCAGATGGAATTGACCCTGGAACGATTGTTACGCCGGACATCTGTCCACGTTGCTGCTCTTTAGCCGTCGCGCTTTTGGCCTCCTTGCATTCGCGCACAGCCCTGAGTGCCTGCCCGACCCAGTGTTGCCTGCGCTGGGTTAAGCATCGCGTCACCTCACTAGGGCCAGGTTGCCGAAAAGAAGGGGATGACCGGGGAGTCGTCGCGGTTTTGAAAAACTCCTCCTCGACCGCGATCAGGATTTCGGCGTAGCCCTCGGCAGCGTCGTCGGTAAGCGCCATGACTCTAAAGTAAGCCTGCGCCCAAACATCAAACACCCTTCCTAGAATGTTTAGATTATTGTCCGCGAATGTTTTATCAGACGCCTCTTCTGGCGGCAGACTCTGCAGCATCTCCGCATGGAGAAAGGCGAGATGTTCCTTCGCCCATAGCATGGCGTCCACCCACTTGCCATGTTCGCGAGTTCCTTTGGGGAACAGATTAATCTTCCAAGGATCGTCTGTGGCGCGCACCTCACGCGAAATGAGTATGGCATCGATACCACGTTTGGTGGGCGCTCCGCAAAGCCGTCCAGCCGAATTGCGAAGCAAAGTGATTAGATTCTCTCGGCTTAGTTGATGGAAATCGGCGTCTTGAAAAGGACACGGAACGGAAACGCCGCCGGGGTAACAAAGTCCGGCGTCATTGAGGGAACGGACCAATATGAACTGCGACCCAGCGTTAGCCAGATGCTGATCGACTAGTAAGCCCCAGAGGGCTATCTGCGCATCTGTTAAGTTCACTGCTCACCTAAAAACAAGCGTTCTTGGTTGATAGAGCCAGCTTCCTGAGAGGTTTCACAAACCGACCTCCGGGTACGCTTGGCACCTCTTAGTAATAGTTAATCCCCTTTATTAGAGCATTTTGCGAAAGAAACAACTACCCTTATAATCGCCGTATGAATGTGCTTCCCAGCACGGCGGCTCAGAGCGTAGAACTTTGGCCAATCGAACGGCTCGTAGACTACGCCCGCAATCCGCGAAAAAACGACAAGGCTGTGGATCGCATGTGTTCGTCGATTCGGGAGTTTGGATTCAAGATCCCCGTACTGGCGCGCAGCGACGGCGAGGTAGTGGACGGGCACCTGCGTCTGAAGGCCGCGCGCAAGCTGGGCATCACCGAGATCCCGGTGATTCTCTGTGACGAGTGGACGCCGGCGCAGGTGAAGGCTTTTCGCCTCATGGTGAACCGCTCAGTGACATGGGCAGACTGGGATGAGGAATTGCTCGCGATCGAGTTGCAGGAAATTCAGGAATCGGATTTTGATCTGAGCCTGACCGGCTTCGATCCCGGCGAGATCGACAAGCTGCTGGTGCTGGAAGACGAGGAGAAGGCCAACGCTGCACCGCCGCTCCCGGAAACGCCGGTTTCTCGCGCAGGAGACCTTTGGATCTTAGGAGAGCATCACGTGCTGTGTGGCGACGCCACGGACGCCGAGGTGGTCGCGCGACTCCTTGGCGATCGAAAGCCGCGGCTGATGGTTACTGATCCGCCGTACGGAATCGAACTGGATTCCGAGTGGCGCGATCGCGCCGGGTTGAACGGCTGCGGACCCGCGGAGCCGAGCTACCTGAAGAAACGCACAAAGGGCCACACGGAGACCACGATTTCAGGCGACACGCGCGCCGACTGGTCGGAAGCGTTCGCGCTGGTGCCGAGCCTCGAGGTCGCGTACGTATGGCACGCATCAAAGTTCACGCGCGAGGTGTTGGATGGCTTGCTCAAGATCGGGTTCCTCCATCACCAGCAAATAATCTGGAATAAAGGCAGGACGGTCCTCACCAGGACTCTGTACTGGTTCCAGCACGAGCCCTGCTGGTTCGTCCGCAAGAAAAACGCACCGTGGTTCGGGAAGGCCGGCGAGAACTCGACGATCTGGGATTCGCCATCGCCGAAATTCATCATGGGGGCATCTGATGAAGACAAGTACGATCATCCCACCCAAAAGCCGGTGGAGCTCATGCGGCGCCCGATATTGAATCATCTTCGTCGCGGTGAACTGGTATACGACCCGTTCCTCGGTTCGGGCACGACGCTCGCCGCAGCGGAATTGAATGAACGTGTCTGCTACGGCATCGAGCTCGATCCGAAGTACGCGGACGTGGTGGTGCAACGCTGGCAATCCTTAAGCAACAAAAGCGCCACGCTCGACGGCGACGGCCGGACCTTCGACC
>Ga0182024_10006653_pt1 | contig 25286 bp, 18 predicted proteins | sample P32metaG_FD_120480 | JGI IMG/M metagenome (GOLD analysis project Ga0182024, IMG submission 120480) | Permafrost microbial communities from Stordalen Mire, Sweden - P3-2 metaG (Illumina Assembly) | ecosystem: Environmental > Terrestrial > Soil > Wetlands > Permafrost | place: Sweden: Stordalen...
CCTGCTGAGTTCAGGCTGTTCAACACTGCGGCCTTGGCGTGTTCAAGGTCGGGCAAGCGCAGGATGGACTTGGTACTGTTGCGTCTTCTTCTGGAATTTGGCTTCTGCTTCATGACCCGTGGCCTCCGTGCCACCGATCAATGATCAGAGCAGTGCCGCGACTGTAAGGTGAGAGTTGCCCGTCATCCGCCCATGAGCAGGGAATCATGCGGACGACCCACCGTACTCAACATCGCGGCAGCTTGTGGTTTTCTGCATAGCGGGGGTGGGATGCAAGGCTTAAAATCTGCTACCATGACCGCTTGGTGAGGTTGCCATGCCCCAATTCGTGATCGAGCGGGAGATCCCAGGCGCAGGTAATTTAACGGATGCGGAATTGCAGGCGGTCGCCAGAAAGTCGGTTGGCGTGTTGAAGGAATTGGGACCGGAAATCAAGTGGCTCCACTCCTACGTCACCGGCGATAAAGTCTATTGTGTGTACCTGGCGCCAGATGAGGAAACAATTCGCGAACACGCACGCCGTGGAGGTTTTCCGGCGAATCGCATCTCGGCAGTGCGCCGCATGATCGATCCCAACACCGCAAATTGACTTAAGCGGAGTTTCGAGTCCGCAGACCTGATTCCGCGTCGCAGTTAAGTGCCTCCTGGATGGCTTGCTCTACCGGCATCGCCCAACCTTCCATCCACGCCGTCAGGCCTGCAGCATTGCCGAGCGTTCGGCGTGCAAACTCCAGGGCTTTCTCCAGCCTGCGTTGCTCGGCAGGCATGAGCGGAACCCCCAATTGTTGGCGAAGGGCCGCCGCGGCTCCAGCCCAGTGCAGCGATTGCTCAGCGTTCGATTGCGCCGCGGCACTCACAGCGAGACATTCGAGCGCTCTTGCTATGCCACGTTTGTGACCCAACTCCTGAAACACCTTGATGCTTTCACCGTACAGACGACGCGCCTCGGCGTTGTTCCCCTGATCGCAACTTAGACTTGCCAGATCGGAGAGCGCGCTCGCAATTCCCCAGCTATCATGCAGTCGCCGAAACTCCGACAGGCTCTGTTCACAATAGGAACGCGCGGCAACCAAGTCCGCTTTTTCCCGAGCCACGTCGCCCAGGTAGTTCAACGTCCAGGCCACACCGGTGCCATCTCCGACCTGACGGAATATCGTCAGACACTCATTGTAAAGCGAGGACGCGCGCTCATATTTGCCCTGCACCTTCATCACGCTGGCGAGATTGCTAAAGGCTCGGGCGATGTTAGTGGGATCGCCAAGTTCCCTCCATATGGCAAGACATTGCTCGAAGAGTTCAGACGCAGCAGCGAATTCGCCACGATCGCGAGCGTTGACGGCCAACGCGTTTAGGGCTACGGCAACGCCGCGCTTATCGTTTAGCTTGACACAAGTCTCCAGGCTTTCTTCGAACATTGGCCGCCCAGAGCGGTAATCGCCCTGTGCCGCCGCCAAAACTGCGGCAGCGAACAGCAGACGGGCGCGCAGCTTCGGACGCGCCGCGGCTCCTTCCATTGCCAGGATCCTGCCGAGAGCGTCACGGCCCTCCGTAAGATGCTCCCGTGTTTCCCAGAAGCGGAACAGAGCGGCGCCAAGACGCATTCCCCATTCGGCATCCCCAGTTTTGATTAGACAGTCAATCGCTAGGTGGAAGTTCTCATGCTCGACCTCATAACGGTCGAGCCATTCGGGTTGGGCGGCAATGTCCTCGGCACCTTCTTCGGCAAGCACGAGATAATAAGCCGCATGGGCCCGGCGCGTCGCAGATTCATCGTTGCTCCCAGCGAGGCGTTCGAGAGCGTACTCACGGATGGCGGAAAGCATAATGAAGCGTGTTTCTTTATCAACCTGCTCCACCTGTTGGGCTAAGCTCTTGTCCACCAGTGAAGCCATCCCGTCGAGCACGTCCAGCCCCAAGTCGCCTTTGGTGTCGCACACGGCTTCCAAGGCTTCCAGTGTGCAGCCGCCCGTAAACACCGAAAACCTCCGCAAGAGAGTTTGTTCAGCGTCATCGAGGAGGCCGTAACTCCACTCCACGGTGTTGCGAAGAGTTTGTTGCCGAGTCGGCAGATCGCGGGCGCCACCGGTCAAAAGGCTCAAACGGCTTTCGAGACGTGTCAGCATGGCGGACGGCGAAAGCAGCTTGATGCGCGCCGCTGCCAGTTCAATGGCCAGAGGCAGACCATCAAGGCGAGAGCAGATGGCCGCCACCGCGGGTGCGTTTTCCTTCGTCAGCACGAATTGGTGCTTTACCGCCTGCGCGCGTTCCAAGAACAGCTGGATCGCTGGAAGACAGGAAAGCACTTCGAGAGGCGGGATGGACTTGGGATCGGGCAGCGCCAGCGGTGGCACCGGAAATTCATGTTCGCCGTAGACATGAAGCGGCGCCTGGCTCGTGACCACCACTTTGAGTTTTGGGCCGGCACTGAGCATTTGCGCCACGACCGGCGCGGCAGAGACGAGGTGCTCGAAGTTGTCGAGCACAAGGAGCATCGGCTGGCTCAGCCCGCCGATATACTCCATCAAGTTTTCTTGCGGCGAAGTATTTCCGGTCTCGCGCACGCCCACGGCTTGCGCGATCGCGGAAGCTATCAAGCCACGTTCGCCAATAGCGGACAGCGCGACAAAACAAACACCGCTGGGAAACTGGACGGCCATTTCGCCCGCCACCTGCAAAGCGAGCCGCGTCTTCCCGATGCCACCCGGACCGGTGAGAGTCACGAGGTGTACGCCAGGACGGCTCAAGAGCTGGCGGAGATCAGCCGTTTCGCGCTCCCGTCCAATGAATGCGGTGCGCTGCACCGGCAGGTTGTTGCGGCGAGGTTCCGATTCCCGGGCAGGCACATCGGCCAGGCGGTCGCGCACCGCAGCGAGGTCGCGAGCCAAATCCCGGGTGGACGCGTAACGCTGCTTCGGATCCTTGGCAAGGCAACGCTCTACGATCCAAATGAAAGGAGCGGGCGCCTGCAGCGTTTTGGCGCCGAGGCGCTCGGGCTCATCGCGAAGGATTGCTGCCGTCGTTTCCGCATGCGTCTTCTTTTTGAATGCGCGGGTTCCGGTGGCCATTTCGTAAAGAACCGACCCGAAGGAAAATTGGTCAGAACGAAAATCTAGCTCCTCGCCGGTCGCTTGCTCCGGCGACATGTAGCCGACAGTGCCCACCACCGTTCCATACTCGGTGATGGTCGTGCTCGAATCCGAACTGCCGCGGTCAGGTTTAAGAAGTTTTGCCAGACCGAAATCTAGCACCTTGGCCGCACCGTCGTGAGAAACCATCAGATTCTCGGGCTTCAGGTCGCGATGAATGAGGCCAATCTCGTGCGCTTTGGCGAGACCATCGGCAATTTGCGCCGCGATTGCAACTAATTTGCGAAATGGAATCGGACCAGAGGCGAGCAGCGAACGCACCGTTTCTCCATCCACTAACTCCATGGCGATATAGCGCGTGCCGTTCTCGCGCCCGAGTTCATAAATCGTCACGATGTTCGGGTGATTCAGCGCACTGGCAGAACGGGCCTCCTGCTCAAAACGCGATAAGGCTTCCGGATCCGAACCGCGGTCGAGCGAAAGGGTCTTGATTGCGACCTCACGATCGAGGCGGCTGTCCTTAGCGCGATAGACCTCCCCCATCCCGCCGGCGCCCAATAGCTGAAGAATCTCGTAACCGCCAAAGCGCGCACCCGGCGACAGGCTGGAGGACAACGAACCTGAAATGGGACGTGGATTCATGGAACTTGCAGAAGCGGCTCCCGGCATGCCGAAGCGGACTCTTACCTACTGCGCAATTACAGGTTAATAATTTAAGTCGCGGCCGCGAAAGATCCCAAGGCAGCACCCCTGATGCACTTATAATAACCCAGATTTCGGAGGGGATTTAATGGATATTCGATCGCTGCAGCGGCCTCAGAAGGATATGTACCGGCGAGACCCAGCCAGTTCGCGAATCACGCTGACTGCGCACGGCACTCAGGCTGACGCACCGATCGCTTGTTCTGTGGACTTGGGGCGTGCGATCTACGAGGCGCAAGCGCACAAAGGAGTCGGTGGCGCCGGTACTGGAGCCTGCTCGGGAGACCTGCTGTTAGGCGCGCTAGCCGCCTGCGCCCAGATTACCTGCCAAATGGTCGCCGCTGCCATGGCAGTACGCGTTGAGGCGATCGATGTCACTGTTGAGGGTGATCTAGATCTGCAAGGAACACTGGGAATATCGAAAGAAGTCCCGGTCGGATTTGAGACCATCCGAGTTACTTTCGACATCCGCGCACCGAAGGCAACACCAGAGCAGTTAAGGGCGTTGCAGGCCAAAACGGAACAATATTGCGTTGTGATGCAAACGCTGCAGCATCCGCCACGGATTGAGAACAAATGGAAGCAGTAGAGAGCCGCCGATCAGGATTTGATCTCAGTTTCCTCTTTCAGTTCGGCTTGATGTTCTGATTCACACGGAATATGTTCCCCGGATCGTAGCGCTTCTTGATCTTCGCCAGACGATCGTAATTCTTGCCGTACGTCGCCCGGATGCGATCCTCGCCCTCATCCATCATGAAGTTGACGTACGCGCCGCCGGCGGAGTAGGGATGAAGCGCACTCCAATACTCTTTCGCCCACGTGGAGATTTTTTCCTTGTTCGCCGGGTCCGGGTCGACCCCGACAATCACAGAACTCCACGTTGCGTCGCGGTAACCCCACGGCGTGGCACTGTTCTTGACGCGGCCGGCGGCGCCGTTGATCGGGTACAGATGCATGGTCGACTGCATCGACGGCATGTTCGCCGCGTATTTCACATGCACCGCGATGGCTCCGTCCGGCAGCGTACGGACGAAATCGGCCTTCCAGTACCATTGGTAGCCCGGCGGGTAGAGACCGTCGTGCATACTTTGGAGTACAGGATGCGGGATTGGCCCGACCATGTCGAGCGCCGGAGCCTTCAGGCTCCGTATCGGCTTGAACGCTTTCTCCCCTTGCTTGATCGGTCCGGTGTAGCACCACACGATGCCGCACATCTTCTTGTTGTGCAGGTGCTCGGGGAATGGAGCGACTGCGGGTACGGTGACGAACGCAAAAAAACCATAAAGGTCATCGTGCGCCTTCACGATGAAATCGCGGTACCAGCGCATAATCTCGGCCGCGTCTTCCATCGGCCACAGCATCGGACCGCCGTAAACGGTGTGCACGCGTTGCCCCTTGAACAGAAATGAAGTCACAGCGCCGAAGTTGCCACCCCCACCGCGCACCGCCCAGAACAGGTCGGGATTCTCCTTGGCGCTGGCGGTAACGAAACGGCCGTCGGACAACACCATTTCGACCGCCAGCAGATTGTCGATGGTGAGGCCATACCTCCGCGTCAAATAACCGATCCCTCCGCCCAAAGTCAGTCCGGACACGCCGGTCGTCGAAATGATGCCCGCGGGAACCGCAAGGCCGAACGCATGCGTCGCATGGTCTACGTCGCGCCAGAGCGCTCCGCCGCCGACCTGCACGGTCCTCTTCTTCGGGTCGACGCGAACATAATTCATCGGCGAAAGATCGATCACCAACCCGTCATCGCATACTCCCAATCCGCCGGCGTTGTGCCCGCCGCCGCGGATGGACACTAGCATTTTCTGCTCGCGGGCGAAGTTCACCGCCGCCATGACGTCGGCCACGTCGGTGCAACGCGCAATCAGTCGTGGACGTCGGTCGATCATTGCGTTGTACACCTTGCGAGCCGCATTGTAGTTCGGATCGCCTGGCTCGATCAGCCCTCCGTGCAAGCGGGCTCTGAAATCTGCAACCGTCGCTTCGTTCAGCATAGTTAATCCCGACCTCCGGAAATTTGAGGTGTTCTACCACCGCAATTGGCTGCATAGGTCAGTGCGGCGTTACCGGGCAAACCCAGCATCGTCCGTAAATTTAGCCAGAATTTTCGATTTGGAGCCTAGCTCGCACATAGTACGCCTCTCCTCCCGTGGAGACAACGAATTGGCCGCAACAGCAGTCCCCTGCGAGGTTGCAATGCCTGATTAATCCGCAAACCACAGAGGTGACTGTACTCGGCATTTCAGTTCGAGCCACCACGCAATAATTCCCCGATTGTCAGCAAACCTTACCTTATCGGATTATGGAAGGGGTGCCCGTCATCCGTCCACAATGGGCGACGAATGCCAATGCTGCCTGAAGCCCACTAACCGACCCGGCAGCCGGCATTCCAGGAATTTCGGTGCCGTGCGGCGAGACCAAAGAGAAGTTGCCGATTGGATTGCAGATTCTGGGGAAACATTTTGATGAGAGTACAGTGTTGAGGTTAGGGTGCGCTTACGAGACCTCTTAACTTGTAGCTGAGGCTCGACAGGTTCATAATGACCGCGTGAAACGCCTTGTCCCCTACATTGCCGTGCTGATTTGTGCGGGATGCGGATATCTTGGCTATCTGGGTACGATCAAGGTCGTCTACCACCATCAGCGAGCGACTTGGTTTAATTCTCTCGGCGAACCCGATGCCCAGCAATTGCGCGAGACCGGGCCAGCGCTGCTTGGGCTCGGACTTTCGAGTCTGCTGATCCAGAACACAAAAGCATCGCTGCAGCACAATGTGAGCAGTCTTGGCGAGATCCGCGGCCAAGCGCCTCGGGATCTCTGGCCAATCCTTGACCTACGTCTGGCAAAGGACTACGCAGTGATGGCCAGGCTCGAACAGGCAAGCGATTCTGCGGTGGCTGCCAGCCATCGACAGATGGCGGCCGCCCTTCTGAACTCGCTTGGTTGGAAGGATGTTTCGGACAATGCAGTTGCAGCGGTGGCGGACAAGCAACTTGCTGCGAGGTTCAAGGAATGACAAGAGCGGCGAAAACCACCTTCATTGCGGCTGCAGCCGTTGGGTTGGTGTTGGGTGGGGTTCTCGGTGGCCGCGAGGCCGCTCAAGCGAGCCAAGCGATGCAATCCGCCGAAGTATTGTCGGCTTCTTCGGTCACTTCCGATTTTGCCCGGCAACAATTCGAGTACGCAGATACCGATCATGCGCGACGAGCCGTGCAACTGCAGATCAGTGTGCTTGAGAAGCTTGAAGGTTTAACCCATGACCGTCTGTACCGAGGAGAGCTTGGATATGCTTATACACGGCTGGGGATGATTGAACAGAGTGCGGGTCAGCCAGAGGCTGAGCAGCGTGCGATCGCACAGGCGAGAACATGGTTCGGACAGAATTTCGGCCACGAGATTAGTGATGACCAAATGAGAACTGGCCTGAAGCTATTGGATCAGGGTGCGGACCGACTGTAGAACACCGGAATGCCAAGCCTTGCTCGGGTGGACAGCCGAGGCGGCTGTCCTACGTGACAACTTATGAAGGCGGGCCGTCTCGAGGTGAGGAACTATAAGGGTTCGTAGTATTGGTCGCCCGCGCAGGATTTGCAGAATAGTTTTCCGTCGCGAACGACTTCGCGGTGGAAGTTGATTCCTTCACCACACCCACTCGCCTCCCATCACCCGCCCTGTCCCATCCCGTCGTCCCTAGGGTGTAGCCGAATTTTTCCCGCAGTATATAACCCCAACTATGGTTTGACCCTTCGCAGGGGAGCCCTTACACTGCGCCTTGGAGCGGTGGTATGACTTCCCATCCAAGAGCGCTATGACGTATGCATGACGTACAAAATAGTTCGTCATTCTGTAACTGCTTGAATTGATTGGCGTCCCCGACGGGATTTGAACCCGTGTTACCGCCGTGAAAGGGCGATGTCCTAGGCCAGGCTAGACGACGGGGACTACAATGTTGGCGGGAGCCTACTAATCATTCGATGGTAACAGCGCCTTTTCCCACTGTCAAAAAGAAGCCCGCAAACCCCAAATGAGCGTCTCCAAGATTGGGTTCTAAGAACTCTTTCCACCGCGGAACTATATTCCGGTCCTGGCATTCCAGCTGGCTTTCTAAAATCGCTTCCGCATTTACAATAGAAACGAAGCCGCAACCTGCAGCGCGCAACCAGCATTCATGCCCGACCCTCTTTATCTGAGTCTCTGGTTTCCCAGCTTCGACCTCGAGGACATGCTGCCCCACGCCCTGGCGGTCATGCGGCAGTTCCCTTTTTCGAGCCAGCAGCCTGGCATCAGCTATATCGCCCTTCATCCGGTTTCCTGGGACGAAGCCACGATCCTCGAGCAGCGCTACGTACCCGGGATCACACCTGAACAAGCGGTCCTCGTTGCCTCTGATTTGCTCCACGAGGATTATGCCTATGTCTTCGAGGCGTACTGGGACCTTTGGATGTTTGCCGAAAACGGACAGCATTGGATTCTGCAGCCCTCACGGGTGACATTCCTTGTGCATGCTCTGGAATTTGACGAGGGAATGTATGAACAGGAAGGCCACCTCCAGGTGGATTTGGGACGGGATGCGCCTTTTCTTCAAGAAGAAGTACGGCTTACCGCCGAAGCCGAGCAACGAGTGAGAACCAATGTTGCGAAGCTCGTCGATTTCACTAACAAGATCGAGAAAAACTCCGGCGCCAGCGCTCGCCTGCTGTGGTCGGAATCCGAAGAGAACTTCGCCCAGAAACTGATTGCTCGTCTGCAGAAAGTGCAGTGAGTGACTTGAAAAACCGCTGAGAACGCTGAACGCGCAGAGAAACTTTATTCTTGCGTTCTCTCCGCGCGCTCAGCGTCCTCGGCGGTGAATTACTTGGTTCTTCCGCCTTCGACTTTCAATTTATCAGCGGCCGCGGCCTGTGCCGCCGCCAGTCTTGCGGTCAGTACGCGGAATGGCGAGCAGGAAACGTAATTCAATCCGGTCTGATAGCAGAACTCGACCGATGATGGATCGCCGCCGTGCTCACCGCAGATCCCAACTTTCAGATCGGGACGAGTCTTGCGGCCACGCTCGGTAGCCATCTTCACCAACTGCCCGACTCCTTCGCGATCGAGAACCGCAAACGGATCCTGTTTGAGAATGCCTTCCGCGATGTAGGTCGGCAAAATTTTGTTCACGTCATCGCGGGAGAAACCAAACGTAGTTTGCGTAAGGTCATTGGTCCCGAATGAGAAGAACTGGGCTTCTTTCGCGATTTCATCCGCCACTAGCGCAGCCCGCGGCAACTCGATCATGGTGCCGACCAGATAGTCGATCTTCTTGCCTTTTTCCTTGAAGACTTCCTGGGCCACACGATTCACGATCGCCGCCTGATTGGCCATTTCCTTCACCGTGGCGATCAATGGGATCATCACCTCGGGACGCACCTTCACTCCGTCTTTGGCTACAGCCACCGCCGCTTCGAAGATGGCGCGAGCCTGCATCTCGGTGATCTCGGGGTAAGTGATCCCCAAACGGCAGCCACGGTGTCCCAGCATTGGATTGAACTCATGGAGTTCTTCTACTCGTCGCAGCAGAGTTTTGAGCCCTTTCAGTTTGGGCGATTTCGGCTTGGTCGCTTCGAGCACGGCAATCTCCACAAGCAAGTCTTCGCGCCGGGGAAGGAACTCGTGCAATGGCGGATCAAGAGTACGGATGGTGACCGGGAAGCCATCCATCGCCCGGAAGACGCCATCGAAATCCTTGCGCTGCAAAGGAAGCAGTTTCTTGAGTGCTACCCGGCGATCTTTTTCGTTATCGGCGAGGATCATGGCCCGCATGTGCGGCAGCTTATCTTCGCCGAAGAACATGTGCTCGGTGCGGCACAGTCCAATGCCTTCCGCGCCGAACGCTCTTGCCTGGATCGCATCGCGTGGAATGTCGGCATTCGCGCGCACGCCCAGTGTGCGGAAGGGCTCCGACCATGTCATAAATTTCAGCAGCTGCGGATCGTCGGCTTTCGGCGGCAAAGTATTCAGCTTGCCCTTGATAACGCGGCCGGTCGTACCATCGAGCGAGATCCAGTCCCCTGCCTTGAACACTTGTCCTTTAGCAAACATCTGGCGTGTTTTTTCGTTGACCTCGACGTCACCAGCTCCAGCCACGCAACATTTTCCCATGCCCCGCGTGACCACTGCCGCGTGACTGGTCATGCCGCCGCGCGAAGTTAGAATGCCTGCCGCAACTTCCATGCCGTGAATATCCTCTGGCGTGGTTTCAGCCCGCACCAGAATCACCAGGTTCTTGCCGTGGCCTGCCTTTTCGACCGCTTCATCCGCAGTGAAAACAATCTGTCCCACCGCAGCTCCTGGGGACGCGGGCAGACCCGTGGCAAGCACCTCGACTTTGGCGCTCTTCTCGTCCAGACGCGGGACAAGAAAATCATAAAGTTGATTGGGCTCGACGCGGAAGATCGCTTCTTCTTTGGTGATGAGGCCTTCTTCCACCATCTGAATTGCCACGGCGACTGCCGCGAGCCCGGTGCGTTTCCCATTCCGCGTTTGTAGCATGTAGAGCTTGCTGTCTTGAATGGTGAACTCGAAATCCTGCAAGTCGCGATAATGTTTTTCCAAACGGGTGGTGATTTCGCGCAGTTGGTCGTATACCTTGGGCATGATCTTTTGCAGTTCGAGAATCGGGACCGGTGTGCGGATGCCGGCAACCACGTCTTCGCCCTGCGCATTCATCAGGAACTCGCCATAGAACTCTTTCACGCCGGTCGCGGGATTGCGCGTGAAACCTACCCCAGTGCCGCTGGTGTCGCCGAGATTGCCGAACACCATGGCTTGCACGTTCACTGCGGTACCAAGTTCCTCGGAAATATTATTCATGCGACGGTAGTGCTTTGCGCGGTCGTTTTGCCAGGAGCGGAACACGGCGTCCCTCGCCATGACCAGCTGCTGGTGCGGGTCTTGCGGGAAATCGATCTTGGCGTGCTTCTTGACGACCTTCTTGTATTCTTCAATCACTTCCTTCAATGCTTTGGCGTCAAGGTCGGTATCGAGCTTGGCTTTTTTCTGTTTCTTCTTGGCGTCGAACACTTCTTCGAAAGCATGTTTCGGAATTTCCAGCACCACGCTGCCGAACATCTGAATCAAGCGGCGATAGGAATCATAGGCAAACCGCGGATTGTTGCTCAGCTTCGCCAACGATTCCACGCTCTGATCGTTTAGCCCGAGGTTGAGGATGGTGTCCATCATGCCCGGCATGGAAAACTTTGCGCCCGAGCGCACGCTGACCAGCAGTGGATTGTCGCCTTTGCCAAGCTTCTGTCCCTGAAGTTCCTCGAGCTGGCGCAGTGCCGTTTCCATCTCGCGATCGACTTCTTTGGACACGCCTCCATCCCGCATGTATTCGCGACAAGCCTCGGTCTGAAGGGTGAACCCGGGAGGCACGGGAAGCCCCGCATTTGTCATCTCGGCCAAGCCGGCGCCTTTGCCGCCTAGCTCGTCTTTCATCTTGCCGTTGCCGTCGGCCTTGCCGCCGCCAAACGAATACACGTACTTAATGGCTGTTTTCCTTACAGTGTCTATTTCGGGGAGAGTTTGGGCTGCCATGATGGGTCCTTTTCTATTTTGAAGATTCTTTGGACTCTTTGCCTTCGGTCACGATTTCGGAGAAGTCGGCAATCGTGGAAAAGTTTTCAAACATCGTTTGTAATATATCTAGCCGATTGGTCCGGATACGCTCGTCATCAACCATAACCATGACATTGTCAAAAAACTCGTCCACGACTGGCCGGAGCTTGGATATCTCAATGAGGGCCTGTTCGTAGTCGTGCCGTTCACGGAGTCCATCCACAATCTGAGCGGTTCTCAATGCTTGTTGTCTTAATTTGTTCTCGGCCGGAAGCGCCATTTCTTGTGCGCGCCTCGCCGCTTCATCCCCAGCCAGGACTACTTTCTCTGCGATGTTCTGCTGCTGCTCCGCGACTTGCTTTTCAAGCTCGAGCACTGAGCCTTCGATATGTTGGCTTATACCCGCCATAGCCGCTGCGATTCGCTCGGCGGTATTAAGAACGCCCCTACTTGCCTGCCGCAAAATATTCTTCATCCGCCTGAAGGCGATCGAGATCGCCTCGAAATCTTCCGATAGACGCACCCGCGTCACAGCCTCGGCCCGTGCCAGCACATCCACAACATCCTCAGATCCCGCCGCTAGCACCGCATTCACCACGTCATACTTGAAGCCATGCACATCTTTCAAATAAAACTCCAGACGTTCGCGGAAAAACGTTCGCACCGCCTCATCAAAGATGACGTTCGTAGCGAACTTCTTCTCCGCCTCCGAACCTTTGTAACTCCGCTTTGCGTCCTGGGCCAGTTCGATGAGCTTGAACGGCAGCTTGTGCTCCGCAATCGTCTTCACGATGCCGTTCGCCTGCCGCCGTAACGCGAACGGATCTTTCGATCCCGTCGGGTGCAGTCCGAGTGCAAACATTCCCGCAATGCTGTCGGCTTTGTCGGCAATCGAAAAAACGGCGCCTTCTATCGAACGCGGTACCGAATCTTCCGCGGACTCAGGCTTGTATTGATCGTAGATCACATCGGCAATGGCAAAGCGCGTGCTCTCCGGCAAACCAGGATCGAGTTGCTGCGCCCTCGCATACAATCCGCCGACAATTCCCTGCAGTTCGGTAAACTCTTTTACCAACTCCGTTGTCAGGTCCGCCTTCGCCAGACACGCCGCCTTGTGCACGACTCCCGGCCGAACCGTCATTCCATTCTGCTTAACGATCTCCGAGAGCCAGCTGGCAAGCCGCTGCACGCGCATCGTCTTTTCGTAATAGCTGCCCAGGTCCTTCTGGAAAGTCAGGTTCTTTAGCAATTGCGTGCGGTCCAGAAGAGATATCTTCTGATCGGTCTTCCAGAAGAAGCGCGCGTCGTTGAAGCGCGCCCGCAGCACGCGTTCGTGGCCATGCCGGATAATCCCCTGTGGATCTCCGTCCGTATTCAAGACTGCCAGAAACTGAGGCGATAACTTGCCCTTGGTGTCCTCGACGGCAAAATATTTTTGATGGTCTCGCATCACCGTCACCAGAACTTCTTCCGGTAACTCGAGAAACTCCGGATCGAAGCTTCCCAGAATGGCCGACGGGAACTCGGTGAGATTGACCACGGCATCGAGCAGATCTTTATCTTCGCGCCAGCGCGCTCCCGGAATTGTTCGAGTCGCGGCATCCAGCGCTTTTCGGATCTGCTGCTCCCGATCAGAACGGCTCAGAACCTTCGCCTCACGTAGCGCTTCCACATAGGCAGTTCCAGCGCGGGGCACTTGCACCGTGCGATTCGCCAGAATTCTGTGCCCTCGGGACTCGTTTCCGGCACGCACGCCATCGAATTCCAACGGGATCACTTCGCCGTCGAGCATCGCCACCAGCCAGCGCACCGGACGCACGAACAGTTCGCTGTTCTCGCGCCAGTACATGTTCTTTGGCCAATAGATGGAGTTGATTTCTTTGGGAAGCAACTCGGCCAGAATCTCGCTGGCGGCGCGACCTTTTTTGGTGATGGTTGCCGCCAGGTATTCACCCTTGGTAGTGGTAATTTTCTTGAGATCTGCGACATCGACTCCGGCCTTCTTGGCGAAGGCATGGGCTGCGGGTGTGGGCTGGCCATCTTTGAACGAAATATTCACCGCCGGGCCGGTGACCTGCTCCGTAATGTCTGGCTGGGCGGCAGGAATTCCAGATGCCAGCACGGCCAGGCGGCGAGGAGTATCGAGGTACGAGATGGTTCCAGTAGCAGAAAGCCTTTCGCGTTCCAGTAATTTGGGGACGCGCTCCCGTAACTCCAGCGACGCGGCATCAATCATCCGCGCGGGAATCTCTTCGCACCCGATCTCGAGTAGAAAATCTGGCATGTTCTTACACCGGTGAGTTTCTCAAACTTGCGCGGGACTGACTGTGATGGTAATCACACCCGTCCGTTCAGAAGGACGAATCACGTTCCCACCGGCGACAATTTCTCTTTCTTCGCCTTGGGCTTTTCCGCAACCGCAGGTTCTGGCTCGGTATCTGCCGAGGATTCCACCTGCTGCTGGTCTACCCAAGCCTTCGCGATCCCCACCGCCAACACCCGTACCCGCGCGATCACGCCCACCCGCTCGGTCACGGAAATCGCGCCTCGCGCATCCAGAATATTGAACAAGTGCGAGCACTTCAGGCAGAGATCGTAAGCACCCAGCAAAGGAAACCGTTTCTTGTCTTGCGGAAGACCACTGTTCTTCTCTTCCCTCAGAGTAGAATACTGATCCAGCAATCCCTTGCACTCCGTTTCAAACAGCTCGAAGTGCTTCCACTCTTTCTCTACATCCGCGGCTTCGAAGTTGTACACCGAGAACTGCAACTCATCCGCCAGACGCACGTCGCCATACGTCGTCGCACGCCCAGTCTCCGGATCGCGCGCCCAAATAATGTCATAGATACTGTCCACGTCTTGCAGGAACGCCGCAATCCGCTCCAAGCCATAAGTCAACTCGGCCGAAATCGGATCCAGGTCTACACCGCCGCACTGCTGAAAATAAGTGAACTGCGTGATTTCCAGACCGTCAAGCATGACCTGCCATCCGATGCCCCAGGCGCCGAGCGTAGGCGACTCCCAATTGTCTTCTTCGAACTTCAGATCATGCTGTCGTAGATCAATCCCCATTGCGCCCAGTGATTCCAAATACAACTCCTGGACATTCTCCGGAGGCGGCTTCAGGACCACTTGCATCTGCGTATGCTTGTAAAGACGATTTGGATTCTCTCCATAACGCCCATCGGCAGGACGCCGCGAAGGCTGCACATACGCGACCTTATAGGGATCCGGCCCCAGCACTCGCAAGAAAGTTTCCGGCGCCATGGTGCCCGCACCGACTTCGACGTCATGGGGTTGCTGCAACACGCATCCCCGCTCGGCCCAGAAAGATTGCAGCCGAAGAATGAGCTCCTGAAAAGTCAGCGGATTTGGTTTGGATGAGGTCACGAATCTAATAAGATTTTCTGCGTTGGTAATTGGCACTCAGCATTCAGCATTTAGCCCCTGAGGATCCGAACCACTCTCGGCAAAACCCGGCAACAACCTGCTGCAGTGGCTAAATGCTGAGTGCGGAATGCTAAGTGCTGATCTTCTCCAGCATTCCTGCCGTCACAAACTTTTTCTCAATATGGCGCTGCAAAATCTGCACCAGGAACTTTCGCAAATCCGCTCCTCGCTCTTTCGGCCACGGGGTTCCCGTCAAACTTTCTACCGGTGCGCGAAACATTTGCTCTGCCAGCACCCGCGAATCCGCCGAAATCTCCGACGACGCCAGCCGCTTGTCCTCAGGACACATCAAGCCATCTGCCAGCGCATGAAAGAAGGCACGGCTTCTATTCAGTGTGCGTCCACAAATGATGCACTCGGAAAGCTCCGGCAAATAGCCCATCAGCCGGGTGATCCACAGTTCAAAATACGTGACCGGCATCCAGACATCCGACCCACGCAGCCCCGCCAGCACCGAAAGCGCGAGCCGGAATACAGCGTCGTTGGCCTCGCGATCCGGCAGCAACTCGTCCAGCAACTCCGCTACGTGTCCCAAGGCAACCGCGCGCACATAGCTGACTTCGGTCGCCAGCGGCGATTCCAGCACCTCGCAGGAATCCAACCGCGCCAACTCTTGCCGCTCGCGATCTTCGTAGTGGGCCCGAACGTAGGTCAGCGGCTCCAGCGCGCCGCCAAACCGCCGCTTGGACTTCTTGGCCGCACGCGCCACCCCACGCACCTTGCCCTCTGCGCGCGTGAATAGCGTGACCAGCAGATCGGCCTCCCGCAAGGGATACGTGCGCAGGACGATTGCTTCCGACTCCTTCAGTGCCATGGAAGCCCAGCAGGTTAATGCTTGATTGTAATGGAGAGATGGGGAGAAGAAAAGGAGTAGTCAGCATTCAGCCCTCAAAGATGAGCATTCCCTGGCAGGGGCAGATTTGACTCCTGCCGAAATAACTTGCCAGAAAATAAAAAGGCCTCTACGCCTTGGAATCATGCCAACAGGAAAGTGGATTTTAGCTGAATGCTGACGGCTGAATACTCGGCTCTATCGCCCGAAATACTTGGCGTTGCGCTCCGTATATTCTTTCCACTTCTCCGGCAAGTCATCTTGCGCGAAGATCGCCGACACCGGGCAAACGGGCACGCAGGCCCCACAGTCGATGCACTCCACGGGATCGATGTAAAGCATTTCCTCTTTCGCAAAAGGCTCCTCATCCTTCTTGGGATGGATGCAATCCACCGGGCAAGCGTCCACGCAGGCGGCGTCTTTTGTGCCAATACACGGTTCTGCAATCACGTAGGTCATAAGATGTCAGGTCTCCCCAATGCACGCGGAACTTACTGGAACCGCATATTCTAGCAAGAATGCTGGCCTGGGTACAGGAGAACTCAGGCAGCGGTCCCAGAGCGCTCTGGTTGGTGAAATTCCCACGTGGAACCGAGCGCCTATGCCCCGACCAGCTCCCGCTCTGCGCTCGGCTCGTACTCCACAATATATCCCGCCACGGCACTCGCCGCGACGGTCAGCGGACTCGCCAAATACATTTGTCCGGGCCCGCTGCGTCCGGGAAAGTTCCGGTTCTGCGCACTGATGACCACTTGCTCGGCCCGAGTGGTCACTCCCGGCCCGGCATTGATGCATGCCCCGCAACTTGGCTCAATCACATGCGCTCCGGCCTTCTGGAAGATGTCGAGATAACCCTTCCTTTTGCAATAATCACGCGTCTCCTGCGAACCGAATTGGATGAAGAACTGAACCGAATCAGCCACACGATTGCCATGCTTCAATGCATCCGCCAGCACCAGAGCGTACATGTCCATGTCTTCATTCTTGCCCGCGGTGCAGGTGCCGCCGTAAGCCAATTCCACAGGCACCGGAACATTCAGATCGCGGATGAACTTGCCATTCCCCGGATCGCCCGGCGTGGCCACCATGGGCGTGATCTCGGCGGCGTTGAGCTCAATCACATGCGCGTACTGCGCATCCGGATCGCTGGTCAAGCCCTCGATCATGGATTCAGCTTTCTTGTGGTCCATGCCGCGCCGTTCCACCAAAAACTCAACAGCCTTCCGATCCGGCGCCACAATTCCGGTGAACCCGCCGATTTCGGCTGCCATGTTGGTCATGGTGGCGCGCTCATCCACGCTGAGTTCTTCGATGGCCTCGCCCGAGTACTCGATCACTTTGGCCAGCGCCTTGCCACTCTTCACATAATCCAGCGCTAGGATTTTAAGAATAAAGTCCTTCGCCGTCACATTGCGATGTTTGCGTCCACGAACAATGACTTTCACCGATTCCGGCACTTTGACGCGCACATCCTTCGTGATCCAGGAATTAAAAACGTCGGTCGTGCCGATACCAAAAGCCACGCAGCCGATCGCGCCCGAATGCGGCGTGTGCGAATCCGAACCCACAACCACCTGCCCCGGCAGCGCGTAGCTCTCCAGCACCACCGAATGGCAAATACCTTCTGACCCTTTACGATCCGTCAATTCGCCGTGCAGCTTGATACCGCGTTGTTTCGCGAATGTTTCCTGCTTGAGTTTGAGTTGCGTGGCCAGGTCAAGCAGACCCATTTTTCGCTTTTGTTCTGAGAGAACTTCGTCAAGAAAAGTCAGGTGGTCGCGAAAGAAAACTACTGTCGATGCGTCATTGACTGGTGCATCGCGGCCCACGAGCTGATCGAAGAAGATCGCCGCCATGGGGGTCACGTACTCGTGGCTGAAACGCAAATCGGTAAGAGCGAAACCGGAGTCGCCCGGTTTTACAGCTTCTACCCCTACTTTTTCGCCGGCGCCGGTCATGTGCCGCGCGAAAATCTTCTCCGTCAGCGTCATGGGGCGCTTCCTGGTTTCGATGGGCGGAAGAAAAACCCTCCCCTGCATACGCGCTACGTTGAAATTGAAAAGGCCGCCATGCTCGATGATCTGTCGGGTAATTTCGTCTTCGCCCTGGGTGAATTCCGATAGCGGAATCTCACGGCCGCCGCGAACCGTGTCGATCAAAGAGAAGTTGGTGGAAGTCAGCACGCCCAGGTTCTGGCAGTTCTGCTTGTAGATGCGCTCGATGTTCCCGGCAATTACGAGCTGAATCCCCGCGCAAAACTCGGCATAGGGCGACTGCTCGCGGCTGGAACCCTTGCCCCGCCGTTTGCCGCTTACTGCCGCGACGAATCCCCCCTTCTTCACATCTCCGCGCTGGATAGGCGTTTCATTGCCGCACTTCAACCCGGTGTAGGGAAACTCGCCCAAGGTTTCATCGAAGAAGAAGCAGATGTGCGCCGGTGTGATCTCGTCGGTCGAAATGTCATCCCGCAACTTGGGATTGTTGGCGGGGTTCTTCGTGTCCCATGGCAGGTCCTCGCCCGCCAATTGCTTTTTGATGAGTTCCGGATCTTCGGTGAGGAAAAGTACCCGGCCTTTGAGCCGAACCTTGTCCGGTCGCGTTTCGATTTTTCGTTCCAGAAGTGATTTGATCACAACTTGACCTAGCTGTAGCCAGACTTGGCTACAGCTTTATTGTACCGCTGCGATCAGGTTCTGGGTCGGCATGAATTGGAACGGCCTCTAGTGGTGTTCGTGGGTCCGGTCGTATTTCTCTCCCACCGGAATCGCCATCGGTAGCCGGTTTTCTTTGGGCGCGAGCGGACAGGTGGCGTAGGCAGTGACCGCACAAGGCGGATTGTGGGCACGGTTGAAGTCCAACACGACCGTCCCGTTCATCACCGGATCGGTATACAGAAAACGGCCTCCAGGATACGTGTCAGTCTTGCTGGTTAGATCATTGAAGACAAAAAACAGCCCCTTGGAAGGATCTTCACCCAAATCCGTGAGCCTCACTTCCTGGCCGTTAATCTTGAAAACGGCAGTTCCCGAAACCGGGGTTGGCGTCACATCGCCCAGCACGTTGGGGACATCCACGGTCTTCTTGCCATCGGAAGGCTCCCATTTTGCGGTCACGCGATAATTCAGATCAGGCGGATAAAACGTGAGTCCGCGAAATTTTTCGACTGCCGGACTTTCGACATCCTTTACCCGAATGCCAATGCGCTCTCCGCGCACGATCACATGGAAGTGCAAACTGCCCAACTCCACAAGGGTCGTTTTGTCAGCCGTGTCGGGCTGCAGCTTCGCGGTGGTGGCTGGCTTGCCATCGATGGTCGCGTGCGCCTCCCGCGTAAGCTTCAGCGTGACATCTTTTCCTTGCAGTTCAAAGACGCCTGCGTGCGCCGGTCCCTCGGGGAATACGATGGCGTTTTCTGGGTCGGCACCAAAGCTGTTTTCGCCAGGCTTGAGCCAAAACAGGCCCGCCAGCGGCAGCCAGTTCTGCCGGAGGTCGTCGGCAAGTTCGGTTTTCCATTTGTCGTACGCTTGTTGGTAGGCCGCATCTGGAGATGTCGGCGGGTCCGCCGCTGACGCCATTCCAGCAAGAAGTGCGGAAGAGGCCAAAACAGCGGCGAAAACTGCTGTGAATTTCCAACTCATGCTGAAAACCTCTGATTCAAATCCTTCATCGCCGAAAAGCCTGCACGTCCGGCAGCGGATCGAGTCCGGTACCCGCGAAAATCTGTTCAAATTCACCCCTGAAGGCCTCATGGACAATCCCATTCGAAGCCAGGGTCTCGCGGCTATTAATATCAAAAGGCTCGCCATTGAAGCGAGTCACATTGCCGCCAGCCTCTTCCACTATGAGCACGCCCGCCGCCGTGTCCCAGGGATTCAGATTAAACTCCCAGAATCCGTCCAAACGTCCGGCCGCCACGTAGCACAAATCCAGGGCCGCCGAGCCCGCCCGCCGCACTCCGTGAGTGCGCAATGTGATCTGATGATAGAAAAAAATATTCGGATTCTTATGCCGCTTATGGCTCGGGAAGCCGGTGGCCACCAGACACTCGGCCAGATTCGCCGTCTTGGAAACATGAATGCGCTGCTGGTTGAGGTAAGCCCCACTTCCCCGCTCCGCCGCAAACATTTCGTCCCGCGTGGGATCGTAGACGACCCCGGCGATGCGTTTTCCTTTGAGCTCCAGCGCCATCGAAACGCAAAATACCGGGAAGCCGTGCGCGAAATTGGTGGTTCCATCCAGCGGATCCACGTACCAGCGATAGTCGCTGCCGGTATCGACTAGGCCTTCCTCTTCGCCGAGAACGTCATGCGAAGGAAATTGGCGACCGATAAGCTCGCGGATCAAAGTTTCCGAGCTGCGATCGGCCACCGTGACCAGATCTGCTTCGCCCTTGTACTCGATCGCCACGTGCTTGCGAAAATACTCCATCAGCAAAGCGCCGGCTTCGTGAGCGATTTCGTTCATGGCGGGCAGGAATTCGCTTTGTGCTGGGTTGGCTGTCAAAGGGCGCTCACTTGCGCGTGGCGCCATCTTCGGCGATGTACATGATTTCGTGCTTGAAGATAAAAAGATTGGGACCGGTCTCCCGCGTCAGGCGAACCATATTCCGGTCGTAATACTCGACCCAGCCGTGAACCACTTCCCCGTCCGCCAGCTTGATGCTGACCGGCTTCTGTTTTTCGCCCAACGACTTCAGATAAGCTGCCTCTTCCGAAGTCTCATCCGGAGGCGGTGCCTTCCCTTTGCGTACGGAGTTCGGCGATCCCTGGCCTTGAAATGGCATAGGTGACATTTTACACGGAGACGCCCCACGTGCCGACCACAAGTGGGAGCAGGTTCCGGGCGTAGCAAGAAAGTGTCCTCAGTCACCGAAACCGGGATAAAATCCGCAGCATGGCTTGAATAAGTAGGGGCGCGCATGTTGAAATTTCCTGCTTTTGGACTTTTGCTACTTTTCTTCCTCTGTCTCCCTGGCTCGGCACAGACAAGACCTGCTGGGTTCCCAAAGCCTCCAGAGCCCGCCGATAAATCTTCGACGGCCGCACAGGAGCCCGCCACGACCCGAAGAATTCATATCGATGCGGTCCAGCTGCAGCGCGAAACCAGAGAAATGCTGGAGCTCTCCCAGTCGCTCCAGTTGGACATTGATCAGGTCGATCACGGCCTGTTCCCCAAAGACACTATCGAAAAACTGAAGAGAATCGAAAAGCTATCCAAGCATCTGCGCGGTGAATTGGCACCGTAAGATTTCGGCGCTCGTGGGCAGAAAAAAGCCACCGATCCGAAGACTGGTGGCTTGGAAAGTAGAGTGGATCGATTCCGATACCCTAGAACCTCAACGTCAATTCAAACTCGACCACGCGAGGTGCACCCTGTGCGTTCACGCCTGAGCCAAGGCCAAGGCGAAGATTATTGGGTTGCGAAGTCGTGCCATTCGGTGATCCTTGGCTGCCATCCAAAATATTGCTGAAGGGGGCGCCCGGACCGTCGAAGTTTGCGAAGTTGAACACATTGAAAATGGTGATTCCGGGCCGCAGTTCATACCGCTCCTTGAACTTGTAGCCCCAGTTCACACCAAAGTCGAAAGTCTTCAACCAAGCCTGACCGATGGCCCCAGGAGGCGCCAGTGGCAACGGTCCAAATGCCGCAGTAGATGAGGGGGTGCTGCCCCCGATCACCCCGCCCAATGACTGCAACTCGCTCAGAGTGAAGAGGCCTTGCGTGATCAGCACCTGGCCGGCTGGAGTGGCTTGCCCAACCATCGTACTGTTGAAATTGTTGATCAGTTTGTTCAAACCGCTGACACCGAAACTGCGCCCAAAACCACCAACATTGGTACCGGGCAAAAGATCGCCCGCCCCGCCGTTTGACACAAAGCTTCCATCGCCAGTTCCGTCTCCGGTGATGTCGGTTTGGAATATACCGCCAGGAATTCCACTAACCGGCAACGTGACGTTCGAGGGCAGTGGACTGTCAAAGTGGCCAATTAAACTGACCCGGAAGCTGGCTGGCAGGTCAAAAATCCCGCCAAACGAAAGCTGATGGGTACGATCCAAGCCGTTAGGGCCAACATACTGCAACGGATTAGCGTTGTCCGTAGCGAAGTTTACGAAATCGCTGTCTCTCGCGGTCGAAATGTAGCGCGACAACGAATAAGAGACTTGTAAGTTGAGGTACTTGATGCCTGGAAGTGGGTTGTGTACATCTTGCTTCAGTGACATCTGCAAGCCGTTATAGACCGAGCGCCCGATGGGGAACAGCATCTGGTTGGCACCCACATTTTGATTGATTCCCGGGAATGCGGCGGGCGGTGCTCCATCTAAGGAGCAGGGGAGACCAGAGCAAAGCTCATACCCAGAATCTAGGCCATTGGCGGCAAAATCCGCGATAGTGGCGGTGTGGACATTTGGATTAAATGTCGTTGCTGGACAGCTGCCGCCTCCACTCATCGCCCCCGCACCGCATGCGGTAAGCGTTGTCGCAATCGCTGCCTGCGCATTGGCCAGGTTGAAGAAGCGCGAATCTCCGATGTGGTTGGTATCGATGCTCAGCAGGTTGTGGGTGGCCACATTGCGGAGGTAATCGACGGTCAACACCATGCCCCGCCGAATCTCATGCTGGATACCGATGTTCATCTGCACCGAGCGCGGAGTGACATAGTCAGGAGCAAACAGTTCGGTACTTGTAGCATCGATGGCATCGGTTAGAATGTTGCCGATATATGTACCGTTGCTTGCGGGGCCAGTGGCTAGGGTTGCCGCCTGGTACGCCTGTTGGGCCGCTATGATCGCTGGCGCCGCTGTGCCGATCGCCTCTCCGCAAAAGGATGAACCGGGGCATGCTGGCTGAAGTCCCAAGAAGAGTCCCGTCGGGAGTCGCCCCGGACGATCAAACAAGTTGTTGTTCCAAATGGAGTTTTCGTAGAACAGTCCGATTCCGCCGCGAATCACCGTCGTCCCCTTCTTGCTCGTGTCCCAGGCAAAGCCAACCTGCGGGGCAAAGTTGTGATTGGGTTGGTTTACACGGGCACCGAGATTCGAATAGTACCCATTGTTGAACTGGTCCAGTGCTGCCAGCGGGCCGAGATCGCTGTCCGTACGTCCCGTGTCCCGCACATAGCGCAGACCATAGCTCAGAGTGATATACGGTCGGACTTTCCACGAATCGCCGAAATAGGCGGAGAAACGATTGTCCGGACCCAAACCACCTCCCGGAAACCCAAAGGCTGCTTTTTCCGAAGAGAAACCCTGGCCGTTGCCTAAGGTCACGTTATCAACCGGATAGTTCAGCGGATTGCTGTTGCCGCCGGGAAATGGGCAATTCGACGCCGTCACACAAGCCAGATCTGCGCCGTTGACAAGACTTGGCGATCCGACTGCGGGAGCAAGTCCCAAGAACTCTGCATAGCCGCCGCCGTGAAGATGGTTGATTCCGACGCCGAAGCGAAAGATGTGACTGGACAACGCCTTGCTACCGTCATACTTGAATTGATGGTTGGACTGCATGGTGGCCTGCGGCGCCAGGAAATTTGGCCCTGAGCAAAACGTGTCCAAACCCGCAGTAAGGCAGTTGGGGTCACCGCCGATGGCCAGTTCGATGCCTGGCGCGGGATCAAAGATGCTGGAGCCGGTCACCGCGTCCGTGATTCCATTTTGGAACTTGGTATAAGAGAAGCGAATAGTATGCGTGAAACTTCCGGTGTTGAAATCGACACCCACCACATGGTCGCGGTCGTGGTTCACGTTAGCAAAGGGCTGGAAAGAATTGGGAATGAAGGGCAGCACGCTTTTGTTCTGTTCATATGTGAAGCGATAGAACATCTTGTAACGGCCAGTTTGATAATCAACGCGGCCATCGAGTAACGTATCGCGGAATGGCGAGTCAAAGTTTCCAGACAGGGTGGTAAAGTCTCCGCCCGGCAATACAGGATCAATCAAATCCTGCTTGTTGCGTTCGCCGGCCGCAAAAAAGAAAAGTTTGTCCTTGATGACGGGGCCGCCCACGCTGCCCCCGAAATAGTTCCGTTGAAAATAATTCGTGGAATCTCCAGGAAGTGCGGCATTCAAATTCTGGTTGCGGAAATCGTAAAACGCATCGCCATGCACGCCGTTGGTCCCAGATTTGGTGTTCATGCTGACCGAACCGGAAGAGGTCAATTCGGTCGAGAGATCCAGAGAGGACTGCTGCAGCGAAGCCTCCTGGATGGCGTCGAGGGGAACGTTCGCCGTCGTCGTACCTACTGTCTCGTCGCTGATGTCAACACCGTCCAGTTCAATGCGCGCCGTGCGTCCGAAGCGGCCCCCGAATGAGACGGAAGAAAAGCCGTTCTTGGTGGGATCGAAGGTTCCGCCGTCCTGAATCTGAACCCCAGGCTCCAATTGAGCAAGATCCAGGAAGTTGCGGCCATTGATGGGCAGGTTTTCGATCTGCTCGCTGGTCAAAACGCCCTGCACGATCGCTTGTTCCGTATTCACCGTGACTTCACCGGCCTGCACTTCTATGACTTGCGCACTATCTCCCACGGCGAGCGCGAGGTTTCCAGAAGCAGTCGTGTTGGTCTGGACGACCACGGTCAGTTCGGTGGTCTTAAATCCCTTGGCCTCGACCCGCACCGTGTATTCAGCAGGATTAAGCGCACCAGAGGCGTATGCACCCGCCGAAGTCGCGGTCACCGTGATCACCTGCCCGGTACCTTTGTTGGTGATCGCCACTTTCGCGCCGCCGACCACAGCGCCGCTGGGATCGGTAATGGTGCCTTGAATACTGCCGGTGGAGATTGTTGACTGGGCATAAAGGGGCGTGCAAGACGCAAACAGAACTGCGATCGCCAGGAGAACCATTGTGAATTGCGTCACACCGCAGCGGGAGAATCGTATATTCAGCGCCATTGCCAAACCTTCCTTTCTAAATTGCGCCTACTCTAATGCGGAATCGGTCAGAAATAATAGCTATATCGAAGTCCTTACAGGCAGGAAAAGCGAACAAAGCTGGGCCGCTCCCGAAAGAAATACTTGTTGCGGGGTATCGAGAGATACCTGATCGCTGCACACTTTCCCTTCCCGGACGCCCCAGATCTGTACAAATGAGGAGAGCAATCGAGAGTCCAACGTCTAGCAAAACAGTTATCTATATTTCATATCAACCACTTACGCCTAAACTGCTAGTAAGCACAGGAGCCACAGTTGATGGATATCCCAAATGTTGGATTCTCTTGCTTCTGAAAATGGAATGTGAATCCCTTCCGCGATCTACATGACAACAAACAACATCGTGTTGCCGGATGTCTTGTCTAGAAAATTCAGTACGACTTGGAAGTGTAATACCCGGTCCGGTGCCGCACTTTGAAATCAGATCCAGCCGGCAAACCATCGATGGAAACTTGAAGGCGGCGAAAGTCCGAATCGGAGAGCCTCCGGGAAGGATAATAGGCAAGCAGATACTGGGTTCGCAGTTCGTCGCTTATCTTTTGAAAGGCATCGTCCAACTCTGACAACGACGTGGCGTAAAAATATTTCCCGCCGGTGTCCTCGGAAATCTGAATGAGGGCATGTTCGCCGCCGGTGTCCCGCCCCGCGCTGGCTTCAATGGGGACCACAATAATGCTGTAG
>Ga0182024_10006654_pt1 | contig 25280 bp, 21 predicted proteins | sample P32metaG_FD_120480 | JGI IMG/M metagenome (GOLD analysis project Ga0182024, IMG submission 120480) | Permafrost microbial communities from Stordalen Mire, Sweden - P3-2 metaG (Illumina Assembly) | ecosystem: Environmental > Terrestrial > Soil > Wetlands > Permafrost | place: Sweden: Stordalen...
CCACGAGAACACCACCGACGACACCCAGCGGCTCGCCGAGCAGCTCGAGTACTACCGGGCTCGTGCCGGCGAATACGACCAGTGGTGGCTGCGCGAGGGCCGCTACGACCGTGGAGCGCAAGCCAACACCGCCTGGTTTGCCCAGACCGCGGAGCTCGAACAGGTGCTCAAGCGGTTCGATCCGCGTGGTGACGTCCTGGAGCTCGCCTGCGGAACCGGACTATGGACACGGCACCTGGCGAAGTACGGGAGCACGCTCACCGCGGTGGACGCCTCCCCCGAGGTCTTGGCCATCAACCGAGCGCGCGTGGCCAGTGACCGCGTGACCTACGTGCAGGCCGACCTGTTCGAATACGAGCCCGAGCCCGCGTCCTTCGACGTCTGCTTCTTCAGCTTCTGGCTCTCCCATGTGCCCGCGGACCGCTTCGCGGCCTTTTGGGAGACGGTGGCTTCCGCGCTCAAGCCGGGCGGCCGTGTCCTGTTCTTCGACAGCTCCCGGAACGAGCTCTCCACAGCAGCCGACCACCAGCTCGCCGACGACGGAGACACCCAGACTCGCCGCCTGAACGACGGCCGGGAATTCGAGATCGTCAAGCGCTACTACGACCCCCGCTTACTCGAGCGCCAGCTCGCGCGGCTGGGGTGGAAGGGCCCCGTACGCACCACCCCCGGCGAGTTCTTCACGTACGGCATCGCCGAGCGCCTCACCGGCCGCCCGTAGATCGAGCCCACGGTCGTCGACGCGGGCTGAGCGCTTGAGGCCATGCGGCAGGGGGAATACTAGGTCGCAACTCAAGGGAGGCGGATGGACATGAGGCAGCTGACCAGCCTCGACGCGCAGTTCCTGGCGATCGAGACCCCGCGGGCGTTCGGCCACGTGGGCGGCTTGGCGGTCTACGACCCGACCTCGGCCCCGGGCGGCGAGCTGACCGAGCGTGACATCTGCCGTCTCATCGGCGAGCGGATCCACCTCCTGCCTCCGTTCACGCAGAAGCTCGTAAGTGTTCCCCTCGGCCTGGACCTCCCCTACTGGATCGAGGACGAGGACTTCGACCTGGACTTCCACATCCGTGAGATCGGCCTGGCGCCACCCGGTGACGATCGCCAGCTCGCCGACCAGGTGGCGCGGATCATGTCCCGTCCGCTCGACCGCTCGCGCCCCCTGTGGGAGCTCTACCTGATCCGCGGGCTCGAGGGCGGCCGGGACGCCCTGCTGACCAAGATCCACCATTCAGCGGTCGACGGAGTCTCGGGTAACGAGATCCTCGCCGTCCTGCTCGACCTCCATCCCGAGGGTCGCGAAATCGAACGCCCAGAGCGGCCATCAGCCGGACAGAGTCCTCCGAGCGACCTCTCGCTGCTCGCCCGTGGCCTGCTCGGCATGCCCCGACACCCTCTGCGGCTCGTCGGCGCGCTCCCGACGACGTTCAGCCATCTCGACACGCTGCCGGGCGTCGCCTCGATACCCGGCGCACGGCTGCTGCGGCGAGCCGCCCACTCGGTGGCGGGCGCCCTTCCCGGGCCCCTGGGCAACCACGAGCTGCTCGAGGCTCCCACGAGGCTCGCTCCTCGAACGCGCTTCAACGGTCCGATCTCAGCGCACCGGCGGCTCTCGTTCGGGTCGTTACCGCTGGACACCGTCAAGGCGATCAAGAACGAGCTGGACGTGACCGTCAACGACGTCGTGGTCGCCCTGTGCGCGTCGATGCTCCGAGCCTGGCTCCAGGAACGCGACGAGCTGCCCGATGACCCGCTGGTAGCGATGGTCCCGGTCTCGGTGCGCACCGAGGAGGAGAAGGGCACCTTCGGCAACCGGATCGGGGCGATGTTCGTCCCCATCTCCACCGACGAGCCGGATCCAAGGCGCCGGATCGAACGCGCTCATGAGGTCATGCGCGCTGCCAAGGAGCGCTACCGGGCCACGCCCGCCGACCTGCTCCAGGATGCGACCCAGTTCGTCCCTCCCGCTCTGATGAGCCGGGCCTCGCGGGTGACGACCGGACTGCTCGCCCGGGCGCCGTTGCCTCCGGTGCTCAACCTGGTGATCTCAAACGTGCCCGGTCCGCGGGAGCCCCTGTACTGCGCCGGCGCGCAGCTGATGGCCTACTACCCGGTCTCGACGATCGTCGACGGCGCCGGCCTCAACATCACGGTCCTCAGCTACCGCGACCACATGGACGTGGGCATCATCGGAGATCGGGATCAGCTCGACGATGCCTGGCCGATGCTCGACGGCATGCGCGCCGCGCTGGAGGAGTTCCACGGACTCCTGAGCTCCGAGGCCGCCGCCGGCGTGCCGGCACCCGAGCTGGTCTCAATCTGACTGAGCGTGGGTCCCGCGCAGCTCTCGCTTGAGGATCTTTCCGGTCGGGGTCTTGGGAAGCTCGGCGGCGACGTGGATCCGACGCGGAACCTTGTATCCGGCCAGGACTACGGCAGCTACGTGGCGGTGCGAATGTGCGCTCGCGGCGCAGGGCGTGCGCTGAGCAGCGGCTGGATCGTTGTCGCGTCAGTGTTCGCTGTGGTCCACCGGTCGGACCGTTGCCCAGCGCGGTTGGTGAACAGATCCGCGTTTAGCGCTTGTGCCTCGGCTTGAGGTTTCGCGGTTCCGGGGCATGTTGGGTTACGCTGTGGGCGAGCTGTTGATGACCGAATCGGTCCTGCATTTATCTTCGTTGGTAGGCAGTCCGCTGCTTGATTCGTCCGGTGAGCGGTTGGGGAAGGTGGAGGATCTGATCGCCAGGCTCGACACTGGCGATGAGTTGCCTCCGGTCACCGGCCTCGAGGCGCGGATCGGGGGTCGTGAGATGTTCGTGCCCGCGAACCGGATCGCCGGTTTGGAGCAGGGGGCTCGGACCTCAACGACCAAGCTCAACCTGGCGCAGTTCGAGCGTCGACCGGGCGAGGTGCTCCTGGGTCGTGATGTCCTGGGCCGAAGCCTGATCAACGTCACGACTGCCCGGCTGGTCACGGCACGCGAAGTCGAGCTGGCGCTTGACGGGGATGTGTGGCGGGTGGCGGGGATCGATCCGACGATTCGCGCGTCGGTGTTGCGTTTCCTGCCGCGGCGGTTCCGCGGCCACGAGGCCGAGCACCCCCAGTTCATCCCGTGGTCTGAGACCGAGCCGTTCGTCGGCCACGTCCCGACCTCGCGGCTGCGGTTGGCGTCGCGCCGGTTGGCGCGGCTTCATCCGGCGCAGATCGCTGATCTGGTCGAGGCGGCATCGCACGCTGAAGGGGAGGAGATTCTCAAGGCGGTCGCGCATGACAAGGAGCTCGAGGCCGACGTGTTTGAGGAGCTCAACGACGAGCACCAGGTCGAGTTTCTGCGCGACCGCTCCGACGCGGAGATCGCAGCCGTACTCGGGCGGATGGGGAGCGACGACGCTGCTGACCTGCTGCTGGAGATCGAGCAGGACCGCCGGATTCCGGTCTTGAACCTTCTGCCCGCTGCCAAGCAGCTAAAGATCAAGCGGTTGCTGGGCTATAACCCATCGACCGCGGGCGGGCTGATGAATCCGGACTTCGCGTCACTACCGGCTGACGCCACGGTCGTGCAGGCGCTTTCCGCGGTGCGTCGTAGCGAGCTTGAACCGGGGCAGCTTTTGACGTTGTGGGTGATCGACGCGGACGGTCATCTCGCCGGTGGCGTGCTGGCCTCCGAGCTGGTGCGCGCGGGCGAGCAGGCGATCGTTTCTGAGCTGATCGAGAGTGCCGTGCCGACGGTGGCGCCGGAGACTGAGCTGCCGGAGGTGGCACGGCTGATGGCTGACTTCAACCTGCTGGCCATCCCGGTGATCGACAGTGACGAGAAGCCGATCGGCGTGGTCGCCGTCGACGATGTCATCGAACTGCTGCTTCCAGAGGGGTGGCGGCGGCGGGCCGGGCTGGCTCGGGGATAGCCGCCGCGGGTCTGGACGCTCATCGAAAACGCTTTCATAACTCGGCTGCTGGCCAGATTGCGTAGTGTTTGTGCGGTGGACGAGCACGGCTTATATCCAGACAGCGAGCTGCCGCGAAGTAGCAGGTCCGTGGCTGACGTGGTGATCGTCCGCTCGCGCCCGGAGGCATGATCTCGGGCTGAGGACCTTCTCGACGGCCGCCGCGGAAAGCTGCGCCGGATCGGAAAGGAGGTTCACAGATGACAACGGACCCCAAGCGGGATGCCGCTCCCGGCACCCCTGCATCTTCGCCGACCGAGTCGACCCCCGGACCTGCGACCGGCGCGCCTTCATCGGCTTCTCCTCCCGAGCCGAGTCCTGGACCTCCAGCCGGTGCGCCTTCGCCTGCCGTGCCTGAGCCCAGTCCGGGCCTCGCGGCCAGCACGCCCTCATCCGCTGCTCCCGAGCCCAACCTGGCAGCCGCGGCCGGTGCACCTTCATCCGCTGCTCCGGAGCCAAGCGCCGTGGCCAGCACCCCGCCGGCGCCGCGGCATGAGCGGACGGTGCTCGATTCCGCTCACGTCGGGGACATCCGCGGGGCGTTTGGGACGATCGGACAGCACGAGGAGGCCCACCACGGCTTTCGCGCCCGGTCACTGGCGCTGCTGGCGATCGTCGGGCCGGGGCTGATCGTGATGGTCGGCGACAACGACGCCGGTGGGGTCGCCACCTACTCCCAGGCGGGCCAGAACTACGGAACCAGCCTGCTGTGGGTGCTGATCCTCCTCGTCCCGGTACTGATCGTCAATCAGGAGATGGTCGTCCGACTGGGTGCGGTCACCGGTGTCGGGCACGCGAAGCTCATCAACGAGCGCTTCGGGCGTTTCTGGGGCTGGTTCTCGGTCGGCGACCTGTTCGTGCTGAATTTCCTGACTATCGTCACCGAGTTCATCGGGGTCAGCCTCGCGCTCGGTTATTTCGGGGTCTCGAAGTTCATCGCCGTGCCGATCGCGGCAGTGGCGTTGGTGACAATGACGGCCAGCGGCAGCTTTCGCTTCTGGGAGCGGTCGATGTTCGTGTTCGTGTTCGCAAACCTGCTCGTCGTCCCGCTGTTCTTCATGTCGCACCCGAGCATCGGGGACGTGGCCCGGCATTTCGTCATCCCGGGCATCCTGGGCGGCGCGAACTCGACATCGATCCTGCTGATCATCGGAATGGTCGGCACGACCGTCGCGCCGTGGCAGCTGTTCTTTCAGCAGTCCAACATCATCGACAAGCGGATCACGCCCCGCTGGATCAACTATGAACGGCTCGACACGTGGATCGGCGCCATCGTGGTGGTGGTCGGCGCCGCGGCTCTGATCGCGGTTTCCGCGTTTGCCTTCCGCGGCACCCACTATTTCGGGCAGTTCAGCGACGCGGGAGCGACCGCCACCGGGCTTGACCACGTCCTCGGCTCGATCCCGGCGGCGTTCTTCGCCGTCGTGCTGCTCAACGCATCGCTGATCGGCGCCGGCGCGCTGACGCTGTCGACGAGCTACGCGTTCGGGGATGTGTTCGGGAGCAAGAGCTCGCTGCACCGCAGCTTCGCAGACGCGAAGCTGTTCTACGGCATCTTCTCCGGCCTGATCGCCGGGGCCGCCGCGATCGTCCTGATCCCGGGCGCGCCGCTGGGCGTCATCACCCTGTCCGTCCAGGCGTTGGCCGGTGTGCTGTTGCCGAGCGCGAGCGTGTTCCTGCTGCTGCTCTGTAACGACCGAGAGGTGCTCGGACCGTGGCGCAACGCTACCTGGCTCAACGTGCTCGCGATCGTAATCGTCGGTGTGCTCGTCCTGCTGTCGCTGATCCTGATGGCCACCACGGTCTTTCCCAACATCAACGTCACCGCAGTCGCGCTCGGCGGCGGCGCCGTCCTGGCAGTCGGCTTGAGCATTGGCGGGCTACTCTCGCTGCGCTCGCGCCGACGCGGCGGCGCCGTGACCGAGATCGAGTCCGGGCCGACCGTCCCCAAGGAGCTGTGGACGATGCCGCCCCTCGCCCTCCTCGCGCGCCCGGTCTGGTCCACCAGCCGCAAAGTCGCGATGCTCTCGCTCCGCGGCTACCTTGTCGTATCCGTCGCCCTGCTGATCGTCAAGGCCGTGCAGCTCGGCGGTGGCTAAGCGTACGCACAGCGACCCTCCAGAACCCGCCCCGCGGGGCGGGCGGACCCCGCCGTTCGCGGCGAGCCACCGAGTGCATTGCTCGCGATAGGTACCCGCCTCAGCCAGGTCGCGCCTGGCCGCTAATGGTGATGGCGTAGTGCTGACGTACAGAATCTTTACGCGCCGAGCTCGATTCTCTACGCGACCTTCATATCGTCGGGCGCATCATGGCGAGGATGGCCACCCAAGCCGCCTGACCGATGGATTTGGTCGACTTCCTCCGTAGGCTGACGCGCCGCACGCTGCCGCGGCCAGATAAAAACACCGTCTATGCCAGCGTGCCAATCTACGTCCGGGGCAGTCTCGGTAGTGTCGTCAGGCTTGAGGTTGCCCCCCGAACAACCGCCCACTGGGCGACGGCCCGGGCGTTGATCGCGCTCGATGACCCCCGCGACGCTGAGCGATGTGCGCTGATGTTTCACGGCGCCCCCCTGCAGCCGCGTCGCTCGCTCCTAGCTAGCGGCGTCCGGCGCGGAGACATGCTCGACCTCATCTCTGCGCACCCCGTTCCCCCGGGCCGCCACCACCTTCCAAGAACACCACACCGACGACCGCACTGACCTGTCGGCGCCTCGGCGCGCTCGCGATCCCCAAGGCTCCCTCGAGATACCAAATCTCCAAGCCACACATGGCGGCGCGATCGCGCCCAACTGGGCGCTCGGTGCGTTTCTCGGCGCCGGCGGGTCCGCCGGCAGCTACCTCGGCGCTCGCCTCCAATAACGTCTCCCCGAGCGCTCCATCCGTCGACTGCGCGGACTCATCGCGTATCTGGTCGCCGCGCGCTACGTCCAGCCGCCTCCAGCTCGACACCCATGACACACCGCTGTCGGGCGGTGACCGGCTCACAAGCAACACCGCTCCACTCCTAGCCTCCGTCTTCATCTACGGGATCGCAACCCCGCCGGCACCCGGGACCCCTGGGACCTCGGCCGCGGGTCGTCCGTAGATCGCCCCCACGAACAGCGCCACCAGCGGCTCGACCAGGGTCTCAGGATCCACGAGCACCGCGTGCTCGCCGGTCATGGCGACGTGGAAGGCTCGCTCGGCGCTCCACATCAGCGACGCCGCCAGCGCCTCGCTGTCGGCGCCCGGGGGCGCGACCCCGGCGGCGCGGTCTCGCTCGATGGTCGCCCCCAGGCGCGCCGTGGCGTCGGCGAGCATCGCAAACCAGATCTCGCGCAGCTCTGAGACCCCCGGCCACTCCTCGCTGGCGGCCACCAGCAGCGGCGCGTAGCGCGCGCCGACCCGCATCAGGTTCTCGATCCCCTCGGCCAGGGCCTCGTCGGGGGAGCGCTCGCCGCGGTCGAACATCGGCTCGATCTCAACGGCGACTTCGAGGCTGACGCTCCGCATGAGCTTGACCACCACATCCTCCTTGGAGGAGAAATGCTCATAGAAGCTGGTACGCCCCACCCCGGCAGCTTCCAGGATCTGGGCGACGCTCAGATCGGAGAGGGGCACCGACTCGAGCAGCCGTGAGGTTGCGGCCAGCACCGCGGCATAGGTGCGTGGACGACGGCCGCGCTTGCGCGGACGCCTCGGAATCGCGGGCTGAGCGCTCGAGGGCATGCGGCGGGACCGAATGTTAGGAGGCACGGCCGATCGATCGCCTGTCCGGTTGTGCATCTGCGGTACTCCCGGTCAAGGTTCCCGGCTGATGGTCGATAAGACACAGACAAGCCCCACGGCTCGGATGCACGGCGGCCGCACGGCACCGATTCGGCCCACGTGCCGAAGGAACGAGCTGATCCCCATGAGATGGAAGTCGCCGGCCAGGGATTCCCAGGTCAAAAGGCGTTGGCGCGACGGACGCGCGGTCCTGCCCGCGGTCCCGACCCCGGCGCCGGAGAGCACCATGCGGATCGGCCAGCTCGCGATCGTGGTGACCGTCGTGGGCTGGGCGCTGTTCGTAGTGCTCACGCTGGGGCGCACGTCCATCGGCGGCGGCCACGGCCGGCCCCCGCTCGGTGTGGCGACGATCGGCTACCTGGTCATCATGAGCCTGCTGGCGTGCTCGGCGCTCGCCTATCTGACCACTCGGCTGGGTTACTACTCGCGGACGCGCACGCACCGCCGGGCGACTCGCGCCGAGCTCAGCCAGCCGTTCGAGCAGTCAGCGCCGACCCTCACCGTCCTGATCCCCTCCTATCAGGAGGACGAGCGCGTCAATCGCATGACCCTGCTCTCCGCGGCGCTTCAGGAATATCCCGACCTCGAGCTGGTCCTGCTGATCGATGATCCGCCCGAGCCGCGGTACCGCGGCCCGGCCGAGATGCTGGCGTCGGCGAAGCGCCTGCCCGGCGAGATCGAGACGCTGCTCAGCGAGCCCCTGAGCCGCTTCCAGACCGCCCTCGACGCCTTCGAGACCAAGCACATCATCGACGGCAACACCAGCGCCGCGGACGTCGGGGAGGCGGCGACCGAGTACGAATTCGCCGCGCAGTGGCTCGCCGCATACGGCGCCGGCTACGAGGTGGTCGATCACGCCGACCGCTTCCTGGTAGATCAGGTCCTGCTCACCCTGTCCGCCGATATGACGACCAGCGCGCAAGCGCTGCGCTCCGCTGTCGACGACGGCGCGATGCTCACCCGCGAGCATCTGCGCTACCTGCTCCGACGCCTGACCTGGATCTTCGGCGCTCGCATCACCTCGTTTCAGCGCAAGCGCTTCGTGTCTTTGTCACACGAGCCCAACAAGGCGATGAACCTCAACAGCTACATCGGGCTGATGGGCGACAGCTACCGGGAGATTGCAGTGCCGGGCGGCGGCGTGGCGCTGCTGCGCACCGACGCAGCCCCGGACCTGGTGGTCCCCAACCCCGACTACGTCCTGACCTTGGACGCCGACAGCGTGCTGCTGCCCGAGTACTGCCTGCGGATCGCGCACCTGCTCGAGCAGAAGCAGCACTCGGGCGTTGCGGTCGCCCAGGCGCCGTACACCGCGTTCCCAGGGGCGGCAACCCGCCTCGAGCGCATGGCCGGCGCGACCACCGACATACAGCACATGGTCCACCAGGGCATGACCCACTACGACGCGACGTTCTGGGTCGGCGCCAACGCCATCCTCCGCAAGCGTGCCCTCGACGACCTGCGGGAGATCAGCTACGACGGCGACTGGACGATCAGCCGTTACATCTCAGACCGCACGGTCATCGAGGACACGGAGTCCAGCATCGACCTCGGCGTTCATGGCTGGCGGCTGCTCAATTATCCCGAGCGCCTGAGCTACAGCGCGACCCCACCGGACTTCGGTGCACTGTGCATCCAGCGTCAGCGCTGGGCCAACGGCGGCCTGCTCATCCTGCCCGCCCTTTGGCGCCAGATCCGCGTGCGCCACGCTCGGGGCGAGCGTCAGCATCTTGCAGAGACCTTCCTGCGCATCAACTACATGGCGTCGATCGCCTGGAGCTCGGTCGCCCTCCTCTTTCTGCTCCTCTACCAGTTCGACGACAAGCTGATCAGCCCCATCGTCCTGCTGATCTCGCTGCCCTACTTCCTGATGATGGCCGTCGACCTCAAGCACTGTGGCTACCGTCGGAGCGACATCTTCGGCCTGTACGGGTTCAACCTCGTATTGCTCACGGTCAACCTCGCAGGTGTCGGCGCGTCGTTGCTGCAGGTGCTGATCGGTGGCCGCCCGGCGTTCAAGCGCACCCCGAAGGTCCGCAGCCGCACGACACCGGGTCTGAGCTTCGTCCTCATGCCCTACGTGTTCGTGGCGTTCTCCGTGTTCGTGCTGATCAGCGACGTTCATCGCGATCGCTGGGTCAACGTAAGCCTGGCCGGTATCAACGCGGTCCTCGCCGGTTACGCGATCATCATCTATATCGGGGTCTTCCACTCGATCGCGGACGTGTGGACCAACGCCACGAGCTGGTTCTACAAGTCCCAGCGTCCGGCGAGCGCTCGCCGCTTCGTGCGCCGCGCCCCGGCCCCCGCGGCGCCCGCCTCCCATTGGTCACAGACGCTGGCCTACGCCCCCGCGGGCGGGGTGCGTCGCGCTGAGCGTCGCTCGGCCCGGCCCCGGGACGCCAGCGACGGCGACATGCCGGCGTTCGTGAGCCGTCGGGGGACGGACCGAGCACCGAGTGGCGTACTCGCCCCTCCCATCCTTCCGATCACGATCGCGGAAGCGCCCGCGGGCACCGAGAGCTCACGATGAGCACCCTGGCGCCCAGCGACCCGGCGACGCCGGACCCCTCGGGGCTGCCTGAGGCACCGCGACGGAGGGTGTCGCCGTGGCGGGTGCTGATCGCGTTGGTCCTGATCCTCGCCATCGGCGCAGCCGCCGTCCTCGTCGTGCGTCGCACAAACTCGGCGCCGGGCGCACGGGCGAGCGTCGCCGGAGAGAAGGGGACGTGGTTCGCGCCCTATGTCGACGCGACCCTGACCCCGACCGTCGACTTTGAGGACTCCGCCACGAACCCCGCAGGTAACGTCGTGCTCGGCTTCATCGTTGCCGGAGCGAAGGGCGCCGTCTGTACGCCCACCTGGGGGACCTACCAGACGCTCGACGGCGCCGCCACCGCGATGGACCTCGACCGCCGGGTCGCCCAGTTGCGCGGCGACGGCGGGGATGCGGTCATCTCCTTCGGCGGCGAGGCCAACAGCGAGCTGGCCGTGACCTGCAAGAGCCCCGCCGCCCTGGAGGCGGCCTACCGGTCCGTCATCTCTCGCTACAACGCGGACACGATCGACTTCGACATCGAGGGGACCGCGGTCGACAACACCGCGGCGAACCTGCGGCGGGCCACGGCGGTCAAGGCGGTCCAAGCCGACGTCCGGGCGCGGGGGGGCCACCTGGCCGTGTGGCTCACCCTGCCGGTGACCGCTCAGGGCATGCTTCCCGACGCCCTGGCGGTGATCCGCACCATGCTGGCCGCCAAGGTCGACCTCGCCGGCGTCAACGTGATGGCGATTGACTTTGGAACGCCGGCCGCCGCCCGCAACATGCGAGGGGCGATCATCTCGTCGATGACCGCGAGCCAGCAGCAGCTCGCCGCGCTCTACGGCAGCGCGGGCGCGCGGCTTGACTCCGCGGATATCTGGCACAAGCTCGGGGTCACCGTGATGATCGGCCAGAACGACCTTGCCGGTGAGCAGGTCTCGGTCGGCGACGCGAGGGCCGTCGCCCACTTCGCCTCCGATCATGGAATGGGCCGCGTGTCGATGTGGTCGCTCAATCGCGACTCCCAGTGTGGCGTGACCTTCGCCGTGATCGGAACGCATTCGAACAACTGCAGCGGCGTCGCCCAGGCGCCCCTGCAGTTCACGAAGACGTTCGTGGAGCTGCGGGGCAACGCCCGCGCCAACGCCGCCGCGGTCACCACGCCGGACCTGGTGCCGGCGGCGACGACGGCAACGGCCGACAACCCGGCCACGAGCCCGTATCCGATCTGGCAGCCCACGCAGGCCTACCGCGAGAACTACAAGGTCGTCTGGCAGCAGGCCGTCTACATCGCCAAGTGGTACTCGGAGGGGCAGACACCGAACGCCGGGAATGTCGCGGCGACCGCGTCGCCCTGGCGGCTGATCGGCCCGGTGCTGCGTACCGACCACGCGCCTGTGATCCCCAAGCTGCCCGCCGGCACCTACCCGGCCTGGTCGGCGACCAAGGCGTTCACGGTTGGCGACCGGGTGCTCTATCAGGGGCTCCCCTACCGCGCCGGCTGGTACACGCAGGGCGACCTGCCCGGCAGCGCCGGCCAGAACGGGACGGAATCGCCGTGGACGGCCCTCTACCGGATCCCCGGGGAGCCCTACGACGGCTGACATCCGGCCGCCCGCCGGCCTCAGACGCCAAGTGACCGTCCGATGATCTCCTTCATGATCTCGGTGGTGCCGCCGTAGATCCGGGTCACGCGGGCGTCGACGAACGCCCGGGCGATCGGGTACTCGAGCATGTAGCCATACCCGCCGTGCAGCTGGACGCAGCGGTCGATCACCCGGCCCTGGAGCTCGGTCGACCACCACTTGGCCATCGCCGCGTCCTCGGGCGAGAGCTCGCCGCGGTTCAGCGCCAGCACCGCCTGATCGCAGAACGCGGTCGCCAGCTCCACCTCGGTGGTCATCTCGGCCAGAGCAAAGCGCGAGTTTTGAAATGCCCCGATGGGTTGCCCGAAGGCGTTTCGGGCCTTGACGTACTCGAGCGTCCCCTGGAGCGCTCCGCGGGCTGCCCCCACGGCGGCGATGGCGATGCTGAGCCGCTCCTGGGCCAGGTTGGAGGCCAGATACCGAAAGCCTCGGCCCGCCTCGCCCAAGAGGTTGGCGGCGGGCACCCGTACGTCCTCGAAGAACAGCTCAGCGGTGTCCTGGGAGTGCATGCCGACCTTGTCGAGGTTGCGGCCGCGGGCGAACCCCTCCATCCCCGCCTCGACCACCAGTAGCGAGATGCCGGCGTGGCGCTGGCTGGGATCGGTCTTGACCGCGGTGATCACAAGATCGGCGTTGATGCCGTTGGTGATGAACGTCTTGGAGCCGTTGACGACGTAGTCGTCCCCGTGCAGCGCCGCGGAGGTCCGAATGCTCGCCAGGTCAGAGCCGATCTCGGGCTCGGTCATCGCCAGGGCGGTGATCAGGCTGCCGTCGGCGATGCCGGGCAGCCAGCGCTCGCGCTGCTCCTCGTCGCAGTAGGTCAGGAAGTAGGGGACGCAGATGTCGTTGTGCAGGGTGATGCCGAGACCGCTGCCGGCCACGTTGGCCAGACCGACCTCCTCGCTGATGATCTGGTTGAAGCGAAAGTCGTCGACCCCCGGGCCCCCGTCGGTCTCGGGGACCTGGATAGCCAGCATGCCCTTGGTGGCCGCCTTGGCGAACAGCTCCCTGGGGACGATGCCCTCACGCTCCCACTGCTCGTGGCGTGGACTGATCTCCTCCGCGACGAAGCGACGCACTGATTCGCGGAAATCTTCGTGCTCGGGCTCGAACAGGGTTCTGCGCATAACCGAGCAAACTACCCGACATGGCGCCACCTGCTTCGCCAGCCGGCGACACCGGGGAGCCCGGCCCCGGCCGCGCCCCGGCCGCGATCCTGGCCGCCACCGAGCAGCTCCTGCGCGAGCGGCCGCTCAACGAGCTGAGCGTCGCCGACATCATCGACGCGGCCGGCATCTCCCGCACCAGCTTCTACGCCCACTTCGCCTCCAAGACCGCGGTGATCGCCGAGGCCCTGCGCCGGGTCATGGATCAGGTCATGGTGGCCGTGGACCCATTCCTGTCCGAGCCCGCGACCGACGTCGAGCGAGCCATCCGGGCCAGCCTCGAGCGCTGGGTGGAGGTGTGCTCGATGCATGGCGCGCTGCTGCGGGCGGTCAGCGAGGAATGGCCCCATGACGACCAGCTGCGGACGCTGTGGTTCGGAATGCTCGAGGCGGTGAGCGCCCGGACGGCCCGGGTCATCCGGTCGGCGCGGCGTCACGGCCAGGCGCCGGCCGGCGCCGATCCCGACGCGCTGGCGGCCTGTCTGATGTGGGGCTATGAGCGCGTCCTTCACGTCGCGCTGGTCGGCGACGCGCGCGGCCTGACGACGCCCGCGGCCATCGTCGAGCCGCTCACCCAGATGATGCTCGGCGGAATCTACGGGCGGCCGCTGCACCCGGGTGATCGGTCCCGCGCCTCGGCCTAGCCGCCTCGGCGTAGCATTCCCGGCACGGTACGTCGTCTCGATCCGAAGTCAGTCGGCCAGCACCTGGACGCCATGTATCGCGCGGCCTGGGCGCTCTCGGGGTCCCGCGAGGACGCCGAGGATCTCGTCCAGGAGACCTTCGCCCAGGTGCTGGCGCGCCCGCGAGTGATCCGCGGCGACGAGCGCGGCTACCTGATGCGCGCCCTGCGCAACACCTTCTACACCAGCCTGCGCACCGCGTCTCGCCGGCCGCGGACGGCCGCGATGCCCGAGGATTTCGAGGCCGCCGATCCGCGTGCGGGCCGTCAGCCCGAGCGCGCGGTCGAGTTCTCAGAGATCCTGGATGCGGTCGCCGAGCTCCCCGAGGACTTCCGACTCGCCCTCGTGGCGGTCGACATACTCGGACTCTCCTACGGCGAAGCCGCCAAGTCGCTGGACACGAGCGAAGCTACGATCACCTCCCGTCTCTACCGAGCCCGCCAGCGGATCGCACAGCGCTTCCCCGACCGGCCCAACGAGAATCCACCAGTCCGGGAAGGATCTACCTCCAAGCGGAGTCTTGAGGTTGAAGGACGGTGAAATGACAGATCAACCGCAGTTCCCCGAAGCCGAGCTCGCCGGACTGGCCGACGGCACCCTGCCCGCCGAGCGGGAGGCGGAGCTGCGCGCTCGGATGCAGGGTTCTCCGGAGCTGGCATCGGCGCTCGAGGAGCAGCGCCGGGCGGTCTCGATGCTGCACGCGATCGACGAGCCCGCGCCCGACTCGCTGCGGGCCCGGATCGAGGCCGAGACCGGTGCGGCCGGTGACCGTAGGCGCCGTGCGCCGGCGCGCTGGCGCCCGAGCCTGGTCCTGCCCGCGGCGACGGCACTGGCCCTCGTGGCGGCGCTCCTGGTCGTCGTGATCTCGGGCTCGAGTAGCGCCCCCACCGTGCCTCAGACCGTGCGGGTCACGCTGGCGGCGGCGACGCTTCCGGCGCCGGCTGCCGACCCCGCCGATCAGTACGTCCTCCAGCTCGGAGTCGACGGCATCCGCTTTCCCAACTGGCGGCAGACGCTGGGCTGGAGGGCGGCCGGCGCCCGCACCGACACCCTCGACGGCCGCCACATCGTCACCGTCTTCTACACCGAACGCGGGGGCCGGCGGGTCGGCTACGCGATCGTCGCGGGCAAGCCGCTGAGCGCGGGAGGGGGAACTTCGGTGAGGGAGGCCGGCGTGACCTACACATTCCAACGCCACGGCGCGACCCGCCTGGTGACGTGGGTGCGCTCGGGCCATACGTGCGTGATCGCTGGGCAAGATCTCAGCGACCCCACGCTGCTCGCGCTCGCCAACGCCGACGCGGCTTAGCGCTTCACACCGGCTGTCCGCAGCGCGTCAGGTCGTAACCGCCGAACTGGGCGACGCGATCGGTGAATGCCCTGGAGGCAAGGAGCTCGCCGAGCGCACCCACGCCGGGGTGATCAGCCCATCGTCTGCCGATCCAGATCTCGACGACGTGGGGTTCGAGCGCCAGAAAATCGAGGCCGAACGCTTGCGCGGCTCCCTCGGTGGTGACACCCGCTGACTGCGAGAAGGCGGCGAGGCGTGCGGCTTCGAGATGGCCGGACGCCTGTGGGCCCGCTGGCGATGTCTCGACCCCGGCGTCCGCTCGCGCTCGATCGAAGGCCTGCTGGCTCGCGGCGGCCGCATCACGCTGGACAATCGGGACCTGTCGGGCCAGCAGCGACTCAAGCGAGTCCCCGCGCCACCGGCTGGCGACGCCCAGACCGACCTGCCAGCTGGTCAGATGCCAGCGCACCACCGCAACCGGCGCCGGCGGCAGCTCACGAGCTACCCCGTGTACAACCGCCGCGTGGATGCTGCCCCGCCGCAGAGCTCGGAGCGCCACGCCCGTCGGGGCCGAGAGGGCAATGAGACTTCTGGCACCGAGGCCGTCGAGCAATCGCTCGGCCACGCTCAGGGCGGGATCACAGCCGGCGATGACCAACCCCTGCGGCCTGGATCCGGGAAACAGGTGCAGGCTGCCGCCCTTCAGCACTCCGTCGGGCGATGCCCATCCAGCGCCGGCGACGCCGTGATCAGGGAGCTCGGCGTAGACCAGCCGATCGGCGACCCGCCCGATCCGTAACGGCGCGCCCTCGCGTGGCGCGCCCCCGACGGCGGCAATCGCCTCGACCGGCGTGTCTGAGAACAACTCCTCGACCGAGGTTCCGAGGGCGCGCGCAAGTCCGATCGCCGCATCCACAGCGGGCGCGTTCCGCCCGGCCTCGACCGCCGCCACAAGCTGACGGCTGACGCCGGAGCGTGCTGCCAACTCGCCCTGGGTGAGCCCGCACTCCACTCTTCGGTCGCGTAGGTAAGAACGTGGCATTGCTGCCAGGATCCTAGTAGGGTGCCTGGATCGTGGCATCCCTCGGTGGTCAGCGATTGAATCTCGAAGCGCTCCGGCGATCCGCCGGCACGGGCATCGCGATTGCCCTGGTGACTGGTTTCGGGGTGGGTTGCGGCAGCAGCTCGAGCAGCGGCACCAGCAGCAGCTCGTCGCCGGCAGCCAGCTCTGCCACGCAGACCAGCTCGTCCTCGACCACGGCCACGTCCCGAGCGACGGTGTTCGCGGCGGCGTCCTTGACAAAGGTCTTCCCTCAGATCGACCCCTCCGGCAAGTACACGTTCGGCGGCTCCGGAGCGCTGGAGACACAGATCGAGCAGGGAGCACCGGCGGACGTGTTCGCGGCCGCCAGCCCGAAGCAGCCAACCGCTCTGTACGCGAAGGGGATAGTCGACAAGCCGACGGAATTCGCCACCAACACGCTGGTGCTGGTCGTGCCCAGGAGCAACCCTGCGCACATCGCCTCGGTTGACGACATCACCAGGCCAGGCGTCAAGCTCGTCATCTGCAACAGCACCGTTCCGTGTGGCGACTACGCCCGTACCGCCTTCATGAATCTCGGCATCACCGCCGCCGCCATGAAGAACGTCGTCAGCCAGACCACCGACGTCACCCAAACGGTTGCCGAGGTGGCGCTCGGCCAAGCGGACGCCGGATTCGTGTACATAACCGACGCGGACGCTGCCCAAGGCAAGGTCGCAGTGATTCGGCTCCCGGCGAGGGCCAAGCCCGAAGCCCAGGACTTCATCGCGGTCGTCAAATCAAGCAAGAACCAGGCCGCGGCCCAGAACTTCGTGCAGACGGTCCTCTCGCCGACCGGCCAGGCGAAGCTCCGGGCCGCCGGCTTCGGCGAACCTTGACCCCAACCGACCGCCAAGGCGCGTCCAACGACAGCCAGAGCGACTGGATGCCCCGGCTCGCACGCCTCGCGCTGATTCTCACGTCGGCCGCGACCTTCGCGGTGGTCCTGGGCTTTCTGCTGCTGCCCATCGTGGCCCTGATCACCTACCAGCCTGTTCACAGCCTGCTCGATGGCCTCCAGGCGAAGGTGACCACCGATGCGCTGCTCGTCTCGCTGAAGACTAATGCGATCGCATTCGCAGTGATACTCGTGGTGGGAACTCCGTTCGCCTACATCCTGGCTCGCTGGCCCTTCCCTGGTCGCAGCATTGTGATCACCCTCGTGGAGATGCCTTTGGTGATGCCGCCCGCGGTCGCAGGCCTCGGACTGCTGGTCGCCTTCGGTCGCTTCGGGCTCCTGGGCCGCAGCCTGGCCGCCCTCGGAGTCGACCTCGCCTTCACTCAGGCAGCGGTGGTGATCGCAATCATCTTTGTAGCGAGTCCGTTCTACCTGCGGGGCGCGATTGCCGCCTTCGAGACGGTCGATCCGACGCTCATCGACGTCGCGAGGACGCTCGGCGCCGGGCCCGTGCGCCGGATGACGCGAGTGGCGATGCCACTGGCCGCCGGGGGCCTGGGAGCCGCCGGGGCAGTCGCATTCGCACGGGGGGTAGGCGAATTCGGCGCGACCATCCTGTTCGCGGGGAGCTTTCAGGGGACAACGCAAACGCTTCCGCTCGCCGTTTACTCACTGTTCGACGCGAATCTCGACCAGGCGATCGCGGTCGGGGTACTGCTGATAATCGCCAGTGCCACGATTCTCCTGACTTCCAAGCTGCTGATTCGCACATGGCCCTTCTCGACATCGACATCGCCCTCCCCCGGCGGGCGTACGAGCTTTGCGCTGCGCTGAGTCTCGGCGAGGAGACAGTCGCGCTGATCGGACCATCCGGCGCCGGGAAGACCTCGCTGCTGCGTGCCGTCGCCGGCCTCGAGCATCCCGGCCGCGGACACATCGCGCTGGACGACGAGCCGTGGTTCGACTCCGTCCGCAGGATCCACCTCAGTCCCGAGCAGCGACACGTCGGTTATCTGCCTCAGGACTACGGACTGTTCCCGCATCTGACCGTGGCGGGGAACGTCCGGTTTGCTGCCAAAGCCGGCCGACCTGACCTGCTGGAGCGCTTCGGCGTCGCTCATCTCGCGTCAGCGCACCCCCGCCAACTATCAGGAGGCGAGCGTCAAAGAGTGGCGCTCGCGCGCGCCCTGGCACGAGACCCGCGCATTCTCTTGCTCGACGAGCCGTTCGGAGCTCTGGACGCCATCACCCGTGATCAGGTGCGCAACGAGCTTGGCGAGATGCTGGGTGAGCTCCAGCTGCCCAGCATCCTGGTGACCCACTCTTTCGACGACGCCACCGCATTGGGGCATCGGGTCGGCGTCCTGGACAAGGGGCGCCTCGTCCAACTCGCGTCCCCTCTGGAACTGCTGCGCAACCCGGCCGACAGCTTGGTCGCGGCACTCACCGGTGCCAACGTCCTCTCCGGCACTGCCACGCCGACTGCGGCCGGAACAATCGTCCGGCTGGTGGGCGGCGGCGAGGTGCTCAGCGCGACACGCGCCCAGGGACCGGTCCAAGTGGCGATTCACCCTTGGGAGATCGAGATCGTCTCCCGCCGATCGGCCTCGCTCACCGACACCGTCGTGAGCGTACGGCAGGAGCGGGGCGCTACTCTCGTCCGACTGGGCCGCCTGACGATCCGGATCTCCCCCCACAGGCAGGCAGACGGACTCCCCGCCGAGGGGCAGGTCGTCGGACTTCGGGTCTCGCCCGTAGACGTGCGGGTTCTGAGCACTTGACGACTTTGCGATGCTCAGAAGATGAGCTACCCGGAACCCACCTGCACTCATCTGGACACGATCCAGGTGACCGAGCTGCCCGCATCCGTCGACGGCTGTGAAGATTGCCTGCGCGATGGCGGCGTGTGGCTGCACCTGCGCATCTGCCTGGAATGCGGCCACGTCGGCTGCTGTGACGACTCACCCAACCGCCACGCCAGCAAGCATGCGGCGAGCGACTCCCACCCGCTGATCCGCTCCCTGGAGCACGGCGAGGAGTGGTCCTGGTGCTTCGTCGACGAGGTGGCGATGATCATCCCCGAGGTCACCGGCTCGACGCAGATCCCCCCGTCACCCATGCTCAGCTAGCCCGGCGTGGCCGCGTCGGAAACGCGTCGACCGGCGATCCTCGCCGTGGACGACGAGCCGACCGTGCTCGCGGCGGTGGCCCGCGACCTGCGCCGAGGCTTCGGCGAGCATTACCGGATCCTGCGCGCCGGGTCGGGCCAGGAGGCCCTGGAGCTGCTGAGCGAGCTGCGCCGGCGAGGTGAGACTCTGGCCCTCGTGATCGCCGACCAGCGGATGCCGGGAATGGAGGGAACCGAGTTCCTGGTCAAGGCGCGCCAGGTCTACCCGGAGGCCAAGCGCGTGCTCCTGACCGCCTACGCCGACACCCAGGCCGCCATCTCGGCGATCAACGAGGTGTCGCTGGATTACTACCTGCTCAAGCCCTGGGATCCCCCCGAGGAGCAGCTCTATCCGGTGATCGCCGACCTGCTCGAGACCTGGCAGGCGGGCGCCGCGCTGGAGGCTGGGGGCGTGCGGATAATCGGGCATCGCTTCTCCAAGGACACCCACGATCTGCGTGACTTCCTGGCGCGCAATCGCATTCCCGGCCGGTGGCTGGATGTCGAGCGCGACAGCGAAGCCCGTGAGCTGCTGACCGTGGCCGGGGTGCCCGATGAGCGTCTGCCGGTGGCGCTTCTCGAGGACGGCTCGGTGCTCGAGCGCCCGACCGTGCTCGAGCTCGCCGAACGCCTCGGGATCGCCGGGCGCCCGGCGGCCGACCACTACGACCTGGTGATCGTCGGTGGTGGCCCGGCGGGGCTGGCGGCCGCCGTCTACGGGGCCTCGGAGGGTTTGCGGACGGTGATGGTGGAGAGTGACGCTCCGGGCGGCCAGGCCGGCCAGTCGAGCCGGATCGAGAACTACCTCGGCTTTCCCAGCGGCCTGTCGGGATCGGATCTGGCCCGGCGCGCCACCACCCAGGCGCGCCGCCTGGGAGCCGAGCTGCTCGCCGTGTCCAATGCCGTGGCCCTTCGCGCGGAGGGCGCCGGGCGGATCGTCGAGCTCACCGGCGGGGTTGAGCTCAGCGCCAATTGCGTGCTCGTCTCCTCGGGCGTCTCCTACCGCCGCATGCCCGCGCCCGGCTTCGACGATTTCACCGGCGCCGGCGTCTACTACGGCGCCGCCCTGACCGAGGCGCGTTCCTGCGCCGATCAGCACGTCGTGGTCATCGGAGGCGCCAACTCCGCCGGGCAGGCGGCCGTCTACTTCAGTGGCTACGCCAGCCGGGTGTCGATGCTGGTGCGAGCCGATTCGCTGAACAAGTCCATGTCGACGTACCTGATCGAGCAGATCGCCGCGCTGGAGAACATCGAGGTGCTCACGGGCACCGAGGCGGTGAGCGCGGGGGGCGAGAACGGCCGCCTCAAGCGCCTGCGGCTGCGCGACAGCGAGGGCGCCGAGCGCGACGTCGAGGTCGATGCCTGCTTCGTGTTCATCGGCGCCCTGCCCCGGACCGACTGGCTCGACGGGGTGGTGGCCCGCGATGATCGAGGCTTCATCCTGGCCGGACCGGATGTCCGCGACCACGGGTGGCCGCTGTCGCGTGAGCCCCAGCCTCTGGAGACCAGCGTCCCGGGGGTGTTCGTCGCGGGCGACGTGCGCGCCCGGTCGATCAAGCGCGTAGCCAGCGCGGTCGGCGAGGGATCGATGGCCGTGTCGCTGATCCACCAGTACCTCGCCGAGGGATGAGCCACCCGACCGTCGCCGAGCTGCGACCGATCGATCTCTTCACCGAGCTCGACGATGCGCAGCTCGCCCCCTGGGCCGAGGCGGCCGTCATTCATGAGGCCCCGGCCGGAGAGACGCTCGTGGAGCAGGGTCACATCGGATACGGGGTCACCCTGCTGTTGGAGGGCCGGATCGAGCTCCTGGTCCGCGACGGCGAGGTCCAGGATCCGATGGGCTTCAACGAGGCGCCCACCTGGATCGGGGCGATTCCCACCCTCATCCAAGGGGGCAGCGCGGTCACCATGAGAGCCGACTCCGACGTCCGCTTCGGGCTCGTGGAGCCCGAGGACTTCATCACGCTCACGCTCTCCCAGCGATCGGTGTTCCGGCGCGTCATGGCCCAGATGAGGCCCGTTATCGGCCGCTTCACGGCCCGCCAGCAGCAGCGCGAGCGCCTCGAGTCGCTGGGCACGATGGCCGCGGGACTCGCCCACGAGCTCAACAACCCGGCGGCGGCGGCGCAACGCACCGCCAGCGACCTGGCCGACGCGCTCGAGGTCCTGAGCAGAGCGGTCGGCGTTTTCGTCGAATCCGGGCTCTCCCGCGAGGATGCCGAGCAGCTGGTGGGCCTCCAGCGTCAGGCGATCGAGAACGGCGCCTCGCGCTCGGCGGTATCCACGCTCGATGCCGCCGACACCGAGGACGAGCTCTCCGATGTCCTGGACGAGCTCGGAATCGGCGACGGCTGGGTGCTCGCCGAGCCGCTGGCCGCCGCCGGCGTGGACCGGGCCTTCGTCGAGCAGGTGATCGAGGTCGCCGGCGACGGCGCCACCGCCCCGCTGCGGTGGATCGCGGCGGGGCTGTCGGCCCGCAAGCTCGTGGCCGAGCTCGCCCAGTCCACCGAGCAGATGAGCCATCTGGTCACCGCGATCAAGTCCTACGCCTACATGGACCGGGGCGAGGTCGTCCAGGTCGACGTCCACGAGGGCCTGGAGACCACGCTCACCATCCTCGGCCACAAGCTCAAGCACACTCAGATCCAGATCAACCGTGAGTACGACACGTCGCTCCCCCGGTTGACCGTCCACGGGGCCGAGCTCAATCAGGCCTGGACCAACCTGCTCGACAACGCGATCGACGCGCTGGGCGAGAGCGGTCGGATCACGATCACCACTCGCGCCGACGGTGACTGCGCCGAGGTCGACATCGCCGACGACGGCCCCGGCATTCCCCAGCAGATCCGTGACCGGGTGTTCGAGCCCTTCTTCACCACCAAGGAGGTGGGCCGGGGAACCGGCCTCGGCCTCGACACCGCGCGGCGGATCATCGTCGACCGTCACCACGGCAGCCTGACCCTCGAATCCGAGCCCGGACGGACCATATTCCGGGCCCGCCTGCCGGTCGACGCCGCGGCCCGCTGAGATGGCGGTGCCCGCCTCAGGCGCGACCGATGATGCGCCGGCGGCGGGGCGCTTCTCGGAGTCCACCAAGCGCCTGGCGCTGATCAGCGCCATTCTGGCTTCCTCGATCGCCGCGGTCGACTCCACGGCCGTCAACGTCGCGCTGCCGGCCATCGGACGGGATCTCGGGGGCGGGTTCGCCGCCCAGCAGTGGATCTCCAACGCCTACCTGCTGACCCTGAGCGCGCTCATCCTGCTCGCCGGCTCGCTCACCGATCGCCTCGGGGAGCGACGGGTGTTCACCGCCGGCGTGGCCGGCTTCGGGATCGGCTCCGCCCTGTGCGCGGCCGCCCCCACCGTCGGCGTGCTGGTCGTGGCGCGGGCGCTTCAGGGGGTCTCGGGGGCGCTGCTCACCCCGGCGGCTCTGGCCATCATCGTCGCCGTCTTTCCGAAGGAGGAGCGCGGAGCGGCAATCGGGAAATGGACGGCGTGGGGTGGGATCGGCATCCTCATCGGTCCGTTGCTCGGGGGAGAGATAGTCGACATCGCTTCCTGGCGCTGGATCTTCGTGCTCAATGTTCCCCTCGTCCTGATCGCGCTCGCCCTCTCCCGGGTCGCCGTCCCGGGGCGATCGCACATGGCAAAGGCGACCGGGATCGACTGGATCGGCGCCGCGCTGGCCGCGACCGGATTGGCCGGCGTCTCCTTCGGGCTCATCGAGCAGCCAGTGCTCGGCTGGTCCGATCCAGCGGTATATGGCACGCTGATCGGCGGCCTGGCTCTGCTCGCCCTGTTTATCGCGCATGAACAGCGAGCCCCCGCTCCGATGCTCGACCTGGCGCTCTTCCGTCACCGCAATTTCTCGGTGGCGAACGCACAGACCTTTGCGATGTATGCCGGCATCGCCATGCTCGGCTTCTTCGTCACGATCTACCTCCAGGAGGTGGCGGGCTACAGCGCCCTGAAGTCGGGCGTCACCGGCCTCGTGCCGACCGTGGTGATGTTCCTTTTGTCGGCGCGCATGGGCCGGCTGGCCGACCATTACGGCCCGCGTTTCTTTCTCACCGTCGGGCCGCTCGTGGTCGCGTGCGGATTTGGCCTCATGCAGCGCTACGGCACCTCGGTCTCGCTGCTGGGCGACGTGCTCCCGGCGCTGCTCGTCTTCTCGTTCGGACTGTCGCTCACGGTCGCGCCCCTCACGGCCACCGTGCTCGCCGACGCGAGCGAGGCCGACGCCGGGATCGCGTCGGCGATCAACAACGCGATCGCCCGGACGGCGGGGCTGATCGCGGTGGCTGCGGTCGGCGCCGTCGTCTCGTCCTACTACGGGACGCTGCTCGACCAGCGCCTCGCGGGGCGCCTACCCGCATCGAGCCAGGCTGCCGTGCAGGCGGCCAAACGGCGTACCTTCGGGAAGATCGACGCCGCCGCGGTTCCGTCCGCGCAGCGCGCGTTTGCCAGTCGCGCCTCGGCCGATGCCTCCGAGGACGCCTTCCACCTGGCGATGGGGATCGGAGCCGGCCTACTCGCGATCGCCGGGGTGGGCGGCCTGGCGTTGCGAGGCAAGCCCGAGACTGAGGTGACGGCCGGCGAATGCCCGGGCGGCGTGCTGGCTGGCGCCCCGCGCCTGGTCGCGGGCTGCCAGGACAACGGCGCTGAGCCGGCGGGCACCGGGGCCGTCTCGGTCACCTCAGCGGACTAAAGCCAAAGCGGAAAATCAAAAGCTAAAAGCAAAGGAGGCTGGAGATGCAGATCGGAATCATCGGTGCGGGACGGATCGGCCAGGCGGTGGCCACGCGCCTGGTCACGGCAGGACACGAGGTCATGCTCAGTAACACCCGAGGGCCGGAGTCCCTGGCCGACGTCGAGGAGGCGCTGGGGCAGGACGCCCATGCCGGGACGGTGGAGGACGCCACGGCCTATGGCGAAGTCGTCTTCGTGGCGATCCCGCTGGCTGCGATGTACGCGCTGCCCCCGGCCGAGCTCGACGGCAAGATCGTCGTCGACGCCAACAACTACTCCCCCCAGCGCGACGGGCAGATCCCCGAGCTCGACGACGGCTCGGTCGGCTCCAGCGAGCTGCTGGCCCGGCACCTGCCGGGGTCCCGGGTGGTCAAGGCCTTCAACACGATCTACTACGAGCGCATCGCCCACGAGGCCAAGCCCCCCGGCAGCGCCGAGCGCCTGGCCGTTCCGCTGGCCGGCGACGACGCGGCCGCCAAGCAGGTGGTGGCCGCGCTGATCGATGACATGGGCTTTGACCCGGTTGATGCGGGCAGCCTGGCCGATGGTCGCAACCAGCAGCCCGGGACGGCGGTCTACAACCTTCCCGTGGGTGCCGACGGGGTTCGGGAGGCGCTGGCCAACCCGTAGCGGAGCCCCGTCCGCCCGGGGTCGGCCCCCTTTGCTCGTGCAGCACCAGGTCTCGCCGACGAGGAGCTGGCAAACGTCCCACTCGAGGCCGTTGCGACCCGGCGTGGGGCGTTTGCCTCCTAGGCGGATGCAAACGTCCCGCTGCCCCTCCATCCTCCAACTCAATGGGTTGTTTGCTTCGGCCACGGATGCAAACGTCCCGCCGCGCTTGCGCGGTGCGTCCAGTGGGACGTTTGCCTGCTGACGTGAGCAGGGCCTACGGGGCGTGCCGGTCAGAGTTCGAGGCCGGGCGGATCCGCGGGCAACGCGCCCGGTCAGAGCCCGAGCCGTGCGCGGTCCTGCTCGGCCACGAGGTCGCCGTACTCGGGGTGATCCTCTATGTAAGCGGCGACGAACGGGCAGATCGGGTGTACCGCCAGCCCGCGGGCGCGGGCGTCCTGCAGCGCGTGGGCGACCAACTGTGAACCGAGCCCCTGGCCCTCCATCGCCCGATTGATCTCGGTGTGCGGAAACGAGATCTCACCCGGCGCCAGGCGGTAGGTGACAAATCCGACCAGCCGGTCGTCGACGCTGATCTCGTAGCGTCCGGCGTCCGGGTGGTCGGCGACCACGATCTCCGCGCTCATCCTCCCGATCCTACGACGGGCGCAGCCATGCCACCCACCCGGGCCCCCCCCCCCCCCCCCCCCCACCCACCGCGGGCGCCAGCCACCCCA
>Ga0182024_10006655_pt1 | contig 25280 bp, 30 predicted proteins | sample P32metaG_FD_120480 | JGI IMG/M metagenome (GOLD analysis project Ga0182024, IMG submission 120480) | Permafrost microbial communities from Stordalen Mire, Sweden - P3-2 metaG (Illumina Assembly) | ecosystem: Environmental > Terrestrial > Soil > Wetlands > Permafrost | place: Sweden: Stordalen...
GGCTTGACGCCGTCGTCGGCCGCGACCACGATCACCACCACGTCGGTCACGCGTGCGCCACGGGCGCGCATCGCGGTGAACGCCTCGTGGCCCGGCGTGTCCAGGAAGGTGACCACCTTGCCGCCGTGGTGGACCTGATAGGCGCCGATGTGCTGGGTGATGCCGCCCGCCTCGCCGGCGGCCACCTCGGTGGAGCGGATCGCGTCCAGCAGCGAGGTCTTCCCGTGATCGACGTGCCCCATGATCGTGACCACCGGGGGACGCTCGACCATGTCCTCCTCGACATCCTGGAAGACCGGCTCGACCTCGACGTCGTCGGCGGCGTGGACGATCTCGATCTTCTTGTCGAACTCGTCGGCCAGCACCTGGATCGCGTCGTCGGACAGCGTCTGCGTGAGCGTCGCCATCTCGCCGAGCATCATCAGCTTCTTGATCACCTCGGGCACCGGTACGCCGAGATACTCGGCGACATCCTTCACCGTGGAGCCCGAGTTGACGCGGATCAGATCGGTTGCCTCCATCGCCGCCGCGTCGATCGGGGCGATCGTGTCGTCATAGGTGCCGCGCCGGCGGCGCCCACGACGCGGACGCCGCTGAGGCTGATTGGCCGGGCCTCCCTGCTGGCGACGGGATGCCTGAGAGTCGATCACCACGCGCCTGCGCCCGCCCGGCCCAACGCCACCTGGGGTTCGCTCGCCGGTGCGCGAGTCACGCGTCGGACGCACGCGCTCGCCCGCGGCTGCCTGTGAGGCCTCCGACTCGGCGGCACTCGTCGGGAGATCAGGGGCTGCGGCCGCATCGGCGGGCTCAGCTGCGGGCGGCGCGGATGTTCCTTTCGCGGCCGGGGCGGCAGACGGCGCAACGGTCGCGGTCGAGCCCTTCGCATTTGCCTTCGGGGCAGCGGGCGCACCGTTGCTTGCGGCGCCACCCGCGTTCAGCGCCTTCAGTGCCAGCGCCTCCTCAACCGAGGATGCCGCTGCCTTGACCTCCATACCGGCGGCTTTCAGCCTCTCCAGCAGCTCCTTGCTGGAGAGACCCTGCTCCTTGGCGATCTCATGCACACGCTTCTTTGTCATCGGCTCACCAATTCTACGAGCTCAGGGCTCATTTCTACCGAGCAACGCAGAGCTCGGGCAAGACCTCGGCGTTGAGTGCTCAGAGCAACGCAGTCAGTCGAGGGTGCGCCGGAGGCGCCATCGCGACAGAGATAAGCACCGCGGCCGGGAATCGTGCCGGCTCTATCGAGTACCGCGAGCCTGGAGCGACCGTCACTCTCGCCGGCCGATTCCTGATCGCTCACCGCCAGTCGCACCAGCTCGGACTTCGGTGCGACACGCCCGCACCCAACGCAACGGCGCTGGGGCACGTGCGCCCCTATGGTGTCTGCTCCTCGGCGGTTGCTTGCGCTGCGGGCGGCGGCTCCTCAGGCATGGTGGAGTCTCCATCGCTCGGGGGCGCGTCGATGGTTGGCTCTGCTCGAGTTGTCTCTGCTTGCGCGACGGGCGCCTGCACCAGCGGCTGCACTGCGTCGGTGGAGCCCTCGCCCTCGCCGGGAGTCAGGTCGGCAATCTGATCGCTGTCGATGTTCGCCAGCGCCTGGTGACTGTCCAGCCCGCAGTAGCGCGAGTTTGGCAGCGACGCGTTCGGACAACGCCGTCCGTTGGAGAGGATCGCGGCACAGCGGCCCTGGACCTCCTCCTCCTCGTAGCCGTGCTCGGCCTCCTCCGCGGCGAACTCGCTCTCCGAGCGGATGTCCACGCGCCAGCCGGTCAGCCTCGCCGCCAGCCGCGCGTTCTGGCCCTCGCGGCCAATCGCCAGCGAAAGTTGATCGTCGGGCACGATCACGGTCGCCTGCTTGGCCTCGTCGTCGACGAGCACCTCGCGTACGCGCGCCGGAGAAAGCGCCTTGGCGACGAATCGCGCCGGCTCGTCGTTGAAGGGAATGATGTCGATCTTCTCGCCCCGCAGCTCGCTAACCACCATGCGCACACGCGAGCCACGCGGGCCGACGCAGGCACCGACCGGGTCGACGCCGTCGGTGTTGGAGACGACGGCGATCTTTGAGCGGTAGCCGGGCTCGCGGGCCACGTTGGCGATTTCCACGAGGCCATCGGCGATCTCCGGGACCTCCAGCTCGAACAGCTTCTTGATCAGCTCGGGGTCGCGCCGGGAGACGATGATCGACGGTCCCTTCGTCGATGGCGAGACCTCCTTGATCACAGCCTTGATCCGCTGGGAGTGGTCGTAGCGCTCACCCTCGACCTGCTCGGACTTGGGAAGCAGCGCCTCGACGCGTTCGCGCAGTTGCACGAGCGTGTAGCGCGAGTCGGACTGCTGGACGATGCCGGTGATCAGCTCGCCCACGCGGTCGCGGTACTCCTCGAACATCATGTCCCGCTCGGCCTCGCGGATGCGCTGCAGGATCACCTGCTTGGCAGTCTGCGCGGCGATCCGGCCAAAGTCGTCGGGAGTGACGTCGCGTTCGTCGATCTGATCGCGGTATTCCTCGAACTTCTTGGGATCGATTTCCGGTTCCTCAGGCTCACGCATCTCGCCCGTCTCGGGGTCGACAGTGGTTTCCTCATCGATCGTCTCGACGATCAGGTGCGCCTCCAGGCGCTCGGGGATGATCAATTCGATGACGCGAAAATCGGCCGTCTCGCGGTCCATCTCGACGCGTGCGTACTTAGCCGAGCCGGGCTGCTTCTTGTAGGCCGAGAGCAGGGCGTCCTCGAGCGCGATCATCAGCTTCTCAGGCTCGATCCCCTTCTCGCGCGCCAGCGCGTGCATGGCTTCCAGGATTTCGCGTGACATGGTTACTCCTCGACCAGGTTCGAACGACGAATCTCCGAGTAGGGAATCGCGATGATGCCCCCATCGGCGGCCAATGTGATCTCATCCTCAGAGGCCCCCACCAGCTCGCCGGTAAAGCTGCTCGTCGGCCGCGTATCGGGCGCCCGCTGGCCGGTCGAGTGACCGACTGGGCGCGGATGGCGAGTACGCACCCGCGCGCGGCGGCCGACGAATTGGCGGAAGTGGGCGGGCTTTGACAGCGGGCGCTCGGCGCCGGGCGAAGAGACCTCCAACGAGTAGCGCTCACGCTCCTCGCTGAGCAGCGCGGTGACCCGCTCACAGAGCGCAAGGCTCACGCCGTCGGGATGGTCGATGAACACACGCAAGCACTTGCCGCCGAGAACCTCGGCGAGCAGCACCTCGACATCAGGCTCACTCTGGGCGAGATGCCTCTCGATATCTGTTTGTAGTGGGGTCATCAACTCACTCCTTACGCAAAAAAAGCGGGCGGGCGCCCACTCTCGGTACGACTGCCCACGTCTGCACGCTGGCACGAAAGCTCTCAATCGAGCATAGCATCGGGACGGCCGCGCATAATGCCGATGGGCCTCGTCACGCTCCGGCGCGCAGGCGCTCGATGGCGTCGAGGATAGCCTCGGCGACCTCCGGCTTGGGAGCGCGCGGCACATGCTGTTGACCCATCTCCGAGCCCTCCGCGGCGGCCGTCACGATCGTGACCTCGTTGGCGTCTACCTCGAAGCCGATGTCCTCGCGCGAGATGTCGTTGACGACGACGGCGTCCAGGCCCTTGTCGGTCAGCTTGCGGCGCGCACACTCGACCGCGCGCTCGCCATGCTCGGCGGCGAAGCCGACCAGCGTCTGACCATCGCTCCGCCGTGCCGAGAGGCCGGCGAGGACATCCGCGGTGGGCTCGAGCTCGAGCTCCAGGCTGGCGCGACCGGACTTCTTGATCTTTCCCTCCGCCGGCTCGCGCGGTCTGAAGTCGGCCACCGCCGCTGCCATCAGCAGCACGTCACACATCGGGAACTCTCGCTCACAGGCCTGCATCAGCTCGGCCGCGGTAGAGACTTCGTGGATCGCGACACCGGGAAGATCGGGCAGCGCGACGTTCGCCGCCAACAGCGTCACCTCGGCTCCACGGGCGTGCGCAGCCTGCGCCAAGGCGAAGCCCATACGCCCGGAGGAGCTGTTGCCGACGAAGCGCACGCTGTCGATCGGCTCGCGCGTGCCCCCGGCGGTAACCAGCACCTTCAATCCTTGCCAGCCGTCCGTCACCGGCTCGCTCGAGTGTTCGTCCGTGCCATCGAGCGGAGGTCGGCCAGCGAGCGCCCGCTCGCATGCCTCCAATAGGCGCGCGGGCTCCGCCAAGCGGCCCACCCCCTCCTCTCCCTTCGAGGCCAAGCGGCCGACGCCCGGCTCGACGATCTCCACACCACGATCGCGCAGGGTCCGCAGGTTGGCCTGGGTGGCCTGACTCTCATACATGTGGTTGTTCATCGCCGGCGCCACGAGAACCGGGCAAGTGGCTGCCAGCGCACAGCTGCTCAGCAGATTGTCGGCCAGCCCGTGGGCGAGCTTGGCGAGCGTGTTCGCCGAGGCGGGAGCGACCAGAAAGAGATCCGCGTTGCCCACCAGCTCGAGGTGGCTCAGCGGCTCGTGTGCCGGGGGTTGCTGTCCGGGGAACGCCCCGCGCGCGGGGTCGCGCTCGAACTCGCTGCTCAGCACCGGTGCGCCGGTGAGCGCCTCGAACGAGGCGGCGCCCACGAAGCGCAAGCTCGCGGGCGTCTGCACGACACGCATGGAGTGCCCCGCCGCCGTGGCCAAGCGCACCAGCTCGAGCGACTTGTACGCGGCGATGCCGCCACTAACGCCGAGCAGGATTCGGGACATGGCTTGGTTTTAGAGGGCGCGGCGGGAACTGGCAAGCTCCGGCGGGAGCATTGCGAGAAAGGGCGCGGCGGAAACCAGCAAGCCGCGGGCGGCGGCGCCCTTAGCGGTAGTGGTACTTGATCTTCCCCGACGCTACCTCCTCGAGGGCGATCGTGAGGTAGTTCTTCGAGATCGTTTCGACCATCGGGGGTGGGAACTCATCGAAAGTCCCCTCGCCGAGGTTGTGGTAGTAGCTGTTGATCTGCCGGGCGCGCTTGGCGGCCACGAGCACGCTCGCGTAGTTGGAGTCGACGTTCTCGAGCAGACGATCGATACGGGGAGAGATCACTTGGTCGTTGCCTTTCCTGGTTGATCCTCCAGTGTAGTGCCTTCCCCATCCAGCTCGCCGGCGACGATCGCCGTCAGCGCCTCCAGCGCGTCCTGCAGTCGGTCGTTGAGGACCACGTGCGCGAACTCCGGCTGCGCCGTGAGCTCGTCCGCGGCGACGCGCAGCCGGCGCTCCACGCCCTCTGGATCGTCGGTTCCCCGTCCGATCAGCCGTGTGCGCAGCGCATCCAGCGAGGGTGGCGCGATGAACACCTGGACCGCGTCCGGCACGGAGGCGCGCACCTGGCGAGCGCCCTGGACCTCGATCTCCAAGACCACCGGGGCCCCCGCCCGCACCCGCTCCTCGAGCTCTGAGCGCAGCGTCCCGTAGCTGCGACCTGCGTAGTCGGCATGCTCGACGAACTCCCCCGCCCGCACCCTGCGCTCGAACTCCTCGCGCGTGAGGAAGTGGTAGTCGACGCCATCTCGCTCGCCCGGACGGGGCGCGCGCGTGGTGGCGGAGACAGACAGCTCCAACTCCTGCAGTCGCTCCATCAAGCCCCTGATCAAGGTTCCCTTGCCGACGCCTGAGGGGCCAGTGATAACGAATACGCGCGCCACGTGCAGGACCCTAGAGCCGGGAGCGGGGGAACGTAGAGCCGGGAGCAAAGCCGGGACCGAGGAGCTCGCGAAAGAGATGCTCAGCGGCGCAGCAGCGAGACGAGCTCGCTTCGTTGGCGCTCTGAGAGGCCACCGATCGTCTTACTCGGGGAGATCCGGCAGATAGCGAGGATCTTGTTCACCTTGACCCTGCCGTACTTGGGCACAGCCAGCAGCATGTCGAACACCTTGGCCGTCTCGACGTACTCCGGCGGGCTCTGCAATAGCGACTGAATCGACAAACGACCCGACTTCAGATCGCGCTTGAGCTGGGCTCGCCGCGTGCGAATCTGGTTGGCCCTAGCCAGCGCGTCCATTCGCTGGTTCAGGGATCGCTCCGGTGCCATCGCATGCGTCATGGGGGTCGTCTCGCCCGCCATCTCGGTCCCCGTTGCCATGGGCGGCGAGTCTACACACCGACGGCGGGCGATCAAGGAAAAACGAGCTAATTCAGCTATACCTCAACTTGAGCTACAGGTATGTCGAGGCTTGTGGATGGTCGCGCGGCCCCTTTGCAGGGATTTTTAGCCAGCGTTATTCTGGCCAATCAGCCAGTCGCAGACTCCAGCTCACGGGCGATTCTCGCCCCGGCGATCGGGTCTCTGAAGCTCTCGGTCCCAACCGCCACAAGCCTCGCCCCCACGTCGAGCAGATTGCGCGCATGTGCCGCGCTGCTCACCCCACCCATGCCGATCACGGGAAGCTCCACACGCTCGGCGACAGCTGCCACCTGGGCGAGCGCGACCGCGCGAATCGCGGGACCCGACAGGCCGCCGCTGCCCCCACCCAACCACGGCCGGCGCAAGCGGCGCGCGGACGGAGCGTCCGAGGATGGTGGCGTGAGCGCCAGCGCCCGCAGCGTGTTGATCAGCGACACGGCGTCCGCGCCGCCGGCCTGCGCCGCCTGTGCGCAAGCAGCCACATCCGCCGCGTTCGGCGTCAACTTGACGATCAGCGGCTTACTCGTGCGCGGGCGCACCGCTCGCAGCACCTCCTCCAGCTGATGGGGATCGGCCCCGATATCCAGCCCTGTCTTCACGTTCGGACAGGACACGTTCAGCTCCACCGCGGCGATCTCTGACCGCGTGTCGCAGGCCTCCAGGAGCTCGGCGATCTCCGCCGCGGTCGAGCCCATCACATTTGTGATCAACGGCACCGATCGAAGATCGGCCAGCAGGGTTGTGAGCTCAGGCAGGTCCTCGCCCAGATAACCCGCCAAGCCCTTGTTCGGCAGCCCGATCGAGTTGACCAGCCCGCCCGGCGCCTCCCACAGTCGCGGCGGCGGATTGCCCGGACGGGGCTGCAGCGTGATCGTCTTCGAGACATACGCCGAGAACGGGAACTCAGCGTCCAGCGCCGTCCCGAAGACTTTCCTCGCCGCGAGCGCATCGAACGTGCCGGAGCCGTTGATCACGGGGTGCGCCAGCGTAAGACCACAGAACTCGACGCTCATGGCGCGCCTCTGCGCCCGACCGCCGGGCTCATGCCGGGGCACCAGCGTGAGCCTCGACCTGGTCCAGCTCAGCCGCGTCGATCACCGGGCCATCGACACAGACCCTCAGATAACCGCCGCCACGCCGTGGCACGACGCACCCGTAACACGCGCCGAACCCGCAAGCCATGCCCGCCTCCAGCGCGAGCTGTGCGGGTATCCCCCGTGTCGCGCAGATAGATCTGACGGCCTCCAGCATCAGCGACGGTCCGCACGAATACACGGTGGTGTGCGGATCCTGCTCCAGCTCTTGGGCGAGCAGATCCGTCACAAGGCCGTGGTGGCCGACCGCACCATCGTCAGTGGTAACACGGGCGCCTCGCAGGAGCGTCGCGCCCTGCGCCCGGGGGCCATCGCGAAAGCCGAGCAGCACCGTTACCGCAGACACCGTCGCTGCCTCCATCGAGTCGGCCGGGGCGCGATTGAGGTTGGTCGCGCGCTCCAGCTCGTCCTGCAAGATCGCGAGCGGCGCGATGCCCACGCCGCCTCCAACCAACAGGGCCCGCCGGCCGTCCCGCGGCGCCGTGAAGCCCTGCCCCAACGGGCCAAGCGCCCACACGTCGTCTCCCGCGCGCAGCTCGCACAGTCGCTTTGTACCGGGCCCCACATCCTCCAGCAGATAGTGGGCCTCCCCGTCTCGCCAGCGGGCGATCGAGAACGCGCGCGGGAGATACGGCCGCTCGTCCTCCCCTCCGCCCCAGTGCTCCGTGGCCGCGAGCATCGCGAATTGGCCGGGCGCGGGATTTGATCCTTCGGGGTCAGCGACGCGCAGCACGCGGTAGGCGCCCAGCTCATCCATGCCCGCAACCCTCAGCAGCCTGCGAGCGAAGGGCGCGGTCATGGGTCTCCTGGGAAGGACGCGGTCATCGGTCCCCGTGCAGCTCCTGCAGGCAGAGCACCTCTGGCTCCCCGTCCTGGCGCGCACGCGCGATCGCGCGTGCCGCGCTAACCCCAGCCGAGAGGGTTGTCAGGCAGGGAATCCCATGCATCACCGCGGCACGCCTGATCTCCCAGCCGTCGGTCCGCGCACCGACGCCCGTCGGCGTATTGACCACGAGATCCACGTCCCCGCGCTCGATCCAATCCAGGACGTGCGGGGAGCCCTCACCGAGCTTGTTCAAGCGCTCGACGGGCACGCCCATCCGGGCGATCGCCTCCGCCGTCCCACGCGTCGCGACGATCCGAAAGCCGTTGTCGTGCAGGATCTGGGCGACCGCGAACGCGCCCGCCTTGTCGGAGTCCGTGACCGTGATGAAGGCCGTGCCCTCGTGCGGCAACGGCACGCCGGCGGCGGCCTGCGCCTTGGCGAACGCGGTCGGAAAGTCGCGCGCGATGCCCATCACCTCACCGGTCGAGCGCATCTCCGGGCCGAGCACCGCGTCTGAGCCCTCGAAGCGGTCGAAGGGCAGGACCGCCTCCTTGACCGAGACGTGGTCGCCATATCCCAGCCCCTCCCTCCCCGCTGGGAGCCCCAAGTCCGCAATCCGCTCGCCCAGCATGATCCGGCAGGCCATCTTCGCCAGTGGCACGCCGACCGCCTTGGAGACGAACGGCACCGTGCGCGATGCCCGCGGGTTGGCCTCGATCACAAACAGCTGCCCCGTGTACACCGCGTACTGGACGTTGAGCAGCCCGACCACCCCGATCGCAAGCGCGATCTCACGAGTGGCCGCCCTGATCTGCTCGAGCATCTCCTCGCCGAGCGAGTGCGGCGGTAGCACGCACGCGCTGTCGCCCGAATGCACGCCGGCCTCCTCGACGTGCTGCATGATCCCGCCGATCCAGACGGTCTCGCCATCGCACAGCGCGTCGACGTCGACCTCGATCGCGTTCTCCAAGAAGCGGTCGAGGAAGATGCTCGGAGAGGATCGGGACGAGGAATCGCCGGCGGAAGAAGAATCGGCGCCAGCGGCGGTCCCGCCGGAAGCGGGGTCCTGATCCGGGGGTGGCTCGCGGCTCAGATAGTCGAGCAGGCTCTCCCGCGAGTAGACGATCTCCATCGCCCTGCCACCGAGGACGTAGGAGGGGCGCACGAGCAGCGGGAAGCCGACCTCCCCCGCCTGGGTCAACGCCTCATCCACCGAGCGAGCCGTCGCGTATGGCGGCGCCTGTAAGCCGAGCTCTGCCAGCAGCGCGCCGAAGCGTCCGCGGTCCTCGGCCAGGTCGATCGCGTCCACACTCGTGCCCAGCAGCAACACACCCTCTGCCACCAATCCGGCAGCCAGCTTCAGCGGAGTCTGACCGCCGAACTGCACGATCACGCCCATCGGTTTCTCGGCATGCACGACCGTGAGCACGTCCTCCAACGTCAACGGCTCGAAGTACAGCCGGTCGGAGGTGTCATAGTCGGTCGAGACCGTCTCCGGGTTGCAGTTGATCATCACCGCGTCGCGGTCGGACTCGCGCACGGTCATCGCCGCGTGCACGCAGCAGTAGTCGAACTCGATCCCCTGCCCGATCCGGTTCGGACCCGAGCCGAGGATCACGACCGACTCGCGCTCTCCCCGGCGCACCTCGTCGGGTGAGTGGGCCGCGGCTCTGTCCCAACCGGAGTAGTAGTAGGGGGTGCGCGCGGGGAACTCAGCCGCGCAAGTGTCGACAGAGCGGAACGACCGCTCGCCCGTAAACGGCGACTGCGGATCGAGCGCCAGCGTCTGCAGCTCGTGCAGGAACCAGCTGTCGATCGAGGTGACTTGCTGGATTGCCTGAATAGTCGTCGTGCCCCGTCCGAGCAGCTCGAGGATCACCTCGTAGCGCTCAGGTCCCGGTGTCTGCAGGCCCTCGAGCAAGCTCTGATCAGAGACCTCTCCCAGAGACGGCGGCTTGTCCAGCTCGCGTGAGCGCAACGCCTTGCCAAAGGCCTGTCCGAACGTGCGGCCGATCGCCATCGCCTCGCCCACCGACTTCATGTGCGTCGTCAACGTCGGATCGGTGCCGGGGAACTTCTCGAACGCAAACCGCGGCCACTTGACGACGACGTAGTCGATCGTCGGCTCGAAGCACGCCGGGGTGACGCCGGTGATGTCGTTATCGATCTCATCCAGCTGGTAGCCGACCGCCAGGCGGGCGGCGATCTTCGCGATCGGAAAGCCCGTCGCCTTCGACGCCAACGCGGAGGAGCGCGACACGCGCGGGTTCATCTCGATCACGAGGATCTCCTCGGTCCGCGGGTTGACCGCGAACTGCACATTCGAGCCCCCCGTCTCCACCCCGACCGCCCGGATCACCGCGATCGCCTGGTCGCGCAGGCGCTGGTAGAGGCTGTCGGTCAATGTCTGCTGGGGCGCGACCGTGACCGAGTCGCCCGTGTGAACACCCATCGGGTCGACGTTCTCGATCGAGCAGACGATCACAACGTTGTCGGCGCCGTCGCGCATGACCTCCAGCTCGAACTCGCCCCAGCCGATGACGGACTGGTCGAGCAGCACCTGCCCGATCGGCGAGGCCTCGATCCCGCGCGCCGCGAGCGCCGTCAGCTCCTGCTCGGTGCGCGCGATCCCCCCGCCGCGGCCGCCGAGCGTGAAGGCCGGGCGCACGATGCACGGCAGGCCCAACTCCCCGAGCGCCGCCTCGGCCTGGGCGACGGTCGTCGCGATCGCGCTCTTCGGCATCCGCAACCCCGCGCGTGCCATCGCGGCCCCGAACAGCTCACGGTCCTCAGCGCAGGCGATCGCCTCGTAGTTCGCCCCGATCAACTCGACCCCAAAGCGCTCGAGCGTCCCGTCCGCGTGCAGCGCCGTGGCCAGATTCAGGGCGGTCTGCCCGCCGAGCGTCGGCAACAGCGCATCGGGGCGCTCGCGCTCGATCACCTGCGCCACAGGACCCGGCAGCAGCGGCTCGATGTACGTCGCGTCGGCGAACTCCGGGTCGGTCATGATCGTCGCCGGGTTGGAGTTGACCAGGACGACCTCATAGCCCTCCTCGCGCAGCACCTTGCAGGCCTGCACGCCGGAGTAGTCGAACTCCGCGGCCTGCCCGATGACGATCGGACCCGAGCCCAAGATCAAGATCTTGGAGATGTCATCGCGCCTGGGCATCGCTTACGCGACCTCGGCGATGCGATCGAGGAAGCGGTCGAAGAGGTAGAGGCTGTCGTGTGGACCGGGACCGGCCTCGGGGTGGTACTGAACCGCGCCGCCCTGGACGTCGAGCAGCTCGAAGCCCTCGACGGTGTGGTCGTAGAGGTTCACGTGCGAGAGCTGGGCGGCACCGAAGTTTGTATGCCAGCGCACCGGCCGCGAGCTCTCGATGGTGCGCGCGCCACTCGGGCCGAGTACCGCGAAGCCGTGATTCTGAGAGGTGATCTCGACGCGCCCCGTCTGCAGGTCCTTGACCGGGTGGTTCGCGCCGCGGTGGCCGAAGGGCAGCTTGAACGTCTGCAGGCCCAGGGCGCGGCACAGCAGCTGGTGGCCGAGGCAGATCCCCCACACGGGCTTCTTGCCAACCAGCTCCCTGACCGTGTCCACGATGTAGTCAAGCGCGGCCGGGTCGCCCGGGCCGTTTGCGAGGAAGATCGCGGCCGGGTCGTCCGCGAGCAGATCCTTCGCGGAGGTGGTGCACGGATAGAGCGTCACGCGTGCCCCGCGCGCCAGCAGCTCGCGCACCATCGAGGCCTTGATCCCCGTGTCGATGACGGCGATCCGCGGCCCGTCGCCCGTGCCGTGAGGAGCCACCTCGGTCGGGGTTACGAGACCCACCAGATCCTGACCGGCCATCGGGGGCTCGGCCTCGATCAGGTCTTTCGCTGCACTCTCTGAAATCTCATTTATGAACACTCCCCCCCGCATCGATCCGGCTTCACGGATGTGCTTCACCAACGCGCGCGTGTCGACGCCACTAATTGCAGGCACGCCACAATCGGTCAGCCAATCCAGCCAACCACGCTCGGCAGTCGGCGCCTGCTCCAGGTTGCACGCCTCGCGCATGATCGCCGCTCGCGCCCAGGCCCGGTCTGACTCCATCGCCTGCTCGCTTGCCCCATAGTTGCCAATGTGGGGGTAGGTGAACGCGATCAGCTGCCCCGCGAACGACGGGTCGGTCATCGACTCCTGGTAGCCAGACATGCCAGTGGTGAACACCACCTCGCCGACCGCATAACCATCCGCGGCGCACGTCTGACCGTCAAAGCGCGTGCCGTCCTCCAGCAGCACGTAGGCCGTCGCGTCGGTCATAGAATCAGCTTCTGCACGGCCTTGAACTCGGGCGTACCCGCGCGCTCCAGCAGCTCGAACAGCGCCGCCTCGACCGTCGTCACGACGGCGCCCGCGCGCTCCAGACGCTCCAGGCCGCGCTCGTAGTCGATCGCGTGCCGCGAGCCGACCGCGTCGGCCGGGACATGCACCTCGACCCCGCGCCCGAGCAGATCGTGCACCGTCTGACTCACACATACATGGGTCTCGATCCCACACAGGACCACCTGATCCCTGCCACCGAGGTCAAATCCCTCCGCCCGCGCGGCGGAGAACACGGTCTTCTCGATCACCCGCTCGCCTTCCTCGAGTCCAACCTCCGGCGCGGTGTGGCCGAGGCCCCGCGGGTACTGCTCGCTGACCACGCGCGGCACGTCGAGAATCCGCGCCGCTCGCACGAGCTTTGCGCACGCCTGCGCCACGCCCGCGAAGGAGGCATACGGCCTGAATCCCTCCTGGACGTCCACGACGACGAGCGCGGCTCGATCACGCTCGAGCAGGCTCACTAAGCCGCCACCACTGAGAACGCCCGCTCGCGGTAGACGACCGCGCCGGCGGCAACGGTCAACAGCACGCGGCCGTGCAACTTCCGTCCGGCGAAGCAGCAGTTCTCCGAGCGGCTCTCCCAGCCGTGCTCCCCGGCGATCCACTCGGCGTTGAGGTCGATCAGCGTCAAGTTTGCCGGCTCGCCCTTTGCAATCAGTGGGGTCGGCAGGTCGAACAAGGCGGCCCCGGCGGTCATCCGCTGCACGAGCAGACCCAACTCGAGCGCGCCCGGCAATACCAATCCGGTATATAACGCCGCGAATGCCGTCTCCAAGCCGGTCGTGCCCATCGGCGCCTGCTCGAACGGAACCTCCTTCTCCTCGCGCGCGTGCGGCGCGTGATCGGTGGCCACACAATCGATCGTCCCGTCGCGCAGGCCCTCGATCAGCGCGCGGCGATCGTCCTCGCCGGCCAGCGGCGGGTTCATCTTCATGCGCGTGTCCATGCCGCGCACATCCTGCTCGGTGAGCAGCAGATGGTGGGGCGTGACCTCGGCGCTGAGGTTCCAGCCCTGAGCCTTGGCCCACGCGACCGCCTGCACCGAGGCCGCGCAGCTCAGGTGCTGGAAGTGGACGCGCGCGGCCTCGTATCCGGCGAGCGCGGCGTCGCGCGCCACCATCGTCGACTCGCTGACGCTCGGTATCCCGCCGAGGCCCAGCGCGGCGCTGACCGCGCCCTCATACATCACGCCACCCCTGGAGAGAGAGACGTCCTCCTCGTGCAGGGTGAGCACGCCCCCGCACAGGCGCTGGTATTGCAACGCCTTGCGCAACATCCCCGCGCTCTGAACCGGCCGGCCGTCGTCGGTGAAACCGAGCGCACCCGCCTCGCGCAGCTCGGCCATCTCGGTCAGCTCCTCGCCGTCGGACCCGCGCGTGATCGCCGGCAGAAAGCCCACGGGGATGCGCGCTTCACGCGCCGCCGCATCGCGCAGTGAGCGCAGCAGCGGGGCCGAGTCGAGCACCGGATCGGTGTTCGGCATGGCGATTGCCCCGCCGAAGCCACCGGCGGCGGCGGCGCGAGTCCCGGTCTCCAGATCCTCCTTGTGCTCCTGCCCAGGCGTGCGCAGGTGCACATGCGGGTCAAAGAACGCCGGCAACAGCGTGCGCCCGCTCGCGTCGATCGCTTCGTCCCCAGCCGGATCGAGCGTGCCGGGCGCCGCGATCTCGGCGATCTCGCCGCCGCGGACGCGCACGTCGTGTAGGGCGTCGATGCCAGCGCGGGGGTCGATGACGTGCGCCTGGGAGAGCAGGAGATTCGCGGGGACCGTGGGTCCCTGGACGAGCGGGTCGGAGGCCATCACGCGAGCTGCTTGACGTTCTCGGGGCGGTCGGGGTCCGGCTGGGGCTGGCGCGCGCCGGCCGGACCGGGAGACGCTCCCTTCGGTCGCATCCCCGAACCGGCCAGCAGCTCATAGAGGACCGCCATGCGCACGACCACGCCGGCCTCGACCTGCGCGGTGATAACGGCCTGCGGGGAGTCGACGACCTCGCCGGATAGCTCAACGCCGCGATTGACCGGGCCGGGGTGCATCAGCACTTGACGCGGACCCAGACGCCGTCCGTTGATCTGATACCAGGCGGCGTACTCGCGCAGCGACGGCAGGAAGCTCTCGCTCATCCGCTCACGCTGCATCCGCAGCGCATACACGACATCCGCCGAGTCGAGCTCGTCGAGCGTGAAGCGCACCTCGCAGCCGAGCGCCTCGATCCCGCGCGGGATCAGCGTTGGGGGGCCCGCGACCGTGACCTTCGCGCCCATCCGCTGAAAGGCGATGATGTTCGAGCGCGCGACCCGCGAGTGGGCGACATCGCCGACGATCCAGATCGACGCGCCGTCGATCCCACCGAGACGCTGGCGCAGCGTGTAGACATCGAGCAGCGCCTGGGTGGGGTGCTCGTGCTTGCCGTCGCCGGCGTTGACGATCGCGGCGGAGCACCACTTCGAGACCAGCTCGGCGGCGCCCGCCCATGGGGTGCGCAGCACGATCGCGTCGGGCTTGTGGGCGCTCAGCGTCAGGACCGTGTCCTTCAGCGACTCGCCCTTCTCGACACTAGATCCGCTCGCGGCGAAATTCACCACGTCGGCCGAGAGTCGCTTGGCGGCCAGCTCGAAGGAGCTGCGGGTACGCGTCGAGGCCTCATAGAAGAGGTTCAGCACCATCCGCCCGCGCAGCGCCGGGACCTTCTTGATCTCGCGATCGGAGACCTCGGCAAAGCGCCGGGCCTGCTCGACGATCCGCTCGATTTCCTCGCGGTCGAGATCCTCGATCGACAGCAGATGGTTCATGCCGTCGCCATCGATTCGACCCCCACCCACCCAGCCTCGATCGCGACCTCGTCGACGCCGTCGAGCTCGCTCACGCGCACGTGCACATGCTCGGCGCGCGAGGTCGGCAGGTTCTTGCCGACGTAGTCCGGGCGGATCGGCAGCTCGCGGTGCCCGCGATCGGCGAGCACCGCCAGCTGCACACGAGCGGGGCGGCCGTAGTCAAACAGCGCCTCGATCGCGGCGCGCGCGGTGCGGCCCGTGAACATCACGTCGTCGACGATCACCACCGTGCGCCCGGCCACGTCGAAGTCGATGTGCGAGGCATGCACAATCGGGGCATCGGGCCTGCGCTGCAGATCGTCGCGGTAGAAGCCGATGTCGAGATCTCCGAGCGGGACCTCCGCGTCGAGCAGCTCTTCGAGCTGCGCCTGCAGGCGACGGGCAAGGTACGCGCCACGGCGATGGATACCGATCAGCACCGGGGCCGGGGGCCGGGGGTTGCGCTCGACGATCTCATGTGCGACGCGCACCAGCGCCCTGCGCACATCCTCCGCCTGGAGGACGACCTTCTCGTTGCTATCCATCGTTTCCTTCCTGGCCTCTCGGGACCGGGTTAAAGGAGGATTTCTTGGACTGTATCAGCGTGCCGCGATGGTGTCGATCAGCGCGCGACGGCTGTCTCAGTGCTCAATGTCTCCGCGTTCGACCGCTCGGAGTTCGGCTCGCGCGCCTGGCGCGTGGACCAGCGGATCAGCTCGGCGGCGCCGCGCTCGGGGAAGGGCACCTCGATCGTGTCGAAGTCGCGCGGCACCTCGGTCGTGGGGAACACCGCACGCGCCTGCTCGCGCAGCTCGCGGCCCGCATAGCGGTTGGACAGGTGGGTGAGCGCGAGCATGCGCACCCGCGCGTCGCTCGCCAACCGCGCCGCCTGGCTCGCGGTGCTGTGGGCGGTCTGGCGTGCTCGCTCGGCCTCCTCCTCGGCAAAAGTCGCCTCGTGCACGAGCACATCGGCCTGATGGGCGGCGATCGCGAGCGCCTCGCAAGGGGCGGTATCGCCGGAGAGCACGAGCTTGCGTCCCTCCCTCGTCGCTCCCATGACCTGCGCGGGCTGCACGCCATTGACGGTCTCACCGCGCTGCAGCCGGCCGAAGTCGGGGCCGGGGCGCACGCCCAGCCGCTCCGCCAATTGCGCGTCGAGCTGCCCGGGACGCGGCTGCTCGACGAGCGCATAGCCGAAGGATGCCTCGCCGCGGTGGCGCACGGAGATGGCGGTGATCGCATAGCCGTCACGGTCGACCGTCTGTGCCGGCTCGAGCTCGACGAAGCTCAGCTCGTAGGGCATGCGGCCGTAGACGACGCGCATCTCCCCCATCAGCTCCTTCAGCCCGCGCGGCCCATATACGGTCAGCGGCTGGTCGCGTTCGCGCAGCGCGAAGGACTTCAGCATGCCCGGCAGGCCCAACCAGTGATCGGCGTGAAAGTGCGTGATGAAGACGCAGTCGACGTCGGTCAGCCCGACGGAGCGCACGAGCTGGCGCTGCGTGCCTTCGCCGCAGTCGAAGAGCAGCCGGTCGCCGCCACGGCGCACGAGCAGCGCGGGCAGCCCGCGCCGCGGGCTGGGCACCGAGCCGCCGGTGCCGACAAAGAACAGAGATAGATCCATGCGGCCAACGGTAGCGGCGAGGAGTCACGCGCGGCAAGCTGGATGGCGTATGCAGAGACCCAGCGAGCGCGGCGGTAAGCTCTCGGAGGCGACGACACCGGCCTGTCTGCGGTGTCGCCTGCGCCCGTAGCTCAGTGGATAGAGCGCTCGCCTCCGGAGCGTCTGCGGAAAACGCCGCAATCCCGCTCTAGGACTAGCGAAACGCCACATCGAGTCTCTGACGTGAGCGCGTTCGATGCGCCGCGTTTATTCGGGTTTCGACAGGGTTTGGGCGAACAGATAGCCGTTCGCCCAATGCCCGGTGCCCTCCTTGTGGCAGATCGCGCGTCCGCCGGTCAGCCGGACACGCGCAATGCCTGCAACCGCTTGGCGCCCATGTAGATCAGGCCCGCGGAGGAGCTGTCCCCGAACTGCACCCAATCCTCCGGCGGTTTCGCCAGTTCCGCCGCCCGCTCAAGCGCCAGGTCGCGCAGTCGGCGAAGCCGCTCGTCCGAAGCGGCGTGTTTTACCGCGACGCGGATCAGCTCGTCGTCGAGGTTGACCGCCACTCCAAGCTCGGGGGGCGGCGGCCTGTACTCGTAGCGGCAGTAGCCCTGGGTTGAGACGGGCTCGCCCGCCTGCACGTGGGCGAGCCAATCGAGTTGAGCGCTGGACGAGCTCGCGGGATGCAGCCAGAACGTGCCGCGCTCAAACCACGGCGAACCCTCGGGAGCGCGACGGTAGAGAGGGGCGTGAGGGACCACGATCAGGCATCCTCCCACAGACGCACAAGCGCCGGTCAGCTCACAGTCGGCCCGCGCCTCGCAGCGCTCGCAGGACGGCCAGCAGCGAGGGCTAGAGTGCTGCCCAGCGCGAGCGGCCGGGACGCCGGAGAATCCGTGGGGCGGACGGGTCGGGAGTCTTCTCCCAGCGCTCGACGATCCTGGCGAGATCCTTCTCGAAGCGCTGTACGGCGGCCGCCCGCTTCTCCTCGGATAGGCCGGGTGCGGCGTGGGTGAGTAGCGCCGCCATCGCCACGACATCCCCGGTTGGGAAGGGTCCGCTCATATCGCCATCGTAGTGCCGTGTCTACGCCGCGACGCGCTCACCTTCACCCCGCAAGACGTGCAGTTGATCCTCGGCCTCGTACAACGCCGCCAAGGCACTGTGCTTAGCTTCTCGCCCTTCCCTCGAGGCTGGCGTCAAGCGGTCCAGCTCCGCCGCCGCAGACCGCACATGCTGGTATGCCAGCTCGGGGCGCTCTCTGCGCCGTCCGACTTCGAGGGTGCGCGCGTCCCCGCCGTTCACACCTACAAAGGCTATTCAGGGCGCGGCGGCAAGCCTACGTGCTCGGCGGCTCTGTGTGTCTGCGTGCGAGGGTGACGGCCACGGCCAGGCCCACGAACGCGACAATCCCCCAGACCGAGCCCGTGATCGCCCCGGCGAGGATCGCAACACCCACGTTCCCGATCATGCTCCCGCCGTGCCGACGCCGCCACAAGTGCCGAGCCCAAAGCCACTGTCCGGCGGTCGGGTAGTCCTCGGGATCTGGGCGGCCCATCACGCACCGCGCCGCGTCGGCTCGCGCCCACAAGCTGGGCAGAACGGCCAGCCGATCAGATACTGCTTGCTCGGGTCCGCCGGTGCGGTCGGCCCACGATCGAGACAGACGCCGCACTTGACGGTGTCGCCCTCGCTCGTCGCCTGCCCGACGTACCGCGCGATCGTGTCGTCGGCGGCCATCACGCATCGCCTCGCTCTCCGGCCTCGCCGACGGACTCAAACCCCCGACGGATCGCCGCTTCATCCTCATCCTCGGTCGGTTCGCCACGGACGTGCTTCTCGCCCTCTCGCCGAGCCTCCCCCTCAGTAGGCCAGTCGCCCGCGCTGACCCACCCGCACGAGCACTCCACACGCCCCAGGTAGTCAAGCGGGTCTGCCGTTTCGATCTCCGATACCTCGATCACGTGCTCGGCCATCACGACCACGCTACTCCCGATCGTCCCGCTGCCGGTTCGCAGCCAAGATCCGATCCATCGTCTGCATGTCGGGAGCCCTCGGCGGCGACCCATTCGGCGCGGCCAGGGCGAGCAGACCGCGATCGTGCAGCCACCGCAAGCACGCGGACGCCTGGAGGTCGCGTCCGTCGAAGTCGCAAAGCCCTTCGACGGTGAACGTCGCGATCACCTGGTCGACCATGGCGGGGTCAACGCGCTCGAGCTTCACCTTCAACCCGGCACGGGACCATCGGTGCTCTGAGAGCAACTCTTGGATGACTGCCATCTCTATGTCGCGCGTGGTGCTCATTCGGTTCTCTCTTTCTCCTACATGGCCGCGCCCCGGCATGACCCGGAGCACGGCCGTTTCACCTAAACCGTTAGGGCGTCGAGGACACCTGCACGTTGATAACGGTCGATTCACAGCCACTTTGGTTCACCGTCGGTTCTTCCTTGAACTTGATCTCGTCATTGGCGCCAACAACCTTGGTTTCGCCCGGCGCGATCATGACGGGCGTGGTGAGCGGGCCACCAGTGAGTCCGCCGTCTCCGCCTTCGACACTGAAGTAGTGCCCGTCACACAATCCCGAAGTGCTGGACACGCTCGCCGTCAACGTCGCGACCTCAGCCTCGACTTTCGTGGAGTTGACCGCCTTGAAAACGATGGGCTCTTCATGGCCCGGCGTCAGACCGTTAGCGAATGTTGCGGTCAACGTCAATGGTTCCGCGGTGCCCGTTCCCAGCGTCGCTGAGCCTTCACCGCTGCCGTCCGCGAGAATCAAGTAATACGCGGCGGCACTTGCGACCGCAAGCAGAAAGACGCTCGCCGTGACGGCGATGATCTTCCTCCTGCGTCTAGTGAGTGTCTTCATGCTGTTGTCTCCATCCGTGTTGCATTTGGGGCACGGGAGATCCCCGCGCCCGGTGTTCGTCACGCCCTCCCACGACTGCCACAAGGGCACCGCGGGGAACGTGAACGTCTGGGAACCGTCGGCGGCAGCGGCACGAGGTGCAACGGCTGCTCTCGCAGGCGTACATGCAGTAGCGGAGAGCGGAAGTAGGCAGGCCGTCGGCTGCGGCTAGGGTGGGCCATGTCAGCACCTCCAGCGGGTGTTGGCCAGCTCCCGGGGCGTCTAACCACGTCGCCGGGAGCATCTCTTTGGGTGGTACGTGCTCTACCACCATACGCTCTCAAGGGTATGGCGTCAAGATCGCCCCCTCAGCGCTATGGCCCTGACATGACGATGCTGGCATCTTGCCCCCGACGTGCCGCGTGACCTACCGCCCGATCCCGCCCTCGCCGCAGTCCTGCGTCGCCTACGCGAAGACCGTGGGCTCGCGCAGGAAGCCGTCGCGTTCCGCGCAGGCATCTCCACCGGCGCAGTCGCACGGATCGAGCTCGCACAGTCCTCGCCCTCCTGGGTCACCGTGCGCCAGATCGTCAAGGCCCTCGACGTGAGCATGGGCGATCTCGGGAAGGCCGTCGACCGGGAGAGCAAATAAGGCCGTTTGCGGCGCTGAGAGGCCCAGAGGCCCTATCCCTCGGATCTCGCGGGAACGCGGCGCAGGGCCTAGCTGGCGCTTCTGAGGCGGCCGATCTGCGGCTATGCAGCGATGCGCGCGAGACTGTCAGCGATGGGGGCCTCAGCGAGCACGAGCAGCGCCCTCTCCCGCGCCGGTGCAGGCCAGCGCTCAAAAGAGGCTCTCCAGCTCGGCAACGTGGAGGCGAGCACGCCTTCCCACTCCTCGCGATCCTTGCCGGCGACTGTCGTCAGAGCCCGGTCACGAGCGAGCGGCCAAGCTCTCTCGAAGGGCTCACCGCGGCGACGAGCGTCGGTGAGCTGATCGAGCAGGGCAGTCGTGACGGCGGCCACCACACGAATCCTATGCCACTGCCAGACGGACGCCTGCCCTCGACGGCCGATCAGAGATCGGTCGGGTGCCGGTGAGAGCATCCCAGCCGTGAGCACCCCCGCAACGCGCACCGTGGCCGAGACTGCTCCCACTGTCACCTGCGAGAACTCCGCCAGCGCACCCGCCAGGCCGCAGCGGAGCATGGAGGAGATCAAGCAGGACATCCTCGACGCGCTCGCCGACTGCGACGGCATCGAGCTACCGGCCGACGTTCGGCAGGATTTGAGTTGGATGCGCCGCCGCACGCAACGCATCGGCAGGTGAAACCCCGGGGTCGCCGCGCCCGGCCAGAGGTGTACCGGACGCGGCGAGGAGCGCGCTACACGAACGCGACCCCTTAAGAGGGAAAGGACGCCAAATGCCTGACGTATCCACCAACCACTTTATCGCCCGCTGGCGAACAAGTTTCTTTACGTAAAGACACTTGAGACGCGACCGCCGAAGGCCGGTGCTCGGGGCCGCCGGTGTGTCCCTGGCGGGGAGGCGACCCCGAGCCCAACCAGCTCCCCACCCAACGAAACGGGGAGCCCCAGCCCGCGCGGCGGGTGGGGACGCGGGCCAAGTTGTGAACCTGACGGCCCGGCGCTCAAAGCGACCAGGGCCGTCAGGCGGGAGAAAAGGGCAGATGCGGATTTCTCCCTAGTTCGCGCCGGCAGGTGAAGGCCCTTGAGAAAGAGAAAGAGCCTCACCACAAACCGGGGGAGCTGCAGGAACCCCCGGCCGCCGAACCGCAAACGCTTTGGTTACGCGGCAACCCCGGTCCCGGTGTACGCGCCGGATTCCGCGAGTGCCCTCGCGTACGCCTGGCTTGGCCGCAAACCCTGCGACTTCACCAGCTCGTCGGCACGCCGCTCGACGCTCGCTTCCTGCGCCTGGTGGTCTACCTCGGCCTTGGAGAGGCCGCTCGGGACCGGCGAGCGGCCCGTGAGCGCGAGATACTCGCTCACCACCGCCGGATCACGCATCGCGATTCTGAACGCCTCAGCACTCGACAAGCTGCTGTCCGCCTTCTGGAGCTCCTCTGCCTTGCTCATCGCCGACGGCGCGTCATCGGGCCGCGATAGCGGTGAGCGAGACCGCAACTCCGCCAGCCCGCGACGACGGTCGAGGTGGTCGTAATGAGCGCGCAGCTCGCGGTGCGCGCCTTCGACCTTCGCCGTTACTTGTGGTGAGGCGGTCGGGTCACGCCGCAGCTTCGTCATAGTGGCGTACAGATCGGAGAGCGTCGGCGCGATCCGCGTCTGCTCGTCTTCTATTTGCTGCAGGCTGAGCAGTCCGTCGCTCGCGGCAGGTTTCGCGCCGTCAGTACCGATTGCGCGCTTGAGCAGATTTGTAGACACGTCGGTCCTCTCGTTTGAGTTTTCATCATTCGTTTCACCTCGCAGCAGGCGGGCCGCTGCCGGGTCGTGCAACCCAACCATCTCGGCATGAACCGCCCCATACGCTCGTTCGTGCGCCTGAATAACTCCCTGCGGCGTGCCGTCACCGCGCATGACCTCGATCTCCGAGTGCATAGTGTCCAGCAGCTTGGTCAACCGCCTTGCCTTCCGGTCCGTCGCAGTCTCTACGTACGGCGCGGCCTCGCTCTTTATGAGGAGGTACCGGTGAGGTTGTGTCTCATCGTCAACATCGCGTACGGCGGCGCGCTCAACGAATGAGACACGGCCGACGTGGAGGTTATGAAGCTGGTTCGCCATTTCTCTTTCTCCCTTTATGCGGCTATCGGGTGGCGCTCGGCGTGCCCCTCGATCGAGAGGCCCGTGCGCTTGCCAGTTGCGATCTCATGCTTGAGCATCGGGTCCGTTATTTCCCAGCCTTGCACCCAGCTCCCCGCAAGCACGCGACGCCCACCGATTTCAAGGTCTTGAGGTGCGATGAAGTTCTCTATCAAGTGCGCGCCCGCCGGGGTCCCCGAGTGTTGAACATCCGACGCCTGCGACTTTTCCATATAGCGATGGCACGCCTGCTCGATTTCCTCGGCGCTGACGACATCGCCTTGTGAATCTGTGACGCCGGGTTGGAGCACGACGCCCCAGACCTTGCCCTCGATTTCACTCTTGAGCAGCGGGACCGTGTAGGACAAGTCGGACATTTCAGCTCCACTCCTTGGGCTCGCCGCTAGCCAACGGTGTATCCCGGTTATCGCCCGAGAACTTCTCGACAACGTCCCCGAGATTATGCTCGCGCAGCGCGACGTACAGCGCCGCTGCGACTTCCCGCCGGCGGAAACTCCGCCCACGGGTCGCTTCGCTGCCGCGCCCGCTGCGGCCAACCGCACCGGCCTGGAGTTCCTTGAGCTCCTGGAAAGCCGTCGCCGCCTCGGCGAAGACACCGGCCGCGGTGTCCACACGTTGCGCCGCAAGGGCGATTTGCGGCTGGAGCTTCGCGGCCTCAGCCTCGCCCTGCTCACGTACTGCCAGAGCAGCCGCCTCACTGGCCTCACGCTCACGCCTGCCCGTCTCGCCGCGAGCGACCTCGACCAGATCCAATGCCGTCTCTGCGGCTCTGATCTCGTCTTCGAGGACCTTCATATCCGCCTTCGCGCTGGCGTCCGTGAGGGCCTCGGGTGCAAGCCGAGCACGCTGCTCGCGCAGGGTCTCCAACTGCTCGCGGGCATCCGCCTGAATCGCCCCCAAGCTCCCCGGCTCCGGCTCCGCAGGCGAGACGGGGCCGCCCTCCTCGAGTTCGGCGGATTCGAGCGCGATTTCCTCCTCCTGCTCCTCCGGCGTCGAGCCCAAGCCCCGCGACTGCTCCCGACCGACCAGCAGCTCCGTCAGCGGCTCGCGGGCCCGCTGCGACGTGTAGCCGAGCTCGTCCAGGGCGATCGAAGCCGCGATGCGGGATTTCTCATTGCGGCCACGATGCCACTTATACGCTTTCCATAGCGCGACAGGCAGGTGCTGCCCCTGGTCGGCTGGTGTGGTGGGGTCTGTGATGGTGATGCTCATGTTTGTTTCCTTTCGTGGTTAGTGTGAAGCACTGGGGGGACACGTTGCGCCTGCAACCAGCTCACGCCCCCCGGTTGAAACTCCTGATCGGGTGCGTCCTCGAGCTGGTCCAGGTCCACGACGTGCTTGAGCTGGTCCTGCGCGACAGCCTCTTCCGCGGCGCTCTGACGCAGCGCGGCGAGTTGCTCGCCGCTGAGCTCCTCTCGGACCTCCAGCACATACGGACTCTCGACCGGCGCTCCCCGCCTCTGCCGCGTCACAACACACCCCCAGCACAACACAACGCAACACCGAACACAACGCCACGGATTCCCAAAAACGGGCCACAAAAAAACCCAAAACGCCCACAAGGGAAAAACACTCCAGAGAGATCGCGACAGTAGATCGGCCGTATATCCCCTTCTCCGGCTTTCGTAAATCTGACACGGACGGTCATCGCAGTCACCATCCCGCCCGCCCCGCCGGACCACGACGCCCGCCACCACGGTCCCAACCCGCCGGCAACGGCGGCGGCGGGTTCGCGGCCCGTGCCGCTGCGCGCTCTATTGCCGCTGCGTCGTCGGCTGCCTTGGCGGCTTGCTCGCGGGCCTGCTTGGCTCGGCGCTGCTTGGCGAGCTGGGTGCTGTACGCCACCCTGCAACGCTCTCGGCCAGCCGGGTCCATCTTGAAGCGAGCGAACCACGCCGCGGGCACCGCTGCCATCTCGACCAGCTCGACCGGCTCGGGCTCGGGCTCGGGCTCGGGCTCGACGGGCGTGTCGTCAGCGTCGGCCATGGTCGCCGCGTCGTCGTCGTCGTCGTCAGCGTCCGGCGTGTCGTCGGCCTCAGTCGGCTCGACGGGCTCAGCGTCGCCAGCGTCGATCGGCTTGTCTGCCGGTGGCCGTGGGAGCGCTCCCTGCGGCGGTGCCACTGCGCCACGCGACGGCTGCGCCGGACGCACGTCAGCCACGGGCGGCAAGGTGTCCGGCACTGGGCCGGTGAACCACACGGCGACCACGGCCGCCACGCGGTGATCCCGGTCCGGGTCATGGCCCAGGGCACGCAGGCAGCCACGCAGCCTGAAGGCCATCGCGTCGAGCACACTCTCAGTGACCTGCGGATGGCTCGTACGCAGCTCCACGAGCAACTTCTCCGCGCGGGCGCTCTGGTCCGACAAGATGCCGTAGATGACCGCGTGATTGCGTGCGGCACCCGAGTCCGTGGCCGTCATCGCCAGCGTGAGCCGCTCCAGCGCCGCACCGGCAGCCTCCCACGCGGCCTGAGCACGACGTTCGGCAGCCGTGACGGGATCGACGGGCACGGGCTCAACAGGTGCCTGCGTAGGCTCCACGACAGACCCGGATGGCTCGGGAGCGGGCTCAGCGCCCACCTTGCGCCTCCATGACCGGATCGTCGCGACCTTCACGCCATACTCGCTCGCAGCCTGCGCGCTGCCAACCTGCTCGGCCCGTTGCACAGCGCTGCGTCGCGTCGCGTCTGACACGGGCGCAGCACGCTTCGAGGCACGCCCAGGCACGCCCCCAGCACGCTTAGCAGCGCCATCCAAAACGCCCTCACTACGCCCCGCACCCTCCCGCTTCGCACGCTTCCTCGACCTACCACCCACAACAAC
>Ga0182024_10006656_pt1 | contig 25278 bp, 23 predicted proteins | sample P32metaG_FD_120480 | JGI IMG/M metagenome (GOLD analysis project Ga0182024, IMG submission 120480) | Permafrost microbial communities from Stordalen Mire, Sweden - P3-2 metaG (Illumina Assembly) | ecosystem: Environmental > Terrestrial > Soil > Wetlands > Permafrost | place: Sweden: Stordalen...
GCCCAGCGCGCGGCCTCGGCCCCCCGCGAAGCACCAACGGGCACCCACAACCCTGCCGGCGGAATAGCTCATCCCGTTGAAGGCGAGAGCCGGGGCCCGTCCGGCCGGCTGAGAAAAGCACAAGTCATGCGAGCCGGCGGCCATCGGGTCGGCCGACGAGCGCTCCGTCGCCATTGCAGTGGCCCGGGCGAGCGGGCACGGACGGTGGAAGCGATGGTCCGCCACGGGTCCGTTGGCGGGAAGACCTGGAGGATCGTCACGGGGCTCGTGACTACGCAGCCACGAGCAAAGGTCTCTCGAAGCGCTCGGCGATCTGCTCGTTGCGTTCGGACATCGCCGGGGGAGGTTCCACAGGAGACACAAGTGGTCGTGCCCGGCGCGGGGGCGAGTCGCGGCTGCAATTGGTGAGTGTGATCGGCTATGTCAGTGCACCGACGATCACGACCGGCACGCGCGTCATTCTGTTGTTATCACTCGATCTGACGCCGAACTGATGCGATGGGCGCACGAGCACCTCGTCTACGAGGCGGCGATGCTCTCCCACGCTGTCGACAAGTTCGCGAGCAAGCAGCTGTCCGACCAGGATCACAACGCCTTCTTGGAATCGTTCGCGATCCACGTCCGATGCCTGCGGGACTTCCTGTGGGGCTCGAGGAGGGAGAACAACCCGGGGGATGCGTTCGCCTTCGATTTCTGCGACCCGGGCGTCTGGGAGCGGGCCAGGCCCCCTCTTCCCGATGCTGTCCGCGCCATCGAGGGCGACCGGCGGCGGATTGGTCGAGAGATCGTCCACCTCACCTACCACCGACTCGACATCGAGGCCGAGACCAAGGATTGGGACCTGACCTCGCTGATGGCTCCCATCGCAAAGGGGCTGCACAAGTTTGCAGAAGTCGCGAAGGCGGAACGGCTTCATCCGAAGACCCGAGAGGCCCTTGCGCTGACGCCGAAGGACTACCGCGTTCTCGTCACGCACGACGAGGACCACAGCGGGCCGACTCTCGTCGCGGCGTCTATCCCGGTTACCGGAGGCACAATCGCGTTTCGGGAGTTCACCTCTGACGCGATCTGACCTTACAAATCCGAATAACCCAGCGTGACTGGCTGAGGGTCCTAGTCGCTCGGCACAGGCCACCGCGCGCGTATCGCTCGATCCGCGTCGAAGATGCTGCGGAACTCTGGGTCTTCGACACAGCGACGAACGGCCGTCCGCAGCACGTCTTGTACGAGCGCAACGTCCGCAAGGAAGCGGCGCTCGTCGTCATCGACCGGACCTTCGGTCACGCCCGACCCTTCGTGCTCCGCGCGCTCGGCGCCAGCCGAGAACAGACGCACATGCGCCCCGTGAACCCACTCCGAGCGCGCCACGTAAGCGTTGCGGCAGAAGTCCTCGTCCACGCCCTCGACTCCCAACTCTGAGGAAAGGGCCGTTACGCGATGCTTGAACTGCTTCGTCGCTCCGGCGCTCTCCCGAGTCTTGAGCAGTGCCTCCAGTCCGCTCACGAGGATCGACAGCGCGAGGTCACCGAACATCAGCCAGGACGCCCACTCGGCACGCCACAAGGCCCTGCCCACACGGGAGTCGAGCGCGAGCGGGGTGCTCCAATAGGCGGAGAGCAGAGCAGCCAGTTCCCGACCCTCGGCGGCGTCGAGCTACTCTCGCTCCTGCCGTAGTCGATAGACGTGCTTGCTCTCGCCCGTGACCGCGTACATGATGGTCTGCTCGCCATCCGCGTAGTCCGTGATGCGGGCCGCGAACTCGGTCGAGTAGTTGTTGTCCCGAACGAGCCGAGACAGGGTAAGCGCGTCCCAGATCGCTCGATCCTCGTCCCATCCAAAGGGGAGCCGCGCGGCTTCTTCTGGATCGACATCTCGGATGAACGAATAGCGCTGGTTGTCGTGGCGGATCGGCTTGAAGTAGTGGCCGCGTGGGATGCAGGCGTTGACGAGAAGCTTCGCGTCGTCCGCGCTGAGTCTGTCGATCCGGACCCCGCGTCCAAGCTCAACGGGTCCCGCAGTCCCGATCTGCTCGCGAGCCTCGTACGCCCCGGCGATCGGCGGGTGGGCTGCGAATTCGTGGGTCAAGACGTTGTCGGGAGCCGCGCACATGATCACGTCCCGGACCTGCGCTACCGGGGCAGACGTAGGCCGACCAGCGAAGAACTCGCGAGGGAGATTCGCGCTGAACAAGTCACGATCGGGCATGGCGTCAGTCTCTCCGGTTCGGCACGCATCGATGCACTTACCCCGAGCCCCATCACGGCCGAGGCCCAGAACTGCGTGGCACCGTGTCCGGGATCGCCAGACGCACAGCAATGACGACCGTCCTTCTGGAAGCACTCGATCCCGCCGTGCTACTCCTTCGCGCGGGATAGGAGTCCCGCGGCGACAGTAGGCGACCGACTGACCGGCAAGATCGCTTCCACCGCCGGTATGCGCTGGCACGGGCCACTGCTATGGCGACACAGGGCTGGCCGGAGATGTTCTTGGCGAAGACAGCTCCGCCACGAACCCGCTCGTCCGCGCGGGGCGAACGCCGGCAACTCCTTCCGCGTAAAACCGCTGCTCGGCGCCGGCGAGCTGCATGATCGAAACGTCACCATGGTGACCGCCTGCTCAGTGCCGAGCGAACGACCAAAGCGATCGCCGTGGGCAGGCGGCGGGCTGCAGTCTCTGGGCGGGACCGGAGCGGCTGCGATGCCACACCAAGGACCGGCGTCTGTCGTACCGTCGGTAATTTTCGCGCGGCTCTACCAGATCACCTGGGCCCGGCGGCTCCCCCGGCGGCCCCTGCCGGGCGCCTGAGGTCGCGATAGATCCTCTGCGCTCTATGGGTCCGCCGTGTTGAGTCCGATCAGTAAGGACATACAATTCGACCTCTGGTGTCAAGTATTACTTAGCGTCGGAGGTGTTTCCCACTATGCTTGATCGCGTGAACCGGTCGCCTGACACCGAACCGGGGCTCGACGCCACCGATACGTCCGCGCTCGGCCCCCGCCTGCGGGCCGAGCGGAAGCGACAGGGAATCGGCGTTCGAGAGCTCAGCCGTCGCCTGGAAGTCTCAGCTTCAATGGTCTCTCAGATCGAAACCGGACGCGTCATGCCGTCGGTCAACACCCTGTATTCGATCACCAGCGTGCTCGGCGTGTCCCTTGACGACCTCTTCGCGCCTGAGAGCGACCCCCCACTTCGGCGTCCGACGACATCGACCGGCGACGGGCCGGTGCAGAGAGCGTCTGACCGTCAGAAACTAACGCTTCAGTCCGGAGTCCATTGGGAGCTGCTCACTCACGCGCCCGAGCCGAACGTCGAGTTCTTGTACTGCACGTACGACGTTGGCGGAGAGTCAGCTTCGCCGGATGGCCTCATGCGTCACGGCGGACACGACTATGGCTACGTTCAAGACGGCCGCCTCGGCGTCACGGTTGGCTTCGACACGTACGAGCTGGAGAGGGGGGATTCCATCTCGTTCGAGTCAAACATTCCTCATCGCTTGTTCAACCTATTGCCGGACCGGCCCACGATCGCCATCTGGGTCGTGGTGGGTCGCAAAGACCTGGGGAACAGCGAATTCAGCTGAGTTCTCCGGACACGCCGACGTTCAGGCGCGCGGCCACAGACGCGACGATGGCGTCCTCGCCGGGCATGAACGCGTCCTCCAGCGGAGGACTGTAGGGAACCGGGAGATCGGCTGTCGTCAGACGCCAGATGTCGTCGAGGTCCCCGAGGGCCTCTTCCGTGACCCGTGCGATCAACTCGCCAGCCCAGCCGCCGCTGAGAGGTCCCTCCTCCACGACCATCAGCCGATTTGTTCGCGCCACCGACGCAAGGACTGTGGCCACGTCGAGCGGCCGGAGGGTACGCAGATCGATGACCGCTACGTCAAGTCCGAGGGGCGCAAGCCGGTCGGCCGCCGCAAGTGCGTGGCTGACGCTGTGCATGGCCGCCGCGATGGTCAGGTCGGTTCCGCGGCGCACGGTATGAGCCCGCCCGATCTCGAGGACGTCCGGGCCTGCCGGCTCTGGCAGCTCCTGCTTGACCCCGTACAGCCGCTTGTGCTCGAGGAACAGGACTGGATTGTCATCGCGGATCGCCGCCTTCAGGAGAGCCTTCGCGTCGGTCGGCGTGGAAGGCGCGACGATCTTGAGGCCGGGCACGGCCGAGAACCACGGGATCGGCATTTGGGAGTGGATCGCACCGAAGCGGCCGCCACCGCCGACCGCCGACCGAACTACGAGCGGCACCGATGCCTGCTCGTTGGACAGGTACCAGTACTTGGCGGCTTGGTTGACGAGCCCGTCCATCGCGAGCGTCAGGAAGTCACCGAACATGATCTCAATGACCGGCCGCAACCCGCAGACCGCCGATCCGAACGCGGCCCCCGTGATGGCCAGCTCCGAGATCGGGGTGTCGAACACGCGCTCGTCGCCGAACCGCTCGTGCAGCCCAGGCGAGGCGGCGAACACACCGCCCGGCTTCGCCACATCCTCACCGAAGAAGATCACGCGGTCGTCGCGAGTCAGCTCCTCGTCGAGCGCGTCCCGCACGGCGCGACGAAACTCCAGTTCAGCGGCCATGGTGTGCACCTCGGACATGGGTCATAGCAGTAGCGACTCCGGGGTTTCGAGCAGTTGGCGGACGCGAGCCAGGAAGCGCGCGGCGTCCGCTCCGTAGAGGATCCGGTGATCGCAGGTCAGCGCTGCGTACATCGTCGAGCGCACGACCGGTTCGCCTCCCGATGCGACAATTCGCTCCCGCACCGCGCCGACGGCGAGGATCCCCGCTTGTGGAGGATTGAGTACCGCGGTGAACCGGTCGATCCCCAGCATGCCGAGGTTCGAGACCGAGAACGTGCCGCCGCTGAGCTCGGAGGGCGTGAGAGTCCCCGCTCGCGCGCGGTCGACCAGTCGCCTGACATCTGCGGCGATCGCTCCGAGCGAACGCACGTCTGCATCGGTGACCGTTGGGACGAGCAGCGAGTCGTCGAGGGCCACTGCGACGCCGACGTTGACCCGGGAGTGCAGCTCCAAGCGACCGTCATGGTATTCACCGTTCGCACGCGGGTGATCGCGCAGCGCCCGGCCACAGGCCGCCACGACCATGTCGTTGATCGACAGGCCGGGGCCTTCGTGCGCGACCAACGCGTTCAGCCGCGCACGCATCGCGACCGCGTCGGACATGTCAATCTCGACCTCGAGGACGAAGTCGGGCGCCGTCGCCTTCGACTCAGACATGCGCTGGGCGACGACCTGCTGGACGCGGCTCAGGTCGACGACCGTGGTGTCGCCCTTCGACGACGGCGTTACGGCCGGCGACGGCGTGCCGCTCGACGGCGACGCGACGTGACGGTCGGGCACGCCGGAAGCCGCGGCGAGCACATCAGCCTTGACGATGCGACCTCCCGGCCCCGTGCCCGAGACGTGCGGAAGTCCGATCCGGAGATCTGACGCCACACGGCGGGCCACTGGGGACGCGTTCACTCGAATCCGCGCGGGCGCCGCTTCGTCTACCGGCGCGTCGTCCGCGGCGATGGTCGAGGACGGACGTGCGGGCGGTTCGGCGCCTTCGGGGGCGATCCACGCGATCGTCGCGCCGACCGCAACGACCTCCCCTTCCGCCACGACAACCTGCAGCACGCCGGACGCCTCCGCTTCGTAGGGCATCGTCGCCTTGTCGGTCTCGATCTCGACCAGCGGCTCGCCGTGAACGACCGACCCTCCGTCCGCCACCAGCCAGGTGAGAATGGTTCCTTCCTCCATCGAGTCGGACAGTCGGGGCATGAGGACCTCGACAACGGCGGGGACTGCGCTCACCCGCGGAACTCAGTCGCGCGGACAGCCGGATTCGGATAGGGCGCGGCAAGAGCCGCTTCGGCGACGCGTTCCATTTGCTCGTTGACGTCAGAATCAATCCGATCAAGCTCCGCATCGGGAGTGTCGTGACGCTCCCGCAGGCCGGCCCGGGTCACCAGCAGCGGGTCGCGCAGCTTCCACTTGTCCAACTCGCCGGGCTTGCGATACGCGCCGGGATCTGACCGGGAATGGCCGACGAACCGGTACGTCATCGTCTGCAGGAACTGCGGCCCGCCGCCGGCTCGCGCGCGAGAGACCGCATCGGCCGCGGCCTCCCGCACCGCCCACACGTCGTTACCGTCCACCGTGCGGACGCCGATTCCGTACGCGGCAACCCGAGCTTGGATGTCCCCCGCGGTCACGTCCCCGAACGGCGTGAATTCGCCATAGAGGTTGTTCTCACACACGAAGACGATCGGGAGCTTCTGGACCGCTGCGAAATTCAGGCACTCGTGGAGGTACCCGTGGTTCGTCGTGCCCTCCCCGAAGAATGCGACCGCAACCCCGCCCGTGCGGCGCAGCGCGAGCGCCGCCCCGGTCGCGGCCGAAGCGCTTCCCCCAATGATCCCGAAGCAGCCGATGAGACGGTGCTTCAGGTCAATCACGTTCATCGAGCCAGCCCGCCCGCCGCAGACGCCGGTCGCCCGTCCGAGCATCTCGTCGAGCAGCGCCTGCGGGTGCACGCCGAGGCTCAGTGCATGACCGTGGCCGCGATACGTTCCCGCGACCCGGTCTTCGGGAGCCAGAACGTCGGCGACGCCGACCGCGCCGGCCTCCTCACCTATGTACAGGTGAGTCGTACCGTGCACCTCGCCCTTGATGAAGAGCGCCTGAACGGTCTCCTCGAACCGACGGATCAGCAGCATCGATCGGAAGAGGGCCAGACCGTGCTCTTCGGAGATCTCTCCGGCGGCGTGCGACACTGCGACAGCGCGGGCCATTGCGTCACAGCTCCGCCGGCGCGCCAGGGGCCAGGTCGGCACCGCGAACGTACTGCCGGCCGCACACCAGCAGGTCCTCGGCGGGAAAGCGGGTGATGATCTCCGGACCGTCGGCTCGCACGACGACCTCTTCCTCGATCCGCGCGGCGCCGCGCCCATCACCAGATGGACAGTACGTCTCCAGCGCAAACACCATGCCCTCTTCGATCTCTATGGGATCGTCGAACGAGTGCAGGCGCGAAATCATCGGAGCCTCGTAGAGCCCAACGCCGAGGCCGTGTCCGAACTGCAGTCCGAAGCACGCTTCCTCGTTGACGAATCCCAGCGACTGCGCCGTCGGCCAGACCTCTGCGATCTTGTCCGTGGTCACCCCAGGCCGGACCAGGCTGATCGCATCGTCGAGCCACTCACGGCACTGCTTGTAGGCATCGAGCTGGGCCTGGTTCGTGCCGCCGACCGAGAACGTCCGGTAGTAACACGTCCGGTACCCCATGAACGAGTGGATGATGTCGAAGAACGCTTGATCGCCGGGCCGCACAAGCCGGTCCGAGAAAACGTGCGGATGCGGGTTGCACCGGTCCCCGGACACCGCGTTGATGGCTTCCACCTGTTCGGAGCCGAGCTCGAACAGCAGCCGGTGTGCGTCAGCGACGACGGCTCGCTCGGTGACACCTGGCCGGAGCGTGCGATAGATCTGCTCGTAGACCGCATCCACGATGCCTGCCGCCTGATCGAGTAGGGCGATCTCGTCGTCGGTCTTGAGCTTGCGGGCGGACTGCATCACCGGCTGTGCGTCCCCGGTGGCGAGGCCCTTGCGGTGCAGCGACGCCAGCGTCTCCATGTCGGTCAAGTCGATGCCGAGGAGCTCCTCCTCGAGCCCGTGTGCCCGGAGCACTTCGAACACGTGACCGGCGAGGATGTCCGGAACGCCCGTCTGCTCCGGCATTGCGCCGCGCATGCTCGTCACGCCTGCTCGCCAGCTCGTCTCGGGCAGCCACGGAGCAAATAGCTGATGGTGTCGCGCGGCCGAGCCGAAGTCCCACAGGACAGGGTCGCCAGCCCGTGGTAGCAGCACGCAGCGCGCGCTCTTGTCACGGGCCCATTCGCCGATGTGCGTGCTCGTGACGTAACGGATGTTGTTCTGATCGAACAACAGGACGGCGCCCAGCTCGGACGATTGGAGCGCAGCCTGGGCCTTGGCCAGCCGATCGCTGCGTAGCCGCGCAAAATCGATGCGCTGCTCCCAGTCGACCGACATAACTGCACCGCGAGACGCGATGTTCATCGACACAAGACTCCTCGACTTAGCTCTCAGGACGTCCAGTAATACTAAACGATTCGTTCCCGAGTCGTCAAGAATCTGCTTCGCGGTGCGGTATGGGTCTATGGGGGAACATGGGCTATAGCCCTCTGGGCCGCGGAAATGTGCGTTAGCGCAGGCGTTGTCGCAGCCCCTACACCCGAATGCCCCGCCGTCGTGCGACGCGCCAGCTGTTTACTGTTACCGAACGCGTTCTCCGGCTCGGAGGCTCGTTCTTTGTCGACTGCCGGCGATGCCCCCCCGGAGCTACGGCACGATGCGGTCCGCCCGGAGACGGCCGAACAGGCTTGCGAACGAAGCTTCCGTGTCGCGGAATCCCTGAAAGCCCAGGACACGGCTCTTGGTCATGTCGGCGAACGTCTCGATCTCTCGCCCGAGATCTCCGTCCGTGTGCCACCACGATGCCAGCTCATTGAGCTCCGTCGGTCGGAGTCCGTGCTTGGCCACGATGGCACGCCACGTGTCCTCCTGGCCGTCCATCTCCTCCTCGAGGGATCGTGCATGCCCTGGATACGGTCCGGTCTCCACCCCAAGCTCTCCAGCCACGACTTCCCACATGTGCCGCCAGCGGAACACGTCGCCGTTGACGATGTTCACAGCCTGGTTGGCGGCGCGGGCGCTCGTCGCGGACCATTGCAGCTGCTCCGCGAGTAGCCCCGCGTCGGTGACGTCAGTTATCCCTTCGTACTGAGCGCGCGACCCTGGGAAGACGAACGCCCGACCCAGCTGCTTGCAGATCGCGGCGTACACCGCGAGCGTCGTCCCCATGTTCATCACGTTCCCCAGAGCCCAGCCGATCATCGTATGGGCCCGGTGCACGGACCACGTGAACCCGCGCTCGGCCGCCGCGGCGAACAGGATGTCCTCCTGGTCGTAGTAGAAGTTCGGGTAAGGAACCCGAGGCTGCTCCTCGCGAAACGGCGTGGCCACTGGGGCCTTTCCGTAAGACTCGAACGGGCCCAGGTAGTGCTTGAGGCCGGTGACGAGAGCGACGTGAGCAAGCTCCTCGTTCTCCTGGAGCGCATCGAGGACGTTGCGCAGCATCGCGCCGTTGACCTCGCAGTTCTCAGCCTCGGTGGCACGCCGCGACCACGTGCAGTAGAAGACGTGTGTGATGTGCCGCCCGGCCAGCGCCTCCTGCACGGCGGACCGGTCGAGGAGGTCAACCTGGACGGCCTCGAGGCCGTCCAGCCCCTCGGGCTCTCGCCTCGAGACGCCGACCACGTTCCAGCCGGAGTCGAGCAGCAGCCGAGAAGCGCTAAACCCGCTGATCCCGGTGGCACCAACGACCAGCGCTCTCTTATCAGTCACCGTGTGAACCCTTTGTAAAAGGAGGAAGCCAGTCTCGTGTGCAACGCCAGTCTCCGGGCCAGTGTACCGTGTCGCTGGACAGCTGTCCAGCTGACCACGACACCGGTGATGACGTTGGATCACGCCTGAATACCAGCAGAAGCAAGCACCCACGGCCCCTCGCCCGCGCTGCACGGTTGACAACGACCCCGCGGGTCGTTTACCTTCGCTGTACATTAGAACTTCCCTGAACCCCACTTCATCGGAGGTCTGTTGCGCGCGATCCGCTACTACGACAAGCGCGACATCCGCGTCGAGGAGGCTGCGCCGCCGACCGGCGAACTCGCCCCAAACGAACTGCTCGTCGCGCCGCGTCTGTGCGGCATCTGCGGTACAGACTTGCACGAGTACGTCGCTGGTCCGATCGTGACCCCGGTGGAGCCTCACCCGCTCACCGCGGCAACCCTGCCCCAGACCCTGGGGCACGAGTTCTCCGCCGAGGTCGTGGACGTTGGCTCGGGCGTCACGAACGTGCGCGCGGACGATCGCGTGTCGCTCATGCCCCTGATCTACTGTGGCCGCTGCTACTTCTGTCGGCGCGGCCTGAACCATCTGTGCGAAGTCATGGGCTGCCTGGGGCTCAGCTCGCCGTGGGGCGGTATGGCCGATCTCGCCGTGGTCAAGGACTACCAGGTCTCGCTGCTGCCTGACAACGTCACGTACGAGCAGGGCGCGCTGATCGAGCCAACAGCGGTTGCTGCATACGGCGTCGAGTGTGGCGGGGTGCGTCCTGGTGACGCAGTCCTGATCACGGGCGCAGGTCCGATCGGCGCGCTCGCCGTGCTCGCCGCGACCGCAGCGGGCGCGAGCCGCGTGTTCGTTTCCGAGCCGAACAAGCAGCGGGCCAGGCTCGCCAGTGAGCTTGGGGCTGCGGAGGTGTTCGATCCCGCCGCCGGAGACCCCGCCGCGCAGATTGTGGACCTCACTGACGGCCTGGGCGTCGACGTCGCCATCGAGTGTGTCGGCAACGGCGATGCCCTCGACGCCTGCGTCAGAGCAACCCGTCGAGCCGGCGTGGTCGTGCAGACCGGGCTCCACGTAGGGACGGCGACGGTCAATCCGATGCAATGGGCACTGAAAGACCTGACGATCCGCGGCACCTGGTGCTACCCGGTGCAGAGCTGGCCGCGCATCACCACGCAGATCGCTGCGGGCACATTGCCCGTAGAGAAGATCGTCTCCGCATGCATCCGGCTTCCTGACGCGGTGGAACGAGGTTTTGACCAGCTTGTCAAGCGCGATAACGCGCAGGTCAAAGTCCTGGTCGATGTTGCCGGCTCTGCCATCATGAGCAAGGACATTCAGTGATTGACTACTCGGCCCACCCATGCCCGAACCCTTGAGCTCCGCCGCTGGCCCCAGCGAGATGGTCACCGAGGGAAGGCGCATGGCAAAGGCCATCGACGACGCTGGCATCGACGCGCGGCTTTTTGGTGGCATAGCTATCGCGCTGCAGTGCCATATCGCCCGATCCGGTCGGCTGCAACGGACCTATGCCGACCTGGACGTTATCGTCAAGCGTCGCGCGGCAGGAGCGCTCAGCGACGTGATGGTCGACCTGGGCTACCGTCCCGCGGAGCGCTTCAACACGCTTCACGGCCGCGCGCGCCTTCTCTTCGAGAGCGACGTGACACACGTCGACGTGTTCGTCAACCAGTTCGAGATGTGCCATTTCCTCGATCTCGGCGGACGGCTCGACGTGGTTCCGTTCACGCTTCCCCTCGCAGACCTGCTCCTGACCAAGCTGCAGGTCGCCGAGCTGAACCTGAAGGACGTGAGTGACGCGTCCGCAATCCTCATCGATCACGACCTCACGCCTGACGACACGGGAATCAATCTGACCAGGTGTGTTTCGCTCCTGGCCTCCGACTGGGGCTGGTGGCGCACAGCGACCGAGAACATCGGCAAAATCGAAAATCTGGCGACGGAGCTCGGCTTGGACGCGCCCCAGATCATCCGTCTCAAAGAGCAGCGCGCCGCATTGTCGACGGCGATAGAAGAGGCACCGAAGACGATGCGCTGGCGCGCTCGCGCGAAGGTCGGCGAGCGGGTCGCGTGGCGCAACGACCCAGAAGAGGTCGCGCACTGACGTCGCTTCAGCTTGTCATCCCCATGAGCAGTCCGCCGGTCACGCTTACTACCTGACCGTGGACGTAGTCGGACGCGGGCGTGGCGAGAAAGCACACGACGCTGGCAACCTCGTCCGCCCGGCCGGGCCGGCCGAACGCGACGTTGTCCGTCAGCGCATGCCTCCGATCTTCGGGAAGCCCGAGGGGGAGTGTCCGACCGCCAATCCGAATGCTCTGCTCGCCTTCGTCAAGCTGCGTCAGGCGCGTGTCGATGATGCCGGGCGCGACGGCGTTGACGTTGATCTGATGAACCGCCCACTCCCGGGCCAGGCCCTTAGTCAGCCCGAGGAGCGCCGCCTTGCCTGACGCGTAGTTCGCCTGCCAGGGTTCGCCCATCGTGCCGGCGACGGAGGACATGTTGATGACCTTGCGATTGCGCGGCGTCCCGGCGTCTCTGTCCGCCTGCGATCCTGAGATCAGGTGCGGTCCGGCCGCGCGCAGGAGTTGGAAGGGCGCCGTCGCGTGGATCGCGATCATCGCGTCCCATTGCTCGTTGGTCATGTCGACGAGGGCAACGTCCCAGTCATATCCGGCGTTGTTGACGACGATGTCCAGCCGACCAAAGCTGTCGATCGCGGTTTGCACCACGGCTTCGGGCTCCCCTGCCGCCGTAATGTCGCCGACGCGCACAGCAGTGTCGCCGTTCACGGTCGCCGCTCCCGCGTGGGCTGCTTCGCCATCAAGGTCGGTGATCAGAACACTCGCGCCGGCGGCGGCAAGTCGGCGGGCCGTGGCCAGCCCGATACCACGGCCGGCGCCGGTCACGATCGCGACCTGGCCGGTGAGGTCAAGGTCAGTGGTCAGTGCGTTCATTGGGAGTCCCTCCTGCGTGAAGCGCGCGGCTCGCCCTGCTGCGCGCAGCTAGTTCGGCGAGCAGCTGGCTCAGCCGCTGGTCATGAGATAGGCGCCGAGGCTTCCATCGTTCTCGAAGTCGACGATGAGACCGCGCAGTACGCCGCTTCCGAATTCGCTTCCCGGATTGAAACAAGCAGTCTCGCCTAGGTAGTCGACTCCGGCCGACTCGTGGATGTGACCGTGCAGGCCCGCAACAGGCTGATGGGCGAGGATGGCGTCCCGCACCGCGGTGCTGCCAACCGGGATCTGGGATTGTGCGCCATGCCGAATCACCGGACGAAAGTTCTCGTCTAGTTCGGCGGCAACGTCGAGTCCACTGTTGTACGGCGGGCAGTGGAAGTTGTACACGAGTGGCACATCGCTTCCCCAGGTGTTGGCCGCGAGCATCTCTTCGATCTGATCGGTCAGCACGTCCTCGTCGAATTCGCGATCGGTTGCCCACGGCGTGCGGTTCGTGCTGCCGAGGCTCGCCAGTGCGATTGGCCCGAGTCTGGCCACCTCCCGCTCGGGACACTCGATCCGTTTGGCCTGTCGCAGCACCTCGTCGATGGCGATCGGATCGTCGTTGCCGGGCGTGATGATGCAGCGAACATCGTCCGAGAGTCGCTCCGCGGCTAGGTCACACCAGCCCTGCAGCTGATCGCAGATCAGCTGCTCAAACACCCTGCGTCGGTGTTGCGGGTCTTGGGCCAGCCGTTCGGCTTCGCTCGGCTCACACACCTTGGGGTAGAGCCCGTTCGTAGCCACGCGATCGCAGGCCGGGGCCAGCTCGTCCTCCGAGATCGTCAGGGACTCACCACCGGTGACGTACATGTACCCGCCCCCGGGGGCAGTCACGAACGGCACGATCGCCTTTCCCCCTACATCGCCGCCAAGGATGAGCGCGTCGGCCTCGTAAACCTTGCCCGCGGCGAGGAACTTCCGAAAGCATCGATCGGATCCGTGCACATCGGTCGCGAAGAACACGCGGTAACGGGTCTTGCGCTTCTGGGAACGAAACAGCTTCATCTTGAGTACCTTCTCGTCGAGGCGGGTCGCCGACGCGGTCTAGGACCGAATTCCCCGCCACCCTATTCTGGGGGGAGTTCGCGCATGGCCAACCCCAGATCGATACCTCTTCGACTGCCCGCGATCCGTGAAATACCGTAGGCGATCGGGCCGATCACGACGACCGCGATCAGTGTGACAACCGACGTCGTGTCGTATCCGCCGTTGACCTGGGTCTGTGTCGCGGCGACGTAGAGAAACACGGCCGTCAGAACGGCGGACACCCCGCCTACGATGCTGATCGGCGGCAGGCCGAACCAGGTTCCGCCGATGATCTTTGGCCCCGCCTCGTAGAGGTCGCGCCGGCGCCACGGCAGGATCATGACCGCGATGCTGGCGACGAGGTAGACCGTCACGAGAATCAGGACGACGTTGCGGAACTGACTCGCGACCGTGGTCGAGTAGACGGTGGTGGTCAGGAAGATGATGGCGATGATGCCCACGATCACGACCGACGTCACTGGCGCGTGCGTGCGCTTCCAGACCTTCGAGAGCGCGGTCGGGAGCACGCGATCGAAGGACGCGGCGAACACGAGGCGCGACGCCACGAGGATCTGCGCAAGCACCGACCCGAACGCCACGAGGAAGAACCCGAAGCTGATGATCAGGTTCACGAACGAGCTGTGCGAGATCAAGAGCGCGTAGAACGGCGTGAACGCGGGTGCGCCGCTGAGCTTGCTGGGGTCGTTCGCGCTCAGGTACGCGACGGACTGAATGAAGTCCCGGCCCATCGCGTGTTTCATACCAAGCCAGCACAGCGCCACCACGATGATGCCGACAACGAGCGCCAGCAGCGAGGCCATCCACACCGTTCGTTTCGGAGACCGAACCTCACCGCCCGCGTAGACGCACCACGTGAAGCCGACCCAGAATCCGAAGTATGCGAACGCGATGGATTTGAAGACCGACGTCCAGTCGAAGCCCAGGCTCGCCCCCCCTTTGCGCGCGGACGTAATTACGCCTTGATACGCGTTCGACTTGCCAGCGAACCTGTCAAACGACTCAGCAAACGACCCCTGCGAGTGGACGAAGAACACGATCGTGGCCGCGGCGATCGCGATGAACCCGGCGATGAACGTCCAGAACACGATTCGCGTCACCACTCGGGTCGGCAGACAGCAGAGTCCGATTCCGAGTATGCCGATGCCTACACCACAGAAGTACGAAGCGTTCTTGCCGCTCAGCGTGTCGGCGAGCGAGTTGAGCCCCCCGATTCCGAGAAAAGCTCCGAGTGATCGGATGAACGAGGGAAGGAACTGGGTGCCGGTGAAATAGAGCCAGGCAAAGCCGGTTCCGGACAAGATGACGACCACGACGCCGCCCAGCATTATTGTTCCGGCGAGTGGGTGAATGATCCGGCTGACGTAGAGAAAGTCGCCACCCGAACGAGGCAGCGTCGCTGCCAGCTGACTGTAGATCGCGATGATTATGACCTGCAGAAGGCCGCTGATGAGAATGAGCGGCAGGAGGTCGAGCAGCGGATAAAGCAGGAGCGCCGACCAGAACGCGAACGCGACGAAAGCGATCCCAAGCGCGCCGATGCCGATGCTGAACGCGTCGCGCACCCCGAGTTCGCGTACCAATCCGGACGACTGACGAACGAATAGACCAGGCTGCGTCTGGAGATCGTCGGCGGTGCTCATGCACTCCCCCTCGTTGAACCGTTGGGACCGCTCGATGGCGGCAGGCGGGCCCAAACCCTCCTTGATGTTTAGTCTAACTACACAGTTTCCCAAAAGTCAACGACGGTATCGATCCGCTTTGTCAAATCGCGTCTCGAAGAACATCGGACCGGGGTGTCCCACCAGCTATCCCTATTTGCGTCAAGCGACCGCTGATCTCGGCGCTGCGTACATGCGTCGACCCAGCAGCAGGTCGTGAGAATATGGGAAGTCGGATTGAACGATCTTGGCCCTGATGTAAACTGCTGCTCCCGCGCCTCACCCGAGGTGAACACACCGAATGGAGGCGCCGTGTCCGACGTCCAGGCCCAAATCGAACTGCAAGATGTGCTGTTCCGATATGGCTGGGGCATGGACCATGACGACTGGGATCTCGTTACTGAGGCCTTCCACGCCGCCGCGCGCGCGGAGTACAGCGATCTTGGCGCACACGAAGGCCGCGAAGCGATCGTTGAGGGGCTCCGCGAGCCCCTCAAGGCTCTAGACGTGATCTACCACCAGATGACGAACCACCGCGCGATCGTGTCCGGCGACACCGCTCGTGTCGAGGCCTACGTGTCGACAACCTGTGTGCGCAAAGGCGCCCCCGGCGGCGACATGCATCTCTACGGCGGCGCTTACGACAACGATATGGTCTTGACGCCAACCGGCTGGAAGATCAAGACGCTCCGCTACCAGCGCCTCTGGGAACACGGCAACACTAGCCTCATCGCCGGCTGACGGGCAGCGCCTCGACTTGGGCAACGACGACGGGCTCAGCGATCGCGGTCGAAGGCAACCGGATTCTCCGCGCCAGCTTGAGACCAGCATGGACAACGAACACGACCAGCGGAAGCCGATCCTCGTCACAGGAGCTGGAGCTGGGCTCGGCGCAGCGACTGCGCTCGAGGCGGCAAAAGCCCATCATCCACTCATTCTGATCGACCGCGACGAGGCAGCACTTGAGACCATTCGTAGCCGCGCGCTCTCCGCCGGTGCCCCCGCGGTCGCCGCGCAGATCGCGGATGTGTCGCATGAATCCGAACTCGTTGCTGCGATCCAAGAGACGGTCGCTGTGGTGGGCATGCCGCGCGGGACGGCATGTTTCGCGGGCATCGAACTCGGCGGCCCCAGTCATGATATTGACATCGACGTGTGGGACCGGGTGATGGCCGTCAATCTCCGGGGAACGTTCCTCACCTGTCGCACAGTTATCCGGATGCTGCTCGAGCAGGGAGAGCCCGGCGCGATCGTCTGCGTCGCTTCGATCTTGGCTTCCGTGTCAGCTGGCAGAGGAACGACGCCCTACTGCGCCTCGAAGGCCGGAGTGCTCGGGCTCGTACGCAGTCTGGCCGTCGAGTACGCGGACCGCGGCATTCGGGTGAACGCGATCTCGCCCGGTCCAACAGAGAGCGAGCTGCTGTGGGCCTCCGTCCCCCCCAGCGACCGTGAGCGCGTCCGCGGCCTGATGGAGGCCCAGGTTCCCCTTGGCCGCATCGCCACACCCGGGGAGCAGGCACGGACGACGCTGTGGCTCCTGTCTGACCAGGCGTCCTACATCACAGGAGCGGATCTGAATGTCGACGGTGGCGTCCTCGCGCAGAGCTCCTTCACGTACTGAACACACCGGCGTATGGCGAGCATTCCGTAGTTCCACGTTGACGCGAGCCGCGAGTCCGGCGTCCGTCCGTCATCTCGATCACGTGATCGCTACGCCAATACCCGATCGTCTTGTCGAACCGAGCGATGTCCCCAGCAGCGGTCGAGTGCCGCGACCCTTCTTGAGGTGGTCGTCCGAGCATTCGAGGCCGGCCCCCGACGGGCTCGACATCACCGCCGTCGGGGCCGGCCCCAAGCCCGAAGAGGGCGCTGGCGTCCGCGCCACCGCGAACTGGCCCGGCACGGAATAGCCAGGCCGACGGTCCAGCCGTCGACCTCGACAGTCGAGCAGGTGATCCCAGCGGTCGCAATCCCTCCCAGGAATCGGGCGATCGCTTTCTCCTAGCGTGCCTTCGAGCCGACCCCTGCAAGACTGCCCTCATGGCGACGAACTTCGATGACGCTGGAGACGATGTGCTCGAAACGCTCGCCAAATTCAACAGGGTTCTCGCCGACTGCCGGAAGCTCAAGGCATGGCCTTCGCTTCGACTGGGCTGCGAGAACGTGCTCTACGCGCTGATCGTGCGCAGCGAGGCGAGCGGGTGCACGCGCCAGGAGATTGCCTCTACCCTCGGCGTGGGGGTCCCCGAACTCTTGAAGCTGCTTGACGAGCACCGAACACCGAGCCGGTGGACGGTTGACGAGCGCGGGAACGCGACGAGAATCGACGACGATCAGTGACCTCATTGCGGCGCTGCGCCCTCGCCCAATGAGCAGGTCCGCCGGCGGGCGGGCGCGGACGCGGCTTCGCGCGCTGCTGGCTTGCGCGATCGCTAAGGCCCAACGAGTGCTTTCACGTAGCGGAGGGCCGTGCGTGGGCGATCGCCTTGGCGACGGAGCGCTCGTCGGCCGACCCGATGGCCGCTGGCTCGCATGACTTGCGCTTTTCTCAGCCGGCCGGACAGGCCCCGGCTCTCGCCTTCAACGGCAATCAGGCGTCCGTCACTTCGGCACGGGAAGGCGCACCCGCCGCGTGTGGCGCACTTGTGCTTTCTGCGGATGCGCTCGTCGGCATGTCAGTGCCGGTTGGACCTTCGCGGCTCTCGCCTTCGCCCAAAACCGAGCACCGCAGTTCGCCGTTTGCAGGGCGCGCGCGATGGCGTGCAGAACCGTCGGCGTGCATAAGCAACGCCACGGCGCGTGTCTCGGGTCCAGCGGACTCCGACGTCGGCTTCGTCGCGCTCGGGGCTGTCTACGCCTGAAGGGGCCATGTCGGCGGGGCTACTGCTCGTGTGTGAGAAGGGGCAGTCCGATCGAGACTGCTCGGTGGTTTCATGTCCCCCGCTCTGCTCTTTTTGGGGGGGAGCGCGCTGGGGTATGCTCTTTGCCCATGGGACGGCTCGGGGCCCCGGCCCGCTTAATGCTCGGTGCGTGTGCGGTCATGATGTTGCTGATCGCGTCGGCGGTGAACGCGGGCGCCGCCGCTTCGTGGCGCTCGCTTGGCACGAGCGGGCAGCTGGGTATCTCCGACCTTGTGGGCACCGCTCGGGGGAGCGATCAGACGTTGCACGTCGCCTGGTCGCGGCGCGCATCTAACGGCTTGTACGACCTGATGCAGACGCCGGTGGCGGCCGGTGGCGCGGTGCGCTCACCTGGGCCGATCGTCACGGGCTGGGCGAACGTTGAAGGTCCGACGCTGGTTGCGTCGGGAAGTGCGCTGTTCGCGTTCTTCTCCGGTACGCAGACGCTTGTCACGGGTGACCCCCACGAGGGAGTCGACGACGCCATCACGGCCGATGGGGGTGCGAGTTGGGCGCTTGCGCCGACTGCGCTGGCGGCCGGGGATTTCGCGGGCGAGCGCGACGCCAGCGTCGCGCTGGGGTCTGATGGTGCGCTCACGTCGTGGTACGCGGGTGAGGAGACTGTGGTGCACTTCGGTACAGATCCAACGACGATCAACCAACGCGGCTACGGGCTGGGGACTGGCCAGGCAATTGCCGTCAGCGGCGCCTCGGCACTGGTGGCGTGGTGTACAGGGGTTCAGGGGCCCAATGGCGTCTTCGTGCAGTCTGTCGACCCCGCCACGGGCGCGCCGGCGGGCGCGGCGCGGATCGTCCCGGGCTCGACGTCACGAGGATCGGGTGGCGTGGCCGAAGCGTTTTGCCCTGCCAGCACGCGCGTGCCACTTGTTGCGCGGCAGGCCCAGGGCTTCTTCGTCGCGACGGTCGATGGTCGCCGCCGAACGGTCTACGGATGGTCGGTGGGCGCGGCCCAGCCCCACCGCCTGGCCGGGGGTTCGTCGTATAAGCAGCAGGTCGCCGCCGCGGCGTCGCCTGGCCCGAAGGCGAGCGTGTGGGTCGGTTGGGTCCAGGACGGGAAGGTCATGCTGCGCCGATCCAACGCCAGCGCGTCGGTGTTCGGCGCCACCGTCACGCTCAACGGGCCGCGGGACGGCTCGATTTACGGCCTTGACCTCAACGCGCAGGACGACCGTGTCGACCTCGTCGCTCGCGTCCAACACGACAGCGGCACGGTCGGACTGGAGCACACCCAGTCCTATCCAGGCCTGACTCTCATCGCCACGAACGGCAGACGGCCGTCCTTCCGCGTCCTCGACGCAGGCGCCCCCGTCAACCACGCGACGGTCGCAGTGGCCGGCCAACGCGCCAGCACCGGCTCGGATGGACGCGTCACGCTCACGGTTGATCATCCAGGCCGCTACACCGCGCGCGCGACCGCACCCCGGTACGTCGGCGCGAGCGCGCGCGTGATCGCCAGTCGGCGCTGACGCCATCGGCCTCTACCGACCCCTGACGACAGCCAGCGGGGCGCGGGGCAGGTTTGCGCGATCGCAGCCGCATGCGATGCGGCAGCCTGATGCGGATGACGGAGGCGACGACTGCGCTCCCACCCAGGGGCAGTCTTGCCATCGCCCTGGCTGGGATGGAAGGGACGCTTCCGGACAACACCGGCCACGCTCCTTTCGCTCCCACGCTCGTTTCGCCCGCGAGGTCGACGCCGCAGCGGCTACGTCTCGCCGATCGCCGGGAGCAGGGCGCGCACGATGGCGTGCCGAACCGCCAGCATGCTTAAGCAATGCTACGGAGTGCCGCCGGTCCTCCGGCTGGCGGCGGCTTCGCTCGCGCTCGTGGCTGCTTGACGCCTCAAGCAGCCAGGGCGAAGTGGTGACCGCTTCGCCCCCCAGGCGGCCATCTCCCCGGGCCAGTCGGCGTGGCCGTCTTTGACAGGGACCCGACGTGTGGCGAGCGGCCGCCGAGACGGTCTCGTGTCCCTCGGGGACGAAGCGGGCTGCTGAGATGTACGACGAACCTGCCCGCACCGCGAAGTGTTGAGGACCGGAAGCGATTGGGGTATCCCAGTCGAGGGCGAGGCGGATGGCATCTGGCAGCACGCTCTCCGGGCTCATCTCACCGAGGGTTTGCGGCAGCCTGACCTTCCGGGGGCCGAGTTTGTCGGCACGTCGCGGACTGTTGGGGTGAGCAGCGCCGTGGGCGTGCGGAGCCTGCGGAGGCGTCGCCGTCAGACAGTTCGCGACCGGAGTTCGCAAACCGGGATCGCATCGGTCTCGACGAGCTGGGGTGCCGCGAGGACTGAGCCGGCCGCATGAGAATCAGTCAGCGGCCTCCTCGAGCCCGTGCTTGAGCGCGTTGAACCCGGGTCCGGCCAGCGATCCGACGAACGGGTCGCCGTTGGCCACCCGTTCGATCGTGCATCGCAGGCCCCACGGCACGCGCGAGCGCAGGTGCTCGATCAACGCGTTCTGGGCGGCGGTCGCCTTCGCGCGGAACCGCTTTGCGGGATAGTCGCCGCCGGTCCAGGTGTTGGTGTTCGCGAGCCCGTCGATGGTGGTGTTCCCCTGGGCGTCGTGCAGGGCGGCGAGGACTCGATCTCAGAGGGAGCGACGCTCTCGTTCGGCGCGTGGATCAGGCAGGCCGGCTCCTCGACCCTCGAGCCACCCTGTCCCGCCGTCGTGAGCGGCTTGCCATCGACATCAGCCTTGACGCGCTCGACAGCGCGTACAGCAGCACCGTCGGCGCACCGGCCGGGCCGGGCACGTGACCGTGCACACAGTCGCTGCCGTCGGCGGTCGTAGCTCTCGAGCCCGCCGAGGAGTGCGCGAAGGCGGCCGACTGGCTCGTCAACGCCTTCAGCGACGTCGGCGAGTCCATGAACCGTCTTTCGGAAGCGCCCGGTCAGACCGACCGATCCAGCTCCGCCTGCTGCGGAGCTTTCCCGAGCCGTGCCGGTACAACACCCTGATGGCGGTCGTCCCCCGGCGAGCTACGGTCCGCCCATGACCTCAGAGCCTGACGACTCGATCGACGGTGAGGACCGGCATGCGCCATGGAGCGGCGGCATGATGCTCCTGATCTGTTATGAGGGATCCGCTGACGCGCAGGCGGCGATCGACCAGCCGCCGACCTGGACGCCGGCGTGATCGTCTTGGGCACGCGCGGCCTCGGCGGCGTGAAGTCGCTGATGCTGGGCAGCGTCTCGGGCGCGGTCGCTCATCACGCACGCCGCGCCGTCCTGGTCATTCCCTCCCCAAGTCTCGCTGAGCAGCGCCGTCAGTGGGCCGAGCACGCCCAGATCAGGGCCGGCATGACATGAACGCCATGCACGGCGCCAGCGGCTCGCCACTGACGCACGCCCCATCCAGCATCACCCCAGCCAGAGAGGCAAGACCATGTTCGGAGCCTATGTCATCAAGCAGTACGAGCGCGCCGTCGTGTTCAAGCTCGGGAAGGTCAAGGGCGAGGCGCGCGAACCGGGGCTGATGTTCTGCGTGCCGTTGGTCAATCGCATCCATCGCGTGTCGCTGCGGATCGTCACGATGCCGATCCAGTCTCAGGGGATCATCACCAAGGACAACGTCAGCATCGACGTCTCCGCGGTGGCCTATTACCGGGTGAAGGATCCGATCCGGTCGGTGATCGCGATCGAGAACGTGCAGGCGGCGATCGATCAGATCGCTCAGACGACGTTGCGCGCGGTGGTCGGGCGTCACACGTTGGATGAGGCGCTGTCGGAGACCGACTCGATCAACGAGAACATCAAGCAGATCCTTGACGTGCAGACCGAGGAGTGGGGGATCGAGGTCACGGTCGTCGAGCTGCGAGATATCCAATTGCCGGAGAGCATGCAGCGGGCGATGGCCCGCCAGGCCGAGGCCGAGCGCGAGAAGCGCGCGAAGATCATCGCCGCCCAGGGTGAGGCGCTGGCCGCCGGTGAGCTGGCCGTAGCGTCGGATGTGATGATGGCCCACCCGCTGGCGTTGCAGTTGCGCAACCTCCAGACGCTCGTCGAGGTGGCGGTGGACAAGAACTCGACGGTCGTGTTCCCCGCGCCGTTGATGAGCACGATCGGGGAGCTCGGCGCGTTCCTGGCCCGAGAGACCAAAGCCGCCGCCGACCTCCCCGTCCCGGCGGTCGTTCCGACAGCATCAACTAATGAAGAGCTGGTTTCGTCATGACGACCGCACGCGAACGTCCGTCTGCCTTGGTGCTGGACCACGAGCGGTTGCCGGCGGATCTCTCGACCGGGCCGGCTCTCGGTCCTCTGTCTGCGCAGCTGCTGGATCGGATCGACCGTTACTGGCGGGCGGCGAACTATCTGTCGGTCGGGCAGCTGTATCTGTACGACAACCCGCTCTTGAAGCGGCCGCTGGAGCTGTCGGATGTCAAGCCGCTGGTGGTCGGGCATTGGGGGACGACGCCCGGGCAGAACTTCATCTACGTGCACCTGAACCGGGTGATCACCAAGCATGAGCTGAACATGATCTATGTCGCCGGTCCGGGCCATGGCGGCCCGGCGCTGGTCGGCAACACGTACCTCGAGGGCAGCTACAGCGAGATCTATCCGAACGTCAGCCAGGATGAGCTCGGGATCAAGCGGCTGTTTAAGCAGTTCTCGTTTCCGGGTGGGATCTCGAGTCATGTCGCTCCGACGACACCGGGGTCGATTCACGAGGGCGGCGAGCTGGGCTACTCGCTCAGTCACGCGTTCGGGGCGGCGTTTGACAACCCCGAGCTGATCGTCGCGTGTGTCGTCGGCGATGGCGAGGCCGAAACTGGCCCGCTGGCGACCGCGTGGCAGTCGACCAAGTTCCTGAACCCGGTCAGCGACGGCGCGGTGCTCCCGATCCTGCATCTCAACGGCTACAAGATCAGCAATCCAACGGTGCTGGCGCGGATCGAACGAGAGGAGCTCGATCAGTTCATCCGCGGGTGCGGGTGGACGCCGCACTTCGTCGAAGGCGATGACCCCGAGACGATGCATCAGCTGATGGCCGCCACGTTGGAAACAGTCATCGAGGAGATCGGTGAGATCCAACAGAGCGCACGGGCGCACGGCGATCCGACCCGTCCGCGGTGGCCGATGATCGTCCTGCGCTCGCCGAAGGGCTGGACCGGACCGAAAGTCGTCGACGGCGTACCGATCGAGGGCACGTTCCGATCCCACCAGGTGCCGCTGTTGGTCGACTCAGAGCACCCCGAGCACGTCACGCAGCTCGAAGCCTGGATGCGCAGCTACCGGGCGCAGGAGCTGTTTGACGATGACGGCCGGCTGATGGCAGAGCTCGCCGAGCTGGCGCCCAAGGGCTCTCGGCGGATGGGCGCCAACCCCCACGCCAACGGGGGTCTGCTGCTGCGCGACCTGCGGCTGCCCGACTTCCACGCCCACGCGGTCGACGTTCCCGCGCCCGGTGGCGCGAGGGGCAGGACACGCTGGTCCTCGGGAGCGACCTGCGCGACGTTGTCAGGCTCAACGAGCCAGCGCGCAACTTCCGGCTGGTCGGTCCCGATGAGACGGTCTCGAACCTGCTCGGCGCGGTGTTCGAAGTGACCTCGCGCCAGTGGGAGGGGCGCGTCGAACCCACCGACGAGTTCCTCGCCCCGGCCGGACAGGTACTGGACTCGATGCTCTCAGAGCACCAATGCCAGGGCTGGCTCGAGGGATATCTGCTGACCGGCCGGCACGGCCTGTTCAACTGCTATGAGGCGTTCATCCACATCGTCGACTCGATGTTCAACCAGCACGCCAAATGGCTCAAGGTCACCAAAGAGCTGCCCTGGCGCTGGCCGATCGCATCACTGAACTACCTGCTGGCCTCGCACGTCTGGCAGCAGGATCACAACGGCTTCACCCACCAGGACCCCGGGTTCCTTGACCACGAAGCGTAGGCGTAGGGGTGATGGAAGACCTGCAGCGGACGCTCGCCTTCGGGAACCTCGAGCGAGAAGGCATCGCCGCTCTTGTGGTCGTTGACGGCGACGAACACGCGTCCGCCGTGCTGGCACCACAGCAGCCGCACGCAGACTCCGTCGCTCACCCGGCTGTGCGGTTCACGCACGGATGTCAGCATCCCGGGGGTCATCGAATCCTCCGCCGGGCGTTGAATCAGGCCGCAGTCTCCCAGCGCGGTCGGGCTCTGAAATCGGGGAAAGCCGCCCATGCGCCGCGGAGAAGGCATCCCGTCGAGTACGTGTTTTCCCGCAGCTGCGCGACGACACTGGGGGCGCGGCGAGGACGAGCGCATCAGCAGGAGCTCAAGATTGCTCCAGCCATCGCCCCTCCCGCAGCCGGTTACCTCGACCCGTCATTCCGCATCTCCTCCCAACGACGATGTCGCGCCGCGTCCGTCCGCACTGACCGCGACCTTGACTGCCAGCACTCTGGGCGATATACGTCGGTGAGCCTTGAGGGAATTCCCAAGGCCAGCGGAATGGCGCCAGAGGGGAGATCAGCAGACATGAAATGCTACGAGGACGCTCAGTCCGGCGTGGAAAAGGATGCGGTGGCTGTGTGCGGACTTTGTGGAAAGGGCTTGTGCAGCGACCACGCGGTCGGGGTCAAGGCGCCGCATGCGGTAGCCGGCCGCATTGGTCACGTCGTATGGCACGGGGGGGCACCGATGCTGATCCTCTGCCCGTTTTGCTTAGAAGCGGTGAGGGAGGGTGAGTGACCGGCTTCGCCAGTGCGCCGTGGACGCGCATTGCGGGCTCCCGTCGTTGATCTGCGCGACATCCAACGTCACTGTCGCCAGCCTGCGGCTCGTCCGGCGATTCGAAGCAAACCCCGGACGATCGCGGTAGCGATCGCTTTCACCAACGTCCCCCGAACAAATCCCAGCGTGCACTGCTAACGCAGAGGGATCCTCCCTGGCGAGAGCTGCACTGCAATCTTGAGCGGCTCTGACATGGCCACCGTTAGGGTGCCGCTTAGCGGTGCATTTCGGCAGCCTCGGCCCGTCCGCCGCCTTCGACGAGCAACGCTCGCCCACCCTTCACGTCGGACTGGAGGGGTGTCCCAGCGGGGGATGCGCCGGTCGATCCCGAAGGCGCTGGTCGCATGAAAGGCATCGGTCTAACGTACGGTCGGCGACTGCGGATTGTCGAAAACGGTCACACGCGCCACCCGGATCGGGCGCCTGGTTCTGGTGCGAAGCAGTCACGATCAGGACGTCGACGACGACGCCGCTGGCTGCTGCTGTCGGACAAA
>Ga0182024_10006657_pt1 | contig 25276 bp, 30 predicted proteins | sample P32metaG_FD_120480 | JGI IMG/M metagenome (GOLD analysis project Ga0182024, IMG submission 120480) | Permafrost microbial communities from Stordalen Mire, Sweden - P3-2 metaG (Illumina Assembly) | ecosystem: Environmental > Terrestrial > Soil > Wetlands > Permafrost | place: Sweden: Stordalen...
ACGCGCGCGCTCCAGCATCCGGCTCTTGGTGAAATTCGCCTGGTTGGTGACGAGCACGTCCTTGATCCAGTCCGGGTGATTCAACAGGTAGGCGCTATGATGAACGAGGCGAAAACGTGCAATATCGCCACAATCGCGCGCGGCCTTCTCCAAAAACACGGGGGGATTCCGGAGATAGTCTCGCCAAACGCCCAGGATCGCGCGCCCCTTAATTTCGGGCGGGCGGCGAGGGATGTTTTTCCCCGGAATCGTCTTCATGGGCCTTGTGCGAATCTCCGGCGGCTACCCTATGACTGATACAAGGACTTTATCATCGCCGGCGCCATTGAGCACGAGTTTCCAGACGCTTACTTCTTACGCAACACGCAGCGAAGACGTTTGTCAATCGTGTACTTCCTCTGACGCTTACTTGTTGAAACAAGAAGCTCATCGTGAGAAGGCACAGTAACAGCAGCAACAGTCCGCGTAACCACATGGCAAAATCATTAGACGGGTTCATCGATTCGTCTCCCATGGCGAGTCCAGTTTGGTTCTCCAACTTCGAGGGCCGCAAGGCCCATTCAAAACTCGGAAACAAGCGTTCTGGAAGAGTGGGTGACTACACGTCAAGTGGAGCGCAATAGCTAAGCTAGACCGCTTTGCCTGGCAAGTTGTAGCGCTTCTATAGCCGCGCCTCGCGCCCCGGCGGTATCACCATTTGGCATCACGTAGATTGGAATGTCGGCTTGCTCCTCCCGCTGGGCAGGCATGCCCACGCGGATCTCTTCCAGGAACCAGCGCTGGAACTCCTGACTCGTCTCCAGGGCGCCACCGCCGACGATTAACGCATCGGGGTCGAACGTATTCACCATTTCGTCGAAGAAGAATCCCAAGGCATGGGCCTGAACCCGGAAAATCTGCTTGCACATCGGATCACCCTGGTCCGCCAGACCGCGTACGAGCTTTGCAGCTTGGTGGTGGTCCAGTTTTGCCAAATCGTGGCCGGGATACCGCGGCAGAAAATACGGCAGCAGAGTCCTTTCGATCGCGGTGAGAGAACAGACCGACTCCAGGTCGCCTGTGCGTCCGCAATTGCATTCCGGCTTCATTCCGCTGGTTCCGGCGATACTTTGGTACGGAATCAGGACGTGGCCCAGCTCTCCACCGAATCCGTTTTTGCCCTTCACGACACTGCCATCGAGGATGATGCCGCCGCCATTGCCCGTACCGATGATGATCGAAACCGATGTCTCCCGGCTGTTTGCGCCAAAGATCGTATAATGCCCCCAGAGCGCACCCGCATTCCCATCGTTCAAATAGGACACCGGTTTGCCGAGCCTGTGTGCCAGACCCTCGCGAATATCGAATCCCGCCCACTGCGGATGCACAAAGTTCGTAGAACCTCGCGCACTGAGCTGGCCTTCCGCACCGGCCGGACCAGGAGTATCCAGGCCGACAGCTATCACGTCCGAAAGGAGAACACCCGCCCTTTCGGCGGCAATCTTGAGACCATCCGCGATCTGCTGTAGGCAGACCTCTGGTCCCTGCGTCGAAAGGGCGGGATGCTCGCACAGACCCTCGATGAGAAACTGCTCTTGCTGGTCCACTAAAGTATAGTTGACGGCAGTTCCGCCAAGATCCACTCCGGCCACCACTGGCACGTTTTTCTCCTCTAGTCTTCGATGCTTGCCCCGCCCAGCGTAGCAGAATCGCTGAAAGAGTGCCGCAGCGGCAGGTTGCCAGATTCTGGTGCTGGCCGCGCTGTATCCAAATTCTTTAACAAATCCACGCGGCCTCTTCCGACCCGCACCTTTCTTGGTGGTGAATGCTGTTCCACCGAATGTGAGCGGTTGTGAACAGACAATCAGATCCATACCAGATAGGGTTCGTGCTGTTCCACTCTGGATGCTCCAGGTTCCCAGGCCGGGACTCAACCGGTGCACAACGCGCGAGTGTTCTGCGTCAAGGACCAACAGCAAGATCAAATCCCAAGTGAAACCGGCCCGCCGCAAGGCGAGAATCTTTAGGAGGATTCCATGAAAAGAGTATTCCCACTGATGGTTGTATGGGCCCTGCTGATGACGTTAGGGTTTGCGCAGACTCCCGACGCTGGCAGCAACACGGACCAGGCCAACGTTTTAAAAGGTTGCTTGGGTGGATCTGATGGCAACTACACAGTTGCGGAAGATGGCACTGCTCAGATTTTCAAGATTACCACCAGCAGTGTTGATCTCAAGCCACATCTGGGCCAAGAGGTAAAACTCACAGGGCACAAAGCAACTGCAGCCGTGAGTTCCGGCTCTGCTGATAACAGCTTTGCCGTCACCGAACTGAACATGATCTCCGAACACTGTGGCGCGGCCGCCGCCGCCGCTGCCGCACCCGCTGCGACGGTCAGCCCGTCCTCGGAGACTGTCAGCCCGCCCCCCGCTGACGCGGCAACGCCCGCTGCGACGGTCAGTCCGTCTTCTGCGACTGTCGGCACATCCGCCGTCGACGCTGCTGCACCCGCTGCGACTGCCAGTCCGTCTTCAGCGACTGTTAGCACACCCGCTGTGGACGCTGCTGCACCCGCTGCGACGGTCAGCCCGTCCTCTGCGACTGTCAGCACATCCGCCGTGGACGCTGCTGCACCCGCTGCGACGGTCAGCCCGTCTTCTGCGACTGTCAGCACATCCGCCGTGGACGCTGCTGCACCCGCTGCGACGGTCAGCCCGTCTTCTGCGACTGTCAGCACATCCGCCGTGGACGCTGCTGCACCCGCTGCTCACCCAACACGACTGTCAGCCCATCCTCGCAGACTCTCAGCAACACCGGCTGCGGTCGCCACTGCACCCGCTGCGACTGCCAGCCCGTCCTCTGCTGACGCGGCAACACCCGCTGCGACTGCCAGCCCGTCCTCGGACACTGTCAGCACACCTGCTGCAGCCGCCACTACACCCACCGTGACTCATAGGGGCGGATCTCTGTGGCTCTTGATTTCGGGTGTCGTGCTGGTGATCGTCTTAGGCACGTTGGTCCCTGTCCTCGGCAGGTGGAGAAAACGGAAACTACTGGAGCAGACCGGTACCCCAAATCTTTCTCTGACGAAGGAAGCGAGCTCCGACCGAGACGAGTCAGAACCACGCAAAGTTGCCTAGTCTAGGCTAGGGCGCTGAGGAGCAGCGCCCTTTTTCTCGGTTGGCCCGAGGGTGTATCAATTCAATTTGCCTGATTTACCTTCGTTTCATCATCCAGCCGATCAGTGTTCCGGCGGTGAAGCCTACCGCAAACGTGGTCGCAACAGTTAGCACAGGGTGTCGCTGGATACGTTGAGTTGTGTCATTCAAGAATTCTTCGGCAGCATCGCCGCCCTGTTTTGCGGCACGCCTCACTACTCCTACGCCATCCTGTATCGCATCGGCAACCGCACTGGTTGCACGAGAAGCCTGGTGAGCTGATTCGGCGATATGTTCAGCCGCTATTTCCACTACGGTTTGTGACATAGTACCCTCCTTCGTGTTTTGCGAACCAGTGTTGCTACGTCCTTTATTCCCCAACGGCCTTTTCAGCACGGCCGATCCATTTTTGAATTTTGCCGGCTTTCTTTTCTGCTTTCCCTGAGACTTCCAAATTGGAGTTCTTCGTCGTCTTCCCGATCTCCTCCTTAGATTTTCCCCTTCTCTTCGTGGAGCTCGCCCTCGGTCCGGTCTTTCGTGCTTGGTTTCAGCTTAGGTTCGTCGGGCTGCTTTGGCGGAATGCCATAGCTCGCCAGGTAGTCCGTCGGAAGTTCCCCGTCTATTCTCTTCAGTTCAGCCATTACGCCACCTCTTTCCTTTCAAGAGTCGTTGGTACCTGCACCAGTTCCTCAAATAAAGAGCGGTATTGAACCATCGCCGTTCTTAGATTTTCCGTGGTTGCTTCATCTTTCCCAACCCGCCGCGCAATCTCATGCGCAGACCGGTAGTTCTCCACCATTCGGGGATGGTCGACAGAAATGTCGGCGGCACGTTGATCGAAATCGGATATGGGATAGCCACGAGTTTTCATTAAAGAGGACACCAGGTCATCGGCTTCTCTGACTGCCCCCGTTGGGGAATCGACAAAACGAGACTGCACGGACTCCCACCGTTTCAGAAAACGTTCGCGTTCCATCGCATCAAGATCGCGAATGTTGAGCTTTTCAACCCGCTTCTGGCGATCTTCTAATTTAGCTTCTGCTTTTCGTTCTGACCCATGCTCCCGCAGCGCCCGCTCGTACTCGGGCCCAAACTTTTGCCGCAGGTCTGCAGTCGTACTCCTGCGTTTTCGCGCGTACAGCCAAGCAAGCCCTGCGATGACCAGAATCACCACGGCGGCGAGCACGATAAGCTTCGGATCCAGCAGCCTTAGGTTCATTGAAACCTCCCTGCATCAAGAATGTCCACAAAACCTACGGAAGCGTAGGGCCAAACGCGGGATTGCACCTTTCAGAAACCCACTAAGTAGTTAGTTCTCCCGCTGACAGACGGTGCTTCATCCTGCACCTGCCCGGTTGCTATCCGGCCTTGTTATGCTCTAAGCTGCCACAAACTGGGGCGCGGCCGAAGTAAACCGCACGGGCTGGACTGGAAGATCAGCATCTGCCTGGGCGCCCGAACTACACTCGGGTGTCTCTTCGACCGGGGTATTCGTGCGTGCCAGTATCTGCCGGATCCGAAGCTTTGCCTTGTGCAATTGCGATTTCGAATTCCCCGCCGAGCACTCCAGCAATCCGGCGATTTCCAGGTGTTCATAGCCCTGCACTTCATGAAGCAGGAAGATCGTTCGATAGCCCGGCGGCAGCTCGTTGAGCGCACGGATCAACGCGATACGATCGACTGTGCCGGAAAGGTGATGGTCTTTGCCTCCATATTCACGACGCAGAGTCTTGCCATCGCTTTCAGAGCGTTCGTCCAACGAAACATGGTTCAGCACTTTTTTACGAAAGTGCATGAGCACGGTATTGACCGCAATGCGATGCATCCATGTTGATAAGGCGGAATTTCCGCGAAAGGTGGACAATTTTCGAAAGACCTGCATGAACGCATCTTGGGTGAGATCATCCGCCTCCTCAGTATTGTGGGTCATGCGAAGGCATAGCGCGTAAACACGGGCCTTGTGAGCGTTAAACAAATCGGCGAATGCGTCCGAGTCGCCCGCTTGGGCTCGCCTAATTGTGTCAGAATTCAGTGGAACCATTGTGGTCTGAGTGGTCATTCGTATCCCCCTCTAGTGGCCTATCTGCTTGCGACACGATTCGCACTCTCGCTCGCACTTCGAAGAAGATTCAACGATATAAGCAAGCGCCGGACGAGTCTGAGCAACATTGCTCACTGACCGGCGAATTACGATTCCCCGCTTGCGAAAAAAGGTTTTGTTCCAGCCATCCCTCCTTGCCGTCTGTGCCTCTAAAAAAGACACTTTTTGATAATTCATAAGCCCGCAGTTCCGGAAGCTCGGCAATTTCTGGTGTTCGCGCACTTTCAAATTTCGCCGAAGGGGGACAACGTTCTCGCCGGAACCGAAAAGAGGTGCTATGCGATGAGGGGCGCGCAGATTATTCATCGGGATCTACCTATCGCCGAGGCTGCTCATGCCCTTTTTTCTCGCCTCTTTCGATTGTCAGATAAAGAACGGGACCCGGATTTCCGACACTGGGATCTGCGTCTTCGAAAACGGTGGGTGGTATTACTCCATTGCGGAGAGCTTGCTGCAGGACTGTTTTCTTGCAGCAACGCGCCCCACGAAACAGGTTTCTCGGCGAAAATCATCGCACCTAAGCTGGTGGCTCGCGGGGAAGTGGATTATGCCAAGTTGATAGACGCCGCTTGGCGTCTGGTTGCAAAGCATCACGAAACCATCCTGGCGATAGCGCTTGCGCTGGCACGAGTGAAGAACCCGGATAATTGCCATATACAGTGAACGATGCTCTCACCCCAGAATCGAGATCCTTGCATTTCGATACCATTCGTTTCATAATGCGCCAACTCCCTCAGCCGCTTCTCTGAAGAAACATTTCAATTGTCCCCACCCTGCGTTTGTGTTATACGATGCCGTCGCCCCCGAGGCGTCAAAATGGTCGATGGCTGAGTGGGCCTTACTTCCGGTATCCGTTTTCGTTTCTGTAATCGCAATCCAGAGAGATGGAACATGGCTAAGAGCTGGGGAAAACTCCTGGCAAGAATTATCGGCTACGGAATTCTTGCTCTGTTGGTACTCGCGGCCCTTGCCCTAACCTTTACCGTGGGCTGGCGGCCGGTGATCGGCGCTAAGAAGCGGCCGTTGACCTCGCGCAAGTTCGAACCCACGCCGGAGCGCATGCGTCGGGGAGAATACCTGGTGCACGCGGTAATCAATTGCATGGGATGTCACTCCAAGTACGATGAGAAAGCCGATCCACCGGTGCTGCTTTCCAAGGAAGGCGCTGGCGCGGTCTTGTATGAAGAAGGGAAATTTCGCCTGGTCGCGCCCAATATCACTTCTGATTCGGAAACTGGCCTCGGCACGTGGAGCGATGATGCCATCGCCCGGGCCATCCGCGAAGGTATCGCTGTTGACGGAAGGGTGCTGTTTCCTGTCATGCCCTACGAACACTTCCGCCTCATGTCCGACGAAGACGTTGCCTCCATCGTGGTCTTCATCCGCAGCCTGCCGCCGGTACACAGCGATCTGCCTCCGGCGAAAATCCCCTTCCTATTCTCCCGCCTCATCCAAGCGGTACCCCAACCGGTGACGGAGCCCGTGCCGGAACTGGGCATGTCCACCCCCGCCAGGCACGGCGCATACCTGGCCGAGATGGCACATTGCAGCGACTGTCACACACCCCGTAATCCCAAATTTGAGCCAATCCCGGGGATGGAGATGGCAGGCGGCTCTCCGATGGGGGAGGGGGTGTTCTCCGCGAATCTCACGCCGGATGCTTCCGGCATCGGCTATTACGATGAGGCGCTGTTCATCGAGACCTTACGCACCGGTTATGTTCGCGCACGCAAGCTGAATTCGGTCATGCCATGGTGGGCCTTTCGCAACTTGACTGACGATGACCTCAAGGCGGTGTTCGCCTATCTGCGTACTCTCAAGCCGGTGCATCACCTTGTGGACAACACCGAGCCGCCCACGCAGTGCAAACTCTGCGGCCAGAAACACGGGCTAGGAGATCACAATTAGGAGTTTCCTTCCTGTACGGTCATGCCCATTCTGAAAGGTTTTTCTCGTTCGCTCTCGGCACTCTTGAGAACCCTGGCGAGCGATTCATAATCGGGTCCCGTAATTCCCAGTTGTTGAAATTTTTCGCCAATAGCCTTGCACAAGCCCTTTTGACCTCCTCCAAGGGGCTATTCCGTACGAATTGGGTCAGCCCAACCCCGATGTCGGAGAATTGTCGCCACCTTACCCTGTCTTTGAGCGGGGGGCAGATCTATCTGTTCTTCCATGAAGGCAGCGAGGCAGCGGCGGAGTTCGGGAAATTCGTCGATCGGGGAGATCCGACACTGAGCGGCCCGCTGGTGCCCCTGGCTTACCTCGGCCTGGCCCGCGCCTATGCCTTGCAGGGGGACAGGTCAAAGCCCGAACCGCGTATCAGAATTCCTCGCCCTCTCGAAGGACGCCGACCCGGACATCCCCATCCTGAAGAAAGCCAAGGCAGAGTATGCGAAGCTCCAGTGAGCGGACCTAAGCTGCGGGGTAGAAGGCACGTCAAACGCGAGATTTCTCAAGGGTGCTCATGTTGCGGATGACAAGATTGGGACTATCCTTGGCGAGCTTGACTTCGATGCAGGAGATTTGCGGAAACGTGGCAGGACGCACTTCGTCACAAAGTGAGCGATTCTGCACAGCAACGCCGAAACAAGTGAGCGAATCTATAGGCTGTCTCCGCAGGCAGAAGTTGCTCATTCTCCCGGATTCAATCTAGATCCGATCAAAGGGAAAAACGTGAAACCGATTAAATTGTTTCTCACCTTGCTCACGCTGCTCGCAATTGGGACTATGGTGGGCTGCTCAGGGGCCTCCGCAAAGTCACCTGATGTTTCCGACAGTATTCGCAAATCGCTCGATCAAGGCGGCTTCAAAGACGTCTCCGTCAGTCAGGATCGCGACAAGGGCATTGTGACCCTCAGCGGACAAGTCGCCAGTGAGAACGACAAGTCACAGGCCGAATCTCTCGCAAAGTCCTTCGCGGGTGCCCAGGTTGTCGCGGATGAGATTGCGGTGATTCCCGTGGGTGCAGAAAAAGACGCTAGGATCGTGAACGCCGATCTGGACAAAGGTATCGAGAAGAATCTGGACGCGGCGCTGATCCAGAACAAGATGCACGACAACGTGAAATACGAAGTGAAGAGCGGCGTAGTCACGCTGACCGGAGAAGTGAACTCGGAAGACAAGCGCGACCATGCCGAGAAGGTGGCGACTGGAGTGCCGAACGTTCAGCAAGTGGTGAACGATCTGCAGGTTAAAAATCAGAAAGCCAGTTCATCACCGTAGGAGCTGCGGCGTTGATTCCATGCCAGGGGAAGGAGGGCGCCCGCATTCCGGGCTGCTCTCCCGCGAAGCGAGCAAGTCGAGTTCTCTAGCGCAGACCGCTACGGCTAACTCGAAAAGGAGATGCCATGTCTTTCGGACTTTACGCGGTTGGGTTCGCAATCTTGATCGGCGGACTCATTTACGCCGCGCACTTGGTGCATATGCCCACGCACTGGATTGTCGTGGGGGCGATCGTACTCTTAGGCGTTGGGATTCTGTCGGGGGTAAAGGCGACGCGTCAGAAAGATCCTGTGGAATAACGGTATGGTCATCTGACTCTCCTTTGACTCGGCAGACAGACATGGAAAGCCACATCTGCGAGACATTGTGAAGGGATATGCGGCAGATAGCATTTCCAGTAGCGAATCCGGCGGCGATAGTTGGCATTGCCAGGTGCCGCGGTAAGCGGCTACGGGTCCGTCTTGCGGCTTTACTGCTGGTTGTGCCCTGGACGTTGCAACCCCTGCTAGCAGCCGCTCAAACCAGCGTCGTCACCTGGCACTACAACAACAGCCGAAACAGCGTGGACACCACCGAAACAATGCTGACGCCCTCCAATGTAAACGTGAGAGGGTTCGGCAAACTATACACACAACCGCTGGATGGACTGGTCGTAGGTCAACCGCTTTACTTGCCGTCACTCAGCATTCCTGGAAACGGGGTCCACAGTGTGGTCTTCCTGGCGACCATGGAAGACAGCGTCTACGCTTTTGACCTAGACGCTCCCAGCGCTGGTCCGCTGTGGACAACCAGCCTCCTCACTTACAGCCCCGCGGGAGCGACTCCGGTTCCTGACAAGTTCAAGGGTTGCCAGGTCACTACTGGCTGGGGTGATGTCGGAGTCATCTCTACTCCAGTGATCGATCTGCCGACCAATACGATCTATCTTGTGGCAGAAACTTTCGAGAACAAAAAGGTAGTACACCGTCTGCATGCACTCGATGTGACCACGGGCCTGGAGAAGTTGGGCGCTCCGGCCACGATTACGGCGACCTATACGCTCAACGGAGTGACGAACACATTTGTGGATACACACCAGATGAATCGTCCCGGGTTGCTGCTGGTCAATGGAAATATTTATATCGGGTTCGGCGGGGCCAGCTGTAACGGCGGCGATTCTGGTTGGATCATGTCCTACAACGCGACCACGTTGGCCCAGAATGGCGCGTTGGACATTGAAGCGGGTGAGTACTTCGCTTCCATCTGGCAGAAGGGTGCGGGGCTATCGGCCGATAGTTCCGGAAATATTTACGCGGAAAGCGGTGAAGGCCCGGTTTCCGACCCGGGTACTCCTGGGCAGGATTTGGGAACCAGTGTGTTCAAGGTGAGCCAAGTCGGGAACACGCTTATGGTTGCCGACTGGTTCACGCCGTACAACTGGTCGTATCTGTACGAGAATGATTTGGATCTGCACAATGCGGTGCTGGTGCTTCCCGACCAGCCCGGCCCGCATGCCCATGAAGCCATCGGGGTCGGAAAAGAGGGGACGATCTACTTGCTCGATCGCGACAATATGGGCCAGCTCTGTACGAGCTGTACCGCGACGGACACGCAGATCGTGCAGGAGCTGCCGCTGAGCGCCGGCAAGGCACCGGGCACGCCTTTGTTGTGGAACGGGACAGTGTACTTCACGGGCGGACGCGTGGTGTCGGCGTATCCGCTGAGCAACGGTCTGCTTGGGACCCCGCCAGCTCAGTCAGCCTCATTTGCGGCAGGCGGGCATCCGCTCATGACTTCGAACGGAACGGTCAACGCAATTCTTTGGGGTGGGAGCGGCGGCATTCTCTGGGCCATGGATCCGACGACGTTGCAGGTCTTGTGGACCACCGCTATGGCCCCGCAAAGGAGGGACGCGCTGCCGGTTTTGGCCCACTTTGCGACGCCGATTGTTGCCGATGGGAAATTATTCATCGGCGCGCAGAAAGCTTTGGTGGTTTACGGATTATTGCCAGCCTTGACAGCCAGCGGAGGAAATAATCAGACGGCGGTGGTTGCCACGGCTCTTCCGGTCGCATTAAGCGCTCAAGCGATCAATACGTCGACCGGCCAAGGTTCTTCCGGCGTAACCATAGGTTTTAGTGATGGCAATAAAGGCGGCAGTTTTTCGGTAGTTTCCGGAGTCACGGATGCGACGGGCACGGTTTCGACTACCTACACCCTGTCGACCAAGTCCGGAACATACACCGTGACCGCTTCTTCCACTGGATACACGCCGGCTACATTCACCGAGACGGCAACGCCGACTGCCGCAATCAAAATGACCCGGGCAGCTGGTAGCGGACAAACTGCGCCCGTGGCAACCGCAGTTCCCAAATCGCTGGTCGCCAAAGCTGACGATCAATACGGTAACGGTGTGCCTGGCATTAGCGTGACTTTCAGCGATGGGGGGAAGGGCGGAAGTTTCTCGGCAAATCCGGTCACAAGCGACAGCAACGGATTGGCGACTGTGAACTACACCACGTCTACGAAGTCAGGGAAAGTGGTGGTCACGGCAGCGGCTGCGGGATTGCCTATTCTGGATATTTTTGTGACGGTAACACCGAATCCTGCGTCCAGCGTCAGCGTCGTTTCTGGAAATAATCAGACGGCTGCTCCGTCCACTCCGCTACCCCAGGCATTGGTGGTGAGCGTAACCGATCAATTCGGCAACCTCATTGCAGGTGCGTCCGTGAGCTTCAGCGATGGCGGCGCGGGAGGAAGTTTTTCAGCCAATCCTGTTATCACCACCAAGGCCGGCTTAGCTAGTGCGAACTACACAACCCCGCCGATGCCAGGGAATGTGACAGTAAGCGCGACTGTGGCCGGAGTGAGCACTCCTGCAAATTTCACCCTCATCGTTCAGTAATTCAGCCTGCCCGGGGGTTTGGCAGAAGCTTGATCGCGACCGGCCGATTGAGCTATATGTCAGGAGTGCGGTACACCTCACCGATGCGCCCGCACCCAGGAAAATGACAAACATCAGCAGCTACTATTAGAAGATGCAGCTGCTGAGATGGAATAACCCAGGGGCAGGACACCAGACGAGCGTCTCTATGGTGAGAGGGGCTGGATGTCGCGAACCAAAACCCGCGCCTCCGGCGGAGGGAGAAAAATATTCTTGACATCCCCTTATATAGATCAGGCATTCCCGGCTGCGGAGTATCGGGCGCTCCGTGTTCTATCCCACCCGCCTGAGCACGTTCAGAAACAATCGCACTACAATAAATGCAGCACAAAGCATCACCTCACTCAGTTTCGGGCCGATTAGGGAACCATCAGGGGCTGGACACATCTTCGAACCCGAATATAACTTCTTTTGCTTTTCCAGTGAAGCCTCAACGTAAGTGTTGGAACATTTAGCCGGAGGCTGGTCTCCCGAACTGCATCGAGAGATGCAATCGAAGGCGGTGGATTCTCCATCGGAGGGAGCGGTCTGTCGAAGCCCGCCTCTGGTAAAGGGCATTCTGGAGCGCTTTCGCATCTGTAGCGCGCTTCCGCGGGTGGTCGAAAAACTTCATCATCTTGTCGCTGCCCATGCCGGGAGTCGCAAACCAGAGCGGCACACAGTCAGAGCACATCACGTCCACGTCAGTGAGGACCCTGCTCACGCCCATACCGGTTGAGGGGCACGAATTTTGAAAAGCATCGCCGATCAACACTACGCCCGGCGGGGAATCGCCTTCCGTACGATAAAGATCGGTCCGCGCTGTTTCCACCTTGCTTACGACCCGATACTCCCCTATCGCGCGGTATAGCTTGGGAAGGCAACGCTTCAGCATCCGGCCCGGTTCGCTGATGAACTGCCGAACCCACGGGTCGGCTGTGGTGCGAAAGGCGAAGAGGTTGGCGCGCATGGTCTGGCCGATCGGAAACAGGGCGAGATAAGCGATGCCCTCGGCGCAGCTGGTCGGATGGTAGGTCAACGCATTGAAGGGAAAGGGCAGCCCATCCGGACGGGAGATTGTGAAGCCGATAGTCACGGACTGGTTCTTCTGAATCAAGACCCTGCGCAGCCCCAGGCTGGCCTGAATCTCCGCGCTGGGGCCGCAGGCCACAACCACAAGACGGCAGGCCAGTTCCTCGCCCCCAGCCATCCTCACACGCTGGCCCTCAGCACAGTTCGCGATTTGCACGGCGCGTCCGAGTTTGAATTCGACGCTGACGGGCAGGCGAGCACGCAGGGCGTTGACCATGTCGCTGTAATACATGCCGTATTGTTCGATCGGGGTGATCCCGAAAAGTCTGCCATTGTAGTAAGACTGTACTTCCCGAACGCGCCCGGCTTGGGGAAGTAAATGTTCCAGCAACCCAAATTTGCGGAACAATTGGGCCTGGTCCGGCTCAATTTTTTCAGCTTTGAAGACGGGAGGGCATCTCGGCCTCGGGTCCACCAGGATAACTCGCCAACCTTGTTGGCCCAGCACCGCTGCGGCGGCGGTACCTGCCAGGCCGGCCCCGACGATAATAATCTGTGTGCAGCTGTCCAAAGAGTCGTTGGATGGCAAGCGCGGATTATCCCTCCGAGAACTCTCTCCTGAAATCCGTCACCGTGCTCCCCCTGAACCTCTTGGCGTAAAGGCTGAAGAGACGGGGAGACTATTATAAAGCCTCAACATCGTCTACTCCGGGGAAATAAGGGGCTCTCGCCCCGCATGAGGTTCGATGAATGCAGCTGTACACAGTCTTGATTCCAAACGTTTCCTCCAGAAGGTCGGTCAAGAAAGAGATCTTTTCTCGCATCACGGACTCTGGGTATTCCGTGAGGTTAGGGTTTAGGGAGTGAGTCGTCCGAGGTGAGGGGAACGAGGGGCAAGGAATTCCAAGCGTGAAGGTGCATGCCGATCTCGCCTGCTCCTCGCTTCAAATCGTCTCGCCCGAACTCCAGGAACGCCTGGCAGGAGGCCATTTCGAGAGTGCTCGGATGGGTCGGTCCAGGCCATACGATTCGCACAGGGTTCGGAAGCGCGGAAGGAAATCGGAATTCACAGTCCTGACATTCTCCGCCCGGGACCACAGGTTGTCGCGTTCGGTGTCAACGGTTATCAGAAAACATGGGCAGCGATCGGTCTGCGCGACGCCAGGATCTGGATTCGTCTCTGCCGTCGAAACTGTGTGGCAGGGGTGAGCTACACTACTAGCACTTTGTGCACTCGCTCGACTGGCGTGCTTCGGTGCCTGCCTTTCACCGGCGTTTGAGGGCACGCAGGAACTCGATCAACGCGAGTTTTATGCTCGGCCGGGCGAAGACCACCGAAGCAAGGGGTCTGCAATCATTCGCCAAGGACCGCTTGTACCGGGCCTCGCCAGCTAGAAAGTCGTAGTCGTCGAACCCTTGCTCAAGACAATGCCGAATGGCGCAGGCATGGGTCACCAAACCGGGTTTGAGGTGTCTACCTGGGCTGTAATTAAAGCCGCTCTGGAAAAAGTAGACCTTGCCCCTTTGAACAAAATTGTAGAGCACGCCAACGGTCTCTTCTCCTGCGGTCACGCGGAGCATTTGGATGGCGCCTTGCGCAAACGCCCGGCGGATGAGGACACGGTGGAAGGCGAGCCGACGAGCCGAAGCGAAGGCCCCAGGCTCGCCTCGTGCTTTCCAGGTGGCCTGGTGAAGTTGTCTCATTTCGTCGAAGAATTCTTCCGCCCTTGAAAGATCGTGGGCCACTTCGGTTCGGATGGCACCTCGATTGCGGTAAAGTCTCAGGCTGCGCCGAAGCTGCTGGCGGGTGTTCGGTGAAAGAGAGCTCTCGTGGGAAATATTGAGTCGCCGAAGCCGATCCAGACCCACGTAATAGCTTGGCCGAACTCTGCTCGACGCGGGAAGCTCCGGAAAAGCTTTGGTCTGAAGCCAGCTCAGAACTGGACCCGGGCAAATGCCTTCGACCACGAATTCATCCCATTCCAGGGCGCGTAGGTGAGCACCGAGCGCCTCGGCGATGCCTTGCTCACACCCGGCGCGGCAAAGCACGCCATTGAATTCCATCGCACACCGATCCGCCAGGTCTTCGCCGCCCGCGTTCAGGTAAACTCGCCGCACGCGAAAAGGTCCACGGCGCTCGGCTCTGTTCACGAGCAGGCACGCGCCAACCGCTACTGCTTCCTCTTCGAAGACAAGAATCTCGGGCTGGAGTGAGGCTCCAAAAATCTCGATCCAGGCGGCCATCCAATGGGTGCTCAGATAAAACGACGAATCGGGAGAGCTGTCCGCGAGCTCTGCCCACAAGGGCTGCACCTTAGACCAATCTTTCACCGAGTAGACCAATACCTTAACGCGCCTGAAACACACGGACGTATTGGGCAGGGTGTCGCTCAACAGGGCGGACATAACCACTCGTCGCGGCGCAGAGCAGAAGGTCGTCCAGTCTTACGGAGTTGTCTAAGTTCAGTCATGAGAGATCACCGCACGATCCACACCACCGCGGAGGCAGCCACAATCAGCTTCACCAGCCGTCCCACTGAATACGATGCCGCAATTGGCGGCTGCAGTCCGATGCAAAGCAGAATAAACCGGAATCCCCTTCTCGACCTCTAAAACAGCACCATTGTACGCCCCCAGATTTTGGAGTACTCGCTGTGAGTCTGCTCTGGCCGCTAATTTGGCGGTGCCGGATGGTCAAGATAGCGGCCACTCCCAGAACGAGCCACAGGATCTTTGTCAGTAGCGAAAAGTCTTTCATTGGGCGACTCGATTTGCGGCGACCAAGACGGTTTCCAGTGAGAATATGCCCGACACTGAGCCCCGGCGGCTTTCTCTTGAACGGTAAGACTGGCTTGGAGATGCATGGTCTCACCCGTCGATAAGCCGTCGTGAATCACAAAAGTCCTGCTAGGAATCTTGGCAGCGCAGTAGTTGGCCATAGTTCGATTCGTCTTGATTGATCTAACAGACCCCGTCCAGTTCGTCGGCTTCCGCTTCCGACACAGCCGTCATAGGCGTTCCCGCTTTTTCAGGTCTCTCTTCAAGGAGAAGCCTTCTCAACGTGCGCAAGTCGTTCAATATGCGATGGCTTGTTTTTACGTGCTTTTCGAGTTGTTCCAATTTGTACAAAACCAGGCGTACGGCTTCCAACCGGCGTTGAGGTTCGAAGCCCACCTGTGCGCGGGCGTCAGCTTCGACATCTTGCCTGGTTTCAAGAACCGCTGCGCACAAGAGTCTCAGGTACCCCTGCGCGCCTTCGATGCTTTCAAACGATGGGTCCGATTGGTGATTCAAAAGACGGGCGGCTCCTTCTCTCCACGGGTACACGCACCTGCTAAGCGCAATTACGTAGCCAAGCGTTGGAGTTCCTCATATTGTCAACAGATTTGTAATCAATAGCTTATAATCGAATAAGATACTTGGTAGTTTAGGGTAATATGCAAAGTCTTGCAGATTTCTACCAAGTTGGTGTTTCCGCGCCGCTTGACTGCCCATGAAAACGTTATCATCGGCTCGAATACGGGAATCTATACGGGTGGGAGCCCTGCCGACGGTAAGTACAGGTAGCGGTCATGCGTCATATCTCCTTGCCACAACGAGAATGAACCTTCTGTTCCTCCGCCGACTAGTAACGCCAGTAAGGAGTGAGCGAACTGCCACTCGTCCGCCAACCATTCCGCCGGTGCAAGCGAGCCAAAAGACGACAACAAAAGGCGCGTTAACCAGGGTGGCCGGTGAGATCGAAATGGCACGGCTGGAAAGCGAAAACTCTCAGCTCACCGATCAGCTCGCAACCCGCAAATTGATGGAACGGGCCAAAGGCATCCTGCAGCGGGATCTCTCGTTAAGCGAAGAGGAGGCTTATATAGCCTTGCAGCGCCAAAGCCGCCAGCCCCGCCTCCCGATGAAACAGCGTACGGAGGCGATCATCTTGAGCGCCGAAGTTAAGGGTCAATTCGAGGCTGGCCCATCATCAAAGTAATTCAGGGAATATGCGAATATTCCGAATCCGATCTGACGTGAGGACCGCGTGCCTCGTCAGAACCGCCGCGAAACTTCGGTTGAGCGCATCTACCGCGCACTGATTCCCAACATCCGATCGATGCCGTGTTTCTCTTGTCGAAGCGCTCGGCTCCAAGTAGAATTCCTCCACGTAATTCTGTCATCCCCGCTGTATTGCCCCCGCGGCGCTCGGAACAGAGGTGTACGACTCATGAGTGTCTTCCAAGGACTCAGCTGGTACTATGACCTTTGCGGGATTCGTGGAATCGGCGCGGCAAGTTCGTTTCGTTTGATCAAACGGCCGCGAGAACTCACTGTCGTCCCTCGCGGTACACATCATCCGGTCCACCTTCGCTTGGGGACGTCGGACTTTTGCGCTTACAAAGATGTTTTGGTGTGCGGGGAAAAACAGTACGACCCGGGCGTCCCGGATTTCAGCCCGCGCATGATCGTGGATGCAGGCGCCCACATCGGGATGGCGAGTATCAGTTTTGCCTGTCGGTATCCACGGGCGACGATCATTGCAGTAGAACCAGAGCCCTCGAACTTTGCCGTGCTCCTTCGAAATGTCGCCCCGTATAAAAAGATTGTTCCGGTAAAAGCGGCGCTCTGGAAAGAGGACGGCGAAGTCTGCCTGGGAGCTTCTGACGTCCATCCCAAGGGAGCTTTCCAAATAGTGGAGCATGGCCAAATCCAGGTACGCGCCGTGACGGTGCGCACGCTCATGCGCGAACTGCGAATTCCCTCTATTGACCTTTTGAAGTTGGACATCGAAGGAGCGGAGAAGGAAGTGTTCGAAAGTTGCGACTGGATCGAAAGCGTGCGGACCATTGCGTTAGAGCTCCATGACCGCGTGAAGCCTGGGTGCAGGGCGGCAGTGCAGGCGGCTGCAAGGAGTTTTCGTTTCGAAGATCGAGGTGACGTAACTTTTTGCTTCAGCGAGATGCAGCAATTCACGGATCGATCGGACGCGCTCAAACTGACAGAGGCGGCCTTGCAGCCTGCCTTGGTGAGGAGATAACAGTGTTGATATCAGTCAAAAGGGTTTTCCAGATTCCCCAAAGGTTTCGCCCGACGGTTTCGACAGTGCTGTCCAACACGTTGGGACACGTGAACCTTCAGCGGCCCGCTGGAGGTCTGACTTCGATTGCCTACTGGGTCCAGTTCTCACGCTGGTGCAGGACGCACCCGGTCCCGCCTGCTGTCAACGGTAAAAACGGAAAGGACCGAGGCTGGCTCCACGAAACCGTAATCCGAAACGAGGGACTAGACCAGACGCCGATAACCTATTTGGAGTTTGGTGTATATCGCGGTGCGTCCCTGACCTGGTGGCTCAAGCGTATCGCCCATCCAGAGTCAAGATTTGTGGGATTCGACACCTTCACTGGTCTTCCCGAATGGTGGCGCGCCACCGAACCAGCAGGCCACTTTAGCACCGGTGGGATTGTCCCGAGCATCACAGACCCGCGCTGCAGTTTCGAAGTCGGCATTTTTCAGGAGACGCTTCCTAGTTTCGTCGGCGCGAATGATCTCTCCGGCCGCCTCGTGGTCCATTTGGACGCCGATCTGTTTACCTCGACTCTTTTCGTTCTGACAACGCTGGCCCGCGTCCTGAAAACCGGCGATGTTCTTTTCTTCGACGAGTTTTCCTGTCCGCTCGACGAATACCGCGCTTTTGACGAGTTTGTCCGGTCGTACCGGGTGAAATATGAGGTTTTAGGAGCTGCACAGGGCCACACCAGGGTCGGAATCAAGATTCTGTAGTTGCGACCAAGTTCGTGGGCGAAGATTGAACCAATCAAGTGATTGACACATACCCCTCCTAGAGTGCAGTGTGTATGGTAGTTTTTGCAGTGGTTTCCCCCATGGTCGCGATTGGAATTGCACCGTCGTACCGGCCCCACTCTCAAATTGCGCCCTTTCCCTGCTTCGAGCCAGAGCCCCCCAGTGTAGGAGTGACCCGTGAAAGCTTTCTCCGTTCTCTTCTTCGCAGGCATCTGTGTAATCTTAGCGGCCCGAACCTTATATGCTGAAGTGGCGGTTGGAAATTGCCGGCCTCATCTAGTCAGCTATTCGACCATCTCCGAAGCCGTCGCCGCCGTACCGCCGAATTCGACCGTGCTCGTCTGTCCCGGCGTGTATCCAGAGCAAGTCACAATCAACCAGCCCCTCACGCTAAGAGGTCTTAGCGAAGGAATAAGCTCTAGAGCGGTAATCACTGTGCCCAGCGGCGGCATACTGTCGAGCTTTGGGCAGGCCGAACAACTTTCGGTTCAGGGAACGGATTTCCCCACGTCCGGCCCCGTCGATATCAGGAACCTCGTTGTTGATGGAATCGGTTCCGGTTTCGACTGTTCTACGGGAACCCTTGTCGGAATTGCTTACCAGTTCGCTGACGGTACCGTAGATAATGTGGAGGTGCGCAACCAAAATCCGGGGGGATGTGGATTCGGAATCGTATTAACTGGCGATCCTTTCCTCGTCAACACGGTGAACGTCCGGAATAGCAGCATTCATGATTTTGATAATACTGGCGTCCTTGCGACGTCTGGTGGGGAAACCGGTTTTCTGGTGAATCTCACTTCGAACTGGATCCAATCTTCCAGCACTAGCGTGCAAGCAGGAGTCGACTATGACTTCACGGATGGACTAGCTGCGCGGAACACCATCATTGTGGCTGGCAACTTTGGCCTACTTCTGGACAATTTCTTCGCCGGCATGACTGTTCACGAGAACCTTATCATCGGCCCGAATACAGGAATCTATTCGGGTGGAAGCCTTCCCTTCAGTCCAACCGTTATCACTGGCAACACTTTATTCAATAACGGTACCGGTATATTTATTTCTGAGACGTCCGGAAACGATGTCGTTAAATCAAACACTATCTTTCACAGTCGTACTGCGGCTATTGATCTGGATTGTTCTGAGAAGACGACAGCCGAGAAAAACGTCATTTTCGGGGCTCCCGTAGGAATCGCAAATATAACCTCTGGAGATACCGTCACTGAAAATGTCATTTACAGTGTGCTCACCGCAACCACCGCGTGCCCATAACTACTTCTTGGGTTCTGCAGAAGATTTCCGCGGATTCAAGTTCAGAGGCCGCAATCCCCGCCGGAACTCTTCGTATCCAGTGTGCATCGTGAACGGAACTGTGACTTGCGCATAGGCTCTAATTCGTTCTGGTGCCACCAAGGTTGCAGCCGGGATGTCCGAGGAAATTACCGCTCCAGCTCCGGCCACTGCTCCTTCGCCGATTCTGAGAGTCGCTCCCTCTGGCGCGATGATAATGCAGCAGGCGCTGATGAAAGCGTTCTTTCCCACAATGATCTGTCCGGTCCCGCGGGTATGGGCAATGATTGTCGTCCGAAGACAGATTTGTGCGCCGTCTTCGATCGTGACGCACTCGGGGTATTCGTTTTCGAGGTAGACATCGTCGCCAATGAAGACTGTACCGTTGATTTGAACTCCTCGGAGACGGTGGAGTAGGGGCCGTAAACTCGTGCTGCCGGGCAAAGCCATCGCTAGCTTGCCGAGAGCACGGTTGAGAATTCGTCGCACCAGCGTTTTACGCATGGATCGGTTCCCCCAATTTCATTTGTCGCCTGCATATCCCGGTGCAGAGATGTTGTCTAGAGTTTCGAAGGTGCATTTTGGGAAATGGACCCCTCGGAATCGACGGAATCGGATGTCGCTTTCAGCAGCCTCACGATCCGTTTTGCTGGAGCAAGGATCGCCGGATGCTTCACGAGAACCTCATCCCGGAATTCGGAGAGGGCTCTACGCACTAACACTTTCCCCTCATACAGGATTCCTCCGCGCACCAATGTGGATGAGGGCATTTTGGGCCGGTGCAATTGAATACGAGCAGTCTCTCCCGGCAACAGACTTGTTTCAATCACGATGCAGTGGTCGCGGCGACTGATCGGAACCGCGCATCCATTGAGAGCAAGGGACGCGACAGATTCCGTATCCGACTCGTCCTTCAACAATCGATAGGAAAGCTGCTGCTGCGAGTCGTTTGTGATGCAGAACGTGTCGGTGAAGAAGCGGACTTCCCACCGATCAGGAGATACGGCACGTTTCCAACAGGTCCGTTCCACCGTCTCGGCCAGCGATCCCCAAACAAGATCGGGTTCGCCTTCATTCAATCGGTTCGCCAGTGCCTCCAGCGAGGGGAAGCCCTTCTCGAAAAACTCATGATGTTCCACCATGAATGCTGGCCTTCCCAAGAAGAGATCAAGCAGAAATGGAAAGGAAGATCTCACATAGTGCCTGAGGAATACGGGAAACCCGTAAACCCGGTTGAAGGCGGGCAGGAGAAGTTCGCACAGCGAGACCAGTGCCGAATCGTGATCAACGGGAAAACGCGTCGAGTTGATGGCTGCAAGAAAATCGCTCGACCTCAGCCCGCGAAGACACGCTGTTGAGAAGCGCCCTTGCGGGAAGACCATGATGGGCTCAAAGCCGAGCCCGGTCCTATCCTGGTGACGCTGCATGCGACGGATGGCAAGGCGAGATTTTTGTTCAAGATAGTCTCCGTCACAACTTCCGTACTCATTGTTCGCGTGGTCGCAGCCATGAACGCAAATGGAAAACCGCCCTCCCGCTTCGCTAAAGAAAGAAGCTATGGCGCGGGAAGTACGCAGCTGGTTCCAGGGAATATATGCCACGGTGGCTGAATACCGATGCTGCCCCATTGATTCGAACAGGCAGGCAAAGTCAAGCATGCCGTACCTTCGGCGCAATACAGGATCGTCAATAATCAGCCGCGCGCCCTTCCATCCTCCCTGCCAGCAAGAGTTTCCACAAGCAGCGCGCACGAATATGAGCACCGGCAAGAGCGAATCGTAGTGGTCTTCGATATCATCCTCGTTCCCAACCGGCTGGTTGGGGTCAGGAATCTCGGCAACTGTCGAAACCAACAGATTGCAAGATCCGATTTGCAGGGATAGGAAGGTGGGTTTCGCGGAAACTGTGATGAGCGATACGGCGCCGTCCATTCCGCCCGCCAGAACGTCGCAAGCCGTGATGCTTTTCTTCCGCGGATACTGCGCCCCGGACAATTGATGGGAGAAGGGCTTGCCAGCAGGTGGAAACTCGCCGTGAGCCGCACCGTCCACTGCTTCGCCCGCCAATGAGCCGCCGCTCAGCCATCGGAGAAGCTCATCATGCACTTCTGCAGCAATTCCATACAAGAAGATCGTTCGAAAACTCAGAAGTTTCTTTCGCACCGATTCGCGCGAGTCCTTTTCGTGGTAGAGGATCGCGAGCGTGCCGGCAGAGAGGGCGATCGCGGCGGGAGGGGTGAGATCCTCGGGAGCCGCCAAGAGCGTGCCAGGTGTAGAGGAATCCAAGAGCCGTACGTTGGCCCCTAGAAAGGAAGCAAGGCCAGCCAGGTTTGAATCGCTGCGTTTACTTTGATCGCTCGACAGGATGAGCAAAGGTTATTCTTTCTCCTTGATATGCACACCCATTTCTCCTGAATGAACTTCGCAGCGCGGGGCACGGTACTCATCTAAGATTCAAAGCACCTACAGCCTAGTTCCTATTAGGGTACTCCAACCGCACTCTCCGGCCAATCAGAAAAACTGACGTAAAATAGACATTCTAGTTTGTTATACGCTGAGTGTGCACTTGATGATTCGGAGGAACAGCAAGAGTGTCAGAAAACGAAAAGAAGTTACGGGAGGCTTTTGCGTCCGGCCTTAGTTTACCCGAAGCAGACATCAACGAAGATCTCCAATATGCGACTTCCCAGGGATGGGACTCCATCGCGCATATGGCACTCATCGCATCTCTGGATTCGACGTTCGATATTATGATCGACACCGATGACGTTATTGACCTTTCGTCATACCCGAAGGCCCGCGAGATCCTAACCAAATACGGGATTCAGTTTTGATTATTTTAGAAGGAACTATCGGTTGGATTACGGGAGCTTCGCGTGGTATCGGCCGAGCGACTGCGGTGGAAGCCGCGCGGCAAGGCGCCAGCCTCATTCTTTCCGCGCGTACGGTGGAAGGGCTGGAGGAGACAGCGCTTGAAATCGAGCAAATCTCTGGAGCTCGGTCGAGGATAATTGCCTGCGATGTTGGGGACCAAAACTCGCTGAAAGCTGCATTCAAGGAAGTGATCGGTCATACGAAGAAGCTGGACTTTCTTGTCAACAACGCGGGGATCCTGCGCGACGCAATCCTGGGAATGATCAGCGGAACCCAGATCGAAGAAGTGATGCGAACCAATCTTTTCTCCGTAATTCACACCATGCAATTCGCGTCGCGGCTGATGATGACGCACAAGTCCGGTAGCATTGTGAATGTGGCGTCGATCATCGGGCGAACGGGGAACGAAGGGCAAGTAGTCTATGGCGCGAGCAAGGCGGCGGTATTGGGCGCCACGAAATCTGCTGCCCGCGAGCTTGCGCCTCACGGCATCCGCGTGAATGCGGTCGCACCGGGAGTGATTGACACCTCCATGATCGCGAATATTCCCACTCCGAAGATGCAAGACCTCATGCGCTCCATCAAGATGGGCCGACTGGGCAAGCCGGAAGAAGTGGCCAAGGTTATTTGCATGCTTGCTTCGAGTTACACCTCCTATGTCACGGGACAAGTGGTGGGGGTGGATGGAGGCATGTGGCTGTAGATTTCTGGGCCCTCGACCATCCCTCGAAGAGCCTAGCTGTCGTCGCAGCTGACGGCCGGAGCTTCACCTACGGAGAACTGCGCGACCGATGCGATCATATCGCTCCGCTGCTTTCATCAGCCAGAAAGACCTTTGGATTTATCCTTTGCCGTAACACGCCGGAATGCCTTATGGCGTACTTAGGCGCGCTACGGAGCGGAAGCGCGGTTTGCCTTGTGGATGCGGGAATTCAGCCGGAGATCTTCATACTGCAAGTGGAGAGCTACGAACCGGAATGGGTGTTCAGCATGGAAAACATGGGTATGAGCGGCTACGCCCGGCAAGCAGTGCCTGGGGGCTTTCTCTATCGAAGGCAAGACAGCCCATTCGAGACCGTGATCAACCCTGAGTTGGCGGTGCTTCTGCCGACTTCCGGTTCCACGGGTAGCGCCAAACTGGTAAGGCTCGCCTATCGCAACCTCCAGGCCAACGCGGTTTCAATCACCGAATACCTGGGCATCGCGGCCGAGGACCATTGTATTACCGCGCTGCCCATGCCGTACTCTTACGGGCTTTCCGTGCTAAACACCCATCTGCTTGCTGGTGGGCACTTGGCCATGACCGAGGGAAGCGTGGTGCAGAGAGAGTTCTGGACTTTCTTCCGGGAGCGCCGTCCTACTTCACTGTCGGGGGTGCCGTTTCACTACGAGATCATGTTGCGAACGCGCATGCTAAACGAAGATTTCCCTGGCCTAAAGACTCTGACACAGGCGGGGGGCCGCCTGTCCCCCGAGCGCATCGAACAGGTCGCGAAAATCAGTGCCCAGCGCGGTTGGCGCTTCTATGTCATGTATGGACAAACCGAAGCCACCGCGCGCATTGCCTACGTCCCCGCTGATCGGTTGCAGGACAAGATTGGTTCCATTGGGGTGGCTATTCCGGGGGGCGCATTGTCCCTGGATCCGGAAACGGGCGAGTTACTTTATTCAGGACCCAACGTTATGCTCGGCTACGCCCAATCTCGTGCCGATCTCTCCAAAGGAGACGAACTGAAGGGCCAATTGCGCACGGGGGATCTCGCGAGGAAGGACGAGGAAGGATATTTCTACATCACCGGACGACTTAAGCGCTTCCTGAAGATTTTCGGAAAGCGATTCGGGCTGGATGAAATGGAAAGCTTGATTGGCCACCGCATTGGGCAAGAGGTTGCGTGTTTTGGCAAGGACGACCACCTATGTGTGGCCATCGATGGGCAATGCGATGAGTCAGCGGTCTTCCAAATTTTGAAGGAAACTCTCAAGCTTCATCCCAGCGCATTTCGCATTCAAAAATACGATGCGCTGCCGCGGCTGGCCAACGGAAAACTTGATTACAATGCTCTGGCGAAGCGGGAGGCCCTTTGACACAATCTGATGCGCAGACCGTCGCCGGGGCAGACAATCCGTACACGGAGCCGCCAACCGTCAAGGCTGTGCGACTACTCGAGGAAATGAATGCATTGACTGCGTTTCACGCCGAGCATTGCCTGAGCTATCGACGTATTCTCGACGCCGCCTTCGGCGGTCAGACGAATTTCAATTCACTCTCGCAGCTTCCTGCTCTGCCCGTTCGTCTTTTCAAAGAACTTGAGCTTGTCAGCCGGCCGAAGGATCAAATCGTAAAGACGCTCACGTCCAGCGGCACCTCTGGTCAGGTCCCATCACGCATTCTGCTGGACAAGCCGACAGCTTCGGCGCAGGGACGAGCGCTGGTACGCATCGTGCGTTCCTACCTCGGCAATGCCCGCCTTCCGATGATGATTATCGACCATCCCGGCGTTTTGAAGGACAGAAATGCTTTTTCCGCACGCGTGGCCGGGATTCTCGGCTTTTCTCAGTTCGGCTCGGACCATACTTATGTCCTGCAAGACGGAACCCTGGAGGCGGACTGGAATAAGATTGAGGATTTTCTGGGGCGGCATCGGGGCCAACGCATTCTACTTTTTGGGTTCACATTCTTGATCTGGCAGAATTTGCTTCGTGCCGCGGAGAAGAACGGCAGGAAACTCAATTTGGAGAACAGTGTTCTCATCCACGGTGGCGGATGGAAGATGCTCGCGGACCAAAAGGTCTCAAACGAAGAGTTCAAGAGAAGGCTTCGGGAATCTCTTGGCATTGGCGCGATCCATAACTACTACGGGATGGTAGAACAGGCCGGTTCGATTTATATGGAGTGTGACGAAGGCTACTTCCATCCCGCGGACTATTCCGAAAT
>Ga0182024_10006658_pt1 | contig 25275 bp, 20 predicted proteins | sample P32metaG_FD_120480 | JGI IMG/M metagenome (GOLD analysis project Ga0182024, IMG submission 120480) | Permafrost microbial communities from Stordalen Mire, Sweden - P3-2 metaG (Illumina Assembly) | ecosystem: Environmental > Terrestrial > Soil > Wetlands > Permafrost | place: Sweden: Stordalen...
CTCCGTCTTTGAAAAAACACAGATTTCATGCGCCTTGCAGCAAACTACTTCCCAATCCGACCCGCACTACCACGCTAACCAGCTTATTTTGTTCGACATCTAACCGGACACTAGTGACCTCAGTGGCTAAAGCCGTCGAGAGAGCACGGCATTTACGGCACGGCTGAAGCCGTGCCCTTCGTCAAGAGCCTCTTTCCCATCTGTCTAAGGCCCTCACCACCCGAATCGGCACAGCTTTAGCCGTGCCCTTCGGGCGATCCGAACACGATCGCTTTAGAAGCGCAACGAGTAACTTACCTTCAGATAGAGCGTCTTGCCGTCGTTCATGAGCGCAGAATAGGTTGGCGACAAAATCGGCTCATGGGTGTCGCACTGCCCGTTTGCATCACGGGTGCAAAGAGCGCGGTCGATGTTGGCGAAATTCCCTAAATATCAAAAGTAGACGGCCGTGCCCGGATGCGGCAGGTAGGTCACACGGTCGCAAGAATAGGATATCGTATCCAGGGAACTGGTCGCTTTAAGGCACATTGCGGAAAGCAGCTAAAATCAGGTCGGTGCGAGGGAAATTGCGATTGAGAATTCTTGCCGTCCTTCTGCTGTTGCCGGCGCTCAACAATCTTGCCGGAGCGCAACGTCTGCCCACTAGCGTCATTCCCAGTCACTACAAACTCTGGATCGATCCAAATATCGAAAAGCAGCAATCTTCTGGCGAAGAGACGATCGATGTGCTGCTCGCGCAAGCGAGCAATGAGATCGTCCTAAACTCGCTCAACCTCGAGATCAGTAGCGCCGAGGTGATCGCCGGTGGCAAAACAGAGCAGGCGAAGGTGAGTTACGATCAGCCGGAAGAAATGATCCGGCTGATCGTCGCCGAGGCGATTCCGCCAGGACCGGCTGCCCTGCATCTCAAGTTCAGGCAACCTCACTTCCGGACTGCGCGGTTTGTACCTGAGCAAGACCGCGCGCCGGTCCTATGCGGTTACGCAGTTTGAAGGTACTTATGCTCGCATGATGTTCCCGGGCTTTGATGAACCCGGGTTTAAAGCCACCTTCGATCTGACCGTCGTCGCCGACAAGCAAGACACTGCAATCTCCAATGGCCACATCATCCATGATGCGCCTGCAGCCGACCCAGCTCGCCATACCCTGACCTTCTCGACTTCACCCAAAATGTCGACCTACCTGGTAGCGCTTGCTGTGGGCGATTGGCAGTGCCTGGAACGTAACGTCGATGCCGTGCCCATCCGCGTTTGCGCCGTTCCCGAGAGCAAAGACAAGGCGCAGTTCGCACTCGACGTCGCAACCCATTCCATCCAGTTTTACAACCAGTGGTACGGCATCAAGTATCCCTTTGGAAAGCTGGACATGCTCGCTATCCCTGATTATGAGTGGGGCGGGATGGAGAACACTGCGTCCATCTTCTATCGCGACACCTCGTTGCTGCTGGACGAGGCAACTGCTTCCGTATTCAGCCGGCGCGCCCATGCAACGGTCATTGCCCACGAGATTGCCCATCAATGGTTTGGCGATTTAGTCACCGCGGCCTGGTGGGATGACATCTGGTTGAATGAGGGATTTGCTACCTGGATGCAGGCGAAGCCGATCGAAGCCTGGCATCCCGAGTGGCATCTTGAGGACGATGTAGCTGCCACCACCCAGCAGATTATCGGCCTTGATTCGTTGAGCGCCACGCGCGCCATCCATGGTGATCCAAAAACTCCAGCAGAGATCAAGGAGATGTTCGACGGCATCACCTATGAAAAGGGTGGAGCGGTGCTCAGCATGCTCGAGTCTTACGTCGGCCCTGAAGTGTTTCGCAAGGGGGTCAACGCCTACCTGCGGGCGCATGCAAATGGGAACGCGACTTCGGCTGACTTCTGGCAGGCAGAAGCACAAGTTTCCGGCAAACCGGTCGATCAGCTCATGCCCACGTTCGTGCTCCAGCCCGGTGTGCCCATGCTGACAGCTAGCAGCTCCTGTAACGGGGACAAGGCACAGGTTGCCTTCACGCAGCAGAGATTTTTTCTATCTCCGGAGCGGCTAAATGCCGGTTCTCCGGAACAGTGGCAGATCCCAGTCTGCATGAAATTCGGAGGGAGTGACGCCTGCTCGCTGGTCACTGCAAAGACGCAGGAAACCTCGCTTGGCCAATGTCCAACGTGGCTGTTTGCCAACCGAAACGCCAAGGGCTATTACCGCGTCGCCTATACGAAGGCCGAGCTGAATGCGGTGGCCGCGGTCGCGGAAACCCAACTGAACGCTCCTGAGCGGATTGCGCTCATTGAGGACACGTGGGCGATGACGCGGGTGGGAAAGAACTCAGTAGTTGATTTTCTGAGCCTGGCGCAAGCCCTTCAATCGGAGCGGGACCTGGCGGCAATCAATCTATTGGCCGCGGATCTCGAGTACGTCGGCGATTCGCTTGTGCCCGAGAACGAGTCCGGGCACTTCAACGAGTTTGTTCGCAAGCAGTTCGAAACCAACGGGAACGGGCTGGGGTGGGCTGTACACGCGGGCGACAGCGACGAGCAGAAGGCGGTTCGCGCCAGCTTGCTGTCGATCCTCGGTCGCACCGGCGATCCCCGAGCGGTGGTCACGGCGCGAGAACTGGTGCAGCGCTATATGCAAGACCCCGCATCCGTGGAGGGAACCCTGGTCGGGCCGGCCTTCGCGACCGCTGCGGCGCAAGGCGATACCAGTCTTTACGAACAGATCAGCGCAGCCTTGCCCAAAGCGAGATCGACCGGAGAGTACAACACCTATCTGATTGCGCTGGCTCAATTCAGCCAGGCAAACCTGGCGGCGCGAACCATTGCTCTGGTCGACGCAGGCAAAGTACGGCAGCAAGAGTATCCGTTACTCTTCGGTGTGCTCCTGGCAAATACCCACACCCAGGATGCAGCCTGGGCCTACTTGAAAGAGCATTGGAGCGATCTCGCCGAAAAGGTTACATCTTTCGGCGGCAGGGGCGCGGTCTCTGCTTTAGGAACCTTCTGTTCCGAAGAAAAGCGTGCCGATGTTGCTCAATTCTTCCAACAGCATCCCGCACCGGGTGCTCAGCGCACCGTAAACCAGAGCCTGGAGCGCATCGACAACTGCATCGAGTTCAAGAAGCTTCAACAGCAAAACATGGACTCGTGGCTACAGCTTCAGAAATAACGACGTTGGCCGCGGCCTAACAGGCTGCGCAAAACAGTTCAATGCGGATGGTATGAGAACCGCGAATTGACATTCTGTCCCGCAAACAGATTCTGGGTGCCCCATATCTCGCTCGTTTTTCGCGAGATGTGGGATACCACGAACCTTAACCACTCACCTCCAGAGAATGAATCGAAAGCTTAGGGCGTCCAGAGGGTTAAGAATTACGAAGGTAGGGCTGTGGTATCCCACATCTCGCGAAAAACGAGCGAGATATGGGGCACCCAGAATCTGTTTGCGGGACAGAATGTCAATTCGCGGTTCTCACGCGCCCTTTAGCCTGTACATAAACCAACACAATCATTTAGCAGCCTGTTATGGAGACGCGTGAAGCAACTCCCATATACGCGCCAGGTGATGATCGTCGTGTTCCGCAACAAAATATAAGTGGTCCACGAGCCGCATGGGAGTCTTTAACCGCGGGTGAGGGATCGCTCGAGCAAAGAGCGACACCTCCAGTTCGTCCACGCGCTTAAGCAATCGCCCCCTGGCTGTGCGGAACTCTGCCAGAATCTGCTGCAAAGGGTGCGCGTTGTGATGTGCTTCGTCGGTCTTTCGATTGTTCAGGTCGGTGGGAGTGAGTTGATAGCTGCCCGCGACATAATCTTCCACCCGCGTCAGCCACAGCGGTTCCAGATCAACAAGATGACCCGCGTGTTCCTGAGCCGACCATTTCTCTTCCGCTTTCCAGGTCAAGAGCTCGTGAGAAGGGGCGGACAGCACTTCTTCTAATCGAGCCGGAGTGCCCCGGAGCCGTGCGCAAATATTTGGATAAAACTCGACAGGAAATGAAAAGTCAAACCTGCGCTCAAACCAGTGGCTCACTTGACTCATAGTTCGATCCGCCCTAACTCTCCAGTTTGAGGATATGGTCGAACACAGACTCGTCGTCTGCCAGCAGGATGTTCTCTCCCAATTCGGACAAGGTAAGCCTGCGGCTCTGCTCGAGATCGTCAAAGAAATCGGCCTCGATGGTTGCCGCCAGCTCGCGGTCAAGCACGGCAAGGTTGACTTCGTCGTTCAGAGCGAAGGAGCGATGGTCAAAGTTGGTCGACCCGACTACATTCCACAGGCCATCCACGGTCATCAATTTCGCATGGATCATGGCCGGTTCATATTCGTAGATTTCCGCGCCCGCCTGCAGCAGACGGCGTACGCTGCGATGACTCATACTTCTGACAATCGGATGATCGATACGCGGGCCGGCGGTTAGAATTTGCACCGTCACGCCCCGCTTCTCAATGGCCTCGATCAACGCCTGCCGCGCACTTCGATCAGGCAGGAAGTAGGGGGTGGTAATGCGTATCGTGCTGCGCGCGCTATTGATCAGAGCCTGAAAGAGAATGCGCGCCTGGGTGCCTCCGCCATGGGGGGTACTGGAAACAACAAAGCTTTCCACCCCCTCAGGAATCGAGCGAAAGCCAAACTGCCTCGAGCTGGAGAGAATTTGTCCGGACGATTCGAGCCAGTTCTCGCAAAAGGCGGAGATGAGGCCGGCTACCGCTTCCCCTTCCACGCAGAACACGGTATCCCGCCATACCGGCACTGAGGTGTCGTACAGCCAATGGTCGGCGATACCAGCGCCGCCGATAAAACCCGTTTCTCCGTCCACGATCAGCAGCTTGCGATGCGTCCGGTTGTTTATTTTCGGCCAGGTATTCCACCGCATCGGGTGATACCAGCACATCTGGCCACCAGCAGCGCGCAAGCGATCAAAATAAGAGGAACGAGTCCCAAAGCTGCCCAGCGCATCGACGATGATGCGCACTTCGACTCCGGCTTCAGCGCGTTCCGTCAGTGCGGCCAGAATTTCGTCGCCAACTCGCCCCTCTGTGAATTCGTAGAATTCCAGGTTGATGGCATCTTTTGCCCGGCGGATGGCCTGGAGATATGCGGGGAAGAATTCAACTCCGTTTTTCAGCCGCGAAATCCGCGAATGGCGCCTGGTTCCGTCCGTCACCAGGCTGAGGAATTGAATGAACTCCTCGGAGTCGAGCGCGGAGGTGTTCTGGTCCGGCATGGAATAGGGCAGGGCCGAGCCGAAGAAGTCTATCAGGAAGCGTGCGCCGAGGACCACGACCGTGCCCACTCCGAGCGCGGCCAGGCCTCGTGTAACCGGGTGTGGTTTGCAGTTGCGAAGGCGGTCAATCATGCATGGCAAGGATACAGGCAGGAGCCGGAGGCGGCGACTCAAATCAGGTTGGTGCCACAAGGCTAGAGAAGAATAGCGATCAGCGCTTAGTGCGCACATAATTACAGCGGACTTTAAGCCGGATATCTCTCCACAGCGCGAGCCTTCGCCTTTGCGGCTTCTTCTTCTCGGTTCCTTGGAGCCGCATTCGTTTCGAGCGAACGGAGAAGACGGGATGAGGCATCGGCCACCTCATCGATAGCAGCCAGAAATGCGGCCTCATTGGCCTTCGACGGCTTGTTAGACCCGCTGATTTTTCTTACGTACTGCAGGGACGCAGCGCGAACCTCTTCGGCCGTCACGGGAGGATCGAAGTTAAACAGCATCTTGATATTCCGGCACATGCTTAAGACCTCAGTTCACGAAAATCCATCTAAAGCGATTGTAACCTTGAGCGGACTCAGCATGCCCGATAGACGTGCTCTTCCGGGGCACCGATTTTCAGCTGCGGACTGAACTTTCTCAGCCGATATTTCGTACCCCCTGCAAACGTCGCCGGAGGTTCTATGCAGACTCTTGTAGATGACCTGCGCTATGCCGTACGGCAGTTGCGCAAGTCGCCCGGTTTCACCATCACCGCCGTCCTGACGCTGGCGCTGGGCATCGGAGCAACGACCGCGATCTTCACCCTCGTGTATGACGTGCTGCTGAAGCCTCTGCCCTATAGCCATCCGGAACGGCTGGTCGTCATGGAAGAGCAGGTGGCGGAGTTCCGGGATATCTATCCCACGCTGCCCATGAACGCCAACCATTTGATCTTCTGGGAGCAGCACAGCCAGAGCTTTCAAGCGATGGCAGTGATGGAGGAAAATTCTCTGCCGCTGGGGTTAGGCGGCCATCCGCTGCAGGTTGGTGTTCTGAGCGCGACCCCGGGCATTTTTTCTGTGCTGGATTCGGCGCCGCTGCTTGGCAGGGCGTTCTCGCCGCAGGAAGCCCAGCCCGGCCACGAGCATGTTGCAGTACTCATGGACAGCTTCTGGCGGACCCAGTTTCAAGGGGACCCGCGGATCCGGGGAAAAACGATTACCCTCAACGGATTTCCCTACACCGTGATTGGGGTGATGCGCCCGTCATTCCATCTGCCGCACATTCGAAACTTCTCCACTCAGGATAGCAATCATCCTCGACCGGTCGAGGCACTCCTGCCCATGGCCTTTTCCAAGGAACAGTTGCAGGAAGCGATGGGCGATTTCAATTATTTTGGACTGGCTCGCCTGAAGCCAGGGGTCTCTGTAGCCCAGGCGAACGCCGAAATCAACGCACTGCAACATACCATCATGGCCAGTCTGTCTGCGGAGTCGAAAGGGACTCTTTCCGCAACCCTGACTCCATTCCAGCAGTCACTGGTGGGTAACAATCAAAAGCCGCTCCTGATCTTGCTGGCAGCGGTGGCGGGACTGCTGCTGGTCGGTTGCGTAAACATTACCAACCTGCTTCTCGCGCGAGCGGTCGGCAAACGGCAGCAAATGGCCGTGGCTGCGGCACTGGGAGCGAGCCGCCGCGAGATGCTTCACCTGGCGATGCGTGAGACGGCCCTGCTTGCCGCGTTGGGCGGCGCGTTCGGCATTCTGCTGGCGACCTTGATAATTCCGCCCATGCAGCGCTACCTTCCCCCGGGGCTCGATTTCCGCGGGTCAATCCATCTGGATTGGGTGGGTGCCTGCTGTGCCGTATTGCTTGCAGTCCTGACGACGCTGTTGGCAGGGGCGGCGCCGGCATGGATGATCGCGCGAACCCCACCGCAGGAGGTGCTGCATAGCGAGTCACGGTTGGCCACAGAGTCGCGCAGTAGTAAGCGGATACGCAGAATGCTGGTTGGCATCGAAGTGGCTGTAAGTGTGGCGCTGGTGTTGATGACCGGGTTATTGACCACCAGTTTGCTTCGCTTACTCCATGTAGACCGTGGCTTTGAAACCGCGCGCATTGCGACCGCCATCGTCGATCTCCCACGGAAATCGTACCCAGACTCAGGGTCCAGGGCTGTGTTCTATAAACGGGTGCTCGACCGTCTGTCTCACCTTCCCGGGGTGGAGCATGCAGCCGCGGTGAGTACGTTGCCGCTATCGGGCGATCGGTGGGTAGATATCCCGGTGCTGGCAGGAGCAGTGGCCGGGGTCGGGCTGGCGTTTGCGTTTGCCCGAGTGGTGGGCAGTTTGTTGTTCCAGGTAAGTCCGTACAACTCCGCCATCGCTACCAGCGCCGTTGGCGTGCTGATGGCGTTGGGAGCCGCGGCTTGCCTGCTGCCTGCACGCCGCGCGGCCGCGGTTGAGCCGATGCAGGCACTACGACGGGAATAAGGCCGGGCTTTGCGTTCTTACACTGAAAGGTTGATCAAACTGCCGCTAACCTGCCCGTGCTGAACCAGGTAACCCGCGACATACTGTACAGCGCTTTGTACCGCGCCTGCGCTCAGCGCATCCGAGATTTTGACGACCAGGTTTTCGAGCGAGCTGAAGGCCAGGTTGCCGGTAGGGTTCGAGGCTTCCTGCGCCTGCAAATCCGCTGTGACCTTGTTGGCGTCGGTTTTGGCTGCCGTGCTGTTTCCAGAGGTCAGGTCTTTGAAGAGCGAGGTCACGTCCTTGGCCACGTTATTCAGGCTGTTTGTGCTGCCGCCTTCCGCCTTCAAATCTGTCTTGAATTTTGCCAGATCCGTCTTGGCTCCGGAGACATCTCCGGAAGCCAGAGCTTTGAGTAAGTTGATGATGTCTTGTGTGAGCAGATCCGGGGGGTTGCCATTAGCGCCGCTATTGGCGGTGGATCCCGTGCTTACAGTGGTCGCTTTGGGTGAACTGGTTTGACCCGCGGTCAGACTGGTTGTCACCGATGTATCGAGAAGCGAGGCGGAGGACGTTGCTGATATAGGCATGGTGGCCTCTTTCAGAACTCAACTATCGTCGAACGGACAAAGACAAAATCCCTATCGGCAGGAAGGCAAAATTTGTTCAGGGAACTTTCGATATTTATCACGCAACTTTTGCGGGCCCGGAGATGCGGGCAAATGGGGACGCAAGCATTACCATCGGCTACTGAACGTTGACCGTGACCGACTTGGTCGCACGCCCATATTGATTGGTGGAATAGAGGGTATAGATGGTAGTCGCACCTGGGGTTACCGTTTGCGTGCCTGCGCGCACCGGGCCGACTGCGTCGATGTAGTCGTAGGAGTCATTGCTGACAGTCCAACTTAAAATGACCGGCGTTCCGGCCGTTACGGTGGTCTGTGAAGCGATGAAGCTGCTGATGGTGGGAGCGGCTCCGGTTGGCGCGGTGGACGCATCGTACTCCGTGCCCATCTGCACTACGTCGAAATTTGACGCATCAATCGCCTTCAACGCGTTCAGGTCGTTATCATCCCAGCGTGCATCGGGGGCACCCTGGAAGTACATGTTGCTGCCGTTATCGGCCACGATCATGCCGTAGTTCTTCATGGCGGTAAGGATTGCCTGGTTGGCGGCGCTGAAGCCGGAGATGTCGAAGCCGGCCTTGAGGCGCAGCCGCATTCCCATGATGTTGTCGGTCCCCGAATTGTTTCCCGCTCCATGGGTGGCAGGGGCAACAAAGTAGCCGCCGTTGGCATCGCTTTTGGTCTGAGCCACCGTCATGCGGAAGGCGTGATGGACCACCCCCGCAGCCACCTCATCGTATCGCACCAGGCCAGGAAAGATGGGGAGTCCGGCCGCATCCGCCGAGGTCCATCCATAAGGACGGTGCTCGGTGCTGGTAAGGTCCCAGATAGCCCCATTTGCTGCGCTCCACGCTCCGTTGCAACGCTGCGCTTGCCAGCTTTCGTAGATCCAACATTTGTTCTTGTCGATCACGATCAGGTGATCGTCTCCCGTGATGGTGCAATCCGCCGGAAAGCCTTCGATGGGAGCCGTGATGGGAATGGGGTACAGAGTGATGTCACTCTCGCTTTGGTAAGTTGTCATGGTGATGGCCACTCCTGGAGTGGCACTCGAGTCCACGACCACGTAGGGAATACCGTAGTTTCCGTCGACGACGTTGGAAAAGTCCGGATGCAAATGACTGCCCGTGAGTGCGCCGATGATGGTGGCGGAGTTGGGATCGACCGGCGCAGAAGCAATATTCGTGTTCCACAGATTGGAAGAGGGAAACGGTACGTAACCATTGAGACTGGCTCCGTTGCCGGTACTCATACTGCCGCAGGATGGCCCGGCGGTCGCGTCTACTGTGATGCTCAGGTTGCCTGTTTTAGACAGGGCGGGGGTGCTCGAATCTGTCACATCCACGGAGAAGACCGTGCTACCCGCCTTGGTCGGCGTACCGCTGATTGCGCCGTTGGAGGAAAGTGTGAGTCCGGCGGGCAACGAGGTACCGCCGGCCAGGCTGAAAACATAGGGGAGCACTCCGCCCGACGCCGTCACCGTTGCGGAGTAGGCTGTGTTCAAGGTGCCGTCGGCCAGCGTCGTCGTGGTCAGAGTCAGGACCGGCGTTTGGCTACCCGAAATGGTGAGGGTGAGCATGGCCTTGGCAGTCTGAGGCGTGGGAGACGAATCGGTTACGACGAAGGTCAGCGGATAGGACCCTGCCACAGCCGGCGTCCCTGAGATGGCTCCGCCGGCTGCAAGGTTCAACCCGGTGGGCAATGTGCCCGAGCCCAGGGACCATGTATAAGGGGAGACACCGCCGGAGGCCTGGAGCGTAGTCGAGGGATAAGGCGACCCGGCGGTGCCTCCGGGTAGTGAGCTGGTCGTGACTGCAAGCGGCGCCGGCGGCGTCGCGCCGATCTTGATGCTTAGGCTGGCAGTGGCCGACTGCGAGGAAGGTTGGGTTGAGTCCGTCACCTTCACTGTTGCTGACCACGTGCCCACGGAGTTTTGCGCCGGTGTTCCCGTGATCGTCCCCGTCCCACTATTGATCGACAAACCACTGGGGAGGTTACCGGCACTGTACGTGTAGGGTGTGCTGCCGCCGGACGCTGCCACCGCGCTGCTATATGTGGCTCCCACTGTTCCGGCGGGGAGGGAGGTGGTTGTGACCGCCAGGTTACTTGGCTGATTGGAATTTGCCGTGCTGGTGCTGCCCGTGCCGCCGCAACCAGCGAGAAGCGCCGTCGCCCCTACGATCAGACTCCATCCCAGCTTCCCCATGGTCTAGCCCGTTCCGATGCTAAACCTGAGTCTGTAACAAGTGAAGGATGTATCGATATAGAACTCTACGCCAAAGTTGTAGTTACAACTTAGACAACGGGTAACGTCTACTGACGAAGGGCACGCTCCAGCCGTGCCATAAATTAGCGTGAAAACCTAACGATTGCAAAATGAGTCGACGGCTGAACTTAGCCCAGGACGCAGTCCCAAAAGCGCCAACTTGTTAGGCAGACAATAGAAATCCGAGAAGACGCTGGTTTCTTGCATCTCCAACTCACCACAAAAACGTCATCCTGAGCGGAGCGCCTCATAGAGTTATCGCTTGACACAGCGCTTGTGGCGCGGAGTCGAAGGACCCCGGCGGTGCTTATCTTACCCATGCTGCTCGGACCTTTTCAACCACCGAAGCCCGCATCGGGCGGACCCGCCACGGCATTCGCACGATCAATCCCGAGTTTAAAGACCGTGCACAGACCTGGGGATCGAAGATGATTACAGTGCACGAAAAGATGTACCCGTGACCATCAAGTGCGTACCGCAGTAGATCCTGTTCTCGGGCTTCGGTGGTTGAAAAGGCCCGAGCGGCGTGGGTGAGATAAGCACCGCCGGGGTCCTTCGACTCCGCGCCACAAGCGCTGTGTCACGCGATAAATCTGTGAGGCGCTCCGCTCAGAGTCTGTGACTTTATTGGCTTTTTCGGGTTTTGGGCACGCTTAAACCTTTTGTTTTCATCGCGGAATTTTTGAGAAAACTAATAAAGTTACAGACTCTCAGGATGACGATTTTGTGGGAATTGTGGCGAAAAACATCCTAAATAGGTTGGCGCGTATGGGACGCAGTCCTGGGCTAAGTTCAGCGTCCCCTACGGGACTCTATTTCGAGATGCTCGCTCCGACACAGCAACTAAGGCCCCAATCGACGAAGCCTATGGCACGGCTAAAGCCGTGCCATACATCAGTAGAGCTTGTTATCCCCTTCGCCGAGCCATCTTCTTCTTAGCTGGCCGCATCCGGACTGCTTTCTTCTTTCCACCCTTATTCTTGCTTGCGCTCGAGCCGCCCAGAAGCGCGATGAGCTTGGCCCCGATGGGCGAGCCAAGGCCGGTACAAGCATCCCATCCCGGCCCGGCAGAAAATGCGCCGTTGTTTCCCGACACGATGTCGTTGAACGCAGACGCGCCTTTCGCTGCATAGATCTGGGGTTGGATAAAGCCGGCGCTCTTTCCGTTCTGCTGATTATTCAACGCGATCAAACCGGCCAAGAGCGGAGCAACGGCGCTGGTGCCACCGATGACCATGTTTTTGCCATCGACGCGAACCTGGTAGCCGCTCACAGGATCGGCGTCGCCGGCGACGTCCGGAACGCCTCGGCCGCCGGCGCTCACAGAAGGCGCCGGCACCTTCGCGTTTGCCTGCCAGCTAGGCAAGGGGAAGACGTTGCTCACCCCCCCGCCGGTTGCGCCCTCGTTATTGGCTTGCTCGTTCCAGACCACTTCCGAGGTGATGGTGCTGCCGCTGCCAGTGAGCTTGGTGCCACCACAGGCAAGAACGTGCGGACTGGAAGCAGGGAAGTCGACGTTATTGCCCGTACCTCCATCGGTCGAGCCGTTGTCACCCGCAGCGACGGTGATGGTGATGCCAAGTGCCGCTGCGGATTGGCATGCAGCGTCGAGTGCCTGCAGCGCTTGCGCGGTCCAACTGGACTCCGGGCCGCCCCAACTGATCGAAATGACACTAGGATTGTTCGTTGCATCGTGCACGGCCGCGCCGATGGCATCGATAAACCCCTGGTCGGTGTTGGGCGCGAAGTAGACAACAATCTTCGCCCCTGGAGCCACGGCCGCCGAGACCTCGATATCGAGCATGACCTCGCCATCCGCGCCGCTCGCGTCGCCGGGGGAGTTCTTGCCCTTGTCCACCGACACCGCAGTCACTTTAGGTGCGGTCTGGCCCAACCCTTTGAAGTAGGCAGTAAGATCCGCAGTGCGGTAACCGCCGCCCAGTTCGATGATGCCGATGGTTTGGCCTGCGGCCGTCGCGCCCTGGGGAAACTTGTAAAGCTGTGCCACCTGCACCGGAGTGAACGAGGTGCCGGCTGCGGCAGCGTGGGCCCGGGCAAAGCCTCCTGTTCCGGCTGTATTGGTGTTGATCGCAGAACCCAGGACACGGAAATGCGGTTGCGCCTGGGGGCGATTGTCGAGTCCGAGAATCGCCTCAACCGCACCGGCGAGCGCGGTGGGTATCTGGATGCTGCCTTCGCGCATGCGATAGACCTTCCCGTCCAGAGTTTTCTCCACCAGCTTGACCCCAAACGCATGCTGCATGGCAGCCACCGTCCCGGTAAGCTTGAGGGTGCGCCGTCCAGGCTCCGGGGTGTCTTTATCGACGGTGAGTCCAAACTCCTTCGCGAAGGTACGCACCATTTTGATTGCCGCAGGATCGGCGCCGTGCTTCTGACGGTACTGGGCGCGCGTGAGGCGGTCTTTGCCCAGGCGGCTGGTATTGATAGGGCTTTTACGCTTGACGATGGCGGAAACGGTGATGACGCTGGCGGGTCGAACCGGTTTCTCACCGGTCGCAGCGGGAAGAGACGATTTCTCGCTCCCGGGCAATACAACGCGCGCCTGGGAAGAAAAGCGGAGGGCGGATTTTTTAGGAGGCATGGAAGTTCTCCAGTCGAATACGATGCCCATAGTATTCCGGTATGCTGTCCCAGGGAAGTTTCACCTACCAACGTTAAAGTTACTTTTGCCCGCTCCAGCTTCCCCGCACAGTTTCATCCGTCCCGGCAGCCAGGTACGGGCGGCCGTTGTTCACCCTGCAACTTTGTCCTTCCGTAGCCGCTGTAGAATGAAGGCTAGCAATGCCCACATCGATAGACTGGCCGCTCAAGAACCCGCCCCGCCGCAGCCGCCGTTTCTTCCTCCTGCTGGGGGTCCTCGCCGTCATCTTCTTCAGCTTCCGGACCGCAGTATCGTACTTTGTCGACCTGTTGTGGTTCCGGTCACTGAATTATGGTGCCGTCTTCACCAAGACGCTGGCTCTCGAGTGGGGCGTATTCGCCTTTTTTGTCACAGCGACGTTCCTCATTCTCTTCGGGTCATTTGCTGCTCTAAAACGGACCCATCTGCCCGATTTGCCCAGCAGCCACACCGTCTTTTTTGGTGGACAACCGTTAAGACTCCCGGTGGACCCCGTAATGCGGCTCTTGGGGTTCGGCGGATCGGCCATTATCGCCCTGGTGACAGGCGCGGGCATGATGGGGGAATGGCCAACACTCGCTCTCTTTTGGTACGCGCCGGCTGCCATGGGTAGCGTCATCGACCCGATCTTTGGCAAGCCGCTTAACTTTTTTCTCTTTACGCTGCCGGCCTGGCAGCTGATCTCGGGCTGGCTGCTTACCCTCGCCTTCATCGTTTGCGCGGTTGCTGTTTTCTTCATTCTCATCACCGGCGGCGCGGGCGCGTTTGCCGGCCGTCGCAGCTATCTCACCATTCCGTGGCGCGGGCTTTCCATTACCTTTGCATTCCTGCTGCTGATCCTGGCCATGCGCGTGTATCTCAGCCGGTTCGATCTTTTGTTCGAAGATCATACTGTTTTTGGAGGCGTCACCTACACCGACGCCCACATCACGCTCGCCGGCCTTCTGCTGGTATGCGTAGCACTGATCGCCGGAGCCATCGCGGCAGCGGCAAACGCAATGACGGTGGCGCGGGGACGCTGGTTGCTCGCGGCGATTCTGCCCGCGATTCTCTGCTTTGCCGGCGTTCGCGTGGCCGGGTGGTGGATGAGCAGCTTTATCGTCAAACCAAATGAATTGGTGCGAGAACGGCCCTACATCGCGAACAACATCCTAATGACGCGCCAGGCGTACGGACTAGACCGCTTCTCGCAGCGCGAATTTCCCGCCGAGACAACGGTGGAGGCCGCGGATGTGGCCAACAATCAAGCCACTTTGCAAAATATTCGCCTTTGGGATTGGCAAGCGCTGCAGGACACTCTGCGCCAGATTCAGGAAATCCGTACTTACTATGACTTTCCAGACATCGACATTGATCGCTACCAAATTGCCGGCAATCTACGCCAGGTGATGCTCGCCGCCCGTGAACTCAATGTCGAAAAACTGCCGGAAAGCAGCCGGAACTGGATCAACGACAAGCTGATTTACACGCATGGCTATGGAGTCACGATGAACCCGGTCAACGGGTTCACTCCGGAAGGGTTGCCCACTCTGTACCTGAGCAACATGCCGGTGCAGAGCACCGTTCCGGGTTTAAACGTAACTCGGCCGGAGATTTATTTCGGCGAGCTGACGAACACCGACGTTTACGTCAAGACGCGCCAGCAGGAATTCAATTATCCCCAGGGCCAGACAAACAATCTTACTTCGTATCAAGGGGATGGCGGCATTGTGGTGGGCGGCTTGCTGCGCCGCATTGTGCTGGCGTTCGATCGCGGCGATCTGGGAAAGTTACCTTTCAGCGATGATGTGAATGCACAGAGCCGGCTGCTGATGCGGCGTAACCTGCGCGAACGCGTATCGACCCTGGCGCCCTTCCTCACCTACGATCAGGATCCCTACATTGTGGTCGGCGACGATGGCAGGCTGTCGTGGGTCATGGACGCCTTCACCACTTCAGACCAGTATCCATACTCCACCCATTACCAGCTGGGCGAAGATTCCATAAACTACATGCGCAACAGCGTGAAAGTGGTCATTGACGCCTACGATGGCTCAACTACTTTCTATGTTTTCGACGAGCAGGATCCGGTTCTTGCCGCGTACCGCCGGATTTTTCCCAGCTTATTCAAGGCCGGGGCAGCAATGCCCCCGGGATTGCGCAAGCACATGCGTTATCCGGAGTTGATGCTCAAATTGCAGGGACAAGTCTATGGCCTGTATCACATGACCGATCCTGAGGTGTTCTACAACCGCGAGGACCTGTGGACAGTCGCCAGCGAAGTCGGCATGAGCGAGGGTGGCGGACAGGTTACCCAGCCGATGCAGCCGAATTACGTGCTCATGAAGCTGCCCGACGAAAGCGGGATGGAGTTTGTTGAGATTCTACCGTTTACGCCCGCAAATCGTAACAATCTCATTGGCTGGATCGGCGGCCGCAGTGATGGCGCACACTACGGCACCGCGGTGGTCTACAACTTCCCCAAGAACAAGCTGGTGGATGGACCGTTACAGATCGAGGCCCGCATCGACCAAAACGCGCAACTCTCCGGACAGCTGACGCTGTGGAACCAGCAGGGCTCGCACGTGCGGCGGGGTACGTTGTTGGTGATCCCTACCGGACGCGCGCTCTTGTATGCCGAACCGATATACCTGCAAGCGGAACGAAGCCCGATGCCCGAGCTGCGCCTGGTGGTGCTTGCGTTGCAAGATCGGCTGGCATACGGATCCACGTTCGAATCGGCCCTCGCCGCGCTCTTTGGAGGAGGGAGTTCGTCGCTGACGGCCGCTGAGCCGCAGAAAGCAGCGACTCCTGCCGCAAGCACAACCGCTCCCTCGGCAGCCGCAGACCTCAACCCAACGATTGGTGAGGCGGCCAAAGATATTGCGGATTATCAGCGGTTGACAGCGGAAGGAAAGCTTGGCGAAGCGGGGCAGAAGCTGGAAGAGCTAAAGCGGGCCATCGATAAGCTAAATGCACGTCACTGAGTTAGCCGCGATCAGGCACTTATTCTGACTCCTGGCCGCGGCAACCCGGTGAAGATTGCGGCCCGATCCTTTGGCCCGTTTCAAGTTCGATCTGCAATCGAGCGTTATCGGAGCGAATCCCGACGGGTCCATCGAGGCTAAGAGCGTTCTCGCCAACGGACCCTTCCCAGACCAGGGTGTTATCCGCAAAGACCGTCATCTCTGCGTCATTCATTTGGGCACGAAGCGTATGGGTGTCACCGGGCCGGAGAGAGGGAAGTGGTGAGCTGCGGCGTGGCTTGATGTTCTGATAGCCCCGGTTACCACATTGCACGCTGGTGTGTTCCCCAGGGTTGTTTTTCACCGACACGACGAGTTTCGATTCAGGCTCGATGCGCCACATTGCATACACGAGATTGCACGCGTCATGAGCACGCAGCTTGAGGCCAAACTGGCGCCGCATTTCACCCGATGCCAGGGGCGCTTCGTTGGGGGTGGAGCCCAGGTAAGTGAATCGCACCTGCGCCATTGGCTGCGTGTAGGCGTTAACATACGCCCGCATTTTGGCCACATTCACCGACAGGCGGTGATCAGGCGTCTCCTCAATCGAGCCTTCTGTAACGCACAGATTTGCTTTGGAAACCGGTGTCAATCGAGTGCCTGGTGATTGTGGGCCGGCGCTGAGCGTCGACTCGCTGAGTAAGACGAGAACCAGGATGGATAGATGTTGTGGTTTTCGCACTCCTGTCCTCCGGGTCTGCGGCGAAACTCAATAGTGGAAGAGATGCCTACGCTGCATATGTCTCGAAAAGCGTACCTAGTCCCGTAGGGACGACTGAACTTAGCCCAGGACGCAGTCCTGGGTCAGCGTGCGCGCCTGAAAAGTCCCGTAGGGACGACTGAAAGGTTGCCGAATCGGGAATTCTCAATCGCGGAATAATCTAGATGGAAGTGCTCTGGGGATCGCCTCCAGGTAACTTCCAGTCGTCCCTACGGGACTGTTTCGTCCTTCGCATTTCTACCCAGGACTGCGTCCTGGGCTAAGTAGGGCCGTCCCTACGGGACTTATTTTGCCATCGGTTCTTACGCACGCGCTTTAGCCCCCCATTTACGGCAGGCCTTAGAGCCGCTCCCCTGGTTCGACAGTCCTTACGCTTCCAGCTCGCAGCTCTCCCAGCAGGCTCGGCCTTCTACACAGATTGAGCGATGTACATAGTGCTCGTCGGGGCCGGCCTTACTCATGGTTTTCAGGCACCAGTAAGTAGTCGTTGATCCCATCAGTTCGACCAGTTCTTCATGGAAGTCGCCGAAGGCGCCATAACTGGACTTGCTACGGAGTGCGTTACAACGAATCTGCACTAGCTGCGTCGTCATGTCGGATCTCCTCAACCAACTGAACTGGGATCGCGTTGCATCTGTCCCGCCGCCAGCAATACGGTTCGATAAATCGCGGTCTGAAACAGTTGCGTTTTAAATCCGTTCCGCGAAAGCGGTGTGGCTGGCTGCATCGCTGCCTTGGCAGCTGCCCGCGCCGTTGCTTCATCGATCACGGCCCCGGTCAAAATTGCTTCCGCGGCGGCGGAACGGAGTGGCGTGGGAGCCGCCACCCCAAGCACAATGGCGGCCTTACGGCAGCGTGCGCCGTCCATCACCAGCACCACGCCGGCGTCGGCTAGTGGCCAGTCAAAGCTCTCCTTCTCGCCGTACTTCTGATAGGCGGAGCGAGTGCCGGTTTCGGGCGTAGGTACAAAGATGCCGGTGATCAGCTCACCCGTCTGCACCACCGTCTCGTTGACCAGGCTCTCTTCCGGTGCTACGTAAAACTCGCTCATGGGCACCGTGCGCTTACCACGCTTTGACGTGAGCTCCACTTGTGCGCCCATAGCCAAAAGCGGCACCGCGGTGGAGGACGGGTGCACCATGGCGCAAGTGCCGTTGTTGATGATGGCGTGGTATTGGTTCTCCCCAGTGTGGGCATGGCACGCGTTGCTGGTATCGCCCTTCTTCTTGCAATCGAAGTCGCTGGAGCGGAAGTACCAGCAGCGTGGCCGCTGCATGATGTTGCCACCCAGCGTCGCCATGTTGCGCACTTGCGGTGTGGCTGCGTGACCCGCCGCATCCGACAGCGCCGTATACCTTTGTTGGATTTCCGGATGAGCCGCGATCTCGCTCAAAGTCGACAACGGCCCCAGCCGCAGACCATCCTGAGCAGTGGTGATGCCGCGAAGACTGTCAATGTTACGGATGTTGACCAGCTTCGGCGGCGAAACGATGTCTTCCTTCATCAAGTCCAACAGATCGATGCCGCCTGCCTTGATAACGGCGCCGTCGCCCAGTTGGCTTAATGCTTCATCTACAGTCCTGGTGTCGACAAATGCAAACTTGTTCATGCCTGCTCCTCTTCCTGCGTCTTGCCCAGCGCAGCAAGTACGTTCGCAGGCGTCATGGGTATCTTCCGCATCCGCACCCCGGTAGCGTTGTAAAAAGCGTTGCCGATTGCCGCAGCCAGGGTGATGATGCCGGCCGACTCGCCAATCCCGGCAGCATCGGTGGAGCTTTGCGCGATGTAGTTCTCGAGCAGCACTACTTCGATCTCCGGCACCTCGCGCGCGCCGAGAATCTTGTAATTCTCCAGGTTCGCGTTGAGCATGTAGCCCGCATTGCGATCCATGATGCGCTGTTCGAAGAGCGCATAAGAAATGCCTTGCAGGATGCCGCCATTGATCTGGCTGATCACGCCGGTAGGATTGATGGGCCGCCCACAATCGTGAGCGCCAAAGACTTTTTCAATGTGCACCCGCCCGGTCTCGGTATCGACGGCCAGTTCCACATAGTCCACGCCGCCATAGGTGAGGCGTTCTTTGGAGTACTCGGGCACGCGCGTCGCCCGTGCGGACACGTCGCCAGTGGGCAGCTTGGCGGCGATCTGCTTCAAGGTATACGACTTCGAAGCATCGTTCTTGAACACCACGCGCCCTTTCTGCATCACCAGGTTGTCAGCAGTGGTGCCAAATTTGGGGGCAACCGCGGCGAAGAGCTTCTGCTTCGCTTGCCAGGCCGCATTGCGCACCGCCGGGGAGATGGAGCCGGTCGTCACGCTGCCCCCGGAATCAGGGCCGATAGGAAAGCGAGTATCGCCGATGCGAATCACAACGTTGGCTGGAGGCAGCCCGAGCTCCTCCGCCACCACTACGGCCAGCATGGTTTTGGTGCCGGTACCCAGGTCCTGCACCGCCGACATCAGTTCCACAGAACCGTCGCGCGAGATACGCACTTCGCAGGACGAATCCATGCTCACAAAGCGGTACCACACCGATTGTGCGATCCCCATGCCGTGCTTAACCGGGCCAGCATCTGAGGCTGCCGGCCTACGGCTGCGCCAATTGGTTTTCTCGAGAATGACCTGGCGCTCGACCCTGCGGGCCGGGTGCTCGTCAATCTTGTCCCTTAGCGTGAGTGGGTCCATATCCAGCTTGACCGCCAGCTCATCGATAGCCTGCTCGAAGGCGAAGCAGCCTTGCGGGTGGCCTGGTGCGCGGAATGCTGCCCCCGGACCTGCATTGATGAAGACGTCGTTCTCTTCCGTCAGCAGGTTCGGGCACTTGTACATGTTGGTTGCCGGGCCGGCGGTTCCGGCGCCGGTACCAACCCCGGCGGTTCCGTAGCTGATCAGCTTGATGGCGGTGAGCGTCCCGTCTTTTTTGGCGCCGATCTTGAGCTGCTGATGCGAATCGGGGCGATTGCAGACGATATGCTCCTGCCGCCGATCGAGCATCAGCTTGACCGGTGCGTTGGCCTTGCGGGAGAGGTTGGCCGCGACGACCCCTTCATTGCCGGCGCCAAATTTGGCTCCGAAACCGCCGCCCATATATTCGGTGATCACCCGTACTTTGCTCTTGGGCAATTTGAAGACGTCGGCGAATTCCTCGCGCACGCTGGCAGTACCTTGCGTCGAAGCGTAAACCGTCACTTCCTCGGGCTTCCAATCAACCACGAAACCGTGCGTCTCGAGCGCGGAATGCGTCTGCACCTCGGTGAAGTATTCGCTCTCGACAATGACGTCTGCTTCGGCGAACCCCTTTTCAGGATCGCCCAATTGCTTGCGCTGGGGGCCGTGGACGTTTCCCGTCTGCGGCACGTTTTTGGGTCCACCCCCACCGCCCGCGCTGCCTGCAGCATCGGCGGGTCCAGGGAACACCATGGGAGCGTCAGTGGAGCGGGCCGCCGAGCGATCGACGACAAATGGCATGGCGTCGTATTGCACCTTCACCAACTTCGCCGCATCGTCTGCGATCTGTTGCGAAGTGGCGGCTACCGCGGCGATGGGCTGGCCGGCATAACGGATCACCGGATAGCGGGAAGGGGATTCCTGCTTGGGGTCGCGCAACTCGGCAACCCCGTAGATATGTTCAATGACGTGAACCGCGCGGACGCCGGGCAGCCTTTCTGCGGCACTGGTGTCGACGGAGACGATGCGGCCGTGGGGAATGGTCGCATCCACCATGCGCGCGTAGAGCATGCCCGGCAAATGCACGTCAGCGGTGTACTTACCTGTGCCCATGGCCTTCGCCGGCCCGTCGTAACGCACGGTCGGCTTGCCGATGTACATGAGTTCAGAATTTGGTCCCAGCGGCGGTGGCTCGTCGAGCAAAACCTCCCGCTGCTTGTGTTCCAGGCCATTCTGCGGAATGCCGAAGACGAAATTCTCGCTGCGCTTGGCCGTTTCCGGGGTATCGATTGCCATCTTATGCCTCCGTTCCGCTGGCCAGCGTTACCAGGCCGGCGTGCTGCTGGGCAACATCCAACGTCGCCGCAAAGACCTTCGGATAGGTTCCGCAGCGGCAAAGGTTGCCGCTCACTGCGTGCTTCACGTCGCTGAGGCTGGGATTAGGATTGCGCTCCAGCAACGCGGCACAGCTCATCACCATGCCCGGAGTGCAGAAGCCGCATTGCATTGCATCATGCTTTACAAAGGCGGCCTGGACTGGATGCATCTGGTCGCCGTGTGCCAGGCCCTCGATGGTGGTGATCTGGCGGCCCATGGTATCGATCGACAAGGTCATGCAGGCCAGTGCGGGCGTCTTGTCAATCCAGACGGTGCATGCCGAACAAGAGCCGCGATCGCAAACGACCTTGGTTCCTGTAAGACCCAAGTTATCGCGCAGGGTCTGGGCCAGTGTGTCGCGGGGCTCGATGACTACCGAATGTTCACGTCCATTGATGTGCAGCTTGACCGGGAGGGCTTCCGGCCCCGCTACGCGGCTGGAGTGTACGGCATCCTTTGCCTCGCGGGCGAGAGCGTTTGCTGTCTCGATGACGGAGGCTGCGGCAGTCACGCCCGCCCCCTTCAAAAAACCGCGGCGGGAAAACGTGATCTTAGGAGAATCGGCAGGGGAGTCGGCCATAGGAGCCTTTCGGATGGTTGGCTAGGTGAACCCACCTGAGCCGGGTGGGGGCGCAAGCAAGTAGCTAGCAGGCAAGCGCCACCATACCCATACTTTACATCCGCGGGGCTCGCTCCCGCTATTAGGGTAGGGTGAATCTTGGGGGCGGGGTGGGAAAGGCAGGAATTTGTGGAGTGGGTTAGTGGTACGGACCGAGAGAAATGACCAGAATCTCCACCAGAGCGTCAGATTCGTTTCGCCATTGGCGGCCCGTTCCGGCCACCACCGTGACCGAATCGCCGCGTTCCAGAACCTGCTCGCTGTCCTGCAGCTTAAGAATGACTTTGCCTTCGAACACCATGGCGAACTCGTCGGAAATAGAAGGCGTGGCATGCTTGCCCGTCAGACCGCCCGGTTTGATGATGAGCATGGAAGCCCGGAATTGCGATCCGTTGGAAAGAGAGCCGAGAGAAGCAATTTCAGCGCGTGACCAGTCCAGGGCCATGTGGGCACGGTCGCTGGCGCGGACGATATTCACTACCTGCTGGTTTGCGGAAAGGAAAAACTGCCCCAGCGTTACTCCTAAGGCGTTGGCTATTTTTTCCATCGAAGAGATGGAGGGGGAGCATTGTCCGTTCTCAATCTGAGACAGAAAGCTCGCAGAGAAGTCGGTCCGTTCCGCGAGGGCCCGCAATGAGATTCCCTGTTGTTCCCTCAAAAAACGGAGCGAGTTCCCAAGAGTCTGTTCAATCATCCTATCGCCAACTCGATTTGCCGACTTGATCACGATCGGCCGATGCACAAGATGCCAGTCTTTCAGTATACAGGGGGTCTTATGTCTTAAAATTGTAAGCTTCGCGTATCTAACGTCCATATAGACACTATCGTTAGATTGTTGGTTGCGGAGTAATCACGAGTATTACTAGCAAAACACGGGCATCAACCCGCCACCGGCGGTAAGTCGTGGCTACCCCATGTCTTATCGCTTGAGTTGCACAACGGCTCGAGCGTGCAATCGATGCACCGCGGTTTGCGGGCAATACAAACCTGGCGTCCGTGGTGGATCATCTCGTGGGAGAAGGCGATCCAGTGGTCCTGGGGAATGATCTTCATCAGGTCCTTTTCCACCTGGATTGGCTCGGTGGCCTTGCTCAGTTCAAGGCGCTTCGATAGCCGAAGTACGTGCGTATCCACCACCACGCCAACCGCCTTTTGGAAAGCCACCCCCAGCACCACGTTGGCGGTCTTGCGCGCCACTCCCGGCAGGGTCAGCAGTTCTTCCATGGTTTGCGGGACCTTGCCCGAATATTCGGAGATGAGCCTGCGCGCCGCTCCATTCAGGGACTTGGCTTTGTTGTGATAAAACCCGGTCGAACGGATCTGCTCTTCGATCTCCACTAATGGAGCGTGAGCAAAGTCAGTTGGGGTAGGGAATTTCTTGAATAGCCCCGGGGTGACCATATTCACACGCGCGTCGGTACATTGCGCCGACAGAATTGTGGCCACCATAAGCTCCCACGCATTGCGGTGGTGCAAGGCGCATTCCACGTTGGGGTAAGCTTCCGCCAGGCGGTCTAGAATCGCAGCGATCCGCTCCGGAACGAGTGGATCTCGCCGCGGCTTCCTGGGCTTGACCGCCTTCTTCGCCGCGACCTTCTCCGGCTTTTTGATCGGGGATTTCGCCGCCTTCATCGATGGTTAGCCGAGCCGCGCCAGCATATCTTCCGGCGTCATGCGAATGCAGGTGAATATGGGAGTGTCTCTCAGCGTGTAAGGACTGATTTCCGTTTCCCGCAACTGCTGCACCAGGTCAAGAAAATCTTCGGGATAGTTGGTTTCAAACGCCACTACGAACTCCTGGTCGTCGATACCGAAGGAGTAGGTGGTATTCAGCTTGACTCGGGGATAGAGGTGGCCAACCCGGATGTGTTCGCTCATTAGGCGTTGGCGTTCCTCGATAGGCAAGAGGTACCAGGCGCGCGTCTTCCAGAAGGGATAGATAAAGATATATTTCTGCCCGCCGGGCCGGATGCTGCCCCGCGAATCGTGTTGCCCTTCGTGCTCGTGCCCGATCAGGTATTGCGAGCGCTTGGTCATGGATAGGTAGCTATACGCGGTCTGCAGATAACCGCCCATGGGCGTTGCCATCAACTCCGCCGTCATCTGGTTGAGATCTTCCGGGGTATAGCAGATGCGCCACAGAACCATATCGCAATCGCCGCGAAGGCCCACGGTGGAATAGGTAAGTGTAAGCAGGCGCCCGGGCTGATTCCAGCGTTTGATCACTTCGGCAAAGGCTGCACGGTGGGCATCCTTCTCTGCCGCGGGCAGACGGCGCCACTCGGGAAGAACCTTGAAAAAGGTAAATCCAACTGTCTGCCGTTTCACTTCCTTGGCCGGGGATGCGGCCCGCTGTGCCGCAGGATCGTTCTGGACAGTCTGGATAGGCTCGGAAACGGGGATAACGGCTTCTGCCATGGTGTACTCCTGGTAAAACTCCATGGTAGCAAAGCCGTCAGGGGCCCGGGGCGGACCCTCAAAATCACGAAAACGCTATACTGCCTCCGGATGACAGAGAAAATCATAGGCGTTCTTGCCCACTTCATCATTGCCGTCATTTCGGGCACGGGTTATCTGGGAATTGCTTTGCTGATGGGCATTGAGTCGGCCTGCATTCCGCTGCCCTCGGAAATCATCATGCCCTTCTCCGGCTACCTGGTGTACACCGGCAGATTCCAGCTTTTGTGGGTGGCCACGGCCGGCGCCATCGGCTGCAACCTGGGTTCGGCCCTGGCGTACTGGGTTGGGGCGCATGGCGGCCGGCCGCTAGTGGAGCGCTACGGCAGGTATGTGCTTCTCAGCCGGCACGATCTGGACCGCACCACGCACTTCTTTCAAAAATACGGTTCGATCACGGTGTTCCTGGCGCGCCTGCTCCCGGTGGTGCGAACCTTTATCGCCTTGCCCGCCGGAATCGCCAGGATGCCCTTGTGGCGATTCCACATTTACACCTTCCTCGGCTCGTGGCCTTGGTGTTTTGCGCTGGCGTACGTGGGCATGAGGCTGGGCCGCTCCTGGGAAACGGATCCCCGTTTCAAGGAGGTCTTTCATCGCTTTCACCTGGGCGTGGAGGTGGTGTTGCTGGCCGCGATTATCTGGTTTGTATGGTCGCACTGGAAACAACGTGGCAGCGAAACTGCTTCCCAGCACCCGTGACTACCGTTAAGCCGTGCTTTCTCCCCTTTGAGCGACGCTGATTTGCCAAAGCAGAAATGAAAGCTGAGACTGAAAATGTTTGTGATCCGCGCTCCAGGAGCGCCGGCGATCACCTACAAAAACAGAAGCGAGAGGATGGACCCGCAAGAAAATGTCTACGCCTACGAGCAGCAGCCAAGCGTCTGCTGACAGTTCACCGATTCAACCCGCCAACGGAAAATTAGGAATCATGATCCCCGGAATGGGGTCAGTGGCTACCACCCTGGTAGCCGGCGTGGAAGCCGTACGCAAAGGCATCGCTAAGCCTATCGGCTCCCTGACCCAAATGGGGACCGTCCGCCTGGGCAAACGCACCGACGCACGCAGCCCCCTGATCAGGGACTTCGTTCCCCTGGCCAAGCTGGATAATCTTTGCTTCACCGGCTGGGATATTTTTGCCGACAACATGTTCGAGGCGGCCCGCACGGCACGCGTCCTGGACAAGGACCAGTTGGAGACCATTCGCCCCTTCCTGGAAGGTATTCGGCCC
>Ga0182024_10006659_pt1 | contig 25273 bp, 24 predicted proteins | sample P32metaG_FD_120480 | JGI IMG/M metagenome (GOLD analysis project Ga0182024, IMG submission 120480) | Permafrost microbial communities from Stordalen Mire, Sweden - P3-2 metaG (Illumina Assembly) | ecosystem: Environmental > Terrestrial > Soil > Wetlands > Permafrost | place: Sweden: Stordalen...
AGAACATCGCGGATCGCCTGCTCGGCGGCCAGGTCGGCCGCGGACACCGGGTCGGTGGGCGTGCTCTTGGTCCGCACCCCGGTGGGTTCGCGGCCGAAGCGCCTCATCAACTCGGTTCCCGCGGCGCGGGCCGCCCGCTCGGCCACGGCCAGGAGCTGCTCCTCGGGCGGCACTAGATGGTGGATTCCACGGAAGTTCGGACGGACGTACGTGACTCCCGAGTGCCGGGCGCCAAACGGAAAAGCAGGCACAGTGGCAGCGCCACGGGCCTGCTTTTGCGGGTGGCGATCCGGTGCCGGGAGACGCGTGCAGACGGACGGACGGCCGCGAAATCCACCATCTAAGTCATCTTGCCATCATCCCCCGCTGATGAGCGCCGCCGCGGAGATCGTCCGCTCGCTGTCGGACTTCACCGATCGCGGCGTGGGGACAGACGCCGAACGCCGGGCCGCCGTGTGGCTGGCCGAGGAGATCCGCCGTCCGGGCAGGCGAGCGGCTGAACTGGAGACCTTCTGGTCGCGTCCCAACTGGGCTATGGCGCAGGCGTGGCACATCGGACTGGGCCTGGCGGGCAGCCTCGTCTCGGTGGCCAGCCCCAGTGTCGGGGCCGGGCTGCTGGCGGCCGCGCTGCTCTCGGTCGTGTCCGACGCCACGTTCGGGATCTCCCCCGGCCGCAGACTCACCCCCGAGCACGCCAGCCAGAACGTGGTCAGCCCGCCCCCGGCACGCTCGACCCCGGATCCGCATGTGCGGCTGATCGTCACGGCGAACCTCGACGCCGGCCGTCAGGGCCTGGCCTACCGCACCGCGCTGCGGCAGCCGTTCGCCCGGCTCCGGCTGGCCACCGGCGGCCGCGCCCCCGGCTGGATCGGCTGGCTGGCGATCGCGCTCGCCTGGACCCTCATCACCGCGCTGCTCCGGGCCACCGGGACCCAGGGCACCCTGGTCAAGGTGCTCCAGCTCATACCCAGCGTGGGGCTGGTGATCGCGCTGGCCGTGCTGCTGGAGCTGGCCGGGGCGGCCTGGGCCCCGGGCGCCGGGGACAACGCCTCCGGAGTCGCGGTGGCCATCGCCCTGGCCCGGGCTCTCGACGCGGCGCCGCCCGCCCACGCCGCCGTCGAGCTGCTCGTCACCGGGGCCGGCGACGGGCAGAACCTCGGCCTGCGCCACTACCTGCGCGCCCGCCGGCATGGCGTCAGGCCCGCGAACACCGTGGTGATGGGCATCGGCCCGTGCGGCGGCGGGGGTCTCGCCTCGTTGCGCAGCGACGGTCCGCTGATCCCCGTGGCCTGCTCGGCCCCGCTGCGGCAGCTGTGCGCCCAAGTCGCCGGTGAGGATCCGAGACTGGGCCTGGCGACATGGCGAAGCCGCGGCACCTCCCCCACCCTGGCCGCCCGCTACCGCGGTCTGCCGGCCGTGACGATCACCGCCCGCGACCCCGACGGCCTCGTGCCCCGCTCACACCAGGCCGCGGACACCGCCGATCAGCTGGACGATGAGGTGCTGGAGAGGACGCTGCCGGCCGGGCTGGCCCTGGCGGACGCGATCGACGCCTATCTGGGCACGGTCAGACCGGGGTGATGGGGTTGTGCTTGGCCGGCCACTGGCGCTGCTTGCCGGCCGCGTGGGCAAAGCGCCGGATCAGGTCGGCCCGCAGATCCTCAGGCTGAACCACCGCATCCACCACCAGCTCGGCGGCCAGGTGCAGGATGTCGATGTCGCGCGCGTACTCGGCCCGGAGCTCCTCGGTGCGGGTGGCCCGCTCGGCCTCGTCCTCGATCGCCTGCAGCTGGTTGTAGTAGACCGCGTTGATCGCCGCCTGCGGTCCCATCACGGCGATTGACGCGGTCGGCAGGGCCAGGCAGCAGTCCGGGTCAAAGGCCGGGCCCGCCATCGCGTACAGCCCGGCGCCGTAGGCCTTGCGCACGACCACGGAGATCTTCGGGACGGTCGCCTCCGAGACGGCGCTGACCATCTTGGCGCCGTGGCGGATGATCCCCTCCTTCTCCACCTGCGTGCCGATCATGAACCCGGGCACGTCGGCCAGGAACAGCAGCGGAATGTTAAAGGCGTTACAGGTCTGGATGAACCGGGCCGCCTTGTCCGAGGAGTCGACGAACAGGACGCCGCCCTTGACCTTCGGCTGGTTGGCCACCATGCCGATCACCCGGCCATCCAGGCGGGCGTAGCCGACGATCAGCTCCTTGGCCCAGCGGGCGTGGATCTCCAGGAACGAGTCGCCGTCGACCAGCGCGTCGATCAGCCGCTGCATGTCGAAGGGCTTGTTCTCATCGGCGGGTATCAGGTCAGCGATCGGCGTCTGCTCTACCGGCGCCGCCCCCGGCTTTGGGCACGGGGGCGGCAAGTCGGCGAACGACGACGGGAAGTAACCGAGGTATCGCCGGGCGAAGTCGATCGCCTCCTCGTCTGAGGAGACGAGCACGTGACCGACGCCGCTCTTGGCGGTGTGCATGCGCGCGCCACCCATCTCCTCGAGCGTCACCCGCTCGCCGATCACCATCTCGGCCATGCGCGGCGAGCCCAGGTACATCGAGGCGTTGCCGTCACGCATCACGACGATGTCGCAGAAGGCCGGGATGTAGGCGCCGCCGGCGGCGCTCGGCCCGAACAGCAGGCAGACCTGGGGCACGACGCCGGACAGGCGGACCTGGTTGAAGAAGATCCGCCCGGCGTGGCGGCGGCCGGGGAACATCTGCACCTGCTGGTTGATGCGGGCCCCGGCCGAGTCGACCAGATAGACGAGCGGGCAGCGGAGCGCCAGCGCGCGCTCCTGGATGCGGAGGATCTTCTCGACCGTGCGGGGCGCCCAGGATCCGGCCTTGACCGTCGGGTCGTTGGCCATCACCGCCACCGCTCGGCCCCCCGCGGTGCCGATTCCGGTGACCACTCCCTCGGCACCCAGGCCGGGCTCCTCGGCGCCGGCCAGCAGGCCCTCCTCGGCAAACGAGTCCGGGTCGAGCAGCCGGGCCACCCGCTCGCGCACCGGGAGCTTGCCCTGCTGGGCCGCCTTGTCGCGATGGTGGGGCGGGCCGCCGGCCAGCGAGCGCTCGATCGCGCCGCCCAGCGCATCCTCATGATCAGCGGCCATCAGCGCCAGTCGACCGGTCCGGCGCTGAGAACGTGGCTGCCGAGCGATCGGCCGAGCGCTTCCTGCGCCGCCCTCGACGCGTCGAGCAGCCGCGTCAGGTCAATCCCGGTGGCGATGCCCATCTCCTCCAGCATCGAGACCAGGTCCTCGGTGGCGATGTTGCCGGTCGCCCCGGCCGGGACCGGGCACCCGCCCAGCTCGCCGAAGCTCGACTCAAAGCTCTCCACCCCGGCCTCCAGCGCCGCCAGAACGTTGGCCAGACCCTGGCCCCGAGTGTTGTGGAAGTGAGCCGTCAGTTCCACCCCCGCCAGCTCCTGCCGCGCCCGCTCGAAGAAGGCGCGCACCTGGAGCGGGTTGGCCATCCCGGTGGTGTCGCCGAAGCCGACCTCCTCGGCGCCCGCCTCGGCCAGGGCGCGGGCCACCGACAGCACGCGCTCCACGGGAACGTGTCCCTCGTAGGGGCAGCCGAACGAGGTGGAGATGACGCCCTCGCAGCGCAGCTCCTCCGCCCGGGCGCGCTGAAAGACGCGCCGCAGGCCATCCAGCGATTCCTGCACCGAACGGCCGACGTTCTTCTGGTTGTGGGTCTCCGACGCCGACAGGAAGCCATTGATCTCCTGGAAGTGCTCGCGCTGCTCGAGCGCCCGCTCCAGCCCCCGCTCGTTGGGGATCAGAACGCTCACGGACACCTCCGCCGGCAGTCGCACTGCCTCCAGCACCTCGGCTGCGTCGGCCAGCTGGGGAATCACGTCGGGGCGGACGAAACTCGTCACCTCCAGGCGGCGCAGGCCGGTCTGGCCGAGCAGGTTGATCAGCTCCACCTTGACGTCGGTGGGCAGCGTCTCGGGTTCGTTCTGAAAGCCGTCGCGGGGGCCAACCTCGCGGATCCGCACGCTCTGGGGCAGCTGGGCCATCGCCCTCTCAGTCTATGTTTTGTGTGATGAGCGGTCGCGTGGTGGTGCTGGCGGGCGGTACCGGCGGCGCCAAGCTGGCCCGGGGAATGGCCGATCTGGTCGACCCCGACAAGCTCACCGTGATCGCCAACACCGGCGACGACATCGAGATCTACGGGGCCTACGTGTCCCCCGATCCGGATCTGATCACCTTCTGGCTGGCTGACCGGATCGATCAGCGCGGCTGGGGACTCGACGGCGACACGTTCCACGTGATGGACGGCCTGCGGGAGCTGGGCGAGGAGATCTGGTTCAACCTGGGCGACCGCGATCTGGCCATCGGGCTGAGGCGCGCGGAGGCGCTGCGGCGAGGCGAGCGCCTGACCGACGCCCAGGCCGAGCTGGCCGCCGTCCTGCGCGCCCGCGGCCGGGTGCTGCCGATGAGCGACACGCCCGTCCGCACCCGGGTGATGGCCGAGGATCGCTGGTGGACGCTGCAGGAGTATCTGATCCGGGCCCGCGGCGCTGACGGCACGTGGCCCGAGGTCCAGGAGGTGCAGTTCCGGGGCGCGGCCGGAGCCCGGGCAACGCCGGAGGTCCGGGCGGCGATCGCGCAGGCCGACGCGGTGATCATCGGGCCGTCCAACCCGGTCATCTCGATCGGGCCGATGCTGGCGATCGACGACCTGCGGGACGCGCTCGAGGACACGGTCGCGCCGGTCGTGGCCGTCAGCCCGCTGGTGGCGGGCGAAGTTATCAAGGGACCGACAGCCGGCTTTCTCCGCTGGCGCGGAGTCGACACCAGCGTCGACGGTGTGGCCATGGTGTACGGCGGCCTGGTCGACGGGTTGGTGGCCGACCAGCGGGCAGATGGATTGCCGGTGCTGGAGACCGACGTGATGATGGACGGGGCGGATGGCCGCCACCGGCTGGCCGCCGAGACGCTCGGGTTCGCCCTCGGCCTGGGGCCGCGAGCGGGCGGGCCACAGGCAGACTGAAGCCAGTAGGTTCTTCCGTGCCATGAGGACCCTGGCGATCCTGCCGATCAAGAGCTTCACCGATGCCAAGCACCGCCTGGCTCAGGATCTGGCGCCCGGACCTCGCCGGGCGCTGGCCGAGGCGATGTTCTCCGACGTGGTCACCGCGCTGCGACGTTCCTCGGCGGTCGACGCGATCGTCGTCGTGAGCTCGGACAACACGGCGCAGCGGATCGCCGGCGGCAACGGCGCCGATGTGCTGGAGGATCACAGGCAAGGTCACAGCCAGGCGGCCACGCTCGGCGTCGCCTACGCGATGGAGCACGGGGCGGAACGGGCGCTCCTGGTGCCTGGTGACTGCCCGCTGCTTGATCCAGCCGAACTCGACGCGCTCATCGGCCGGCCGGTGTCTGGAAGATCGGCGCTGGTCGTGCCCGACCGCCACGGCACGGGCACCAACGCCCTGCTGCTCACGCCGCCGACAGCGCTCACCCCGTCGTTCGGCCCCGACAGCTGCGCGCGCCACCAGGCGCTGGCCGCCGAGCAGGGCACGGCAGCCGAAGTCGTGGAGGTGCCGACCCTCGCCCTGGACGTTGACACCGGTGAGGACCTGGCGGCCTTGCGGGAGACCCTGGCGGCCACCCGGGGTAGAGCCGCTCACACGCGCGGGATGCTCACCCAGCTGATGCGCAGCCAGGCGTGATCAGCTGTTTCGCCCTGGAGGGCCTGCCCGAGATCACGCCGGGATACGACCTGGCGGCTGGGATCGTGTCGGCCCTGGCAGGCGAGCTGCGCGCCGGAGACGTACTGGTCGTCGCCCATAAGGCGGTGTCCAAGTCAGAGGGCCGAATCCGGGCGCTCGCGGACGTGACACCGGGCGAACGGGCGCTGGCCATCGCCCGGGATCAGGATCGGGATCCGCGCCACGTGCAGGTGGTGCTCGACGAGTCTCGCTCGGTGATCAGAGCCGAGCGGGGCGTGCTGATCACGGAGACGAGGCACGGTTTCATCTGTGCCAACTCAGGCGTCGATGCCTCCAACGTTCCGGGCGACGACGCGCTGGTGCTGCTGCCGCTGAACCCCGACGCGTCGGCCCGGGCGCTCCGGGCTCGGCTGCGCGAGCTCACCGGGGTGCCACCGGGCCTGGTGATCACCGATTCGTTCGGTCGGGCCTGGCGCTCGGGCCAGTGCGACGTGGCGATCGGGTGCGCCGGGGTTCGGCTGGCGGAGGATCTACGGGGCGAGCACGACAGCCAGGGGCGCGAGCTGCGGGCCACGATCATCGCGGTGGCCGACGAGCTGGCTGCGGCGGCCGACCTGTGCCGCACCAAGGCGGGCCGCCAGCCGGTCGTGCTGGTGCGCGGCGCCGAGCGTCATGTCACGGAGCCGGACGGCCCCGGAGCCGTGGCGCTGATCCGGGCACCCGAGCAGGATCTGTTCCGGTAGCCGTCTGGACGGGCCGCGTGGCCGCCCCCACCGTGCACAGCACGAGCGCGGCACCGAACAGCTGCAGCGCCGAAGGGCTCTCGCCGAAGATGAGCACGCCCAGCCCGAGCGACCCGATCGGCTGAATCATCAGGATCAGCGAGGTGATGGCGGCGGGCAGACGCGGGAGCGAGACGCTGATCAGCAGCCACCCGATCACCTGCGAGGTGAGCGCCAGCACGAGCAGCCAGCCGGCGCCCGGCCACACCGGCACCAGGCGGACGTCGCCGATCACCAGGCCGGCCAGCACCGACACCACGGTGGCCGTGGCGGTGGCGTCGAACAGCGGCCCGGCCGGCCTGCGCAGATCGACTCCGCCGCGGCGCAGGAGCAGTAAGAAGCCGACGTAGGCGACGCCGCCGCCGAGCCCAAAGCCGGCGCCGGCGGAAGGATCCCGCCCGTAGGCTCCAGCCTCCAGCGCGCCAGAGATCAAGAGCACCCCGACGAGCGCGACCGGGAGAGCGGCCAGCACCTGACGCGCGGGACGCTCGCGCAGCACCGCCCAGGCGACCAGCGGCACGAGCACCACCTGGATGTTGGCCAGCACCGTGGCCAGCCCGGCGCCGACATCCTCGATCGAGTGGTGCCACATGATCAGGTCGGCCGCGAAGAACACGCCGCTGGCCGCGGCGATCCGGCGATCATGGGCGGGGCGCGGCCCGAAGCGGCGATCCTCGCGCCACATGAGCAGGCCGAGGATCGGCAGGGCGTAGGCGCAGCGGAACACGGCCGCCGTCGAGGGCGAGGCGTGGCTGAGGCGGACGAGGATGCTGGAGAAGGCGATCGTCACCGCTCCCAGCGCGGCCACCAGCCGAGCGTTACGAGTATTCACCCACACGGGGTGAAGTGTCGCTCAGAGCCGGGGGGCGCCAACGGCGTGAAAACCACCGTCGACATGGACAATCTCGCCAGAGATCGCCCTCGAGAGGTCAGACAGCAGGAAGCACACGGCGCCGGCCACCGGCGCAGGGTCCCCGATATCCCAGCCGAGCGGGGCCTGCTGCTCCCACAGGCTGGCCAGCTTCTCGAACCCGGGGATCCCCTCGGCGGCGGGCGTGCCCAACGGCCCGGCGCTGATCAGATTCACCCGCACTCCATCAGGCCCCAGATCGCGAGCCAGATACCGGGCCACCGACTCCAGCGCGGCCTTGGCCACACCCATCCAGTCGTAGATCGGCCAGGCCACGGAGGCGTCGAAGTCGAGTCCGACGATGCTGGAGCCCGCGGGCATCAAGGGGGCCAGCGCGCCGGCCAGCGCCTTGAGGGAGAAGGCGCTCGTCTGGAAGGCGGCGGCGGCGCTGTCGGCCGGGGCGCTCATGAACTTCCCCCCCAGGGCGTCCTGGGGCGCGAAGGCGATCGCGTGCAGGGCGCCGTCGACCTGTCCCCAGCGCTCGCGCAGGGCGTCGGTCAGAGCCTCCAGATCCTCGACCCGGTTGACGTCGAGCTCCAGCACGTCGGGGGTTATGGGCAGCTTCTGGGCGGTCCGCTCGGTCATGCGGCGCACGCGACCGAAGCTGGTCAGCACGATCTCGGCCCCCTGCGCCTGGGCCTGCTCGGCCACGTGGTAGGCGATCGAGTTGCGGGTCAGCACGCCCGTGATCACGAGCCGCTTCCCGTCCAGCAGCCCTGATGTCATTCGGCGCCCTTGAGCACCAGCGACACGTTGTGGCCGCCGAACGCGAACGAGTTCGACAGGGCGGCCGGCGGGCCGCCGTTGGCCGGGACCAGGCGGCGCGTCTCGCCGGGCACGTAGTCGAGGTCGAGCTCGGGGTCGGGTACCTCCAGGCCCAGCGTGGGCGGGATCAGCCCGGTGCTCAGGACCTGCACCGTGGCCACGGCTTCGACCGCGCCCGCGGCTCCCAGCAGGTGGCCGATCGTTGACTTGGTGGAGGAGATCGGGATCTGATGGGCACGTTCCTCGCCCAGCGCCCGCTTGATCGCGGCCGTCTCGGCGGCGTCGTTGAGCGGCGTGGAGGTGCCGTGGGCGTTGATGTAGCTGACGCCCTCGGGATCGACCCCGGCGTCCTCGAGGGCCATCGACACGGCGCGGGCCGCCGCCGTGCCGGTCGGCTCGGGAGCGGTCAGGTGATAGGCGTCGGCGGTGGAGCCGTAGCCGGCCAGCTCGCCGAGGATCGTGGCGCCGCGCGCGCGGGCGGCCTCCATCTCCTCCAGTACCAGCAGTCCGGCCCCCTCGCCCATCACGAATCCGTCCCGGCGCAGGTCGAAGGGCCGGGAGACCCCGGACTCCGACAGCGCCTGCAGGGCGTTGAAGCAGGCAAAGCCGAACTCGGTCAGCGTGGCCTCGGCCCCACCGGCCACGACCGCGTCCGCGTCGCCGTACTGGATCATCCGCATCGCCGACCCCAGCGCGTGGGCCCCAGCCGCGCAGGCCGACACGACGCCGTACATCTGCCCACGCAAGCCGTGGCGCATGGACACGGCGGCGGCGCCGGCGTTGGGCATGTACATGGGGATGCCGAGCGGCGAGACACGGCCGGCCCCGCGCTGGCGCATCGCATCGTGGTTGAGCTCGACGGTCGAGATCCCGCCGATCCCGGTGGCCACGATGCAGCCGACCCGCAGCGAGTCATATGGGGCATCCTCGCCCGAGCCCCAGCCCGCCTGGGCCAGAGCCTCATCGGAGGCCACCACGGCCATCTGGGCAAAGCGATCCAGCCGGCGGATCTCCTTGACCGACAGGTGCTCCGAGGGCTCGAAGCTCCGGCACCACCCGGCGCCGTCCTCGATCCCCACCACACCACGAGCCCATTCCTCGTGCAACGGGCGGGCGCCGACGCCGAGCGGCGTCACCGCCCCGATGCCCGTGATCGCTACCCGGCGCTTCACTACGCCGCGCGCGCGCTGATCAGGTCGACCGCGTCGCCGACCGTCTTCAGCTCCTTCATGTCCTCGCCCTTCAGCACTACGCCGTACTCGTCCTCGACGATCTGGGCGAGCTCCACCAGGTCGAGGGAGTCGATGTCGAGCTCCTCGAAGGTGGCATCCGGGGTGATCTGGCTGACGTCGGGACCGAAGCTGGCGAGCGCCTCTACGACTCGCTCCTGCACCTGATCTTTGGTTACTGTGGCCATTAGCGGCTCCTTGTTTGCGGGTTTAGTGGCTACGCGGCCAGTCCGCCGTCAACGCTGAGGACGGCTCCGGTGACGTAGCTGGCGGCGGGGGAAATCAGAAAGCGTACGCAGGCGGCAACCTCTTCGGGGGTTCCGGCTCGCCGGGCGGGCACGGCGGCCAGCAGATCCTGGGCCACGCCGGCGGTCATCTCGGTGTCGATCCAGCCGGGCGCGACGGCGTTGATCGTGACCCCGCGCCGCGCCACCTCGACGGCCGCGTTGCGGGTCAGGGCGATCAGGCCGGCCTTGGCGGCCGCGTAGTTCGACTGCCCCGGGTTGGCGCGCAGGGCGACCACGGAGGAGATGTTGACGATCCTGCCGGTGCGCGCGCGCATCATCGCCTTGAGCGCGCGGCGGGTGAAGCGGAACGCGGCGGTCAGGTCGGTGTCGATCACCGCCTGCCACTCCTCGTCGCCGAGCGTCGGCGTGAGGTCGTCGCGCGCGATGCCGGCGTTGTTGACCAGCGCCAGCACGGGCCGGCCGAAGCGCTCCTCCAGAGCCGAGAAGACGGCGTCAGGCGCGGCCGGGTCGGTGACGTCGGCGGCCACGGCCACGGCGCTGCCTCCGGCGGCCTCTATCTCGGCCACCACGGCCTCGGCCTGCTGGCGGCCGGAGCGGTAGTTGACGCCCACCGGCCACCCGTCGGCGGCCAGGCCGCGGGCGATCGCCGCGCCGATCCCTCGTGAGCCTCCGGTGACCAGTGCGCAGCCATCGGGTCGCGCCGTGCCCTCAGGCACGCGGCCCGCCCCAGACGATCACACCGCCGCCCCAGGTGAAGCCGGCGCCGAAGGCGCTGATCAACACCCGCGTGCCGGGCCGCAGGCGGCCGTCGCGCTCGGCGAAGGCCAGGGCCAGGGGCAGCGTGGACGCCGAGGAGTTGCCGAGCATCTCGATGCAGTCGACCACCCGCTCGGCCGGCAAGTTCAGGCGCTCGCGCAGCGCGCGCGTGATCCGGGCGTTGGCCTGGTGGTAGACGAACAGGTCGATGTCGCTCAGCTCCAGTCCCGCTTGGGCGACGGCCTGCACGGTGACCTCGCTCATCCGGGTGACCGCGTGGCGGAACACCTCGGGGCCGTCCATGTGCAGCTTGCGATCCTCGTGGCTGGCGGTGATGGCGTCCCCGTGGCTGCCGTCGGTGCCGAGCACGATCGGGCCGATCGGCGCCCCGCCGTCGCGGGCCTCACCCAGCACCACCGCGCCGGCTCCGTCGGCGAACAGGGGGGCCGAGCGGCGGTCCTCGTAGTTGGTGATCCGGGTGATGAAGTCGGCGCCCACCAGCAGCACCCGCCGAGCCCGCCCGCTCTCGATCTGGGCGGCACCGATGGACAGGCCGGTCAGAAACGCGGTGCAGGCGGCCCCCACGTCAAAGCCTCCGGCCCGGGTGGCGCCGAGCGCGTGGGCGACCAGCGGCGCCGTGTTCGGCGTCAGCTCATCCTGGGTCATGGTCGCCACGATCACCAGGTCAAGCTCGGTGGCCTCGACCCCAGCTCGTTCCAGAGCGGCGGCGCCGGCCCGGATCGCGTAGTCGGTCAGGCGCTCGTCGGGCCCGGCTCGGCGGCGTTCGCGGATTCCGGTGCGGGAGAGGATCCACTCCTCCTCGATTCCCAGTTGGCTGGCCAGCTCGGCGTTGGTCAGCCGTCCGGGCGGCAGCTCCGAGGCGACGGACATGATCGTCGCATGACGGATCGCACCCAGGCCGCTGGCGCCGGGCAGGGTGGTCATGGTGGCTGCCTCAGGCACCGACGAGCTCCACGCCTCGGATCGTCCGCTTGACCAGCCCGGTGAGGACGCGCCCCGGTCCCACCTCGACGAAACGCGACACACCGCGCTCGTGCAGGGCGAGCATCGTCTCGCGCCAGCGGACGGGCATCGTCAGCGCCTCCACGAGCTGGCGGCGGACGTCCTCGAACGGTGCGGCCGTGACCGCGGAGACCACGGTGTCCCGGCCGGGCCGGACCTCGACGTCCGCCAGCGCCGCGGCAAAGCCGCAGGCCGCGGAGGCCATCATCGGTGAGTGGAAGGCGCCCGTGACCGGCAGGATCATCGCCCGCAGGCCGAGCTCGCCGGCCGCGGCGGCGGCCTGGGCCAGCGCCTGCCGGGGGCCGGAGAGGACCACCTGCTGGGGCGAGTTGTCGTTGGCCACGGACAGGCCGTGGGCCTCGGCCAGCTCACCCGCCTGCTCGGCGGCGGTCGCTCCCAGGAACGCGACCATGCCTCCGTCGCCGGCCTGCTCGCCGGCATCCTGCATGAGCCGACCGCGCACCGCCACCAGGCGCAGGCCGTCCAGCTCGCTCAGACAGCCGGCCGCCACGAGCGCACCCAGCTCGCCCAGCGAATGCCCAGCCAGGTAGTCGCCCTGAGGCTGGCCGAGCACCTGCCAGCCGGCCAGGCTGGCGCAGAAGATCGCGGGTTGGGCGTAGGCGGTGCCCTCCTCGGCCTTCGGGAAGGGATCCTCACCGACCGTCTCGATGGCCAGCTCCAAGAGGTCAGGGCGCTCCCGCGCGACGGTGTCACGCATCTCGGGGGTCTGACTGCCCTGACCCGGGAACAGGATCGCAGTGGCCATGTCTTCAACCTACGTGGCCCACCGGCGGCGGGTACGGCGGTTATGACTAGATCCCCCCGGTTGGGGGGGCTTCGACTAAGCGCTCACTAAGCGTGGACCACGTGCACGGTACGCGAGCGCCAGCGTCCCTTGATCCCGATCCCGCTGATCGCCCGCACCCGGAACCGGTAGGTCCGGCCCGCCGCGGCGCGGAAGGTCAACCGGCGCCCGGATGTGTGCCGGCGCAGGATGCGCCAGCTCTGGGCCCGGCCGGTGCGCTCCTCGACCGTATAGGTGGCGCCGGGGGAGCGGGAGCGCCAGTGCACGTGTACCGCGGTCCTGGACGCAGTGGAGCTGACGGTTCGCGGCGCCCACACCCTCACCGACGGCGGTGCGTTGCAGCGGCGCGTGAACACGTCCGAGCCGAAGCTCCGCTCACCCGGCAGCTGCGCGTATCCCAGGTGGCCCAGCTGGAAGATGTCCTCGATGCTGCGCAGCATCGTGTAGTGGTTGTAGGGCTGCTCTGAGACCGTGCCGGGCTTGATGCACGGCGACAGCAGGACCGCGCCCACGTCGCCGCCGCCTGGGCCATCGAGCCCCGGATCCGCGGCGGCCGGACCGGCGATCTCTCCACAGCACGAGCTCGCGTCGCTGGTGGCCGCCTCGTCGAAGGTGATGATCAGCAGCCCGTTCTGCTGGCGGAACGCGGGTGAATGGGTGATCCGCGGCACCCACTTCTTCAGGAACCCGTTGACCGACACCAGGCCGCCGGGCTGACCGTCCTTGCACGGGGAGTCGTGTCCGTCATGACACAGGTTGGGTGTGATGAACACGTAGTTGGGTGTGGAGCGGGCGCGCTTGAGGTTCTCCGGCAGCAGCTTCAGGTTCACCACGTGCGTGTCACACAGTGTGGTGTTGTCGATGATCGAGTGGAAGTAGACGAACGGGTTGTGCCGGGTGGCGTACTGGTCCTGGGCGGTGGCCTCCTGCGTGTCGTCCATCGAATTCACCGCCGGATGCCCGCACTCGGCCGCCTCGCGAGTGGGCGTCTTGCCCATGTCCTCGTTGTAGTCGCGCCACGTGTGGCCGGCCTGGTCCAGCTGGCCGGCGATCGTCTGGATGCCGGAGGGGTAGATGCAGCCATCGCCCTCCTGGGCTCCATAGGCGCCGGTGCCAAGGTCCGGCGGAAAGTCACCGTAGAACTGGCAGTCGCTCTGATTGTCCACGTTGGGCGGCTGCCCGCTGATCATGGCGACGTAGTTGTCGTTTGACTCGTGCCCGATCCCGTAGTACTTGGGCAGGTAGGCGCCTTCGCGCCGCAGCGTCTTGGCCAGGTACGGAGCGGCCGAGTTAGCGGCAAACGTCGTCGAGGCCGACTCGTTCTCCAGCACGATGATGAAAACGTGCCTGATCGGCGGCGGCGGGCTTTCCGGCACCGCCGCCGCCTCCCGCGCGGTGGTGTCGGCGCGGGACGCGCTGGCGCTGGCCAGCGGGCGCTTGACCAGCACCGTGTGCGACTGGTCTGAGGCGAACACGCGCCCGTCGCCCTCCTCGTCCAACCACATGCAGACGGTTTGGCGGCCCAGCTGACGGGGCCGGCCGTAGCCGCGAGCCGAGGCGCGGTAGGCCTGGCCGGTGCGAGGTTGGGGCTTCAGCTGCCTGTTCAGCAGGACCACGCCCGGGGTGTACCTATACGTCCCGCCGCACTCTCGGGCCAGCTTGACCTGAATACGCAGCGGCGCCGTGCGGTCATCCAGGACACCCTTGTCGGCGGCCACGGTCACGCGGATCGAGAGCTTCTGGTGCAGCCGCCCGGTGGCCGGGGCGCGGAGGCCGAGGGGGACAGGGGTGAAGCTGTCGCCAAGGGCCACGGCGGCCAGCACGGCCAGCGCCACGGCAGCGGCGGCGAGGGTGGCTCGGGCGGCTTTCACGGGCTGAACCCGAGGCTGGAGGGCTGGCGGTACATGCTGGCCGGCGTGGCCGGCCGGTACTGGAAGCCGAGGCGCTCCAGATAGCCGGAGCTGACCAGCGAGTACAGGTCGTGTGGCTTTCGCTCGAGCGTGGGGATCGTGCCCGGAGGGCTGCCCCCGAGGGCGCCGCCGTCCAGGCCCGTGCCGCCGCTGTCCACCGGAGTGGTGCCCGGGCAGCCGGCGACGATGATCTCCGGCGGCTGGGGCAGGTGCGGGGGCTCGAGCCGAGGCTTGCCCTCCCAATCGAACGCGCTGGCGATGTTGTTGGCGAACAGATCCCGCGGAGTGAGCGGCGGGATGCCGAAGCGGTAGCGGATCATCTTGAGGATCGACTCAAAGCCGTAGATGCTGTGGTCCACGTGTCCGTGGCGAGCGTAGGGGGAAACCAGCACGGCGGGGATCCGGAAGCCCATCTGCCCGAAGTCGTTGGCCAGGTTGCGGCTGCTGCGCAGGTCCGGAACGCGGGGCGGCACGACGTGATCGAAGAACCCACCCCACTCATCGTAAACGCAGAACAGGGCGGTGCGGGGCCACTGCGGTGACTCCATGATCGCGTGCACCACGTCGGCCATGAAGGCCTGCCCGATGCGCACGTCGGCCAACGGATGCTCGTCGCCCGAGGTCCCCTGATCCTCGCCCCGGAACGAGGGGTCGACGAACGACAGGTGAGGCAGGGTGCCCATGGCCGCCGCCTCGTAGAACTCCTGCACCTGACTCGAGCGGGCCAGCCCCGGCGCGCCCCACAAGGCGGACACCGGGATGTCGGTGAAGTAGTAACGGTTGGAGACGCCGGCCTTGCTCAGCGCGGCGAAGATCGTCGTGTCCGGGAAGCCGCCCGAGGTCGTGGGCATGGAGTTGTCCTTCTCGCCGTAGGACTGGCATCTTAAGCTCGACCGGGCGCGGTCGGTGCCGGTTGCGTGACCATGCTGTGAACTGGTGGCCTCTAAGATCGCCGCGATGGTCAGACCCGACGAAGCGGTGCGCCGGATCGACGCCCTGGTCCAGGTGGGGATGCGCCTAGCGGGCTCGGCCCCCAGCGGACGGATCGCCCTGGCCAAGCTGGCCACGGCGCTGGAGGAGGAGTGGATCCCCCGTCCCTGGCGCTCGTCAGTCTGGCCGGAGCTCGAGCGCGCGCGGGCCGCCGCGGTGGCCGAACCGGTTTCCCCGCAAGGCGTCGAACAAGCCCTCCGCGTGGCCTGGGGCGCGAAGCCCACCGACGAGCTCGACGAGCTCGACACCGAGCCGGTGGCGGTCACGCCCACTTCGCAGGTGCACCGCGGGGTACTGGACGGCACCGATGTGGCGGTCAAGCTGCTCCGGCCGGGACTGGCCGGCGTGGTCCGCCAGGACCTGGCCCTGCTCGAGGGCCTGGCCGGGCCTCTGGGGGCGGCCTTTCCGGCGCTCGACGCTCAGGCGATCCTGCACGAGGTCCGCGAGCGCGTGCTGGACGAGCTCGACCTCGAGCACGAGGCGGAGACCATGCGCCGCTTCCAGCGCAGCCTGCGCAACCACCCGCAGCTCGTGGTCCCGGCGCCCGCCACGCGCCTATCCCATCCCGAGGTGCTGGTCAGTGAGTGGATCGACGGGGTCCCCTTTCCCCAGGCCAAGGATCCGGATCGCGCCGCGGCTTGGCTCGTGATCTTCACGCTGGGCGGAATCCGGGCCGGCCTGCTGCACGCCGACCCCGATCCCGACGACGTGCTCGAGCTCCCCGACGGCCGCCTGGCCGTGCTCGACTACGGCGCCACCCGCACCGTCTCCCGGGAGCGCGCCGATCTGGGACTGGCGCTGGTGGAAGCGTTTGCGGCTGGTGACGCCGAGGCCTTGGGTGACGCGCTCGAGCGGTTGGGAGCGCTTCCCGCCGACCACGGCGCACGGGCGCTGGAGCTGACGCGGGTGGCACTGGGCGAGCTCGGTGAGCCGGGTCCGTCCCGGCTTGACTCCGAGGCGGTAGTGGGGATGGGGAAGCGGGCGGCCGGACAGCCCGAGGATGCGGTCGAGATCGCGATGCAGGGCGGGCTGCCGCCAGAGGATCTGTGGCCGCTACGCGGAGCGGGACTGGCCTTTGGAACGATCGCGCAGACCGGGGCGAGCGGCGATTGGCTGGAGCTGACGCTGCGGGCGCTGCGCGACGGCTGGGATGCGGTTCCGGACTGATCGGTGGATCAGAAGGTTGCTATAGCGACACTTTCATCCACCGATCGCGGTCAGGCGGCCTCACCGACGACTGTGACGGGGACGGGCGCGGCGTCGGCGGGATGTCCGTGGCGGGAGCGGCGCTCCAGGCGGCGAGACAGCCACTCCAGGGCGACCGGCGTTCCGGCTACGGCGCCGCTGATGTGATCGACACCGCCGCGCGTGATGTAGAGCCGCACGTCGGCGCCCAGCGACTGCCAGTCCTCCAGCAGCTGCCGACTCTGATCGAAGGAGACGATCTGGTCCTGGCGGGCGTGGTGCAGGAGCACCGGCGTCTGGGGGGCGATCGCGCCCAGGCGGTTCTCCCGCAGCCGGGCCTTCCAGTCAGGCAGCTCAAGCACGTTGGGCTGGGTCAGCTCGGAGGCGTGCATGAAGTGCGGGCCCCGGAGGGCCGCCTGAAGGACGCTGGAGCGCCGCAGCGACTCGATGCCCTCCCGCGCCTGGGGGGTCAGGTAGGGATCCAGGTCGAGCTCGGGGTAGGCGGCGGCGTAGCCGATCCCCCCATACGCCATGAAGAACGAGAAGAAGCTGCCGCTCAGACGCGGGCCGGCCACTTCGATGTCGGCCGCGGCGGCACCGGCGGCCACCCCGGCCAGCTTGATCTCCGGCGCGTAGGTGGGCTGCAGCTGGGCGGCCCAGGCGGCCGCGAACCCGCCCTCCGAGTAGCCGATGATCGCCGCCGGCCCGTCCTCGGGCAGCATCTCCGGATCCAGGAAGCGGGCGGCGCGCATGGCGTCGAGCACGTTGGGGCCGAGCGCGCGGCCGACCATGTAGGCGTGGTCGCCCGGGGTGCCGAGTCCCTGGTAGTCGGTGACCGCGACCGCGTAACCGCGGGCCAGCACCATGGCGATCAGCCCGGCCTCCCAGTCGTGGCCCTGGGGCAGCAGCCGAGAGGGAGCCGCTGAGTCGCCGATCCCGTGCGTGCCGACGGCGAACCCGATCAGCGGGCGTACCCGGCGGCGGCCGAGTGGAAGCAGCACGGTCCCGGTCACCGCGGTGGGCTCCCCCACGGCACCGGTCGAGCGGTACATCACCCGCCAGGCGTGCGCCCGCAGGCGGACTCCCGGAACCAGGTAGGCATCGGTCGGCTCAGCGCGGATGATCTCGCCCGGGTCCAGCTCGGGCAGCGGGTCCGGCGGCTCGTAGAAGCCCGGGGAGCCCGGAGTGCGGCGCCGCGGCGGCGAGACCACCATCAGGTGGGCGCCGGCATGGCGGGCGACGTCAATCACACTCACAACGACTCCTCTCGGTTCCCTGCGGGGGGCGGGCCTCTATTCCCCGCAAACCGCAGGACTAAAACCTTCTAGCCGTATTGTCGGATGCTGGACATGTTCGCGTTAGCCGTGACAGGTCCTACTCCAGAAGTCCCATGCGCTGGGCTAGCTGGACGGCCTCGGCCCGGTTGCGGGCGCTCAGCTTGCGGTACAGCGCGCTGGTGTGCTCCTTGACCGTGTGCGGAGACAGGTAGAGCTGCTCGGCGATCTCCCGGTTCGTACAGCCGGCGGCGATCAGGCTCAGGACCTCCCGCTCGCGCTCGGTGAGCAGCGGGGCGGGCTGGTCGACCTTGGGTGGGAAGAGCGTCATCCCGGCCCCGACCATGCGGACGGCGCGGGTGACCTCAGCCGCCTCCAGGTCCTTGGACACGAACCCCGAGGCGCCGGCGGCGCGGGCGGCGGCCGGCGACATGCGCCCGGCACCGGAGATCAACAGCACCCGGGTGGAGGGGGATTCGCGGCGGATCGCCGCGCACACGTCGGTCCCGGACTCGCCGGCCAGGAACAGGTCGACCAGCGCCACGTGAGGGCCGTAGCGCCGCGTCAGCTCGAGCGCCTCGGCCCCGGTCCGAGCGGTCAGGCAGCGCTCCACCCAGGGCTGCTGGGTGAGCAGCAGCCGAAAGCCCCACTGGACGACATCGTGGTCGTCGACGACCAGCACCTTCATGGCGCGGGTGACGGTCTCAGGCATCTGCGCCGGCCCCGGCCTCAGCCGGCCTCAGCGGCAGGACGAGCCGCGCCCGCCACTCCCCATCGGGACGGTCGCCGAACTCGACGGTGCCGCCCTGCTGCAAGGCCTCGAACGCGGCCAGCCGCAGGCCCATGCCCGCGCCGCGCCCGCCAGGCCTGACCCCGTCGTTGCGGACCAGCAGGCTGATCGTGTCCTCGTCGGCGGCCACCTCGACGCCGACGAACGTGGCCTCGGCGTGCTTGGCCACGTTGCGCAGCGCCTCGGCCAGGAAGGACTGGGCGGGCGCCTCCAGCTGGGGCGGGATCGACAGGCCCTCCTGCCAGACCACGTGCACCTGACCGCCGCCTTCGGCGCCCAGATGCTCGAGCGCCTCGACCAGCGTGGTGCCCGTCTCAACCGGCACCGGGGCGAGCGGGCGCTCGAGTGCGCGGCGCAGGTCGGCGATCGCCTCCTGCAGCTCCTCCTGGCAACGCCGGCGCTGCCCGGCATCCTGTCCGGGCTCGGCCCCCAGGGCCAGAGACACGCCGAACAGGCGCTGGAGGACGCGCTCGTGGATCTCGCGGGCCAGGCTGAGGCGGTCGGCCAGCTGGCGCGTGCGCTCCTCCTGGCGGGTGGAGATCCGGGCCGTGGCCACCAGCGCGGCCAGCTTGCCCAGCGTCCAGAGCAGGTGTCGCTCTCCATCGCTCAGCTCAAACCGCCCTCCTCCGCGGTCGGCGCAGATCACGCCATATCCGCGGCCGGCCGCGGACATCGGCGTGCACACCAGCGTGGTGATGCCGAGCTGCGCGGCGTACTGGGCCGGCACCGCGTCCTCGATGTGGTCTGAGACGACCACCACCGCATCGGTCTTGAGCGCCTCCTGAGCGATCGGCGTCTGGGCCAGGGTGGGATTCAGAGATGTGAGCTCGGTCAGCCGGGTGCCGTGGGAACCGACTGCCCGCACCCGCTGGGCCTTGCGCTCAGCCATGAAGATGGCGGCCCGGCGCATCGTGGTCAGGCGACAGATGGCCTCGCAGATCCGGTCGTAGAACTCTCCCCCGCTCGTGTCGGCATCGAGGTCGGCCAGCAGCTCGGCGAACACCTCGAGCGGCTCGACGCCGGCAAACAGGGAGGGAGTTCTATTCAAGCGTCGTGGCCGTAAGTTCGTAGCGTCGGCGGATCTCGTACAGGGTGGTGCGCTCAGCCGCTGGGCGCCCGGCGCCATGGGCAGCACCAACGAGATCCTCGGGCTCCAGGCGGACGCCGTGATAGCTGCCGGCCATGCGGCTGATCGACTCCTCCATGAGTGTGCCACCCAGATCGTTGACGCCCCAGCGCAACGCCTCGGTGGCCGCATCCAGACCCATCTTCACCCAGGAGGCCTGGAGGTTGGTCACGCTCGTGCCCAGGGCCAGGCGGAAGGCAGCCGTGTGCTTGAGGTTCTCCTCTCGAGAAATCTCCTCGATCCCGTGGGTGCGACCCAGCAGCGTGTGAAAGGGGATGAACGACAGCGGCACGAACTCGGTGAACCCGCCGGTGCGCTCCTGGAGGGCGCGGACCACGCGCATGTGCTCGGCCAGCTCCCAGGGCTCCTCGATGTGCCCGAACATCACGGTCACGGTGGAGCGCAGGCCGACGGCGTGGGAGGCCTCGATGATCTCCACCCACCGGGCCACGGGCAGCTTGTTGGGTGAGATTCGCTCTCTGACTCCGTCGTGGAGAACCTCGGCCGCAGTGCCGGGCGTGGAACCCAGCCCGGCCTCCTTCAGGCGCCAGAACACCTCGGTGGGCGGCAGCCCGGAGATGTCGCACATGTGCGCCACCTCCATCGGGCTGTAGGCGTGGAGATGAATGTCGGGTGCCTGCTGCTTGGCGAAACGCAGCCAGTGCTCGTAGTCCTCGAGTGACCAGTCGGGATGTATGCCGGACTGGATGCACAGCTCGGTGGCGCCGAACTGCACCGCGTCGGCGATCCGGCTGGCGAACTCATCCTCGGAGTGCTCGTAGGCGTCCGGCGAGCGACGGCCCTGGCCGAAGCCGCAGAACGCGCAGCCGACCACGCACACGTTCGAGACGTTGATGTTGCGGTTGACCACGAAGGTCACGGTGTCGCCCGCCAGCTCGCTGCGCAAGGTGTCGGCGGCCGCCCGCATCTCCTCGATCACCTCCGGGCGGCGCTCGGCGAACAGCGCCGTCAGCTCCTCGGGCTCAAGCGCCTGCCCGGCGCTCGCCCGTTTGATGGCCCGCCCGGCCACATCGGGACCAACGGTCACCTCCCCCCGGCGGCCTGAGCCGCGGCGGGGGATGAACGACCAGAAATCGCGCTTGATCACGTCCAGCACGCCCTGGGAGATCCATTCCGGGTCGATGAACTCCGCGTACACGCACAGCCGCTCCGAGAGCGCGTAGCCGTCCTCGGCCAGCCGCTTGCGGACCTGAGCCGGAGAGGGGAACGGGTGCTCAGGCGAGATGTGATCCCCGTTGGCGGAAAGACCGCCCAGATCGGTTGCCCCGGCGGCCACCAGCTCGGGCCACCAGTCGCTCAGATTCGGCGGCACCTGGATGCCCACGCCGGGCATCAGGCGCCGGGCCTCGGCGATCAGCTCCTTCATGTCCTGGAGGCTCACCGGGGTGGCCCAGGCCGGCATGTCCAGCTGGGGGCCGTGGCCCAGGCCGGTGCGCCAGTAATCGCGGGCGGCGGCGCCGGCGATGTCGGCCGGCTCGCTGCCGTAGTAGCTCTGGTGGGGAACGAAGTTCTGGAGGATGACCTCCTGGAGATGGCCGTACTCGGCGTGCACCGCGGCCAGCGCCTCCAGCGCTCCCACCCGCTCCCGAGGCGTCTCGCCAATCCCCACCAGGATTCCACTGGTGAACGGGATCCGCAGCTGGCCGGCGACGCGGATCGCCTCCAGGCGGACAGCCGGACGCTTGGTGGGCGACCCCTGATGGGCCACCAGATCTGGGTTGACGGACTCCAGCATCAGCCCCTGCGAAGCGGTCACCTCACGCAGGCGAGCCTGATCGTCATGGCTCAGCACGCCCAGGTTCGTGTGCGGAAGCACGCCGCGCTCCAGCGCCTGCTCGCACACCCAGACGACGTAGGAGACGAAGTCAGCGAACCCGAGCTCGGACAGCCGGTCGGCCACCCCCGCGCTAACCTCGGGCCGTTCCCCGGTCAGCACCAGCAACTCCTTGACGCGGTGACGGCGCACGGCGCCGTCGAGCAGGGACAGGACCTCGTCGGGTTCGTGAAGGTGCGGCTGATGGGTGGCGAACGCGCAGTACTTGCAGTAGCACCGGCAGGTCCGGGACAGAGACAACGTGAGGTTGCGGGAAAACGTGACGCGACGAGGCATGCGCCGGCCACATTTTAGGGAGGTCATCGCCGCGGCCCTTTCCGCGGTCGCACTCGCGGCCTGTGGCACACAAGCCACTGGCCGCGGCGTCAAGAGCGCGTCGCTGGTTCTCGACTTCACGCCGAACGCCATCCACGCGGGCATCTACACAGCAATCGCCCGCCGTTATGACCTGCGCAACCACGTGCGGCTGGACGTGATCGTCCCCGGCGCCAGCACCGATGCGATCAGCCTGCTGCTCGGCGAGCGCGCCAATTTCGCCATCCTGGACATCCACGACTTGGCCATCGCCCGCCAGGCGGGCAAGCCGCTGGTTGGGGTGATGGCGGTGGTGGAGCGCCCGCTGGCCGCGGTCGTGGCCGCCCCGCGAATCCGCAGCCCGCGCGACCTGACCGGCCAGACGGTCGGCGTGACCGGCGACCCCAGCGATCTGGCCGTGCTCCGCTCGGAGGTGGCCGGAGCCGGCGGCAACCCGGCTCGGGTGAGAACGGTGACGATCGGCTACAGCGCGGTGGCCGACCTGTTGAGCGGCCGGGTGGCCGCCGCCACAGCGTTCTGGAACGACGAGGGGCTGACCGTGCAGCAGGCCCGGCCCGGATTCCATGTTTTCCGCGTAGAGCAGTACGGCGCGCCGCCGTATCCGGAGCTGGTGCTGTGCGCGACCCAGCAGACGGTGAACCGGGATCCGGCGCTGGTGCGCGGAGTGGTCCACGCCCTGGTCGACGGCTACGAGGCCGTCCTCCGCGATCCTCGGGCGGGAGCCGCGGCCCTGGAGTCTCAGGTGAGCGGGCTCTCGCCTCGGCTGGTCAAGGAGCAGCTGGCGGGCGAGCTGCCGGCCTTCCGTCCGGCCGGCGGGGGTCCCGTGGGCGCGCTCGTGCCCGCCACGCTGCGGTCGTGGGCGCGTTGGGAGGTCCGGTTTGGGATCGTCCGTCGCCGGCCGGACGTGGGGCAGACGTTCACGCAGCGGTTCCTCCCCGCCGGCTGACCGAGAGAAGGGTTCTACTGAGAGCGCAGGCGCCGGAATTCCTGGCGCACAGACTCGGTCCGGCCCCACATCTGCACCACCTCCGTGCGACCGGTACGGACCTCCCGCACGGCCAGCTCGCCCTGGATCTCTGCCTCGTCGAGCAGCATCAGAGCGGTGTGGACGGCGGGGACCGAGGCGGCGTGACCGAACCGGTGGGCCACCAGCAGCCGCCAGTGCCAGTCGTGCTTGGAGTACGGCTGCGCGTTGCAGGTGACCATCAGGGTGGCTGCCTCGACGTAGCGGCGCTCGTCGAAGATCCGCAGATCCATCTCGAGGTCGGTCCAGTCGTCCGGCAGCGAATCGACGACTCCGTTGAAGATGTCGGCCAAGCCCATGCGGGGAGAGTACCCGGCCCGAGATTCGGCGGATCCAGGCTTAGCCCAGGCCGGCGACGAACGTGTAGATCACAAGCACGCTCATCGCCACCACGAAGACGCGCAGCGCCCACAGTCCGAGCTCGGCGGTGCGGCTGAGCTCCGCGCGCGGGAGGCGGCGCGAGGTGTCGGAGACCAGCTGGTCCTCCTCCAGGAACTCGATCAGGCGCTGGTGCTCGTCGTAGTCGATCACAGCACGTGCACGGTTTGCAGGAAGGCGTCGATCGCATACGCCGCTCCGCACAGGGAGACGAAGCCGACGATCGCGATCGCCACGGTGTTGTTCAGGGGGGAATTTGCCCAGCGGCCCATCAGCTGACGGTCGGAGGCCAGGATGATCAGGAACACCAGGGCGACCGGCAGCAGCACGGTGGCCAGGACGTTGGCGTTCAGGGCGATCGACAGGAGCGGAACGCCCGGGATCAGGATGATGGCGCCGGCGATCGCCGCGGCGCCCACGTTGACCGCCCAGAAGACCGAGCGGCGGGTGCGTCCGTTGAAGCTGTGCGGAGCGCCGATGCACTCCCCCACGGCGTAACCGGTGCTGGCCGAGATCGTGAGGATCGCCACGGCTCCGGCCTCGATCAGGCCGAGCGCGAAGACCGTCCCTACCGCGCCGCCCGAGGTGTGCTTGAGCGCGCCGGGGAATCCGGCCCCGGCCAGACCTTGGATGTTGGCGCCTCCGTGCTGGAACAGCGCGGCGCCGGCGATCAGCGCCCCGCAGCCGAACAGGGCAGCCAGCACCGCCCCGGCGATCGTGTCGTAGCGCCCGTGACGCACGTCGGCGGGCGTCATGCCCTTATCGGCGGAGGCGCTCTGCTGGAAGAAGATCATCCAGGGGGTGACCGTGGCCCCGACCGTGGAGGCGATGAGCAGGAGCAGCGTCGTGCTGTTGCCGCCGGGGAACGGCATGGCGGTGAGAAAGGCGTGGCCGACCGCGCCCCAGCGCGGCTTGACCAGCAGGGCGGCGACCAGGAACAGCCCGTTGAACACGGCCAGCCCGAGCACGATGCGCTCCCAGCTGCGGTAGCGCCCGCCGCTCATCGTCAGCACGACCAGCACGATGCCCAGCAGAGCGGCCACTGCGGGCCCGAGGTGGAAGTAGGCCAGGCCGACCCGAATGGAGACGAACTCGGCGATCAGCGTGACCAGGTTGGTGAGGATCAGGTCGCCGGCGCTGAACCAGCCCCACATGGGCCCGAAGCGCTGCAGAACCAGCTGGCCGTAGCCCCGGTGGGTGACCGCCCCGACCCGCATGCACATCTCCTGGACGACGGCGGCCATGACGAAGGTCGCGATCAGGAACGGCAGGAACAGACCCAGCCCGTACGTGGCCCCCGTGGTGGCGTAGGAGATCATGCTCGGGCCGTCGTTCTCGCCGAGCATGGCCAGGATCCCCGGGCCGAGGAGCAGCCACACGAGGTACACCCGGCGGTTGGATTGGCGGGCTGAGTGGACCCGGCGGCGATCGCTGGATCGGGCCCGGTCCTCGGGGGTCAGCCCGACAGGTAGAGCGGCGTCCTCGGCGCTCACCCGCGCCTGCCCGGTGGCTCGTCGGCGATGGTCTGCACCCGCATCGCGCAGGCCAGCTGACCGCCCAGCACGTGGACCTGATCGCCGAAGCGGACGAACAGCGGTCCGTCGAACGGCTGCTTGTCCACGACTTCGAACCAGTCTCCCGGCGCGATGCCCCGTTCGGCCAGGAAGCGGAGCATGTCCGGGTCGGCATCCGAGACGCGGGTGAACACGCCGGTGGCGCCCGTGCCCAGCGACTGCAGGGTGCGCGTGGGCGTCTCCTGCAGGACCAGGTCGCTGGTGGGAATCGGATCGCCGTGCGGGTCGTGGGTGGGATCGCCGAGCTTGGCGGCGATCAGCTCCTCCAGCTCCTCGGACAGCACGTGCTCCAGCACCTCGGCTTCCTGGTGCACGCGGTCCCACGGGACGCCCAGGGTCTGGACCAGGTACAGCTCGAGCAGCCGGTGGTGCCGGATGACCTCGAGGGCGACCCGGAGTCCCGATTCGGTGAGCGTCACCCCGCGGTAGGGAAGGTGATCCACCAGGCCAAGCTCGCCCAGCCGCTTGACCATCCCGGAGGCGGAGGCCGGGGTGACCTTGAGTCGCTCGGCCAGTGCGGTGATGCTCACCGGGCCCTCGTCGCGGGCCTGGAGGTTGTAGATGGCCTTCGCGTAGTCCTCGATTGCGGAGGACGGCGAAATTTGTTCAGGGGCGGCCACAAATGGAATTATGGCATGCCTAAACGTGGGTC
>Ga0182024_10006660_pt1 | contig 25273 bp, 24 predicted proteins | sample P32metaG_FD_120480 | JGI IMG/M metagenome (GOLD analysis project Ga0182024, IMG submission 120480) | Permafrost microbial communities from Stordalen Mire, Sweden - P3-2 metaG (Illumina Assembly) | ecosystem: Environmental > Terrestrial > Soil > Wetlands > Permafrost | place: Sweden: Stordalen...
CGGGGTCTTTATGCACGAGCGCCTCGTACGCGTTGTAAGCCAGCTTCGACATTTCGGTCATGGCAGCGCGCCACGTCTCGGGCACCTGCGCTTCCTTCTGCGCCGCCTCGGCTCCCAGCAAAACGCCGTAGGCCATTTGCTCGATGATGCGGAAAGCGAGGTCGGGATCGTGATAGCGCGTGGAGAGAACTTCGCCCTGTTCGGTCACGCGGATCTTCGCGTCGTAACAGCCGCAGGGCTGGGCCAAAATCGCCTTGGCCGCCGGACCGCCGCCACGGGCGATGCTGCCGCCGCGTCCGTGAAAGAGCGTCAGGCCGAGTCCGCGTTTCTTGCAGACGTCGGAGATGGTTTCCTGCGCCTGGAAGAGCGCCCAGTTCGCCGTGAGATAGCCGCAATCCTTGTTGCTGTCGGAGTAGCCGAGCATGATCTGCTGGTGTTTGAGGCGGGACTCGAGATGTTTCCAGTAAGGCTCGTAGTCGAACATCTGATTGAGGATTCCCGGCGCGGCTTCGAGATCGCCGAGCGTTTCGAACAGCGGGGCGATGTCGAGTGAAACGCCGACGAGATGCTGGAAGACCATGACCTCGATGATGTCGGAAAGATCGTGCGTCATGCTGATGACGTAGACGCCGACGGCCTCCGCGCCGAAAAGCTCGATGGCCCGTTTCAGGACGCGGATCGAACCGATGACGTCGCTGGTTTCGGGAGTGAAATTATCGGGCAGCTTGGGCGCCGGGGCGGCGAGGACTTTGCGCATCAGCTCTAATTTTTCCTCTTCGGAAAGCGCGGAATAATCGGGCGCCACGCCGACGGCCTTGAGGATTTCCGTCATTGCGGTTTCATGCCGCATGGAATGTTGCCGCACATCAAGCCGGGCGACGCTGAGGCCAAAAAGCGTGACCTGCTGGCGGAGCCGATGGAGTTCGCCCTCGGCGAGCAACGCGGCGCGGTGGGTGGAGAGGCTTTCGCTGATGAGATCGAGCAGTTCCGCGACCTCCCCGGTCTTCAACACGGGCGCGGAGCTCCCTGCCTTGGGATCGAGCAGCCATTGCGGATTTTCCACTTTTTCCGCCTCGATGAGCCGGGAGCGCATCCCGGCCAAAGCCAGCCGGTAGGGCTCGTGCGGATAACGGTCATAGAGCGCCTTGACATAAGGATTGGGCTGCTCGCTGACCTTGAGTCGTTGCGCCAATTCGGGCGAAATGCCATCGAGCCGGGAGGAAATGGAAAGCTGGCGAGAGAGTTCGCGCAGGGAGACCTGCAGCTTGTCGAGAGCCAGCCGCCGATGAAGCATCAACGTTTTCGCCGTGACCGCCGGAGTGACAAAGGGATTCCCGTCGCGGTCGCCACCCATCCAAGTGCCGAAGGTGATCCAGCGCGTCGGTGCCTTGACCGTGGGGTAGGTGTCGGCCAATGCGCGTTCGAGTTCGTCCTGCAAAAGCGGCACGGTCTGCCAGAGCGTCGTGTCAAAATACCAGAGGCCGGTGAGGACCTCATCGGTGACCTCGGGGCGGCTCGTGCGAGAGCGGTCGGTCAGCCAGAGAGAGGTGATTTCCCGTTCCAACGCGCGGGGATTGGCGATGCCGGTAATCTCGTCTTCAATGAGGGCCTCGGGATTATGGAGCCGCTGCGCGAGCCGTTGAAGCTTATTGAGCATCGTGCGGCGTTTCGATTCGGTCGGGTGCGCGGTAAAGACCAGTTCGATGGAAAGCTTGTCGAGAAGCATTTGGACCGTCTCCGCCGGGACGTTGCGGGCCTTGAGTTCGCGCAACGCCGCGCCGATCGATTCGCGCATCGGCGGCGTGCCGGGGACCGTGTACTGGGCGCGTCGGCGCTGGCGCAACAGGCGGACGCGGTGCGTTTCCTCGGCCAGGTTGACCAGCTCAAAATAGACCGTAAACGCCATGGCCATCCGGGCCGCCTCGGACACGGTGAGCTTTTGTACCGCGGCCAGGAGTTCGGCTTCGGCCTTGGTATCGCCCGAACGGCTGCTTTTGGCCAGCAGACGGAGCTTTTCTTCCAGATCGAAGATGGGCTTGCCTTCGAGTTTGACGATGATCTCGCCTAAAATACGGCCCAATTTGCGGATTTCCGCCGAGAGGGTGTCGGAGGTGCTGGCTGGTGGTAATGTAGACATGGGGACAGAGGAAACAGTGTGCGCGTATTGCCGGTTGTAAACGGGAAAACGCATCTTTTCCGCAAGAGTCGTGCCAGAGCTGAATTTTTATAGGGCCTATAAGTCCTATAAGCCCCATTCCCTTTACGACGATCCCCGACCGCAGGTACGATGCCGCCGATGGAAACGCCCTTCAGCTTCTGGTTCGGCTTTAACATCGCCGTGGTGGTGGTGTTGGCGCTCGACCTGACGGTCCTGCACCGGGAACGGCGGGCACCGTCGATGCTGGAATCGGTCCTCACCACGCTCGTTTGGGTGGCGCTCGCGGTCGGATTCGGTGTCTGGCTGGCCGGGCAGATGGGACGGGAAAAGGGATCGGAGTTTTTCACCGGTTATGTGATCGAGTATTCGCTGAGCATGGACAACCTCTTTCTCTTCGTGCTGATTTTCACCAACTTTCGCGTGGTCCCGGAGCAGCAACGGCGGCTTCTTTTTTGGGGCGTGATCGGCGCGCTGGTCATGCGCGGCGCGATGATCGGCGCGGGCGTCGCGTTGCTGGCACGGTTCGAATGGGTGATCTATCTTTTCGGCGCCTACATTCTCTACGCGGGCTTCAGCATGCTGTTTCACAAGGCGAATGTGGACGTTGAAAAGCTGCGGGCGGTGCAATGGGCACGGCGATTCCTGCCCCTGAGTTCGGGCGATCATGGCGGCCGCTTCGTGGTTCGGGAAGCGGGACAGCTGAAGTTCACGCTTCTTTTTCTCGTGCTGGTCGCCGTTGAAGTGACCGACCTAATTTTCGCGCTCGATTCGATCCCGGCGATCTTCGGCGTGACGACCGATCCCTTCATCGTCTACACGTCGAATGTCTGCGCCGTGCTTGGCCTGCGCTCGCTCTATTTCGTGCTGGCCGGCGCGGTGAAAAGCCTGAGTTATCTCCATCTTGGGCTGGCTTGCGTCCTGATGTTCATCGGCACGAAGATGATGATCGGCGGTTTTTATCACATCTCGACCGATCTCTCCTTGATCATCGTGGCGGGAATCCTGACGGTGGCCGTCGTCGCTTCGCTGCTGAAAACCAAAACGACTTGAGGATAAGCTTGCCCGACCAGCATCAAGCGATAGAACCGTCATCATGAAATCGAAAACCTGCCTGGCTGCCGGCTTGTTGTTCTTGATCGCGCTCGGTTCCGGATGCGCCCGAGCCATGTCGTTTCACGATTTCATCCGAATGAATGACGACGATGATGCCACGTATGTGACCGCCATGGTGGAGGGAACAGCGAAAATGTTGCGGGCAAACGGACAGCCGGACCAAGCCAGCAAGGTCATCGCGTTTTTCAAGGATTCCAGCAAGCAGGGTGGCGTGAATCAACTGGCCATGAATATGAAGATGATGAATGGCCTCAATGATCGAAATGCCATCAATCCCAATAACCGCGCTCACGTTTACGAGGTGGAAGACGCGATGGAACGCACTTTGAAAGACATTGGAATTATCGTGCCGACCAACGCCTTGCTCGCCATCAACCAGAATTTTCAGCCGGTCGGTCCTCCCCGGTCAGCGCCGCCCGTTGATCCTTATGTCCCACATCCTTGACGAGGAACTCTACCAGGCCCTGATGACGATTGCGGCGTGCCCGACCGCGCCATGCCATGAAGCCCATGTCCGCGCCTGCCTGCTCGAACGGCTTGCGGGGTTGCCCCACATCACGACGCGTGTCGATGAATTCGGGAATCTGCACGCCAGCTATGAATATCGGCCCAAGGGCGAATCGCGCGAACCGTTCCGGTTGGTCGCACACATGGATCATCCGGGATTCGTCGTCCATCGCAAAGCGGGTTTGGAAGAACTTCATTTCGCCGGCGGCGTGGATGAAAAATATTTCGCGGGCAAGGGAATCGTTTTTTACCACGAGAAGACGACGAAACCACTGGGCCGGGCCGTGATCAAAGGCACATCGTTTTCGGATGACGTGAAGCGCGTCATTCTCGACCGCGCCATCCCGGCAGAGGCGACGTTCGCGATGTGGGATTTACCGAAGGCGCGCTGCACGAAGCGTCTTTTCCTCAGCCCGGCCTGCGATGATCTGGCGCAGGTTTCCATTGTGCTGGCCCTGCTGCGGCGGCTCGCGCTGGGGAAAGCCCGGACCGTCGTGCACGCTCTTTTCACCCGCGCCGAAGAGATCGGCTTTGCCGGGGCGCTGGCCGCGGTGAAGTCGAAAACGCCCCTCGCGTCCATGCCGACGCTTTCGCTTGAGGCCAGCAACGCGCGCGGTTTTGCCCGGGTCGATGGCGGTCCGGTCGTGCGGGTGGGCGACCGGCTCAGCATCTTCGATTCGCGGATCACCCACTGGCTCGAAACCGCCTTCCGGGATTTGCAAGCTGCGCGGCCCGGCACGATTTACCAGCGGCTGCTCATGGGCGGCGGAACGTGCGAGGCATCGGTCTTTCACCGCAGCGGACTGCCAACCGGAGCGCTCTGCGTGGCGTTGAACAACTATCACAACATGGGACCTGGCACGGCCCTGCGCACCGAATCGATTTCGCTGCGGGATTGCCAGGGGCTTTACGATTTCCTCTTCTTTCTGGCCGCGGAAGCGAAGTCCGTCCGCGCGGCGGACGAGGCCGTGGCAAAGCGGTTTGCGCAACTCGAAGCGAAGGCGCTGGGAGCGCTGAAGGCTGATTTTTAGACAGGAGGAACATGAATGACATGAGGAAGGGAGGGGATTTTGAGATAGATTAATAAGATTAATGAAATTAGCTGAAGGAAGAAGTCGCTGCCTTTAAAATGTCATATTAATCCCATCCAAAAATTTCCCCTTCATCAGCCCTCATGTTCCTCATGTCTAAATTCGGTCATTGACCGCGTCGCCGGGTTTTTTAGTCTCTACAAATGTCAACTTTGCAATCGGACGAGGCAAATATTTTCGACGCGGAGACGATTAACTGGCGCTTGATCGTTTATCCGATCCTGGTGGCACTGATCGTCGTGGTCGGCGGATTTGGTTACTATTACTATTTGCAAAACCAACGGGAGGAACTCGAAGCCTCGGCCCGCGACGCCCTGGTGCAGGCCAAGACACCCGAGGAGTTGGTCAAGGTGGCCGATCAGTTTCCCGGCGCCGACCAGGGGACGCTGGCGTTGCTGAGCGCGGCGAAGGGTTCTTTCGCCAAACAGGACTACGCCTCGGCCATCCAGGATTATCAGCGGATCATCCAGACCGTCACGACCGACCCGGAACTGCGCGACTCGGCCCAACTCGGCCTGGCCTCAGCGCAGGAAGCCAATAGTAAAATCGATGACGCGATCAATACCTATCTGAACGTGGCGCAGGAAGGCGCCAAGAGTCCCTATGCGCCCTTTGCCTACTTGTCCGCTGCCCGTCTCTACGACCAAAAGAACGACAAGGGCAACGAGCTCAAAGTCCTGACCGAGGCCGCAAGCCTGGATCCCGATTCACCGTTCGTGAAACAGGTCCAATACAAGTTGAAGGAATTGTCGACAGCAGCGCAGCCTCCGCTGACCTTCCCCGTCTCCGGGACGCCCGAACCATAGAAGTAAAGGTAGCCAACGCACGGAACGCGGCTACTCAGCATCCGATCCGGACGAGTCGCGCATTCTCCGCTACCTCCCAATCGCCGCCCGCGTTGCCGGCCACCTTGCAGTTGTCTGCCGTGCCGCCGCCAAACGCCCGCACGACAATCCCCACTCCCTTTCCCTGCGACACGCCAACGTGCCGCAAGGAGGGATTCGCTCCGCCCTCGATCTCAACCCCGGTGCCGCCGCTGCCCACGATCTCGACGTCCTCAATGATTCCCTGGGCTTGGTTGAGAAAACGGAGACCCGCGCCTTTCGCCTCTTCGATGCGGCACAGCCTCAGCGTGGGCCGTGCTCCATCGGAAACCAGCACGGTGTCACCCTTGTTGGCGATAAAATGGACCTGCTCCCACCGCCCCTTGCCCTGGGATGAAACCGCCAGCCCGCCGCCGCCATTCTCACCAATTTCGCCCTCGATCATGCGGGGCGCGCTGTTCTGCGCGCATAAAAAGCCGATCCCAACGTTTTGATTGATGACGCAATTTAAAAACGTCGGCGCGCTCGCTTCGTCGACGTGAACGCCCAGGGCCCGATTATTGAAGATGTGACAACGCTCGAAACGGGGCTGCGATTTGTCCCCCACCAGCACCGCCGTCCCGGCATGATGGGTGATCTCGCAATCGATGAATTGTCCCTCCGCACCGTGCAAAACCGCGATGCCGTTCTCGATGCCGTGGTGGAGCACGCCATGCTGGAAAACGGGTTTGGAGTTTTGCGTCACCAACACGGCGGTCAGCGCGTTGGCATAAAATTCGCACTGTTCGAAACGGCCTTCGGAGTTCGCCGTGATGAGCAGGCCCTCCTTGTGACCGTCATGAATCACGCAGCGATAAAGCCGCGGATCGGACTTGTCCTTCACCAGCACATTGGCCGCTTCGTTACTGAAAATTTCGCAGTCGAGCAACTCGCCTTCCGATTGCGCACCGATCTCGACGCCTTCCGCGTGATTGTCAAAAATCTGGCATCCGGAAAAACGGGGCTTGCTCTGCTGGCTGATGGTCACGCCCATCCGGGCATTGTCGAAGATCTGGCAATGCTCGAAAAATCCCTCGCCCTGTTCCGCCACCAGGACGCCATAACGTTCGTTCGCCGAAATCCGGCAATGACGAAAGTGGGGCTTTCCGCCACGCCGGCATTGCACGCCGCCGACGGCATTGCCCCAGATGTCGCAGTTCTCGATGAACCCCTCGCCTCCTTCGCTCACGTAAATTCCCGCCATCAGGGCGTGGCTGATCTTGCAGGAAAAGAGGGTGGGCGAGCATCCCTTCCCGATCACCACCTGGGAGAGTTTGTTTTGGTAGAGGTGACATTCTTCGAGGTAGCCGACCGCCCCTTCCTGAAAGAGGATGCCGCCGGCCTTGCCGTCGTGGAGATGGCAGCGGCGCAGGATCGCCTCGGACCGCGGCCCCTTCACTTCCATCACGGTGGAAATATCGCTGGTCAAATCGCAATCCTCCATCACGAGGTGGCCCGACTTCACTTCCAACGCGGCCAGCGTCCTTTTCTCTTTTCCCCCGATGCCCTTGAGCGTAAGCCGGGCCAGGAAAAGTGACGCGCCGTCCAGCGTCACGACCGACGACGCCAGCGATTCGAGGATCACTTCGCGCGGCGCGCCCTCGGCCCGGATTTGCAAATCCTTTTTGATCACCAGGCTTTCCCGATAGACACCGGGCTTCAACAGCAGGCAGGTCTGGGGAGCGGCATCACGCACCGCCTCGCGCAAGGTCGGCTTTTGTCCGCTGGCATCGGGATAGACCACGACGCTCTTCGCCGGATGGGACCAATCAGGCACCGGCCAACCCGGCTCGGGCTCCTCCGCCAGAAATTCCACGGCAGCCTTTTCCTCAATCGGAGTTCCGGCATTCTGGCCCGGCTTTTCCGGCACGCTCGGCGGCGCCTCCGGCTCAATCGCTGCCGCCGGGACCGATGGCGCCGCTGCCAGCTCTTTCAGACGGGAGAGCCGCGTGGAGACGTCCATGATGTCGGCGAGCCGGGCGGTCGCATTCTCGGGCTGAAGCAGCCCCAACGCGATGGCCCAGCTCTCCACGCCCCATTTGGCGACATCACTCGAGATGGCCAGATTTTGCTCGAGCTTGAGGGCCAGCCGCGCGCAGACCAGCTTGATGGACGGCCCGCTCTGCCGACGTAATTGGTCGACCACGCCCACGCGCAGGCAACTCACCAGGACAAAAATTTCGCGCCGGAATTCTCCGCAATAATCCTTGAGCAGGCCCTCGGTGCGCAGCGGGGAGGCCAGCAGCGGCTCGCCATGCTTGGCAACGATTTCGATCAGGACGTCACGCGGCGTGGGGGTCATATCATTAGCAGATCAAAGTTATCCCCAAAGCAGGAACAAGTGAACGATAAAGTCCCCACAGCCTCTCTTTTCCAGTCCGTCATCCTGAGCGGAGCGAGGCGAAAGATTTTGCTTCCCTTAGCGCGTGCGCCCGAGCGGAGTCGAAGGACCTCGTGGGTTTCACCTGGAATAACCGAAACGGATTTGGCTCGCTCCAAGCCAAGCCGACCCGCCGCTCTGTCGCGACGACACCCTAGTCCAATCCCTGAAGCAAATCACTCCAGGCACATTTAAGCGCCCGTCGAATTCGAACCAATACCTCCACCGTTGGAGCGCTCGTGCCCGCTTCAATCTTTTGAACAAAACTGCGGTCAATATCGGCGAATTCCGACAGTTGTTCCTGTGTAAGCTTCGCCGCAGAGCGCAATTTTTGCACGTTTTGTCCAAATCGTCTCGTTACGCTCACAGGAACAAGCTTGCCGCGATCGACTTTTTCCTAGAGCCTCCGATATGAGGCTTTTGATTGGCTTGATTGCTTTTAGCCTCTTGTGGTCTGCATGGCTTGCTCTCATGATTTTCCACCCAGCGAAATGGTCGGCCTTTGTGGATTGGGAGCATGCTCTGCTTGGCCGGATCGGATTACATTCTGAGCGAGTTAAGAACCTTGAAAAAGGCATATTTATTAAACTGGTCGTAGCCCTGACCCTTGTTCTTGCCGTAGCCTCGATTGGGGTCGTCGCGGCGTACTGGCCGGGCAACTGAACTGCACCGTCGCAGGGCCTGCGACGGCTACCTTATCTTCATGCCGACCCCACTCCCGCCACGGCAAGCGCCTCCAACGCGCGGCGGGAGTGCGCAGCGCCCAGCCCGAGCGGCAGCGTCGTCCGGCCCAACTTGAGCGCGTAGGGAATCTCCTCCTTTTCCGCGTTGACGATCCAGAGGGCCAGTTGCGAAAGCCGCGCTTCCAGCGGCAACCGGGTCATCTCCGCGGCATCCAACCACAACTCATGGCCGGAACCGCCGGTGAATTGCTTGACGGCAAGCGGCCTGCCCCGGGCAAAGGCCTTCCAATCGACATGACGCAACGATTCTCCCGGCATGTAGGCGCGCACGCCGGAAAAATCATCGCCCGGTTTCAGGCTGGCCGGCGATCCCTGTTCGCCGCTGGGATGCAAGCCCGGCCAGTCGGCATTCCCACGGGCTTGCGGGTAAATGTAATACTCCACATCAACCGGCACGCGGAAGCTCACCCAAAACAAACCGAACGGATACGAAGTCCTCACCAGCAAAGACTCGAACCGGTACATCCCGCGCCGCTCGGACGGAAACACTACTTCCGCGGAACACGAGTCCCCGGCTTCGATCCTCACCCCGCCGCCGCCCGGTATCCGGAGTGGCGTCGGACGGCGCGCCAGCCCGGCCTCATCGCCCAAACGCGCAAAGAAAAGGCCGTAGATCGTGTGCTTGCTGGGATTGCGCAAATAGATTTCCATCCGGACTTCTTCTCCCGCAAACGCGGGCTGGATCCGGATGTGCTCGACCCGCAGCGAAGCCAGATTCCGCCAGGTATGGAAAATGGAAATGAAACTCAGCGCGCCGATCAGGTAGAGAATCGCGTAGACGAGATTGTTCGAGTAATTCACCGCCGCCAGCCACATGCAACCCAGGACGGGCCCAAAGATGAGCCAGAGCGCGGTGGGACGCAGGCGAAAACTTTCGCGTTTCATGAACTTATCTCACCGGCACCGCCCGAATAATTTTTTCCGTCAGAGCCAGGCCGGAATCCTCCGCGCCCAGGGCGGCTGAGCCGAGGCGATGCGCGATGACGTTCGGCGCCACCGCCTGGACGTCCTCGGGCACCACCATGTCGCGCCCGGCTGCGAAGGCCCACGCCTGCGCGCAATGTTGCAGGGCGAGGCCCGCGCGCGGAGAAAGTCCCGTTCCAGCGCCGTCGATCTGGCGGCTTTTTTCGAGCAAATCGAGGATATAATCCCGCACTGCGTCCGAGACGTGCAACTCCCGCACCTTTTCCTGCCACCAAAGAAGTTGTTCCGCCGACACCATCGGCTGCAAGTGGCGAATCAGGTCCCGGCGATCCTGGCCCGCCAACATTTCCTTCTCGGCGCGGCGTCCAGGAAAACCGAGCTCCAGACGCATGAGAAAGCGGTCCAATTGCGATTCCGGCAGCGGATAAGTGCCAATCTGACGCTGCGGATTTTGCGTCGCGATGACGAAAAAAGGGACGGGAAGCAGATGCGTATTGCCGTCGATGGTGACCTGTCCCTCCTCCATCGCCTCGAGCAGCGCGCTTTGGGCCTTGGGCGTCGCCCGGTTCACCTCATCCGCCAGCAACATTTGCGCGAAGATCGGTCCCGGATGAAAAACAAACAGCCGCGAAGCCGGATCGAAAATGGCATTGCCCAAAACATCCGCGGGCAGCAAGTCGCTGGTGAATTGCACGCGGCGGAATTCGAGGCCGAAAATCTTGGCCAGCGCATGCGCCAGGGTCGTCTTGCCCACACCGGGAATGTCCTCGATCAGCAGGTGGCCGCGCGCCAGCAGGCAGCAGAAAGCCATGCGAACGGCCTGGTCCTTGCCCAAAAGGATCGAGTCGAGCCGGGCCAACACATCATTGATCGAGACGCTCATGCTTCCTAAGACACGAGCCTACGCCATATTCGGGAACTGCCAAGCACGACCCGATATTCCGCGCTGCGCCGGCCCTTTTCAGATCGTTGCATTCCACGGTTCCTTTGCTACGTTTGAGCATTCCATTTCGCATGAACTTCCGTGACGTTCCCAATCTCCTGAAGTTTGAGCAGCACGCCCGCGGCCATTCCGATAACGAGATCATCATGGATTGCTACAAGCGCATCCGGGACGTGATCGCTCCGGTGCCGAAACCGCCCGGCGCTTTGGATTTCGGCGGCGCACCCGTCGACGACCTCAAGGCCAGTTGCGAAGCGGTGGAAAAATCGACCCGCCTGCTCTGGGCCTGCGCGGCGGCGACCGATCAAATTTCCCCACGTCCCTGGGATTACCTGCCCGACTATAAATCGAGCCTCGATTATTTTCTCGGCCTCAACGATCTCGAACTCATGGCAGTCACCAAGCAGCACCGCATCACCTGGGAAGAGACCGCCGAGGTTTAAGCTAGACGTTGCGCGCCGCGCGACGGTTTTTACTGCACCGGCGCAGGGCCTGTGCCGGCTACCTCCTCAATTCACGCTTCCCGTAATACTGCCGTGCGCAACACCATCTTCAACCCGTGCTTCGGGCGCAGCGTCACCGTCGGATTCACCTCCACCACCTGCCCCGGCGCCGCTTCAAACCGCCAACGCCGCGCCATCACGGCCAGCAGGATCACCCCTTCCGTCCAGGCAAACGCGTCACCGATGCAGATGCGGCCGCCCCCGCCAAAAGGAAAATAGGCGAACTTGGGCCGCGCCGCCTGCGCCTGCTCGTCGAGCCAGCGCTCGGGGCGAAACTCCAGCGCGTGGGGCCAGTATCGTTCGTCACGATGAATGATGTATTGGCTGGTAATCACAATCGTCCGGCGTGGAACTTCGTAATCCCCGATCGTGACATCCTCCAACGCCCGCCGACCCACCACCCAGACCGGCGGGAACAACCGCATCGATTCGGAGAACACCGCCGTCGTGTAAGGCAGCCGCGCCACGTCTTCCAGACCAGGTAGCCGATCCGAACCGATCACAGCATCAATTTCCGCTTTCATTTTTGCGCGCACCGGCTCGTGCTGCGTCAGCAGATGCCACGTCCAAGCCAGCGCGTTCGCCGTCGTTTCGTGCCCGGCGAGGAAAAGTGTCATCGCCTGATCGCGCACCTCCGTATCGGTCAGCCGCTTCTGCGGGTTCTCGGCGTCCTCCGCCGCCAGCAACATGGAAAGCAAATCACCGTGATCGCGTCCCTCCTTGCGCCGCTGGGAAATGAGGCGATAAATTGTCGCATTGAGCCGTTTCTGCGCCTGGTACAATCGGAGATTCGCCGGAATCGGCAGGAACCGGAGATATTTCCAGAATGGCAAAAGCATCCGGTTGAAATTCTCGATGACCACAGTCAGCGACTCCGCGATGTCACCGGCTTCCGCATCGACTTCCGATCCGAACAGCGTGGCCGCGACCACGGCCAGCGTCAGCCGGTTCATCTCGACCGCGAGATCGATCTCCCCGCCTGTCCGCTGCGCATCGGTCCAGAGCCGCGCTTTCTCCGCCATGATCTGTGCGTACCCGGCGATCCGCCCGCGATGAAACGCCGGCTGGATCAGCCGCCGCTGCCGCGTGTGCTCCTCGCCCTCACTCACCAGCAGGCTGTTGCCCAGAAAAACGCGCGCGCCTTCCAGTGCCTTGCCCTTGCGAAACGAATTCTGCTTCGTCACGAGAACCTCGTTCACCAGCGCCGGATCGTTGAATAAAATAAAGCGCTCGTTGAAAAGACTGAACCGCGCGGCGTCGCCGCATTTTTCCTTCAGATCGCGAAAAAAATCGAGTGGCCCGCCAAAACGCCGATGCACGCTTCCGATAAACGGAATCTCCTTCGGACTCGGAATGGAATGAAACGGACGGGGAGGCATGGGCTTCAGCTAGGATAAGGATAAGCGTAAGGTTTTGGGATCGCGCGCGCCATGCCAGACACGCAGAACTTCAACGACCCGTTGTTGCTCATTCACATCGTAGTAAATCTGGTAGGAATATCGTAAGACTTTTCGCGCTCCCGGCCGTTGTTTGACGGGTTGCCCAATAAAGGGGTTGCGACCGAGTTCCAGCGCGCGATTGATTAACTCGTTGCCAATTCGAGAGGCAATTTCCTCATTTGCCCGACGTGTGAGGTATTCAACAATCTCCTTGAGATCGGTGATAAAAAAATCACCTAGGATGACTTGGTAGTCCATTGGGCGATCAACTCACGGGCTTGTTCGACGGTATGTGTTTTTCCCTCACGTACCGAAGAGCGTCCGGCATCAATCGCCGCGAGCATTTCCGGCGTTTCCTCGATCTCGGCCAATTCCAATTCTTCCAACCGTTGCCACACCTTTTCCCGCTCGGAACGTCCGAGCTTGGTCAGTTGATCGAGAATTTCCGATGTGCTCATGCTCCTACCCTATTTCAAACGACGGCATTGTTCAACCCCGGTATTATTGGAGAACCGAGCACGAGCTTGCCTTCCGCCTGCCATGGGTGAACATCTCGCAGCATGTGGACCGATCGCGAGTTGCTCGCCGCCCTTCAACGCGGCGATGAGGCAGCCTGGGACGAGGCCTTCCGGCGTCTTTATCCGGCCGCGTTTGCCGCCGCGCGCCATCCGCTGGCTGCGCTCACGCCGTCCGAAGCCGAAGACATCGCCATCGAGGCGCTCACCCTCTTATTGCCCAAAGTCAAACAGGTCGCCGAGCTCGACGAACTGCGCCTGCTCGTCATCACCATCGCCTCGCGCAAGGCCATTTCCGAAAAACGCCGCCAACTCGCCAATAAGCGCGGCGGCGGCGACCTCACCAGCCTCGATGCGATGCAGGACGACGAGACGATCCGCTTTGAACCGGCGGAGCAACTCCTCACCCATCTCAACAGCACCGATCTGCGCGAGCTTTCCCAACTGCTCGACGCGGCGCTCTCCGGCCTGGAACCGCGCCAGGCCGACCTGCTCCGCGATTTCCTCATGCATCATCTTTCTTACCGGGAATTGTCCGAAAAATACCGGATGCCGGTCGGCAGCATTGGCGTCAGCCTCGCCCGCAGCCTCGATAAAATTCGCGCTCAATTGCGGACCATGCCAAAATTGTGGAAAGATCTCGCCGCCTATTTGCGATAAGAAGCTATGGACACTGAATCCTTCACCGCTCTGGCCCTGCGAGTCATCTCCCGCGAAGCCACCGACGACGAACGCCAGGCTCTCGAGACGGAGCTGGCTTCCCTGCCCGCGCGCCGGGAAGAATTCGAGCAGCTTAAGCTCACGCACGAGATTCTGCGCGCCACCGCGCCCATGGCCCAGGCCACCCAAGCGATCACGCCCGGGCTTCCCGCGTATCGCGTCAACGAACTCCGCACGGCGGTGCGGCAACATTTTGGTCCGGCGACGAATCGGCAGAAAAATCCGGCACCGTTTGGCGAATGGATCCCCGCTCTGCGCTGGCTTTTTGCCGGAAGCGGAGTGGCGGCGCTCGGCTTCGCCGTGGTGTTGCTCTGCTTTGCCAACCGCACCGTTGAGGTCGGACTTTACGGAACCGATTTGGCTCGCGGCGGCGATCAGGCGCTTTCTGCCGCCGATGTGCCTTCCGCCCATCTCGTTACTTTTGACCAGGACGCACCGTTCGACCAATGGCAAAACCAGCCGCTCGCCTGGAACGAACACGCCAAAATCTGGGTCGACAATGAACGCGACCTGCTCCACATCATCCGGCGCGTCCGGCACGGGCAGATTGTCATGGAGACCCAACCGTTGGCCCCGACGAACGAAGGCCAGCGCGAGCAGATCAAGCAGGTCGTGGAAGAATTAAAAAACTAAAGGTGCGACGCGAGGCACAAAATACTGCCGTCCGCAGGACTAATTCGTCTCGAAACCGTACTTGGCCCAGATCGCCTTCGCGGCGTCGCTGCCACAATAATCGATGAAGGCGCGCGCAATGGTCGGATTTTTCGCGAGACGGCTAACGGCCGCAGTATAGAAAACGGGCGGCGCATCGTCGGTCGTCACGGGAAAAAGTTCGAAGCCCGGCAGGTTTATTTGGGCCGCATCGGTCTTATAGAAAAAGACAGCGTCGGCCTCTTCCCGTTGCACCACGGCCACCGCGAGGGTCTCGGTCGGCGCGTACACATAAATATCCTTGTGATCGTCGCCGAGCAGGTCGTGTTTCTGCAACGCGCGCCGGGCAACGCGGCCCGAAGCGACCAGGTCGGGATTTCCCAGGGCCACTTTTTTCCACTCCGTCCCGATCAAATCGAACCAGTCGAGATCGTCGTCCTTGACCAGCGCCTTGCGTCCATAAATAACCAGCGTATTGCGCGCGAGCGAACGCTGATCGTCGGCGGAAAGAAAACCGCTGTTCGTCATTTCCTTCACGTCCGCCACGTCGGCGCTGATGACCACATCCCACGCCGAATCACTTGAACCGCTCTCCACTTTGGCGCGAAGCGTTCCCGCATTGGTCAGCGTCAGCGGAACCTGCGGGCCGGTATCCTGAGTGTCAGCCCAGCCTTGGGCCAGTTCCTGCAAAACCTGCTTCAGGCTGCTGTCGGCGATGATGGAGACAGACACCAGCGGGGCAGGCGCGTTATTCGTAGAGGGTGCGTTCGTCTGTGGCGGCATCACCGCATCGGGAACGACAGGTTGTGCCGGCCTCGGCTGATTTGGATCAGCCGGCTGCGCAGGGGTCGCGGTTTGGGCGGAGACTGGCGCGAGGCTGAAGAGTAGAAGCGCAAATAAAGTGACGAAGGCTTTCATTTTGTGGGCACAAGCATTCTTGGCGGCGATTCGACCTTATTAGTTGCTAGGCCTTGAAAGTTCATTATGCAGACTACAGGAAGCTTTTTCGCCAATTCTAAGTCTTTATCGCTTAGCGGAACCGTTACCGAAATTCCGAGCTCGGATTCGGGGCCAATGGCTTCAGGGCCTTTAACCGGCCCTGGGTTGTCGTCCCAAAGTTCTTGATTCTCGAGGCCAATCTGATTCCCTCGCGTGTCAATGAAAACAAGACGGACGAACTGACCATCATGAACGATATAGATAGTCTCTTTTGATTCGTTTTTTATATGAACGCTAACTCCTTGGCCCCGCAAAATGAGCGACACAGCGATACCATTCGGACACTGTACCCACGAGCGTTCTTCGTCAGCCTCAGCCAAAAGCGGTGCGAAACCAAGCAGCAGCAACGCGGAGCAGAGAAGAAGTTGGCTCATGATGTTGTTTTCGATTTTGTGAACTTTAAAGGTCGCTTCCTGTTCGCGCGAAATGGCTTCGCGCGAACCCGGACAACTAGTTGTCCGGGCCACCAATCCAGCTACTCCATCAACTCATAGGCAATCGCGCTCAGCGCAAAAAATGCCGCCGTCTCGGCACGCAAAATGATCTTCCCCAGCGAGACCGGGATGAATCCCGCCGAGCGCGCCTGACCGATTTCCGCCGGGGTGAAATCGCCTTCCGGCCCGATCATGACGACAATCGGCGTGCCGCTTTTCAGGCCAGGAAGATGTTCGCGCAGGACTTGCTTGAGTGGCTTCGCTTCATTCTGCAACGATGCGATCAGCTTCACCGCGCCCTTGGGAATCGCGGTGACAAAATCCTTCGGCGCGCTCGGCGGATGAACCACGGGCAGCCAATTCTGGCCACATTGCTTGGCCGCTTCGATGGTGAGCTTCTGCCATTTCTCCACCTTGGCCTCGGCTTTTTCCTCATCGACGTGGGCAACGCTGTGGTCCGATTGCAACGGGGCCAGCTCGGAGACGCCGAGTTCGGTCGCCTTCTCGATAATGAGGTCCATCGACTTGGCCTTGGTCAACGCCTGGGCGAGCCACACGGGATGCGCCGGGCGCGGCGATGCCGCCTTGGCCAGAATCTGGAATTTCACCTGGTCGCGGGCGATCTCGGTGATGCGCGCCTTCGCTTCGGTTCCGTGGCCGTCGAAGACCGCGAAGAGATCGCCCACACCCTGTCTCATGACCTGGGCGCAGTGGTGGGATTGTTCGGCGTCGAGCAGACCGCGATCGAGTGAGGGGGAGTAGTAGCGTTTCATATTTTCAGGTTCGCCGGGGAAGCATTTACGAAATTACCAAATGAACCAAATTTCCAAATTGGAGGATGGGGAGCGGGGAGAAAGGATTCGGGCGGCAAAGCGACCAACGGAAATGGACGCCTGTTCGCCTTGGAAAATCTCTGGGAAGAGGGGCAAGGTCCTTCGACTGTGCGAATGCTGTGCACTCGCTTCGCTCAGGATGACGGATTGCTTCATTTAAAAAAATCCTTCGCTTTGCGGAAGAAGGAACTTTCCTCCGGATGCGTGTGTTCGTCACAACTATCGGCGAAGGCCTGGAGCCGCGCGCGCTGCTCGGAATTCAGCCGGGTCGGCACTTCGACGTAAAGCTTCACGCGCAGATCGCCCACGCTGCGCCCGTGCACTTCCGGCAGCCCCTTGCCGCGAAGCCGGAAGACCTTGCCGCTCGGCGTGCCCGCCGGGACTTTCAGCACGGCGCTTCCCTCCAGGGTCGGGACCTTGACCTCGCCGCCGAGGGCCGCGCGGGCAAAGCTGATCGGCACGCTGCAAAAAAGATCGGTCCCTTCGCGCTGGAAAATCTCGTGCGGCTCGACATGCAAAACGACGTAAAGATCGCCGGGCGGGCCGCCCCGCGAACCGCCTTCGCCCTGACCGGAGGAACGGAGCCGCGTGCCATCCTCGACGCCAGCCGGAATCTTGATTTTAATCTTGGCCGTTTTTTCCATGCGCCCGTCGCCGTGACAGGTATGGCACGGCTTTTCGATGGTTTGTCCGGCCCCGCGGCAACGGGGACACGTTTGCGCGATATTGAAAAAACCTCGCGCCACGGCAACCTGTCCGTGGCCGCCGCAAGTCGAGCAGGTGGTGACCTTGCTCCCCGGTTCCGCTCCGGAACCGTGACACGTGTCGCACGTCTGGAGCTTGGAAATTTCGATCTCCTTCTCCACGCCGCGCGCCGCTTCCTGGAAGGTGATCTGCATGTCGTAACGCAAATCGGCGCCGCGTCCGCGACCGCCCCGCTCGCCGCCATCCTGGCCGGCGACATCACCAAAAATGCTTTCAAAGATACCGCCGCCACCCCGGCCGCTGCCGAAGACTTCGCGGAAAACATCGAAAGGATCGTGCACACCGCCGCCAGCTCCGCCGAAGCCTCCGCCCTGGGTAAAGGCCTGGTGGCCGAAGCGGTCGTAGGCGGCGCGCTTGTCGACGTTGCTGAGCACCTCGTAGGCTTCGCCCAGTTCCTTGAACTTCTCTTCCGCCGATTTATCGCCGGGGTTCTTGTCGGGATGGTGCTTCACCGCCAGCTTGCGGTAGGCCTTCTTGATCTCCTCCGGGGTGGCGCTTCGCTCCACGCCCAGGACATGGTAATAATCTCGCTTGGTGGTGGCCATTAGTTCGTCGCTATTTAATGCTTCTTAGCGTGCTTGCCTTCGGGTGGTTTGGCCACAAAAACCGACGCGGCCCGCAGGAGCCGGTCCTTGAGCTTGTATCCCTTGCGCATCTGGGTCAGGACCTGGCCTTCGGGATGCTCGTGCGATTCATGGTGGCCCAACGCCTCGTGCCGGTGAGGGTCGAACGGTTTTCCGACGGCATCGATGGTCTCGACTCCGGCATCGCGCAAGACCTGTTGGAATTGCGCCAGCACCATCTCCAGCCCCTGGGCGATGGCCTTGGGGTCGGTCGCCGACTTGGCCGCCGCCATACCCATCTCAAAATTATCGAGCACCGGCAACAGGCGCTCCAGGAGGGCTTCCCCCGCGTAACGGACCGCCTCTTCCTTCTCGCGCAGAATCCGTTTGCGGGAATTGTCCCACTCGGCCTGGGCCCGAAGCAGCCGGTCTTTCAACTCAGCCGCTTGGGCAGCCTGCGCCACGGCCGCATCGAATATCTCCTTCGAGACCGTGACGTAGGCCGGGTCAGGGGTAATCATGGCAGGAGTTTCCTCCGCCTTCGGCGTGGGACTTTCGCCTTTCTTTTCGGCTTCTTTATTCATGTTAATCGGTCATTTAATCGGAACGCTGAACGGCAGCAAGGGTGATGTCGTCGTTTTGAGGATGCCCGCTGCTGAAGTTCTGCACCCGGTCGACAATCGTTTTCACCAGGAAATCGACGCTTTGCGGGCCGGCCTCCTGCAGCACGGTTTTGAGCTGCTCCTGGCCAAATTCGTTGCCTTCGTTATCCAGCGCTTCATTGATTCCATCGGTGTAAACCACCACGGTATCGAGTGGTGAGAGTTCTATTGTAACATCCTTGATGACTTCGTCAAAGACATCGCCCGCATCAATTCCGAGGGCCATTCCGGGCGCATCGATGGCCTCGATATGCTTAAAATGGTCCCGGCACCAGAGGGCCGATTCGTGACCCGCCCGCGCCAGGGTGAGCAAGCCCGACGAATCCATGATCAGGTAGATCATGGTGATGAACATGTCCTCCTGGATGTCGGGGTAAAGCTGGCGGTTGACCTCGCGCAGGACCTGGGCGGGCGAGGAATTACCCGGCGCCTTGCTCCGCAGAACGCTCCGGCACATCGCCATGATCAGTGAGGCGGGGATGCCCTTGCCGCTGACATCCGCCACGGCCACGCCCCAGCGCTGGGCATCGACCTGGATGAAATCGAAATAGTCGCCGCTGACTTGTTGCGCCGGGATATTCAGCGCGGCGCAGTTAAAGCCCTCCACCAGCGGCGCCCGGCTGGGCAGGAGAATGCGCTGGATTTCGCGGGCGACGGCGATGTCATGGTCCAGCTTCTTTTTCTCCGTCAACTGGCTGTAAACCTGGGCGTGTTGGAGCGAATAGGCGGCCTGGTCCGCCACCGATTTCACCAGATCGAAATCAGCTTTGCCGAAGGTCTTTCCCTCTTCACGATTGGCCAGGGCCAGGACGCCGAGTTGCTCCTCCCGGTAATGGAGCGGAACGGCCATATAGGTCTCGGTCTGCAAGGCTTTTTGACGAAACCAGGGAAAACGCTCATCCAATTCCGCCCGTTCCGCATGAGCGGCCACGCCGGTCCGCGCGACCTCCCCAAGGACGCTGGTCGAATCGGCGGGAATGGCCTCAAGGCGCAAAAACGCCTCCAGATTCTCCGCCCGCGCGGCCAGTTGATCCGCCACGATATTATCGACCTTCAACACCGGCGGAAAAACGCCGCTCACGATCGCGGCCATCAGCTTGTCCCGATCCGCATCCCAAAGATAGATCGCCGCCCCCTTGGCACCCGTCACCTTTCGGGCACAGGTCACGATAATGCGCAGGAGGTGCTCCCGGTCGATCTCTTCGGTGAAGGCTTCCCCCAAATCGTGCAGGAAATCGTAGATGACCTTCTTCTCCTGCTGGAGCGCGACAAATTCCTGCTGCAACTGGGCTTGCATCTTCAGGCTCACCCGCAATTTTTTGCGAATGTAAAGAAAGCCCAGCACGGCAAGGACCCAGCCGAAGCCAACGATGTACCAAACGATGCCGTGCATAATGCTTAGGCGTTAAGTCTAGGGCATGTCTTCAACATAGAACAAGGCCCACGGCAAATAACCTCGACCGGCAATAGAAGAACGGGGAATGCGAGAAACGCCCTAGTTCTTCGCCGCCGGCTGACCAAGATCTTCCCGCAAAAATTCCACTACATCCTTGAATTTCGGAATATTCCGGGGATCGAATTCCATCAAATTCACGTGGGCTTCGAGAATGGTCGGGGCCGCTTCCGCCCGCGTCGGGACCGGACAGGGCATTTCCTTCAGCTGTTCTTCCTTCACCCCGTTCCCATTCATATGGATTGCTTGTCCACCTGAGCCGTTGCCGCCACGGACCCCACCCCCTAAACCTTCGCCGCCGCTGCCCTCGATATGAATCAGCCGATCCAACCCCAAATTCCGTAATAGCTCCAGGTTTCGGGGATTGGCGTTGAGGATATGGAGAAGACCGTTCCCGGCCTCCTTGAGTTTAAGCCCCAAACCGAGCAAAATTCCGAGAAAAGTGCTATCGAGATAGGTACAAGCGTCCAAATCGACGACAAACCGGCTCACCCCTTCTTTCAAGAGTTGCTGGTAAAAGGCCTTTAAACAACCTGAGTTCTGAAAGGAACCCCGGCCTACGACTTTGATAAAACCGAGGTCGGCACTACGTGCCACCAAAATTTTCGACATCTCCACTCTTTCAGTATATGTCGAGAGGAACAAAGGTCAACGCCTAGAATATTTAGGGGGTGAATTAAATTTTAGTAAGGTGAATGGCCGTTTACCTACTCCACACGGGTATAATGGTTCGATGGATCGCCTGTTCCTTGTTCAAGCCGCCAGACCCGTGTATCGTGCCTCGACATGAAACTCGTCGTGGCGATCACCGGGGCCAGCGGTTCCCTTTATGCCCAGCGCCTGCTCCAAGTCCTCAACGACGACTCCGGTCCCGGAGGGGGAGTATCCGGGCCGCATGAGGTCCACGTGGCGCTGAGCGCTCACGCCCGCGAAGTGGCCGAGGCTGAGATCGGCAAGCTGGCCATCCCCGACGGCTTTGAAGTCCATGGGGACACATCGATGCAGGTCCCTTACGTCAGCGGCTCGGCCAAATTCGACGCCATGGTCATTATCCCCTGCTCCATGGGCACCCTCGGACGGATCGCCCACGGTTACTCCGACAGCGCCATCGTCCGCGCCGCCGACGTCTTCCTCAAGGAAAAGCGCAAACTCATTCTCGTCCCGCGCGAGACGCCCTGGAACCTGATCCAGGCCCGCAACGTCGTGACCGTCCTGGAAGCCGGCGCCGACGTCATCCCGGCCATCCCCTCGTTCTATCACCGCCCCCAGACCGTGCTCGACGTGGTGGACACGGTCGTCGCCCGCGTCCTCGACCACCTCGGCCTTGAACACGCGCTGACGAAAAGGTGGATGGAGGAGCGAAGCAAGGATTGAACTAGCGACGCCCATAGACCGCCGCTACAATTAAATCCCATGCCCTCCTCCGTTGCCATGACCTCGCCGCCGGGCAAGCCCCGGTACGGCTTTTTCCGGCATATCTTCGGCACGCTGGAGCTGATCAAGTTTTCCCACTCGGTTTTCGCGCTGCCTTTCGCCCTGAGCGCCATGCTGGTCGCCGCGCGTGGAGTGCCGGACCTTTGGACACTCCTCTGGATTCTCTGGTGTCTCGTCGCGGCCCGGACGGCGGCGATGGCCTTCAACCGCTGGGCCGATTGGGACTACGACACGTTCAACCCCCGCACCAAGCGCCGCTCACAACTCGGCACCCGCGGCACAACCCTGGCGCTCTGCGCCGTTGCCCTCGCGGCCTTTGTCTTCGGCTGCTCGCAGCTTAACTTTCTCTGCCTCGCGCTTTGTCCAGTCGCCTGCGTCATGATTCTCGGCTATTCGCTGACCAAACGGTTCACGGCCTACAGCCACGCCTTCCTCGGTCTGGCGCTGGCCGCCGCTCCGATGGGCGCCTGGGCCGCCACGACGGGCAGTCTCCTTTCGCTCCTGCCCTGGATGCTCGCCGGGGCGGTCTGGTACTGGGTCTTCGGCTTCGACCTGATTTACGCCACGCAGGACGTCGAGTTCGACCAGCAGGCGCGGCTCCATTCCTTCCCGGCCCGGTACGGCGTGAAGGCGGCGCTCCGATTAGCCCGCATCCTCCATCTTTTTACGTGGCTTATACTTCTGGCATTCGGTTGGCTTGCCGGTCTTGGGATGCCATACTATGTCGCCATGGGATTGATCTTCTTCGCGTTGATCTTCGAGCACGTCCTCTGCCGCTCGAACGATCTGACCAAGATCAATGTCGCGTTCTTTCAGATGAATGCGCTAGTGGGGTTGATTCTCGTGGTGGGCGTGGGAGCGAGCCTTTACTTGCAAAACAGGCCCGATTTCATCTATTGGAGAATCAACCACTGATGAGCTTCATGGATTCAATCCGCATTTCTTCGGGTGGCCCGGACAACTTGTTGTCCGGGTGCGCGAGAACCCATTTCGAGCGCACAGGAAGCGATCTCGGCGGTCATAGACCGCCGCTACAGTTTGGGGCCTCGCTATGAGCTTCATGGATAAAATCATTGCCCGCAACGACCTGACCGACATCGCGGATAAGGTCTTCGCCGCGCAACGCCTGACCGACGAGGAGGGCCTGCGACTCTACTCGGTCAAGGACCTCAACGCCCTCGGCTACCTCGCCAATCACGTCCGCGAACGCAAAAATGGCAACGTCGCGACTTATGTCCTGAATCTTTATCTCAACTACTCGAACATCTGCATCCTGAGCTGTCAGTTCTGCGCCTTCGCCCGCCGACCTCACGAAAAGGAGGGCCAGTTCACCTACGACATCGAGGAAATGGCGCGCCAGGCAAAAGAGGCCTACGACAAGGGCGCGACCGAGGTGCATATCGTCGGCGGACTGCATCCGAAGCTGCCGTTTTCCTATTACACGGAGATGATTAAGGCGCTCAAAGCCGCCTGCCCCAACCTCACCGTCAAGGCTTTCACCGCCATCGAAATTCGGCACCTCGCCGAGCGGATCGCGAAGAAGCCGATCCGCGAGACGCTCGAAATCCTGCGCGAGGCGGGGCTGAGCTCGCTCACCGGCGGCGGCGCGGAAATCTTCGATTCCGTCGTGCGCGATCAGATTTGCCGCGGCAAGGAGAGCGCCGACGAATGGCTCGAAGTCCATCGCACCTGGCACCAGATGGGCGAGCGGAGCACCTGCACGATGCTCTACGGCCACGTCGAGACCACCGCCCATCGTATCGACCACCTGCGCCGCCTGAGGGAATTGCAGGACGAAACGCACGGCTTCACCGCGCTCGTTCCCTTCGCCTACGAACCGGACAACAACAAGCTGACGCATCTCGGCCTGGGCCGCGCGTCGGCCTTCGAGGATTTGCGCAACCTCGCCATCGCGCGGATTTACCTCGATAATTTCGATCACATCACGGCGTACTGGGTCAGCCTCGGCCTGCCGACTGCGCAAGTCGCGCTGAGCTATGGCGTCGACGACCTGCACGGCACGATCCAGCAGGAAAAGATTTTTCACATGGCCGGAAGCCAGACGCCGCAGGGCCAGACCGTGGCCACGCTCGAACGCGCCATCCGCGAGGCGGGCCGGATTCCGATGCAACGCAATACGTTTTACCAGCGGATCGGCGAGCGGAAAGTCGAGGGCGAGATTTTGCCCGATGCGCCAAATCCTCATAATGTAGCGGCGGTCTATGACCATCGCTGAATGATTTCCATGAAGCCATTTCGCGATCTCTCTCAGACAAAAAGAATATGCTTTTTGTACGTGGCACCGACAGCATTGACCGTCTTGCTGCTAGGCATGATCGATTTTGCGCCTCCCACACATGCCGTGGGTTTGAAAGAATTCGTTTCTCTGGCCGTTGTTATTCTCCTTCTGTACGCTTTCTCGTTAGGTTGTGTATCAGTAATCGTTGTTATTTGGGAATTGGCACATCGGCGCATAACTTTCTTTCGAAAGAAATGCGACGGTCATAGACCGCCGCTACATCCGAAATGAAAACGGAGGCATTAGCGTGAGCAATACCGGCCGGTCGCAACGACTCCCGGGACTTGCCGACGAAGATTTGAAGGCTCGCCACGCCATCGGCTCGGTCCCTTATCTCAACGCGCGTCCCCTGCACTGGACGATTCAGGACCCGGTCACCTTTCTGGAACCGAGCCAGCTGGTCGTGGAACTGGCCACGGGCAGGTTGCAGGCGGGACTCGTGCCGGTGGTCGCAGCGCTCGAAAATGCGAGCGCTTATCACATCGTCGACGGCGTGGCCATCGGCGCGCTCAATAGCGTCTACAGCGTTGTCCTCGTCCACACGCTGCCGATTGTTCGCCTGAAGACCATCGCGCTCGATCCGGCGTCGCAAACGTCGAATCTCTTAATCCGCGTCCTGCTGCAAAAATATTATCGCATTAACCCGCGCTACATCTCGCACGCCGAGCCCGACGATCCTACCGAGGGCCGGCTGATCATCGGCGATCCGGCCATCGCCTATCGGCAGTCCCATCCCGATGAACGCTATCTTGATCTCGCCCAATCGTGGCACGCGCACACGGGCCTGCCCTTCGTCTTCGCGGTGTGGGCCGTGCGCCGCGACACGCCCGACGCGGAAGGCCTGGCGAGAGATCTGCGCGCCGCCGCCAAAGCCGGACTCGACGCGCGCGGCGAGATTGCGCGCAGCCACTTCGAGTTTCGCTACCTGACCGACCATGTCTATTATCACTTGGGCCATCCGCAGAAGAAGGCCATCGCTGCCTTTGCCTCCGCTCTGGTCGAAATCGGATGCCTCGCCAAAAATCCGGAATTGAGCTACATCTAAGACGTCATGATCCAGCCCCTGCTCGATACGGAATCAAAGACAAGGTGCTCGGCGGCGGACGCATCACGCCCGAGGAGGCCAAGCAGCTCTATTTCGCGCCGCTGACCGAACTCGGCGAACTGGCCGACGCGCGCCGCCGCCAGCGCAAGGGCGCGGCCTACGACGGCCACGGCAACGAAATCGTCACCTACATCATCGACCGGAACATCAACTACACGAACGTCTGCAACGTCTAC
>Ga0182024_10006661_pt1 | contig 25270 bp, 19 predicted proteins | sample P32metaG_FD_120480 | JGI IMG/M metagenome (GOLD analysis project Ga0182024, IMG submission 120480) | Permafrost microbial communities from Stordalen Mire, Sweden - P3-2 metaG (Illumina Assembly) | ecosystem: Environmental > Terrestrial > Soil > Wetlands > Permafrost | place: Sweden: Stordalen...
CCTGACATGCTCATCAGCGACGTCATCATGACCGGCATGACCGGTATCGAAGCGGCAATCATCACTCGCAGCCGACTGCCAAACTGCAAGATCCTTCTGTTCTCCGGACAGGCCGCCACAGCAGATCTTCTCGAAAAAGCCCGCATGCAAGGCCACGAATTCGAGATACTCGCCAAGCCGGTTCACCCTACGGATCTGCTGGCGAAGCTGCGCGGCTGAACCCCGCTCGGTGCGCTTTATCACAACATTCAAGGAAGCGGCGGGACGCTAGTCCTGCCGCTATCGGACCCTCTCACGCGGATTCGGGTTCTGGTCTGGAGAATGTAACGGAAACTGACGTCTATCTTTGACCTTGACGGCCGGGTTCCCTGCGTATACCGTCCATGGTTCAAGATGCCTGGTCGCAACTGATCCCAGCCCTAGCACTGCACCCTCTCCCACATTCACCCCAGGCGCTACAGCGGCGCGTGCGCAAACCCACGCATACGCACCGATATTCATGGCATAGGCGATCAGCGGAAATGCCGGGTCGTCGTAATCGTGCGTCGCTGCGCAGACATACGCATCCTGCGACAGGATTGCGTGCGAGCCCAGGGTAATCGGAGCAGGGTTGTAAATTTCAGCGCCGTCGCCAGCCGTAACCTGATCGGCGCAGACCAGGTTCCATGGCGCCCATACCTTCGAGCTCGGATAGAAGTGGCAGTTCGGCCCCATCGTCGCTCCAAACGCGCGCAGAAGGAACGACCTCCAGGAATGTAACGGTCGCGGTGACAATCTGAAAAACACCCCCCAACAGATATTCCAGACGAACCGCCGCAACCGGTTCCGCAGAGAGAAGGCAGGCCGCAGATACGGATCCGCGGCAGTCTCCGCGGAGATATGTTCGGCCGCATTGTAGTGAATCTGCTTGGGCATGGGCGTTCGCACCTATTTTGTGTCGATGGACCTCGGCGTCATCACAGTTGCGGTTTCAAATAGTTTGATGATCGCCTTGGCGTTCTCTCGCATATCGTAACGGCGGTGAAAGCACGCGTACGCTCGCTCCGCCATCTCCTTCCGCTCCTGCACGTTCATGGAGATCCAGCCTTGCAACAAACGCAACGTGCCCGCCGCAGTATCCAACTCCATGAGTCCCGCTCTATCCGCCGCGATATCTTCGGCGATGTTCACTTTATCCGCAAGCAGCACCGGCTTGCCACACGCCAGCGCTTCGGCCACGGCAATCCCGAAGTTCTCCTGGTGCGATGGCAGGATGAAGGCTTCCGCTGCAAAAAATGCCCCCCACTTTGCGTCGCCCGTTACCATGCCCGGCCAGTGGATGCGTCTCGCGATCCCGGCGCGCTCCGCTGTTCGTTTCAGCTTTTCACTCCACTGCTGCTGGTCGGGTCCAGCCATCACCAGATCGAGTTCAGGATCCTCCGCAGCAACCTTCGCGAAGGCGTCGATCAGCAGATCGCACCCTTTCTTGCGGTGAATTCGTCCGAGATAAAGCAGATATCGCTTGTCCTTGATGGCAGGACATTTTGCAAAGAACTTCTGTTTCTGCGCCTCGGGATCCCCGCTGGGGCCGCTCGCTCCATAAGGCACGACGTACGCGTTCCAGTGATTCAGCCAGAAGCTCTTCTCTGCGAGGCGTTTTTCCGCTTTCGAGGTAAACAGCACGCGATACGCCCCCCGCAGAATCCAGTACTCCGCGGGAACCCAGTAGAGCCATTTCTTGACATGCTTCAAAGGGAAAGCATATTTGAAGTAGGGGTCCAGCATGCCATGGGTAAATACGACATACGGCGTGTTTCCCGACAAGGCGCGCCAGGCCGCAAACCCGCAATATTGCCACAGTCCATTCACGACGACACCATCGAAGCGATGGCGATTTTCCATCAACCAGGGAAGCAGCTTGGCATTGAAGCCATAGGTTGTGCTGGTTGGGCCCAGGGCATGTACCGGGAACGGGATCTCCTTTAGGTAGGGCGCTGACGGATCGTCCAGGGTGACGACTTCGCCCGTGTACCCAATCGGGCCGTAACTCAGCAGCACCCGCACCGACTCCGTTGGACCGCCTGCCTCCGGATTCAGGGTTCCAATGATGTGCAGAATCCGCATCAGTCAATAACCGTCCGTTTCGAGGATACCAGCACGTTCCGTTGTCTGAGACGGCACTGCGAGGATGGAGAGTTCACGCCGTGATCTTTCGCGTGGCCTGCGCAATCGCCTGTCGCAGGCCACGAATATCTTCCTCAAAGCCCCAGGTCTGAATTCGCTCCAGGCCCCGCTGTCCCATCAGCGCGGCGGTCTCCTCGGTTGCCAGCACTCTACGCAACGCGGCTGTCAGAGCCTCGACATCGCCGCCGGGGAAGATACAACCTTCAACCCCATCGGTGATCAGGTCCGGATGGCAGCCAACCTCATCGGAGACGATGACTGCGCGTCCGGCATTCATCACCTCGTTCACAATCAAGCCCCAGGGCTCGTGCCGGGAGGGCAGAACGAACACGCTCGCAACATCGAAGAATCTCGGCAACACCGATTGATTGCGAAAGCCACAGAACCGAATGCCCGCGAATCCACTCTCTGCGGCACGTCTCTCCAGCGCCGCACGCTCCTCGCCATCGCCAACGATCACGAGATAAGGGTTCGGCTCGATTCCATCCCCGGGAGAAAGATTCTTGTAGGCCTCGAGCAGGTCCCCGCACCGCTTGCGGCTCTGCAGCTTCGAAGCAAACAAAATCACGGGGCGAGAGGGATCCAGCTTCAGCTCCGCCAACAACTCCGCCCGCCCCGCCCGAGCCTGCTGGCTTTGCCGCTGAAAGTAGTCATTGTCGACAGCATAGGGCATCGGCGAAGCAGGGAAGTGCTCGCCAAGGTAGTGGCGCCAGTAGGCCGCGTTCAACGCGCCGATCGGCATCACTCCTGCCACCAAATGTTTCAACGCCGCAAAAAAAATCCGCTTGGCCGCAAGCTTCGCGACGCCACGTTCGCGGTCCTTCAGCCATGACTCCGCACGAAGCAGGACAGGGATTCCCAGCGCCTTCGCTGCCAGCATCCCATGTAGCGCGTTGACCGTCGCATAGCCATGCACCCACAGCACATCGAACGCGGCGTTGCCGTGGTTGCTCCTCCCACCTCGCAGGCGGCTAAAGATCCCATAGTTCAAGGGGCTTGCCACCCCTACCGTCGCGTTGTCTCGCAGCGCAGGCAGAAATTCATGGCGATACCCATCCAGCAGCGGCACGTCCCACTTCACGCCCACGCCGAATCCCTCATCCTTATAGTCCCGCACGGAAAAATCCGAACCGAAGAATACGGTCAGATCGATGTCCGGCTCCTGCGCGATCCGCCGCAGCAACGGAGCCTGATACTGGATAGGATGGCTGACCAGGTAGGCGAGCCTGACTTTATCTTTCACTCGGAGGACCTGTTCCAGTATTTGGAGAAGGCATGTTGCCGCTATCCTTTCATGCTCGTCGAAGCCGTTACGCGAACTTAGGGCTAGTACGTGGATGCATAGAGGGCGGTAGTAGCGATTCCCAGCAGGGTGGCGATCCCGCCTCCCTTGATCGCTGCTTTCATTGCATTCGTCGGCAGGAAGATAATATCGTCGGTCTGTAACACCGGATCGGGGTCTTTGCCGTTGAAGATCCTCTTGATATTGACAGTGACGACCTTGCGCTCAAGCCCAACCGTACGGATGATGCGAAGGTCATTTGACTGGCCTTCAAAGCCTGGGCCTCCCCCGATTGCGGCCGCCTGCATCAGGGTCAGCGGAGAGTTCTGCTGCAGCGGGATTGGTCCCTGCATCTTGAATGCTCCCAATAGATAGACGACTCCGACTCTGGCGACGACGATCGTGTCCTGGGCAAAGATCGGCACATCGCTCAGCGCACTGGTTGCAGGATTCGTCCCTAGGTCAACGATGATCGGTTGAGCCACGCCAGGGCGATTGATCGTGATGGTATGACTGGCCGTCACCGGAAGTTGACCGGCTGCGGCCAGCACATCGAACAGCCGCTTCTGGCCGCCGACCATAGGGATGATTCCGTGCAACTCCCCTGTGACGGTCACCACCTGATTCGGTGATTCGATGATTTGGATCGACACCTGGGGATTGCGGTACATGCCTTCGGCGGTCAAACGCTCCGCAATCAAATCCTGCGCTTCATGCACGGTGAGCCCACCGACATGAGTGAGGCCGATCAGCGGCAGCTGCACGGACCCATCCAGGCTTACGCGGACCGACGGCGCATAGTCAGTCGTTTCGTACAGACGAACCGCAATCAAGTCCCCGTGTTCCAGACGAATCTCCCGAGGCCCCGGATAAAGGATCGCCGGATCGGTGGTGGGCGCCATCGGCAGGTTCACCGAGGCGGAAGACCCGAGAGAAGGCCCGGTGAACTGCGCCAGCGCCGAACCAGCACAGTGGCACAGGAGAAAGACGGTCATCACAACCGGCCACTTGCCACCAAAGCCGTTCTTCCGTGGACCCCATATGTGGGCCATTGCAACCGCCGTGAGAGTATCTCGCCCTTGTCTCATCGCTCAGCCTCTTCAGCCGCGTGCTTCTCTCGTTCTGAGGCTGGCTGCGATTCCCAGCTCTCAGAGTCCACGCTCGAGTAGGAGTAGCCGGAGTAACCATAGTACCCGTAGTACTCAGGCGAATTCAGGTCTACCGCATTCAGCACAATACCTGTAATCGGGGCGCCAGAGCGCAGCAACAGATCGCGTCCCCGCCGCACCACATGTTTGCTCGACTTCCCGTGACGCACCACCAGAACGACGGCGTCCGCCTGGCGCGCAAGAATCACTCCGTCGGTGACTGAGAGAATGGGAGGAGAATCGATGACGACATAGCTGTAGAGTTCCGCGCAACGCTTCAGCAGTGCGCCCATCGCGTCCGAACTCAGCATCTCCGCCGGGAACGGTGGTATCGGTCCACTGGGAAGGATGTCGAGATTCGGAATCTCCGGCACAACCTGCACCGTCTCTTCCAGCGTCGTTGCTCCAGTCAGCACTGTCGTCAAGCCAATCTTGCCGTTCATTCCAAATCGGTGATGCACGTTCGGCCTTCGCAGGTCTCCGTCGATCAGCAGAACGCGTGTGTCCCGCTGTGCCAGGATCGCCGCCAGGTTGCTGGCAACCGTCGTCTTTCCTTCCGCTGGCGTCGCGCTGGTCAGCACAATAATCTTCGGAGGATGCCCTGTCGTCGACAAGAGAAGCGAGGTGCGCAGCGAGCGGAAAGCCTCGGTAAACTGCGACTTCGGCTGCGTCAGCACGCCGATATTGCGTTGCGCTGTCGTGAGAGTGCTTGCCTGTTCCGCGGAGGCCCGTCGGCCCCGAGGCACGATGGCCAGCGAAGGCAGCTCCGTGATGCTCTCGATCTCCGCGATGCTGCGCATCCCAGTGTCCAGACTCTCCATCACGAAGGCGACGACGATGCCGCCCAGAAGGCTGAAGACAAGCGCGGTAAGGATGATCGTCGACTGAGGCCGCAGGACGGGACTGGCCGGTGGCAGCGCCTGATCGACGACATCGATCTCCAAAGACTCCAGCCCCGCCTGCACGCCGGCGGTGCGCAAACGCTCCCGAAGGCTGTCATAGAGTGTCCGGTTGGCTTCGAACTCACGCTTGCGCAGCGTGTATTCCACCAGGTCGTCCCGCAGTTTGTAGGCGTCCGTCTTCTGCGCTTCGAGAGCGGCCGTGGTCTGATCCTCGTTGGCGCGCGCAATCACGTAATTCTCTTTCGCCTGCAGCAACAGCCGGCCCTGCTCTGTATCAATCTCCTTGGTCAACTCGTCGATCTGGGCCTTTGCCGCCTTCGACTGGGGATGGTTCGGCCCTAGCGTCGCCTCAAGTTGAGCGTAGCTCGCCCGTGCCGTCGCAAGCTGCGAGCGTAGTCCAGTCAACTCTCCAGGCGCCGTCCCGGGAGTGGTCTCGATCGAGCCCTCGATTGAGTTCGGATCCATCCCATTCAAAATGCGGTATCGCGACTCCGCGATGATGCGTGCCAGTTTCGCGGTGCCGGCCGCTTTGGACAGGTCGTCCAGCGACGTGCTGATCTGGTTATGCGCTGGGTCAAAGCCCAGTATCCCCAGCCGCCGCTCCATGTCCATCATCTGTTCCTGCGAAGTCTCGACCTGCTGCTTTAGATCATCCAGTGTGCTGGAAAGCCATTTCGAGACCCGCTGTGACGAGTCGAACCGCGTCTCATAGCTGCGCTGGATATAAGTAGAGATGACCTCGTTGACGAGGTCGGTCGAAAGTTTTGCGCTTAGGCTGCTGTAGCTGATGCGGAGAATGTCGGTCTTCTGAACCAGCGTCACGTGGAGGTTGCTTTGGAGTCTGTGGACGGTGTTCTGTCTGACGCTCGGGGTGTCCAGCGACGTGTGCGGGACCGGCCCTTTCTCCTCAAGAAAAGTTGCGTTGTTGGACAAGTCCATCTTGCGGGCAACCTTCAATAACAGCGTGTCGCTCTTCAAAATCTCCATCTCAGTCAGCATCTTCGAAGAGGTATCGCCGCCATATCCTGACACCGCGCCAACGCGGTATTCATTCGTCGACCCGGCCCGAACCTGGATTCGTCCATAGGCCTCAAACAGCTGGGGCTGCGACTCCGCCTTGAAGATGCCGTAGACCAAACCCAGCACCCCCGCAACGATCAGAACCCACCGTCGCTTCCGCAGCGTAATAAGTGCCTCGGACAGTGTCGTGTCCGTGACCGTGGTACTGAACCCGGTTTGGTATTTTTCCGGAATTCCCGCACCGGGCGGCAACTGCGTCTTAGTGGAGCCCATTCGATACAGTCTACCCGAGTCCGCCTTCGGGAAGGAAACTGAACTGACCGGCTCGAGCAGGCCCAGACAAGCCGAACCAACCCCGGCGCTTTCGTCGAAATCAGGAAAACTCCGATATTATCGAAAGCGGGAGCGCCTATCAGCCACGCTATGAATGAAACTATAAGGATCGCGGTAGTCGGATCAGGCTACGTTGGCCTGGTTGCGGCCGTATGCTTTGCCGAGATGGGCCACGATGTCATCTGCGTGGACAACGACGAACGCAAGGTCGCCGCCCTTCAGGGGGGCGATACTCTCATCCACGAGAACCACCTGCCAGAGCTTCTGGAGCGATACCGCAACGGCAAAGTCCGTTTCATGACCGACCTCGCCGAAGCCACCCGCGAGTGCGAGGCCATCTTCATCGCCGTTGGAACCCCCCAGAGCGAGGGAGGCGACGCGGATCTCTCCTACGTGGAAGCTGTCGCCTGCGAGATCGCGCGGTCCCTCACCAGCTACAAAGTGATCGTTGAAAAAAGCACCGTCCCCGTCTACACCAATGAGTGGGTCCGTCGTTCGGTGGAACGCAACGGCGTCGACCGTCATCTTTTCGACGTTGTCTCCAACCCCGAGTTCCTCCGCGAGGGAACTGCGGTCACCGACTTCCTGCATCCCGACCGCATCGTCGTCGGTGCCGACAGTGAACGTGCCGCGTCCGTGCTCCAGCGGATCTACGCCCCGCTCACCAGCGGCGAGTATTACGAGCGAGCCGATGCCATTGCCGGAACCTGCTGCGTCGCCGAGCCGCCGCCCCTGCTGCTCACCTCGACCAAGAGCGCCGAGATCATCAAGCATGCCTCCAATGCATTTCTCGCGCTCAAAATCTCCTTCATCAACGCCGTCTCCAATCTCTGCGAAGCGACTAACGCGAACGTGGAGCAGGTGGCCCGCGGTATGGGTCTCGACAGCCGCATCGGCTCCAGGTTCCTCCGGCCTGGCATCGGTTACGGCGGCTCCTGCTTCCCCAAGGATGTCGCGGCCTTCCGCTCCGTGGCAGAGCAACTGGGCATCGACTTCAATCTCCTCACCGAGGTCGAAAAGATCAACGGCCAGCAAAAGAAGCGCTTCCTCGCCAAGGTGCGTTCCGCTCTCTGGACGCTTCGTGGCAAACGCATCGGCGTGCTCGGCCTGGCCTTCAAGGGCGAGACAGATGACATTCGCGAATCCCCCGCGGTCGATCTCGTTGAAATGCTCCTCGCCGAGGGCTGCTTCATAACGGCGTTCGATCCAGCCGCCATGAAGCGCGCCGAAGAGGTCCTTCCCGCAGCTGCTAACCTGCGATACGTTAACGACGCCTACGAAGCAGCCGACGACGTCGACGCCCTGCTCATCCTCACAGACTGGTCTGAATTCGCTACGTTGAATCTCGACCGTCTCTACAAGACGCTTCGCTACCCCATCGTCATTGACGGTCGCAATCTCTACGATCCTCAGGTCATGGTGGAACACGGCTTCACCTATCTGAGTATTGGAAGGCCGGCAGCCTATCCCGTCCGTGACCTATCGCCATCCGCCTCCGCCCACAGTTAGCACGGATTCGCGGCGCATCGATAGAGCAGGCCTCGATTGTGTTGTACTTTTCAGGGCGGCAAACGAAACGACCTAAGGCTGTACACGCATCGAATCATCCACACGTAGAGAAAGGCTGAGAATGATCTCTCGAACTATCCTCGTCACAGGCGCAGCGGGTTTTCTGGGCTCGCATCTTTGTGACGCCTTACTTGCCGAAGGGCACACAGTCATCGGCGTCGACAACCTGTGTACCGGCAGCCTCGCCAACCTGGAACATCTTGCACGGGAGGCCCGTTTCAACTTCATCGAGCAGGACATCTGCAAGCCCTTCGACGCGGGCAGGATCGACTTCCTCTTCAACTTCGCTTCTCCCGCCAGTCCAGTCGACTACATGCGCCTGGGCGTTGAGACGCTCCTCGTAGGATCCGCCGGAACCGTCAACACCCTCGACCTTGCCCGCAAATACCGCGCCGGCTATCTGCACGCCTCCACCTCCGAGTGTTACGGCGATCCAGAGGTGCATCCCCAGGTCGAAACCTACTGGGGCCACGTCAACCCCATCGGTCCACGCTCCGTCTACGATGAGGCCAAGCGCTTCTCCGAGGCTGCCGTCACCGCCTATCACCGCTACTACGGTGTCGATACGCACCTCGTCCGCATCTTCAACACCTATGGTCCGCGTCTCCAGGCCAGCGATGGTCGCGTCATCTCCAATCTCATGATGCAGGCGCTCCAGGATGAGCCTCTGAGCATCTATGGCGATGGCTCCCAGACACGCAGCTTTTGCTACGTCTCCGACCTCATCGATGGCATTCTCCGTCTATCGCGCTCAGCCGAGCACCTCCCCGTCAACATCGGCAATCCCGACGAATGGACGATTCTGGAGTGCGCCCGCGAGATCCTGGCCGTCACCGGCGCGAAGAGCGAAATCATTCTCAAGCCTCTGCCCCAGGACGATCCCACCCGCCGCCGTCCGGACATCACCAAAGCCAGAACGCTGCTCGGCTGGGAGCCAAAGATCAGCCTCCGCCAGGGGCTGGAAAAATCTCTCGCCTACTTCAAGTCTTGCGTTGATCAGAGCGGTTCCAGAATCGATAGACCCACAACAGAAGTGTCATCCTGAGCGAAGCCTCTCCGGTCCTGTCTAAAAACTACAAAAGAAGCGTCATCTCGACCGGAGCAGCGCGGTTTTATCGCGCTGCGGAGTGGAGAGACCCCCGTATTTCGCCTCTGTTGTTGCTTGTTTGCCTACAATCGGGTCACGGACTTGCAGTTTTTTGAACAGATTCTCAGGTCCTGTCTGGCCCTTCTACCTGTTGGCCCAACCCACGGCAATGGGAGAGCTGTGCAGCTTGGGAAACCATGTGAACTGCGCCGCCACCACCGTGTCGGTCTGTAGCCCCGTCCGGTTCAGGTTCACTCCGTTCTCCGGGAACGGCGCCTTCCACCTTTCATACTGCAGCCATGCATTCAACTCCACATCGCTGCCCAGTCGTTTCACCACGCTCACCTTGTATTCGTTCTGCGTGGTTCCCCCCGGGATAAAGTCCTTCGGTGTCTTCTTATTCAAATACTCCAGTTGCACCCATTCGTTGCCGGACAGATGATACGTCAGCCATGCCTGTCCGCCCTTTGCCTCGCGGCCAATCCAGTCGCCCATGATGAAGCCCTTGTTCGTGTACCCCTGCAACTGAATCACCTCAAAGTAATTGAACGTCCCACCCTGGCTTCTCGACACTCCCGGATCGGTGGTCACGCCCTCAGCCCGGAAATCCAACCGGTGAAACCTTGGCAGTTGCGAGATGTAAACGCCCGTCCGGTAAGCTGCACGGCGCGGAGCGCTGATCGGAGTGACGTCGTCATGAGTGATCGAGTCGATGTAGAGCGTCGCGAACCTGCGTACAAACGGAAGACGATAAGAAAAATTGAAATCGCTGAATCGCGCTCCGGGATCTTCGCGCGAAGTCTTCACCCCGCCCGTCGTATCGTTGAAATCGAAGAAGCCCTTGAGAAACGTGTGCAGCGTTACCGGCGCATGTCCCTCGCCGCCGAAGATGATCGTTCTTTGAAATCCAAACTCGAAGTTCGTCGTGGGCCGGAAGGAAAACATCTCGGAATGCACCCACGGGGAGTTCGGATCGGTATGTCCCTTCAGGCTGCCGATGAAGAAGTCGTACCGCACAGGCCCAAGCAGCTTATCGACAAGAGGTATGTTCAGCGGTTCCACGCGATTGATGCGAAAAGAATAGATGTTCTCCGCGTTATTGGACCACGCCATTGCCCCGCCCGCTGCCGGGCCAAGCCACGCGTCGGTCTTGCCGCCCGAGATCTCGTGTCCCCAAAGATGCGCAGAGAGCGAGGCCTCAACCAGGCGGAAGGGGTTCTGTGCTGCAATCGGATCCACGGGGATGGTCGGCTGTGGCTCATTCGGTGGCGCGTACACGGGAACGTTATCGATCAGCGACAATTCGGACGCCATGGCGTAGGAGTATCCGGTCGCGGACGGCGAGTGCTGATACTCCCCCCTCATGTACAGCGAAAAAGGTCCCCACTCGTCGGTCGTTGAAGCTCCCGCAAGCGCGTTGAAACCAGTCTGATACGGTCGTCCGTAATCGTTGTTGATCGTCTGTCCCAGATGGTAGCTGTCGCGCAGCACAGGCCCGCTAATCCCCATCAGCCGCGTATACGACGAGTCCAGCCCATACACCCAGCCGCGCGGTCGGCTGCCGCCCGGCATCTCCGTATCGAGCTCCGTCAGCAGCTTTGCCAGAATCTCCTGGGCCTGGTCGTCGTGACTGGTGATGATTTCCTGCTGTGACCCCAGGAGCATATGCAGCACGCTGCGCCGCGTCCACGGCCGCATGCCCAGAAACATCGTGTCCAGGTAGCCTAGGCTGTACAGCCGTGTCAGCTCCGGATACATCCAGCTATCCACCGGTATGTAAACCGAGCCGGCGAAGCGGTCGTAACCTTGTGGAGCGTCCGGCGCGTAAGGCATATAGGCCCGGAACGGGGTCTCGGGCGAAGTCGTGGCCGGTGGAGCTACCGGCGGCGGCGCGGGCTTTGGTGCAGGGATTGCCGGGGGTGGCGTCGGGTTCTGAGGCGCATACGCAGGTCGGTTTGGCACCGGTTCGCCAGGAGCGGATGTGGGCGCCGGCTGTGAGGGCGGGTTGGAGGCGGGAGCAGGTGTCTGCGAAAACACAGCCGTGGTCGCGCCCAGAGTAAGCGCAGCAACCATAAGAGAGATTCTTGTCCGCACGCGCACCTCAGAACAAAGTCGAATCATTGCTCCAGTTTAGATGCCATTGGTCGAAAAGGGGAGGTCGAGTCTCAATCCGGCTTCGCGCCTGGACCTGCTTTGCCGGCCGCTGCCGCAATCTGTCGAGCCACCGCGTCTCCCGCCTGGTCGAGCCACGCTTCACTGCATACCTTGCGTCCAACCAGAAATCCCCTCATCTTCACCAGCGGGTCGACCATCGCGCTTCGTCGTCTCCCCTCCACCGGAAACGCCACGCACTCGACCAGCACTGGGCCGTCGCCTCCGCGCATCCGCCCCAGCGACTCCTGCGCCACGCGATACAGTGCGACCGCGTCGCTCGCATCCACAGGTATGCCCGGAACTCCGCATGTCCGGGCCTTCGCACTCAAAATCCCTACGTCATTGCGCTTCTTTTTCCTGCCCCCTCCCCCAGGTAGCACGACAAAAATAATCGGCAGCTCAAACTGCGAAGCCAGCCCAAGCACCCGCCGCCACACCCCGTTCGACACCTCGCCGTCGCGAACATAAGCCACCACAACATTCGTCCGCTTCAGTGTCTTGAAGCAGAGCGCCGCGCCCATCGCCATCCGCAGCCGGTCCCCCACGTCCTTGATCCACGGAAGCTGTCGCCCCACCTTGGCCCCGGCGAGCAACCCCATCGCCACCCCCGCGTGGGCATCGCTCACCAGGTCGCCTGCCGCGAGCTCAATTGCCGTGCTCACCCGGCAAGCCTCTTCCCCCCAGGTCGAGCCCAGCCGCCGCCGCGCTTTCACTCCACGCTGCATCCCTGCGATGTGCTCGTCCAGCGCCCTCATCTCGACCATCGCCACAAACAACTGTCGCAGCTTCTTATTCGGTATCAGCGGATTCTCGTGCGGCGCCGTCTCACTCAAAAAAATCTCTCCTGCAAATCTCTGTACCAAACAATTGAGGGCCCCAAAAGGAACCCCCAATCCATTCACGCAAAAAAGTCCTCAAGCCCGAGCCGGATCGACAGCCTCGGTATCCAGTCCAAGTTCCGCCAAAGCCTTCTGCGCAGCCTTCGGTTTGAACTTCCCATCCCGCGCCAGCTTCGACAACGTAGCCCCCACCACCGACTCCGCATTCACCTCGAAGTGCCGTCGCAGATGTTCGCGATTGTCGCTCCGTCCAAAGCCATCCGTCCCCAGCGAAACCAGCCGCGAAGGCAGCCACTGCGCCAGCACATCCGGCACCGACTTCATATAATCGCTCGTCGCAATAATCGGTCCCTTCGCCTCGCCAAGCGCCGTCACCAAATACGGCACTCGCTCCTTCTCCGCCGGATGCAGCCGATTCCACCGCTCGACCGCCAACGCATCGCGTCGCAGCTCGGTGTAACTGGTCACGCTCCAAACGTCCGTATGTACGCCATACTTCGAAGCCAGAATCTCCTGCGCGCGCAGCACCTCGTTCAGAATCGGCCCACTCCCAAACAACTGCGCCACCGCCTCGCCACCCTCCGCCGGCTTCACCTTATACATCCCCCGCAGTATCCCCTCAGCCGAACCCTCCGGCATCACAGGCATGGCATAGTCCTCGTTGTACATCGTGATGTAGTAGAAGACGTCCTCACCCTTCTCATACATCCGCCGAATCCCATCCTGAATCACCACCGCCAGCTCATACACAAATGCCGGATCATATGTAACACAAGTAGGCACAGTACTGGCCAGCACGATACTGTGCCCATCCTGATGCTGCAATCCTTCACCCAGCATCGTAGTCCGCCCCGCAGTTCCGCCCATCAAAAATCCCTTGCCGCGCGAGTCAGCAAACGCCCACACCATATCCCCGATGCGTTGAAATCCAAACATCGAGTAGTACATATAGAAGGGAATCGTCGGCACGCGATAGTTCACATAAGCTGTGCCCGCAGCGGTAAACGAAGCCATCGACCCAGCCTCGGTAATCCCCTCTTCAAGAATCTGCCCATCCTGTTCCTCGCGATAGCTAAGCAGCATATCCGCATCGTGCGGCTGATACTTCTGTCCCTCAGGAGCGTAGATCCCCACCTGCTTAATCGCCGACTCCAGCCCGAACGTCCGTCCTTCATCCGGCACAATCGGCACAATCAGCTTGCCGATCTTCGGGTCCTTCATCAGGTGTCGCAGAATACTCACAAACCCCATCGTCGTCGAAACCGCGCGCCCCTTCGATCCCTTCGTCCACTCCGCAAACTGCTCGAGCCCCGGAGCCTTGAAGTCCAGCTTTGGCACCTGCCGCGTCGGCAGATATCCACCCAGCGCCTTGCGCCGCTCCTGCATGTACTGCATCTCCGGAGCATCCGCGCCCGGCCGATAGAACGACCCGTCCTTCGCCGCCTTCTCCGGCAGCGGAATGTCGAACTGCTTCACAAACGCCGCCAGCCCCTCATCCGTCAGCTTCTTCTCCGAGTGCGTCGCATTGCGCGACTGCGCCGTTCCCATCCCATAGCCCTTCACCGTCTTGGCCAGGATCACCGTCGGGCCGCCTTTATGCTCCATCGCCCGCTTATACGCGTTGTACACCTTTGCCGGATCGTGCCCGCCGCGATGCAGCCGCAACAACTGCTCATCGCTATAGTCCTTCACCAGCTCCAGCAACTCAGGGTACTTCCCAAAAAAGTGTGCCCGCAGAAACGCCCCATCCTTCGCCTTGAAGGTCTGGTAGTCGCCATCGACGCACTCTTCCATCCGTCGCAGCAGCAGCCCCGTATGGTCGCGTTCAAACAGCGCATCCCAGTCCGTCCCCCAGATCACCTTGATGACGTTCCATCCCGCACCAAGGAACACCCCTTCCAACTCGTCGATAATCCGCTTGTTCCCGCGCACCGGTCCATCCAGCCGCTGCAAATTGCAGTTCACCACGAAGATCAGGTTGTCCAACTTCTCTCGCGCACCCAGCGAGATCGCACCCAGCGAGTCAACCTCGTCCGTTTCGCCATCGCCCAAAAATGCCCAGATCTTTCGCTCGGTCGGCTTGATCAGCCCACGGTTTTCGAGATACCGCATAAACCGCGCCTGATAGATCGCGTTCAGCGGCCCAATCCCCATCGACACCGTTGGGAAATTCCAGAAATCCGGCATCAGCCACGGATGCGGATATGACGACAGCCCCGGCGCACAGCGAAGCTCATGGCGAAAGTTTTTCAGCCGGTCTTCGTCGAATCGCCCTTCCAGGTAAGCCCGCGCATACACCCCCGGCGAAGCGTGTCCTTGAAAGTAAATAAAATCTCCCGGTTCGTCGCCATACTTCGCATGGAAGAAATGATTGAATCCAACCTCCAGCAGCGTAGCCAGCGAAGAATACGTCGAGATGTGCCCACCGATCCCGGCATCTTTTTTGTTCTGACCATGCACCATCGCCATCGCGTTCCAGCGAAGCAGCGACTCGACTCTCTTCTCCAGCTTCCTGTCGCCTGGGTACGGTACTTCGTCATGCTTGGGAATGGTGTTGCGATACGGCGTCGTCAGCCCGCTCGGCGTCGGTACTCCAGCCTCGCGTGCCCGTTGCCGCAGTGCCTCCAGCAGTTCCGCACCATGCTCCCAATCATTTGCAACGACGTCGTCAAACGCCTCGATCCACTCCGATACCTCTGCAGTAAAGTCTTGCTTCACGGCCTCTTCCAGTTTCGTCGTCATGCTTATAACGATATAAGGCTTGCGCGAAAACGTCATCTGGCCGCCCGCTGGCCGTTGTTTGTCCTCTTCCAAGCCGCCCAAAAATCGTCATTTCGACCGAAGGCGGCGCACTTTGCCGCCGCAGTGGAGAAACCCGCTTTTCCATCCGCCGCGGCTAAATAATATTGCCGACCAACGGGAGGCCCCACAGAAAATCATCTCAGCGAGACCGGTATACACGCCACGAAGTGGCCGCCCCACGCATAGTGGGCCCGTCCGGCAGGACATATCTTCCCCTTAGCTTGGTTGAGTCACCGCTCTTTTCAGATCAGTCAGATACTGTTTGATCGATCCATCCTCACCCATCACGTAGTGCCCCATAAACCGCCACATCGCCGGTCCCGTTCTTCCGTGCTCAGTAATCTTCACGTTCGTCGAGTCGGCCCCCACAGGCGCAAGTTCGTAGGTCCACGTTCCCCCAAACGGCAGCTTCGGATCGGCAATCCGTACCACCTGCCGCGAGGGTTCCTCACGCACATCCGCGCAGAGAGGCATTGTCATCGAACTCTGCACCTCCGCCCAGCACGGCGCGCCATTCTCCGGCGGCAGCAGTGACACCGCCTTCAACCCCGTCCGCCACTTCGGCATCGCCGCAGGATCCGTAATCAGCCCCCACACCTTCTGCTGCGACGCAGGGACAATCTCGGAGACGCTAGCCGTATGCTCCACCGGCAATCTGCTTCCCATAAAAATTACTGTGCAGATTGCCAGCACGATTACGATACTCAGCCAACCCAGGAATCGCAGTACACGCATAACCACCTCGGTCACGTCGTCGAAATTATAGTTTCCAAAACTGTAGCGAAACCAAACTTACCCAAGAACCGTCATTTCGACCGAAGGCGGCGCACTATGCCGCCGCAGTGGAGAAACCTGCTTTTGCCTTTGCTTGTTCTCGTCCAACTCAACCCCAAAACCTTTGCTACCCCGCAAACGCTCAGGTCGAATAAGCCGCATTGATCCGCACATACTCCTCGGTCAGATCACAAGTCAGAAACCTACACTCCGCCGCCCCCTGCCCCAGGTCCAAAGCGATCGTATACTCCCGCTCCAGCATCGCCGCATGCACCGCCGCCTCATCGAACGCCGGAGACCGCACCCCAAGCGCAAACACCGGCAACGCCCCAATCGTGATCTTAACCAGCGCAGGATCGAACGCCACGCCACTGTACCCAGCCGCAGCCAGCAACCGTCCCCAGTTAGGATCGCCGCCCGACCACGCCGTCTTACAAAGCGGCGAGTGAGCGATCGCCTTAGCCACCTGCCGAGCCTCCGCCTCCGTCCGTGCTCCAGTGATGTGCAGCGTGACAACGTGGCCGACGCCCTCACCATCGTCCACAATCTGGTGCGCCAGCGATGCGCAGACCGATAGCAGCGCATTGGCAAACGCCTCGCCGCTCCGTAGATTCAGCTTCACACCGCTTGCTCCACTCGCCAACAGCAACACCGTATCGTTGGTCGAAGTATAACCGTCGATCGAGATCGAATTAAAACTCCTCTCAACCGCTGGCCCCAGCACGTCGCCCAGCTCCTCACTCTCCGCCGCAAGATCCGTAAACAAATAAACCAGCATCGTGGCATGCGGCGGTCCCAATTGTGGATGAATCATCCCCGCACCCTTGGCCGTACCGAAGATCCTCACCCCCACGCCGTCCACATCCACCATAGTCCGCGCGACCTTCATCTTTGTGTCGGTCGTCATGATGGCGGTAGCGAACATCTCCGCGTGCTCCGCCGTATTGCCCAGCACCGCCTCAACTACAGGCAGCGCCGCGATCACCTTCTCCGCAGGAAACGGCACGCCGATGATCCCAGTCGAAGAAGGAAACACCTCATCGAAGATGCAGCGAAACGTCTCCGCCGCCGCCACGCAGGTCTGCACGCAAGCGTCGATGCCAGGCTGCCCCGTAGCGCAGTTAGCGTTCCCAGCGTTCACCACCACAGCCCCCACACGCCCGCCCGTCGAGAGCAGATGTCTCCGCCCCACGGTGACAGGCGCCGCCACCACCTGGTTCTTCGTAAACATCGCCGCCGCATTCGCAATCCTGTCCGCAACGGCGACGGCCACATCCAGATTGCCACTGGCCTTGATTCCAGCCTTGACTGCTCCCCATTGGAAGCCCTGCGGCATTGCCTGAGGCCTCGCGTTCTGCTTACTGTTCATGCCATCCACTCTATCAAGCGAGATTTTCGGTCGCCTTGCGGGCGTGCTGTGCCCATCTTGCCACGCCCCTCTTCCTGACGGAACCGCCTCGGAGCAAATATTGCCCCAGGCAAAAATAAACTTCAAAAGCCTGTCCTATTTTTTCTCCCCCAAAAACACGCTGTTTCTCGACCACGTTTACCACGCATTCCACCACAAATTCACCACAAAAGCACCACAACAAACGCGTCTTTTTTCGCAAAAGGCCCTGTAAAACCACAAAACCACCACGTCAAAAAAAACCACGCCAAATTTGCGCGATTGGGCATGGCAAAACGGGTCGTCGGGTCAGAATTCGACCGGTAAGGTTCGCTGCTCCCGGCTGCTCTCACGGGCCATCTCCAGCAGCTTGACGACCCGGTAGCCGTCCTCGGGTTTGACAGCCAGCTCGGCCTCTCCGGTGATGGCGTCACGGACGTTGGCGTAAAAGAGCCGGTAGTCGCCGGGCTCGGTCTCGACCTGGGTGCGAACCAGCACGGTGGGCTCGGCCGGATTGGGGGAGACGGTCAGGGTGCCCCAATGTTCTTCGGACTCCTGGAGCCAAACCTTATCGCCGTCCTCGCCAATACGGGGCACCGTTGCTCCGCCGACCAGGGCTGGCTCCTGCGGATCGAGGCCGAACTTTTTGAAGCTCCCGCAGTTCCCATGCAGGAGAAACCGCGGCGCGGCGTCGCAGGCCAGCATGCTGGAGCGGCAGTACGCGCGCAGCCGCGGATACTCGAGCGTGATGTCAAAGGCGTCCTCAATCTGCGTGGTATCGCGGTCCTTACGGACGCTTGCCGAAATGCCAATCGGCGCGCCAAACAAGGCGAGAACCTGGTCGACGAGGTGCGGTCCAAGGTCGAAGAGCAGACCGTTGGAGGGGTCCGCGCCCTCCTTCCAGGTGTTCTCCCGGGGCAGCGGTCGGAAGCGGTCGAAGTGCGACTCGAAGGTGACGAGGCGGCCTACGGCGTCTTTTTCGAGAAGGTCGACGACGGTCAAGAAATCGCCATCCCAGCGGCGATTGTGGAAGGGAGCCAGCACAACGCCCCTCTCCCACGAGAGCTGCCAGAGCTCTTTGGCTTGGGCGCTGGTGGCGGCGAACGGCTTGTCGACGACAACATGCTTGCCCGCCTCGAGTGCCTGCTTCGCGAGTTCGAAGTGGGTTTCGTTCGGCGTCGCAATCACGATGAGTTGGATGTCCGCGTCTTTCAGTGCCTCGTCGAATGACCGAAGGATTCGGGTGTTGGGATAGGCCTTGGCGGCCTCGTCGCCCTTGCGCTGCACGATCGCCTTAAGCTTCAGTCCAGGCACTGCGCTGACGAACGGAGCGTGAAAGACCTGCCCCGCCAGCCCAAACCCAACCACCGCAACGCCGATCTCAGCCTTTTCCATGCTCTGCTCCACACTCATGTCAGACCTCTGCAAGCTATAGTACGGGAGCAGTTTAACCCACAAGCCAATTTGGATAGCCGTCGCGACCTGACCGCGTGCAAAGCCACTCAAACTATCTCGGTCAAGTAAAGCAACGGCTGATTGATTTGGCAGGAATATATGGTCGGCACGCACTGATAACATAAGGCGTGAATCTTCCTGTAAATCCTCCGGTCTTGCCGATGCTCGCCAAGCGAGTTGGAGAAATACCAGCCGGGGACTCATGGCTTTTCGAGCCTAAATGGGATGGATTTCGCACCTTAGTCTTGCGTATGAACATATGCAGGGAAGTCGATTTCGCCATATGGCCCAGTTTCGCAGGTGGCGCATCGACAAGAAGCCCACCGACTGCACCTATGCGCAACTCGAGGTCGTTCCACCGCGGGAGCTGATGGCAATCTTTTCTAGCAATCGCTGACACTACCTTGGTCAGTCTTCTTTCTGTCCAAAGTTGGGTCACCGTACACAGCTTATGCTTACTCGTACACAGCCTATGCTTACTCGTACACAACTTGAAGGGCCAGAATTGCGTCCCATTTACTGAGCATTAGCATGCTATTCACATTGCCAGGACGGAAATGACGACAAAGCGACCTACTCCAGGACCGGCCGTTCGCGCCCCGGCTAAGGGTGGCGAAGTACATATCGAACAAGCTACTGCGAGTTACGAGAAATGGATGCGCAGTTGTACTGAGGTCGTCCCGTCCGATCTTCGGTCCAAGCATGAGCAAATGAAAGAGAGCCAGTTCCTTTTCTTGCGGGGCACTTTCTACCGGTGGATCCAACTATGGCCGTCAGTCTGCGCCGAGTTGTGTGGCGCCCCTAAGGTCCTCGCTGTAGGAGACCTGCACGTCAATAGTTTTGGAACCTGGCGAGACGCCGAAGGTCGCCTCTGCTGGGGTGTGGATGATTTCGATGAATCTTATCCGCTGGCCTACACGAACGATATCGTGCGTTTGGCCGCCAGCATGAAGATCGTCATAGACGCTGACGGTCTAGCCGTCAAATTGAAAGACGGATGCGATGCCATTCTGGAGGGATACCTGCAATCGCTCAAAGAGGGTGGCTGCCCCATCGTCCTCGCGGAGCATGAACAGAAGCTGAGCAAACTGGGAGTGGATAGTTTCAAGCCGCCTACCGACTTTTGGGGCAAGCTCAACCGTTTGCCTGCGATCCGGCACCCGCTTGCGAGCGACGTGAAGCGCGCGCTGGAAAAGACGCTGCCCAATCCAAGGATGGAATACAAGGTCGTTCGCCGTGAAGCCGGGTTGGGAAGCCTTGGCCAGGAACGATTCGTTGCGATTGCAAATTGGCAAGGTGGCTTCATCGCTCGCGAAGCCAAATCGATGCTACCGTCTGCCTGCTCATGGCTGGATGACGAGATTGGGCATCGCCAATCCCACTATCAGGAAGCGATTGATTCTGCGGTACGATCCCGTGACCCGTTTCAGGTGATTGAAGGAGCCTGGTTGATTCGCCGTCTCTCCCCGGACTCGAATCCCATCGATATTCAAACCCTACCAAAACATCGAGATGAGCAAATGCTCCTGCGCGCGATGGGATCTGAGGCGGCGAATGTGCATCTGGGAACGAACCGCCAGGTAGCCAATATTCTAAAAGATCTGCAAAAGAGGAAATCGAATTGGCTGCGGGATGCGGCCGCCCGCATGGCGCGAGTCGTGGAGAAGGATTGGAAACGCTATAGGAAGTCCTGAGAGCGCAGACACGTGAAGGATCTCATTATCCGGTTTCTGATTGGTGGCACGCTCGTGTCGGTTTTTGCAGCAGTAGGAGATGTCGTTCGACCAAAAAGTTTCGCCGGACTGTTTGGTGCCGCACCGTCAATTGCGCTCGCTACTCTTGGATTGACAGTTGCAACCGAGGGAAGGGGCTACGCTGCAATTGAGGCTCACTCGATGGTCGCAGGAGCGATCGCATTCTTCGTCTACGCATCGGTTGTGAGCAAAGTAATGATGCGCTATAAGCCACCGGCCTTAGCTACGGCATCGACACTCATGCTGGTATGGTTTGCGGTTGCCTTCGGGCTCTGGTTTAGCTGGGTGCGATAGGACGGAGTTATGAGAATCGGATTCGATATCTCCTCTATCCAGCACAGTCGCTGGAGGGACTATGCGGTGCGTTTTGCCTTCGGCGGTATCGTGACGGCACTTACGGGATTGATAGCCAAGCGGTATGGTCCAGGCGTCGCCGGGCTCTTCCTCGCATTTCCGGCGATTTTTCCCGCCGGAGCCACACTGATCGAGAAGCAGGAGAAGGAGAAAAAACGGCACGCCGGTCTCGATGGCACTTCAAGAGGGAGAGCCGCCGCGAGCATCGATGCAGCAGGAGCGGCGATGGGGACTCTGGGTCTGATTGCATTCGCAATACTGATTTGGCGCTTCCTGCCCGCTCACTCCAGCCCGGCCATCCTTACCATCGCGGGCTTGGCATGGCTCGCAATTTCCGTCCTGACTTGGTTCATCCGTAAAGCCATATAAGAATCGAGAGCGGCTGAAGGGCGCAAGGTCGCTTAGTTATTGAGTCATCCTCTGTGCTTCCACCAAAGGCGGTAGCCTTCGTTATTGATGCTGCTTCAAAAAAAACCGTAAGGGATGGGACCATTGCAAGGCCACGGTTCATTACTTGGTCATTGGGCTGAAGAATATCCCGTCCCAGTTTTCGTAACGACAGTTACTTACTTTTTAGTCTCATGATTTACCTCACTAGATAACGAGGCTCTTTTCATGAACACGCTTCATGCAGGCGGCGTAATCTATTTTCAACGCCGACAAGGGTAGGAGCATGAATCAGCCGGGCACTTCACAAAGAAGCGCGGTAGGAGCTACCTATTTGATTTAGTGCTGCATCAAAATACCAAGTGTGACGAATGAATGAAGCTCAGTTATCTCGTGACGGAATAAGGCTACATGGGAAGTGATCCTCGGAGGCGTGACATCGTTCTCCGGGCGATTCGCAATGCCGAACTACAAGCAATTGTGTGTTTTTCACCTACCGACATACTGCTGATGACCGGCTACTGGCCAATAATGGGGTTCAGCCTGGCGATGATCACAAACGAGGGCGAAGCCTTTGTAATTTTGCCGGAGGACGAGGTCGAACTAGCCGAGGCGAATTCCGAGGCACAACTCATTCCCTATAAGCCTGAGACCCTGGAAAGTTTGACCGGCCCTTCGGAAGCTTTGACAAAGCCTCTGCAAGAGCTTGCCGCCAAGGCTCCGCTCGAAAATGGAAGAGTAGGAACCGGCCTGGAAGACGGCGTCCAGACCATGCCGTATCAATCGGTGAACCGATTCTGCAGCACCATCGTGCCCCTGCTGCGAAATTGCTACCCCAAGGTCTCAGTCGTTTTGGCTGATGCCATGTTGGAACAGCTCAGATCGGTCAAGACACCTATCGAACTCAACAAGATCCGCCAGGCCTGTACCTTAGCCGCTGCGGGCTTCAATGAGGCCCCACGTGCTATCGTCGCTGGTCGTCGCGAAGATGAGGTGGCAGCAGATATTAACGCTGCGTTCGCTCGCGTGGCCAACAACGGCTTCCAGAGAGGGCAAGGGTACTTCTTCTGTATGTCCGGTCCAAACTCCGCAAAGGCCGCGGCCGCCTACGCCCGCACTCGAAGCAGGGTTCTAGAGGTCGGCGACCTCGTCATGATTCACGCCAATACAGTTGGCGACGGCTTCTGGACGGACATCACCCGTACCTTTGTCGTGGGTGCTTCCTCAGACTCCCAAGAGCGGATGCAACACGCTATCGCTGAAGCACGGAAGGCTGCACTGGAGACAATAACTCCTAATGTGCCGGCGAGCATGGTCGATTCCGCCGCACGGGATGTCTTCGTGCGACACGGCTATTTCTCTGAGTTCAAACATGCGGTCGGCCACGGCGTAGGCTTCGCGGCGACTGACCCGAACGCACTCCCACGGCTACATCCCAAATCTCCCGATGTACTTCAGGCGGGAATGACCTTCAACATCGAACCGGCTTTGTATTTCGACGCTGTGGGAGGTATGCGGCACTGCGACGTCGTGGCCTGTACCGATTCGGGAGCCGAAATTCTGACGCCGTTCTAGAGAGAGGCTATCCATCCGGACATGAAACCAGAGGCTTCAGTCACGAAAGGCTCAGTGAGCTTCTACACGGTTCCGACGGACAATCCTGAGGCCGATGGAACTTTTTCGTGGAACAGCACGTCGATGGTGTTGGTCGAACTCGAGTGCGGAGAAATGCGCGCACTTGGCTATACCTATGCGGATGCCGGCACGGCGGAGGTCGCACAAAAGTTGCTCGAGGAAGTCGTGATGGGCTCCGATCCGATGCACCACGCAGCTACTCTGCAGGAGATGTTCAGACACATCCGCAATCTTGGCGAAACAGGAATCGCGATGATGGCAGTTTCGGCCATTGATAACGCTCTCTGGGATCTGCGGGCTCGATTGCTCGATGTGCCCTTGGTCAGTCTGTTGGGTCAGGTTCGGCCGCGCATCCCGGTGTATGGCAGCGGAGGTTTCACGAGCTACACGGACGAGCAGCTTTCCAATCAACTCGGCGGCTGGGCACGCGATGGAATTTCGCGCGTAAAGATGAAGATTGGGACGCATCCAGAGCTGGATGTTGCACGGGTCCGCACCGCGCGGAAAGCTATTGGTGCCGATTGCGATCTGTTCGTTGATGCCAACGGCGCCTACACCGTGACGCAAGCCATCGGCCTCGCTCATCAATTCGTTGAGCAAGGAGTGAAATGGTTCGAAGAGCCGGTGAGTTCGGACCATCTTGCAGGTCTCAGCCAGGTGCGTCAACGTGCGCCACTAGGTATGGATATCGCTGCCGGCGAGTATGGCTATACCGCTTGGTACTTCCGCACAATGCTGGATGCTCAAGCAGTTACCGTGCTGCAGGCGGACTGCACTCGGTGCGGAGGGATCAGCGGGTTCCTCGACGCAGCTGCCCTATGCTGGGCCCACAATGTCCCGCTCTCATCACACTGCGGTCCCAGCATGCACCTGCACGTCTGCTGCTCTGTTCCGCGTGCCGTTCATATGGAGTTTTTTCACGATCATGTACGCATTGAACGCATGTTCTTCGACGGCTTTTGCGAACCCGTCAATGGATGCATGATCCCAGATGTCTCAAGGCCCGGCACGGGGCTCGAGTTGAAAGGGAAAGACGCAATGAAGTTCAAGAAATAGGCGGACCACGGCGTTGTGGCCTGCAGCTTTGACCGACCGACAAACGACCTCCCTGTGATGGGAGCCGCAAACGAAGAAAAGAATGGAGAAGAAAATGGCGAAGCAGGTATCTGATCTGATTGTTGAACGACTGATCGAATGGGGTGTGGATACGATTTTTGGCTTTCCAGGAGATGGGGTGGATGGGTTTTTCGAATCCCTTCGGACTCATCAGGACAAACTTCGCTTTATCCAGGTACGGCATGAGGAGGCGGCTGCCTTCGCAGCTTGCGGCTATGCAAAATACACTGGCCGATTGGGTGTCTGTTGCGCCACTTCTGGTCCCGGCGGGATCCACCTGCTCAACGGTCTCTATGACGCCAAGTGCGACCTGCAGCCAGTACTCGCCATCACCGGCCACACATTTCATGACCTGATCGGGATGGACTATCAGCAGGATGTGGACCTCGATAAGCTATACATGGATGTCGCCGTTTTTAACGAGCGCGTGATGGGACCGGCGCACGCAGTCAACGTGGTCGACATGGCTGTTAGAACCGCCTACGGCCGGCGCGGCGTCAGCCACATCTGCATTCCGAAAGACATTCAGGAATGGCCTGTATCGGACAAGATGCGCAGTTCTGCAAATGTCAAAGGGCACAGCGGCGACTGGGCCCATCCTTCCACCGCTAGGCCCGCCGACCCGCTGCTTCGCAAGGCAGCCGAGATCATCAATGACGGCTCTAAAGTGGCTATCTTTGTGGGCCGTGGCGCGCTTGGCGCAAGCGAAGAGGTCGCCCAACTCGCCGAGACGGTCGGTGGTCCAGTCGCAAAGGCGTTGCTGGGCAAAGCTGTCCTCCCTGATCGAAGCCCTTATACGACCGGCGGCCTCGGCCTGCTCGGCACCTCGCCGTCCGTGGATGCGATGGAAGAGTGCGACACACTCATCATGATCGGTACCAGCTACCCCTACATGGAGTTCTTGCCGAAGCCAGGACAAGCCAAGTGCGTGCAGATCGAACTTGATCCAACTCGCATCGGGCTTCGCCATCAGACTGACGCTGCGCTTGTCGGCGATGCGAAGACGATTTTGCAGGCGCTCCTTCCGCTTCTCAAGCGCAAGAAGAACAGCTTCCTGAAGAAGTCGCAGGAACGCATGAAGACGTGGAATGAGTTGATGGAGGAGCGCG
>Ga0182024_10006662_pt1 | contig 25270 bp, 23 predicted proteins | sample P32metaG_FD_120480 | JGI IMG/M metagenome (GOLD analysis project Ga0182024, IMG submission 120480) | Permafrost microbial communities from Stordalen Mire, Sweden - P3-2 metaG (Illumina Assembly) | ecosystem: Environmental > Terrestrial > Soil > Wetlands > Permafrost | place: Sweden: Stordalen...
AGCTTGGCCACCTACTGTTCCTCGTCTGATCCTACTACTCTGTAGTAGGAAGATCAAGCAAATTTTCGTTCCTGCACACTTCGGCGCCAAACTGCGTCTAATATAGTGGTATGCAGAAAAACCGCCTTCGCCGAGGTTTCTCGCTCATTGAACTGCTGATCGTGATCGCGATCATTTTGATTATCGCGGCGATTGCCGTGCCCAAAATGAACAAGCAGATCATGGCGGCGCATGAAATGGCGGCCATCCGCATGATCACCACCATCCATACCGGCGAGACGCAGTATTATTCGCAATTCGGGCGCTACGCCCAGAATCTGGCCGAGATGGGACCACCGGCCAGCGGCGCGGCAGGTCCCGCGGCAGCCGATCTCCTGCCGAAGAATCTGTCCGACGGCAAGGCCAGCGGATTCATCTTCACAGTAGTCGGATCGCCCACCGGATATTCGGTGACAGCAGTGCCGGAGGCCTTCGGAAGCTCAGGAAATAGAACCTTCTTTTCCGATCAGACCCTCGTGATCCGCAACAATTACACCGCCGAGCCGGCGACCATAGCAAGTCCGGAACTCAGGTAGATCCCGCTCCCGCACGAGCCGCCGCAGCCTTTTCACGAAGCCAGCTCGCCGAATCTTTTCTTTTCATCTGATCCAACAAGCTCGCCCGATACTCCATATTAGTCGCCAGCTCCGCCGCACGCCCCTGCCCGCAGGATTCCCAAACCTTGGCCGCGCTCGCCAGTTCAGCCAGTGCATCCGTGTACCGCCCGGAACGTTCCTCGATGTGCGCCGCGGTCTCATAAGCGACAGCCAGCCGCGCGCCTTTTTTCCGCCTGAACGTACCGATACACATCGAGAGCAACTCGCGCCCGCGGGAAAAATTTCCCCACTCGATATAAAGCCGGGCCACGCTGAACTGCATCTCCGCAAGCTCCTCCTGATCGCCGCCGACACCGCGATCCTTCAATTCAAGCGCCCGCTCATAAAGAGCCGCGACCGCTTCGATATCGCCCGACTCCTCGTACGACCCCGCAAGGTTGTGCAGATCCCGCGTCGCCTCCGGAGAATCGGCCCCATGCTCCCTCTCATGAATCGTCAACGCCCTGTGCAAACAACGCTGCGCATCTTCATGGGAGCCTTGCGCGCGGTAAACAATCCCCGCCTCGCTCAACGCCCCGCCTGTCTCCACATGATCCTCGCCGTAGCTCTCTTCGAACAAATCGATCGCTTTTTCGAGCGCAGGAATCCCGTCCTCGCCTTCGAAATGCCGGGCCATCCCGAGCCGTTGCATCCGCCGCGCCATCCGAAGCGGGTCCGGGTGAGGCATCGCCGCCTCGATCCGTACACCTTCTTCGAGCAGATTCTGCATGCCCTCGAAGTCCCCGCGATCGTGAAACACTTCCGACAGAGCGTCCACACACTGCACGTATCCGGAAGGGTTGGCTATGCGAGCCGTCAAATCCAGGGCGGCACGGATCGTAGCCTCGGCCTCATCGGTTTTCCCCTGTTTCCGCTGCGCCTCCGCCAGTTGCAATTGAAGCCGGATGCGCGCCGTGGGAGAACCTCCGCCCACACCGAACTCGTCAATCGCATATTTTAAATGAAGCTCCGCCTCGACAAAATTTCGAGCCTTAAGCTGCCGGTCACCCTCGACCCGATTATATTCGCCCGCAGCCCATGCGAACAACTTCGCCGACAGTTTGAACTTGAGCCATTGTTCAAGCATGGACGAAAGATCGGTGGACTAGGGCCAAGACTGTAGATGCCAACAGGAAAAGTCGAGCCTTGAGCCTCGAAACTAAGTACTAAGTGGACATATGCCATAGGCAGATGCACCTAATTTGTGGGGCAGGTTGGCAACCTGCGGACCGATTGTCAATCGGTCCATCCGGGCGCAGCCCGGACATAATCTCTAACCACACAGCCTGCTAATCAACTCCCCCGGATATCCCACACACTCCTTCAAATCCTTCACCGCCACAAACTCGCCCGACCTGTGCGCCACCGTGATGTCCCCCGGGCCCAAACACAATCGCCTCCGAGGTCATCCCGCTCAAATGCGCCGCCTCCGTCCCAAACGAAACCGTAGCAGCACTTCGCCGCGTCATCCTCCACCATCCCCGCAAGCCTCCGCGTAGCCGACTCGAACGCCGGGTCGATCCTTTCACATCAGAGGTGATCAAAAAGGACGGCTTCCCTGCTGGTTACGCTATCCTGTCGTGTTGGGGCCTTCTGGCGTAATCGGCCGGTCGAGTCAATCACGCTTCGAGGTGCCGGCGGGTTGAGCAGGGTTTGGGCTCTGAAAGTTTATAAGTGAGCGAATGTTCTGATGACTCATCCCATCACGAAGTATGGCCAGCCGGTGCTGGAGCAACATGCGGAACCGGTGACGGAGTTCGGTACGGCGGAGCTGCTTGCACTGGTCGACGACATGTTCGATTCGATGTATGCGGCGCGCGGCGTGGGCCTGGCTGCTCCGCAGATCGGCATCGGCAAGAGGATCGCGGTGATCGACTTGACGACCGGAGAGGATCCGGCGCAGAAGATTGTCCTGATTAATCCGGAGATCGTGGCACGCGAAGGATCGCAGACCAGCGAAGAGGGATGCCTGAGTATCCCGACATTTCGCGAGCCGGTGACGCGGGCGCAGAAGTGCACCGTGCGGGCGAAGGACGCGTCCGGGAAAGAGTTCGAGATGACCGGCGAGGATCTGCTGGCGAGGGCGTTTCAACATGAAACGGATCATCTGAACGGGACCCTTTATATCAGCCACGTGAGTCCGCTAAAGAGGGATCTGATCCGGCGGAAGATTCGGAAGCTGCAAAAAATCGGCGAGTGGGGATGAAGTTGGTCTATCTCGGTACGCCTGCCTTCGCGGTTCCGACGCTCGAGCGGATTGTCGGCGCGGGGCATGAGATTTGCGCGGTGTTTTCACAGCCGGATCGGCCCAAGGGACGTGGACAGAAAGACGCGATGTCGCCCGTAAAGGAAGCAGCGTTGCGTTTGGGGCTCATAGTACATCAGCCGGAACGGGTGCGCAGACCGGAAGTCGTGGAGGAACTGCGCGCGATGGCGCCCGATGCCATGGTGATCGTAGGGTACGGACAAATTATTCCGCAATCGATTCTCGATATTCCTCCGCGGGGGATTATCAATGTCCACGCATCATTACTGCCGAAGTATCGCGGGGCAGCTCCGATTCAGTGGGCGATCGCGCGCGGCGAGAAGACCACCGGCGTGACGACGATGAAGATCGATGCGGGGCTCGATACAGGCGCGATGCTGCTGAAGTGGGCGACGCCGATCGGCGAGGAGGAAACGGCGGTCGAGTTGGGGACTAGGCTGGCTCCAGCGGGTGCTGATCTTCTCGTAAGAACGCTGGCGGAATTGTCGAGTATCGTGCCGGAGGCGCAGGATGATTCGCAGGCGACGCTGGCTCCGATTCTGAAGCGCGAGGATGGGCATATCGATTGGGCGATGACCCCCGGCGAGATTTTGAATCGCGTGCGAGGGTTTCAACCCTGGCCAGGGGCTTACGGTTTTTTGAAGGGGCAGCGTTTTCACGTTTGGCGCGGAGCGAGTGCGGATCGTCACCTCGCGCCCGGGGCGCTTTCTGTCGAAGGCCAACGATTGTTTGCGGGTTGCGCCGCGGGAGCGATTGAGTTGCTGGAGATTCAGTTGGAGGGTAAGAAGCGGATGGCGGCGTCGGCGTTCTTAAACGGCTTTTTCATCGCGACGGGTGAGGTGTTGGCGTGAATCTGCCGCTAGGCTTTCGCTACTCATCTACGTTCGCAGGGATTCGCAAGGTCATGAAGGACGATCTGGCGCTGATCGTTTCGGACACGCGCGCGACGGCCGCTGCGGTGTTCACGCAGAACCGCGTGGTAGCAGGTCCGGTCGAGGTCGCGAGAGAGAACGTTCGCGCGGCACGCGGAGGAATGCGAGGGATTCTGGTCAACGCCGGCAATGCGAATTGCGCGACCAAGACCAGCGAACGGGTGGCGATCGAAACATCGCGCGCGGCCGCTAAGGCGATTGGCGCAAAGGGCGAAGAGGTGTTACCGGCGTCGACCGGAGTGATCGGGGTGGAACTGGACGCCCGATTGATTATCGACGCCCTGCCGACCCTGGTGGGGGGATTGAGCGCCGATCGATTCGACGACGCGGCGCGGGCCATCATGACCACGGACCTAGTGATGAAGACGGCAAGCGCCTGGGTGAAATCAGGCGACAAGGGCGTGCGGATTGCGGGGATGACCAAGGGGTCGGGGATGATTCATCCTCGGATGGCGACTACCCTCGCGTTTGTGATGTCGGATGCGGTGATCGCTCCGGATGCGCTGCGGACCGCGCTGAAACGCTCTTGCGAGCGGACGTTCAATCGAATTTCCGTAGATGGAGATACGTCGACCAACGATACGCTGGCGGTGCTGGCCAACGGTGCGTCGGGCGTCCGGCCGCGGGTGACCGCGTTTCAGGATGCGCTGACGGAGGTGCTGGAGTCGCTGGCACGGCAGATTGTCAAAGACGGGGAAGGCGCCAAAAAACTGATCACGATCGATATTGAAGGCGCTGCCAGTGAGCGTGCGGCGGAGAGAATCGCGCGATGCATCGCCAATTCGCCGCTCGTGAAAACGGCGATTGCGGGGTCGGATCCGAACTGGGGTCGAATCCTCAGTGCGGCTGGAAATGCCGGAATCGCGTTCGATCCGCGCCGGGTCGATATTGATTTTCAGGGAATCGCGGTGTGCCGGGGAGGACTCGCGGCGGATTTTTCCGAGGATGAGTTGAAGGCGAGGCTCGACGAGCCGGAATGCTCCGTGAAGTTTACGATTCGTGGGCGAGGGCGCGGTCGCGCGCGGTTCTGGACCTGCGATTTCACCGAAGAGTACATCAGGATTAACGCGAGTTACCGGACCTGATATGGGAATTGCTGTTTTGCTGCTGGCTGTGCTGGCGTTTGTTGATCCACCGACGGACGTGATCGATTTCTTCCGGTCGGTTGGGGCGGCGCTGGCGGATGCCGATCGGGACCTCAGCGTTCCCGCGGAGCGGCGGCGCCCTCGGCACGCCACGGAGTTTCTCGATCATTTCGACAAGTCGATGCCGGGGTATGCGGTGTTTAGCGAACAGATTGAGGCCATGGTGGGCACGGGCGAAGTTTCGACGACCATAGATTTCATCAACACCGACGGCAACGATCGGAAGCGAACGCTCGATCTCGATTGGCTGATTCAATGCGAGGACCAGCGGCCGAAGCGGGCGGTGATTCAATGCACGATCGAGAAACGCGGAAAGAAGTGGAAAATCACTTCGATTGCTCCGATTGATTTTTTCAAGCGAGAGTAACTCCGCGCGATTTGTGGGGCAGGTTGGCAACCTGCGGACCGATTGTCAATCGGTCCAACCGGGCACAGCCCGGACTTTTGGTTCAGATAGGAGAATCGATGACCTACACCGTAATCTACGAAAAAGGTCCGGAGTCCTGGGGAGCTTATGTGCCCGATCTTCCGGGTGTCATACGGTAGGTGAATCGCGCGAGGAAGTGGAGCAGTTGATCCAGGAAGCGATCGAGTTTCACCTGGAGGGGCTGCGCGATGAAGGTCTCCCGATTCCCGCCCCTGCGAGCTTTGCGGGCGCGGTGGAAATCCACATCGCCGCATAGGAGGTAGTTCAATCGCTGCGCAGTGCGGTCATGGGGTCGAGTTTCGATGCTCGTTGCGCGGGAATGAAACTTGCGAGTACACCAACACCGACCAGCAGACCTATGGCGCAGCCCAGCGTCAAAGGGTCCGACGATTTCAGGCCAAACAAAAGGGATTCGGCTGTGCGACCGGCCACCAGCGACAACCCTGAGCCGATCATCACACCGATAGCGAGCAGGAGGCCCGCTTCCCGCATCACCATGCGGACGACCTGCCCGCGGTTCGCGCCGAGGGCGATGCGGATTCCGATTTCATTGCGGCGTTGCGTGACCAGATAGGAGATGACGCCGTACAATCCCAGCATCCCCAGCAGCGCGGCCAGCAGGCCGAAGAATCCCGAGAGCATGGCCATCAGGCGATCGCGCAGCAGTCCGTTGCGGATTCTCGTTTGAAACGACGTGGCGTAGACGACAATCTCCGGATGTTTTTCGCCCAGGCTATGCTTTACCGAATCCGCGATGACGGCCGCGGGCAGTCCGGAATGGATCATCATCGCGGTGTTGGGGCGTTGGTCCGGGAACTGCGTGGAGGGCGCGATGACGAACGGCGTCGTTTCGTCGCGAAGATTTTCATATTTCGAGTCCGCCATCACGCCGACGATCTGGTAGATCGTGGACGGGTAACCAGGCTCGGGATGAGTGCGCAGGGTCTGGCCGATGGGGTCGATTCCATTCAGGAAGCGGCGAACGAAAGTCTGATTCACGACAGCGACGCGTTGCGAAGCCATTGTATCGGTGTCGGTGAATCCGCGGCCGCTGACCAGCGGAATCCCCATCGTCTCGAAATATTCGGGACTCGCCCAGGTGAAGTGCGCCCCGCCTTCCATTTTTCCAATGGTGATCTGATGTCCCCAGGAGCCTCCGATCAGAGGCACGTGCGTCGTGGTCGCGACGTTCAGGACGCCTGGAATCGAACGCACCTCGTCCACCAACTCTCGCTTGAGTCCTTCCAGGTGATCGTGAGAGATATTCGATTTCTGAAATCCGATGAACGCCAGCGTAATTCCCTCTTCCCGCATGCCGGGGTTGAAAGTCACCAAATTATGAAAACTGCGCACAAACAGCAATGCGCCGACCAGCAAAACAAGCGAAACGGAGATCTGCGTCACCACCATCGCGCGCTGAAAGGAGAAACGTTCGCGGCCCGTAGTCATCCCACGGCCTCCGCTCTTCATTGCAGTGACTGGATCGGCGTTGGAAGCGCGGAGGGAAGGAGCCATCCCGAAGACCACACAAGTCAGAGTCGCCACACCCGCGGCGAACAGAAGAACGCGCCAATCGATTCCAGCGGACAGCGTGATGCTGTCCCCTTCGTTAGAGAGCGAGAGAACCAAAGCGCGGCTCAACAATTGTGCGAGCCCGATTCCGGCCGCCGCGCCGATTACCGCCAGCAGGCTGCTTTCCACCATCAACTGTCGCAGCACACGAGTTCGCGCCGCGCCCAGCGCGAGCCGCACGGCGATTTCACGCTCCCGCGTGCTTGCGCGCGCCAGCATCAGGTTGGCGAGGTTCGCGCAGGCGATCAACAGCACCAGCCCCGTGATTGCCATCAACAGGGTGAGCGAAGAATCGTAGGCACGGCGAAGGTCGCTCACTCCATTCGAGGCCGGGTACGCGGCCAGCTTGAATTGCCGGTATCTCTGAACCGTGCTCGAATCGTAGCCGGTGATCTCCGTCGCGGCCATGATCCCCGCGCTCATCCCCTCTAACTGCGCCGATGCCGTCGCCAGAGTCCAACCGGGCTTCAGCCTTCCCATCACGGATTCCTCAAACACATTGCGGCTCAATTGTTTCGGCATGCACTCGGGCAGGGCGATGTCGAACCGCTCGCCCACCGCAAGACCGAAAAAGGAAGGCGGCGTCACGCCGACGATCTGTTTGAATTGGCCGTCGAGAAAAAGCTTGGTGTTGGAGTCGATCTCGCGCCCTCCGAGCTTGCTCTCCCAGAACGCGTAGCCGACCACGGCGGTGGACTCGGGACAACTGTGCTCGTCTTCCGGCGCGAGCAGACGGCCGCGCCACGGCTCGACTCCCAGCACCCGGAAAAAATCGCCGCTGACCACGATTCCGGGCACCTCCTGAAAGTCCTTCCCTTCGCCCACAGCAACATTCTTCTGACCCCACGCGAAGACACCGGAAAACGGCGAATGGTCGCGCCGGATCTCCTCCCACATCGGCCGGGTTATATCGAAATCCGGCCCGTCGTTCAGCCCCATTCCGTGATTGCCGCCGACGATTTTGATCTGTGCCAGTTCATGCGGATTTCTCACGGGCAAGCTCCTCAGGCGAACCGCGTTCAGCAGTTGAAAAATCGCCGTATTCGCTCCAATTCCCAACGCCAGCGACAGAATGGCGATCAGGGAGAACCCGGGATTGGCCAACATGGTCCGCAGATCATGTCGCAGATCCTGCCCGATGCTTTCGAGCCAGGTGACGGTATTCATGCGGTAAATCTCCTCTCGGATCAAGGTTGTATTCCCGAACTTCCTTCGCGCCGCATCGGCCGCGTCGCCCGGCGTCATTCCGCGCGCGATGTTGTCGGCCGTTTCTATTTCGAGATAGCCCTCGATCTCTTTCGATCGCTCTTCATCCCAGTGACGCCGCCGCAGAAAACGGATCCAGCTCATGGCTATTCCTCTGCTGGTCGGAGGACCTGGTTGACCGCGCGGACTACGCGCTCCCAGCGGCTGGTTTCGACGCATAACTGCTTGCGTCCGGTCGCGGTGAGGCGATAGTAACGGGCTTTGCGGTTGTTCTCCGACGTCCCCCAGAAGGACGCGATCCAGCCGCGATCTTCCAGACGATGCAGCGCCGGATACAACGAGCCGTGCTCGACCAGTAGAACATCTTCTGAACGGTGCTCGATGACGTTAGCGATGGTGTGTCCGTGCGCAGGACCAGGAGCTATGGCCTGTAAAATAAGCATATCCAGCGTTCCTTGTAATATTTCAGCTCGCTTTTTCAACACTCAAATTATCATACACCACTAGAACAACTACCTGAACGGTTGGCGCGCGCATGTGCCCTACAGAGCCGCGACCATCGGGAGCGGTCACCCAGAGTTTTTCAGCAGCCTCGGCTAATGCGTCATCGCTTTCAGGTACGCACCGGCCGCGCCGAACCACTCCTGGGAGAGCAAGTTTATGGGTTCTGCGAACCGAAAAAGCCGACCTTATCCACGTTCGCCTCCACGGCAACGTCGAAAAAGCCGACCATCATTTCTTCCCAGCTCTGCTCGCCCCATCGGACTTCGGCCTTAGGATCGGGGTTGCGGGGATTGTTAGCCGAGTTATCGAAATAACCGGTCCACAGCAGCTTGGTGCCTTTGGGCAGAAATCGCGGCGTCTTAAGCGGGTAGCTCATCTGCCAGAAAAAATCGTACGGCTTCACGCGGAGCAGCGTTTCCAGTTTGCCGTCGGGATGCACAATCGCGTATTCGAACGCGCTTCCGCGCAGGTGCATGTGGGGAAATAAGCTGATCAGCGTCGCGTCCCTCGGCATCACGCCCGAAACCGAGGCGTGGTAATCGCTCGCGCCCGGAGGGATCACGATGTTCCTGTTCTGCATCTGCAGCGTCAGCACGCGCTTCTTAGGAGGCTCCTTGAGAAAATTAATTCCCACGGAGGTCCGATCGGTGGCGGCGGTTTTCTTGGACGTATAGTGGATCTGCAACACCAGGTCGGCATGTAAGGGCAGTTTCTTGCCCATCCCCGACGGCCAAACCGCCGCGGGACTTCCCGGCGTGTAAACGGCGAGAATATCGGACTCCGCCTGGCCCTCGAGTTCATCGTTAGAAAGGGCTCCCGGCGGCGGTGCGTACATCGTCAAAGGCGGCACGTTGCGCAGCCATTTCGAGTCCTTCGTCCGCACGTATACAACCGCGTGATGGACGATGCTCCGATCGCTCGGATGAACTTCGACCGCGCTGGCCCACCGGTCCTCCGGCAGGTCGATCGGCAGAATCACGTACTGATAATCGATTTTCGAGTTAGCCGGAACCTCGAAAGGCCGGGGAAGGCTGACCACGACGCTGGGCCCGTCGATCCTCCAGTTGTTGGTCCAACGGAGCAGAGGACGCGCATCTTTCTTTTTTCCTTCCACCGAACCGCCTGTCACCCACGCGTCGATCAGCGCGATCTCTTCGGGGCGCAGGGAAGGATTCGTGGAGAATTGTCCGCAGCATTGATCGGCGAACCATGGAGGCATCTTTCGGGTCTTCACCGCCTCGCCGATCGCCCTGGCCCAAGGCTTGGTCTGCTCGTAGGTGATCAGCGGCATGGGCCCGATCTCGCCCGGCCGGTGACACGTCTGACAGCGGCTCTCAATGATCGGCAGGATATCTTTATTAAATGTGGGAGCAACGGGCGGCGTAGCCGCGCTCGCCAGCATCGTCAGCAGCAGCAGGAACAAAGGGAGCAGTGGAATATTCGGACGCAATGTTTAAAGACGTAAGACCCGTGCTTCAGGATGCATTCATTTTACTACGGAACAACAACGAGTGGCGCCCGCGGGAACGCGAACTTACGGCCGACTTCATCAACGACGTTGATCTGGCAGACATAACGGCCCGGCGCGAGATCTTTGAGAGGCACTTGAAACTTCACCGGCACCGTCTCCGGTCGTGTCGAGGCCACCTGAGACTCCGCCAAAGGACCAATCTCGAATGCCTTCGCACCCTTCTGATTGAAGAGGCTCATGCTGACTTTTACCCGGCGAGCCTTCGCATTCGCCGGGTCCGGCCACGCATCGTAGACATCGAAAGTGACGTATAGATTTTGATTGCGGCGGAACACATGGGTGATATTCGGGACCACCTTTTCTTCGCCGTCAATCAGAGGATCGGCCGAGATCTCCTTCTTCGTCACCTTCTCCGCGACGCCGACGGCGGTCTTCAGCGGCTCTCTCTGGCTGCTCCAAACGATAGTGCTCAATTTCAGGCCCGACGTTTCGGCGCTCAAATCCGGGACCGTGAAACGCGTTTCAAAGGTCCCCATCTTCCCGGTGATATTCTCGCGGACCAGAAATTTCATGTGATACTTGCCGGGGCCGAGCGTGAATCCGGCGTTGTATTGGAAATTCTTGCGATTGGATTTCGCCGCGGGGTCCTTGTCGAGATTAATCTTGATGTTATCGCGCACGTTGCCGACAACGTTTCGCTGTTCATCCTGAATCTGACCCGCGAAATCGAATTGCGTCACGCTCGCTCCACCCTTCGCCGCAAGCGCGATCACGGAACCCGGGATCTTCACTGAAACGGGAACAAAATAGCTGAGCGAGGAGACGCGAAAATAATCGACTTGCAGCGCCAGAGGAATATCGGTGATCGGATCGCCCGCCGAGATCGCTTCTTTGAGTTGCTGTTCCTTATCCTGGCCGCTCAGCTTGCCCCACGATTTCGGACCGTAATAACCGGGCCGGTGCTCCAGCTTCGCGTTCATCCCGTTGGTCAGCTTGACCTGGATGCGGCGGTATTTTCCATTCTCGGCGTTGTTGGTCGTGTAGTAACCAAGAATGTAGTAGCTGTGCATCGCCTGCTGCGCCTGCGTGATCCCCGCGGTTATGTCGTTGCTGTCGAGAAACGCCTTGCCGCCCGTCTCGGCCGCCAGAGTTGAAAGTGTCTCCTGTGAATCGTTGATCGTCACGCGCTGCGAATTGTAAACCGAGCCGTTGAAAATTCCGCTACCGCGCGATGCGGCCTTGCTCGCTCCGCCGCCTGGAGGATCGGCCATCAGGCCTCGTGTATCGATCGGATAAATCGCCACGTTGGCCTTGACAGCGGCGTTGATCGACGCTTCAAGCTGCGCCTGATTATCGACGCCCGTCTTGCTCACGCCCGCCGCAAAATAAATAAGCGCCTTCTTCTCCGGCAGAGGCGACAACATGCGCGCGGCCTGTTCAATCGCGGCGAGCTTTTGGTCGGTATTGAAAATGTTGAATTCAGTCTCGTCGGCGACGAACGCCGCGCCGGTGTCTTCACTGTTGGTATCGCCCGTATCGGCGAGCCCGGCCATTTCGGACATCTCACCGATGGGGAGGTCCTTTATGATCTGCGTCAGCAGCTCGCGATCCGCCGTGAAATCGGTTTTGATATAGATCTGACTGGTGTAAAGCATGATCGCCACCATGTCGTCTTTGGTGATGTGCTTGTCGAGATACTCGAGCGACGCCTCCTGAGCACGCAACTGCTCGGGAATACCCATGGAAGAAAAATCGAGGAAGAACACCAGCAGGCGCTTGTCGTGATAAGTGACCTCGCCTGGTTTCTCCGCGACAAGAACGGTCCTCGCCGATTGCGGCAGCACCAACTGGTCGGAGAGCGATAGAGTCGGCGGCGGCTCCGGGTCCATTGCAAGTTTCTGATATTCGAAAACGGTGATCTGCTGCTGCTTGCCGTCTTCAAAAACGCTGAAATCTTTTTGCGTAAGCCCGTCGATCGGTTTCCCGGCTTTGTCTTTCACAGACACATCGACAATCACCAAATCGCGCCGGGTAGAAAATTTCGCCACATCCCCGCTGTCCGGTTTTTGCGCCGCCGCGGTGAATGCGAACACACAGGCTAAAGCCTGTGCCACTAGGTGTGCAGGTGGCACAGGCTTTAGCCTGTGTTTTGAAAATTGTCTTCGCATCAAAAACTAAACCTCAACAGCAGCGTAACCGCTCGCGTAGCCGACGCCCCCGTAGGCAATCCATACATATTGGAATTGACCGTCGTACCGATATTGGTGATCACCACATGATTCAGCGCATTGGTCGCGCTCAACCGCAGTTGCAGTTGACGCCGGGTATCCCCGAACCGAAAGGCGCGATTGAGCGACGCATTCAGCGACGTATGAAACAGCCCCGGAATCGTATCGACCCCCGCGTTGCCGAACTGCCCCGCCGGTGGCGTAGTGAATGCCAGCAAATTGAAATAAGGAGAGTTCGGAGCCTCGATCGGAAGCCCGGTCGCCTGCGCCCGCGGATTGCTAAGTGCGCCGTTGCCCCCTGTGTTCGACAAATTTCCGCCGATCTGCGCCGTCATGGGCGTCCCCGAGGTCGCCGAAAATGTTCCGCTCAACATCCAGCCCGCGAGCGCCGCGGTTTTCCATCCTCCATTCCGCATCATGCCGTGAACTCCTACCGGCGACGACAGCAGATACGTGGTCGAGAGATTATGCCTTTGGTCGAAGCTCGAAAGCCCGCGCTCCAGTCCCCAATTGTTAATAAATTGAGCGACGTTGCCCCCCGTCCCCGTGAAACTTGACGCATCGTCGATCGATTTTGAATACGTGTAGAGAGCGGTCGCCGACATGCCTCGTTGAAAACGCCGGGTGATGCGCGTTTGTCCGGCGTTGAAAATCGAATTCGCTCCGTAGGTCTGATAAGTGAATCCGGTAGCGTCGCTGATTCTCAGATTCTGTTGTGCCGTGGCAAGCGAAGTTCCGAGCGATTCATTTGGCGCTTCGACCACTCCTAAATCCGTACCCTTCGTCCCGATATATTCGAGCTCTACGACAACGGCGTGCGGCAGCGTGTTCTGAATCGCGAAGCTCCAGGTTTGCGCATAGCCGAGCTTGTAGTTCGGATTGATCGCGTAGGTATTCGTGACGGTCTGAGAAGGAGACGCCGCGAATCCATTCTCAAGCGTCAACGGATTTGTGACGCTGGTCGAGAGCGTCGCCGTAGTCGCGAACGGAGGCTGCGCGGCCATACTGCTCGCAATCGTGCCATAAGGCGAGCCGCTATAAAAAATGCTGTAGCCTCCGCGGAAAATCAGGCTGCGTTTGGCGAAAGGCCGGTAAGCGTACCCGAATCGCGGGGAAAAATTGGCTTTTTCCGGCCGCACCAGGCTCGTAGGCAACCCGCTCTGACCGGCGAGCGCAACAGAAACGGACGTAAAATCCGGGCTGATCAAAAGATTCGCAAGATGGTTGTACAACTCCGTATAGGGCGCGAAATACTCGTAGCGCAATCCAAAGTTGAACGATAGCCCGCGCGAAATGCGATAGTCGTCCTGCGCGTACGCCGCAGTCGACCAACTGCGCATATAGATAGGATTAGTTCCGAATCGCACCGAACTCGATTGCGGCAGCCCCAGCAGAAAATCCGCGAAATCGTATCCAGTCCCCGAGACCGGCTGGCCGCTCGAATCCAATTGACTGGTCAGCAGGCCGCTGAAGCTGAACGATCCGCGCGCGTTCTGATCGCTGAGACTGTTCTGCTGCATGCGGCGGAACAAATAGCCGAAAGTCAGGTTGTGCTTCCTCTTCAGCACATAGGTAATGTTATCGGTGAAATTGTAAGTCTGGTTATGCGTCGATGTCGCGGCGCTGTCCGAGAGGCTCCCAAAATTGGTGAACGAGAGATTCGGCGGACCATAATTAATCGGAAGCTGCGAAGTCCCGCCGATCCCCAACTCTGAGGCGATGTCGCTCGAGTAGGCGAAATAAGGATTGGTAACGCCGACATTCCTGCTGAACGTCAGGTTGGCGCTGTTGTTGAAACGTCGCCCGAAGCTGTGGCTCCAGCCCGTAGCAGCACTCAGCCCATATCCCGTGGTCGAGTCGCGCCATCCGAAAAGCTGCTCGGCTTGGGAATCGCGGTTCTGATACTGAACGTTGAACGTGAGCCGATCCTTGTTCGTGAGAGGCGCGTTCAACCGCACCCCGACATTGTTGTTGTTATTCGGAGTCGACGTTACGTTGCGATAATTCTGGACGATCCCGCTGTAGCTCGGTTGAGGAAAGTATTGGAGCAGTCCCACGGCAGCGGGGTTGAAACGCGAAACAGGAATAACGTTGCCAGGAAACGGCGCGCCCGTGAGCGGATCGTAAATAATATTCGCGATCGCGGAGAAATCTCCGCCGCGCTGCGCCGCCATCGGAACCGAGGAGACGCTGCTATACGGATTCCGGCTCTGCGTGCCTTGATAAGTGAAATAAAAACTCGCTCTCGGCCACTTGAGAATTTTGGGGATCATCATCGGTCCGCCCACATTGACGCCAAACTTCGCGTTATCCGAGGAAGGCTTCGGCTGAGCTTGACCGTTGAGAGAAAACGGCGCGGCATTCAAAGCCGAGTTTTGTAACGTGATAAAAACGGAACCCGTGTACGCAGGCTGTTGACGCCGCCGGTTGCCGAAGCTCGCGAACTGTCCGTTGTAAGGACCGCGTCGGCCATTTTGATTTCCCCCTCGACCTCCGCCGCCGCGTCCACCGCCCCCTCGACCGCCTCCCGGCCCTCCTCCTCCAAAACCAGGCCCACCGGGTCCGCCACCGGGTCCGCCCCCGAATCCGCCATTAATCGCGCTCGCCCCCAACCCGCCAATCCCGAGAGCATCGCCGCCCGGAGCGGTCATGCCCGGAGGAACACCCAACGTGCTATTCAGCCCCATGGGACCACCGCCGTCCGGACCTCCGGGCTCTCCGCCGAACTGCGGCCCGCCTCCCCGACCCATCATCCTTTGCCGCCGAGCCTCATCGTCGCTCGACTGCGCCAATCCCCCGCTGGTGCTTCCATTAACCAGAAACGCCTCATCCGCCTCCGACGAATTCAAATCGGCAAGCCCCGCCGCGCCCGCACTCGCTGCTTCGGAAAGAGCCTGCTGGCCGTCCTGAGTAGCAGTGACCGCGGCGTTCTGAAATCCTTGTCTCTGTTCCGGCTGCTGGCCGGGCTGTGCGGCAGCCGGTCGATTCGGAGGCGGCCCGCCCCTCGCAAATCCTCCCCGTCCCCCTCCACGATTCCTGGTCTGAGCAGCAGGACCAGGCGCTGGCGCCCCCGCAGTCCGGGGCATTTCGACGGTCCAGTCTTTGTTCGCGGGCGCTGAGCCCACCGTCATCTGTTCATGAACCGGCGTGAATCCGAACACCTGTACCTGAACATCCCAAACGCCCGGAGCCAGATCGAGCGCGTAGCGGCCGGATTCATCGGTGAACGTCGTGATCTTGGTTTCGCCCTGGACCGCGGTAACCGCTGCCCCTGGCAGAAATTGATCGGCCGCACGCACGGAGCCGGTCTGCCTGATTCCCGCCACCAGCGGCACTATCAAAAGGAAGATTGGCAAATAGCGTCGCACCGGTGGAAATCAGTATGACGTTTTTCGGGGCCGGAAGTTGACGCCCGCCCGACGGCGGCGGCGACTTCTTGTAAACTATTTCCATGTCGACCTTCACACTTCGTTCGCTACTACCCGCAGCCCTGTTCAGCATCGCCGCCTTCGCTGCCTCGAAACCCGTCACCGTCGATTTGAAAGACGCGAAAGGACAAAGCGTCGGCACCGCCGTCATCTCGGAAGTCAAGGGAGGCACCGGTGTCAACATCAAGATCAACTTCATGAACCTGACCCCTGGTGATCACGCGCTGCACATCCATCAGAACCCCGCCTGCCAGGCGCCTTTCACCACCGCCGGCCCGCACTTCAATCCCGATAAGAAGCAGCACGGCCTCGACAATCCGCAAGGCCCGCACGCCGGCGATATGCCCAACTTCACCGCCGATGCCAAGGGCAAAGCAAAAAAGACCATCACCGATCCCCGCGTGAATATGGACGATAACGATCACTCCGTATTCGGCCACGCCCTGGTAATCCACGCCAAAGCCGATGACCTGAAGACCGATCCCGCAGGCAACGCCGGCGACCGCATAGCCTGCGGCGTAATCTCAAAATAATCTCCCAACTTCCCGCTACATAACCCCTCCCGTCAGGGAGGGGACCTTTAACCGACAATGAGGCTCCCATGAAGAAGCTAGCTATCCTCGCGCTTTCCCTGATCGCCCTCTCCGCCTGCAACCGCGACAAGAAACGCGTGATCGCCGTAATCCCGAAAGGAAACGCGCACCTCTTCTGGCAGTCCGTCCACGCCGGAGCCGTCTCCACCAGCCGCGATACCGGCGTCGAAATCATCTGGGACGGCCCCGCGTCGGAAACCGATTACACCGGCCAGTTAAAGGTAGTCGACGCCATGATCAATCGCCGCGTCGACGCAATTTGTCTCGCGCCCATCGACAGTAAAGCGATGGTCGGCGTAGTCGATCGTGCCGCCTCCGAAGGCATCCCCGTCATCATCTTCGACTCCGGAATCGATACTGACAAATTCGTAGCCCAGGTCGCCACCGACAATTATCATGCCGGCGAGATGGGAGCCGAGCGCTTAGCGAAACTGCTCGGCGGGAAAGGCAAGGTAGCGATGCTGGCCAATATGCCCGGGTCCGCCTCAACTGTCGCCCGCGAAACCGGCTTTGAGGATTTCACAAAAAAGAACTCCCCCGGCATTCAAATCGTCGACAAGCAGTTCGGCAACGCCGAAGTAGCCAGTTCGCTAACCAAAGCCGAGAACATTCTAACCGGTCACCCTGACCTCGACGGCATCTTCGCCTCCAACGAATCGAGCTCGATGGGATTCGCACAAGCCCTGCGCAATCGAAAAACAAAAATCAAAATGGTTGGATTCGACTGGAGCCCCAGCCTTTTAGACGACGTGAAAAACGGCGTAATCGATTCGCTGGTTGTCCAAAACCCCTTCAAAATGGGTCAGGAAGCGGTACGCCTCGCGGTAGAAAAGCTAAATGGCAAGCCAGTAACGAAAATGAATGCCCTTGCTCCCAAGCTAATCGACAAGGAAAATCTCGAAACTCCGGAAGTGCAAGCCCAGGTAAATCCCGACCTGAAAAAATACTTGCAGTAGCGCGAAAATTGACAGAGCCGCCATGCGTAAGCATGCGGGCAGACGCGAAAACATTGCGAACCGAGCCGCAACCACAAGGAGCGATCGCGCCGTTCGGCAATACTAACTTGCGTTATAGCTGGAGATAATCTTCGAGAAGATCGTACTGACAGCAGGCATCAGGGTCGTCGGAAGGAATCCCGCCACCGTCACTGAGACAGCCGCAGCGAGTAGCGCGTACTCAATCATGTCCTGGCCCCTGACGTCCCTCCAGATTCGATATGTTCCGTAATAGACTTTGACCATGGGACTCGCCCTTTCTTCTTCTATATTGCAGGAACCTGCTTTGACAAACAAGCACAATTTAGCCGTAGTGTCATATCAAGGGGAATACCTGACGTACTTCCAGCTTCAAAGTACTACGTAGAATGCCCCTAAGATTCGCTACGGATTCACTTGCGCCGGGTACCTCACCACAGTAAAACCACTTAGAGACACCGTGTCACTAGTCGATCCCGCCATCTGTCCCTGGAAGCCGATTGTCACACTCAGCGCCGTGTTCACGCCAGCCGTTCCCACCGCCGTCGCGAACGCCAGACTGCTGCCCCAGCTTTGCCCGTTCCACGGCTGCGTTGAGGAATTGATACTGAAATCCATGACCCCTGCAAACGCCGTGTCCGCCGCCCCCGCCGCCCTCGATAGCACCGGAGTCCCTCCAAACGATACTGCGGGAGTAAACCCTGTCGTAGTCCCCGTGTGCGAAAACTGATACCGCACTTCAATGCGATCTCCAGTGCTCAGCAAACCGGCCGGAAGCGTGCAGGTTCCGAGACTCGTCGACACTGTAGCCGACGTCGAAGTTCCCACCGTGCTGCAAACCACCTGCGGCGTAGTTAACGATCCCAGCGTGTTATTCGGATTCGCGTACCGGTAGCTCGCCAGTAACAAATCGCCCGTCTGCGGCACCGCAGCCGGGAGGAAAGTAATGATCGCCCCGCTGATCGTATAATCCACCCCCTGGTCCAGCCTCAGACCATTCAGGTACAACTGAAGGCTCGTCGAAGGGGACGGCGTAAACGCCAGCGTGAACGTAGTATTCGATCCGTTGATGGTACCCGATGGCGTCTCGCCGTCGGAAAACTGAGGAAGAACGCCGCCCCCTCCGCAAGGCCCCGAGCTCCCGTCCACCTTAACGCAATCGCCCGCATTTCCCGTCGCGCCGCTAATCTGGCCCGACGAATTGATCACCGCCGCGAGCCCCGGCGCGTATCCCACGCCTTCAATCGGCAGAACGGCCAGCACGCTCGTCAATCCGATGACGCTCGAAATCGGAATCGTACCCGTAAGATTCCCCGCGCCACCTCCGCCGCCCCCCACCACCGTCCCCGAACTCACCAGCACCGCTGAAACTTTCAAAGGAATCGAGCTCGGCGGCACCGCCCACACCTGACTGAACTGAAACTGCCCCTCGCTGTTATAAGTGACCTGATAATTCGCGCCCGCCGACGCCGTCGTTGTCGGAACCAGTTCCACCTTAAGCACGCCATTCACGATCGGCAGCTTCACCTGTGCCGTGGCGATGTTCGACGTATCGCCCGCCTGGAACGCGTTCCAACTTATAAAAATCTCCCCATTGAAGCGCGTTCCGTCCGCGCGATAGAGAATATCCTGGATCGTCGTCAGGGCGGGCTGAGCCCGCATCATCGTCGCCGCCGCCACCGTCAACATCGCCGATCGTCTGAAACTGAGCATCCGCCAAGGCCTCCAAGCAAGCCCAGGATAGACACCAAGCGCGCCCCACCCATCCCCCTGAAACCGCCAACCCCCGGATTCCAAAAGAAAACCACGCCGCTCTGAAGTCGGTTATGGCTACTCGTACCGCAAAGCCTCCGTAGGATTCAACCGCGACGCCCTGCTAGCCGGCAAAATCCCAAAAATCAGCCCGACCCCTAAAGACACCGTAAACGCCACCGCAATCGACAGCGTAGAAATCGGAATCGCGAACTCATCCGTGAAGAACCGCACACTCAACGGAATCGCGACTCCAATCAAAATCCCCCCAACCCCGCCCGCCATGCTGATCAGCACCGCCTCCGCCAGAAACTGTTCGAGAATATCGCGCCGGGCCGCGCCCACCGCCATGCGTAGCCCGATCTCGCGCGTCCGCTCCGTAACCGTCACCAGCATGATGTTCATTATGCCGATCCCGGAAATAACCAGCGCAATCGCCGACACGATAATCAACACGATGTCCAGAATGTTCGCAATCTCCCGGGCCGTGTCGAGAATCGCGTTGAGGTTCATCACGTTATAATGCGCGCCCGCGCGATGCCTGCTTTCGAGAATCGTCTGCACCACCTTCGTCGCCTGCTCCACCCCCGCCTGTTTCCGGACCTCGACATATAGAGGATCGATCCGCTCGATCTGCGTGAAATCTTTCAACACCGTAATCGGAATCAGAATGTTGTCGCCCGTCAGTTCGCTCTGTCCGAACGTCGACACTCTCTCTTTGAACGTCCCGATGATCGTGAACGGCAGCCCGTGCAGCTTCACCTGTTGCCCGATCGCCGCCGACTGGCTCCCGAACAATCTGCGCGCCAGCTTCTCCGTCGGCAGAGCCACATGCGCCCTCATCGCGACCTCGCTCGCATCGAAAAACCGCCCGCTCAGCAAATCCAGGTTGCGCACCACCGGATAAAATTGATCGGAGCCCAGAATTGCAATGTCTTCTTCGTGACCCTCGACCCTCATCCGGTCGAGATTGTTCATCACACCCGTTGCGGCGACAATGCGCGATCCCAGTTGCTGCCGCACCGCTTCCACATCGGAAGTCTTCACATAGTCCGCTGCCGTAGTCGCGGTCGCGCTGTTATTACCCGCCTCGTAATTGGCGATGATCAGGTTCGATCCCACGCGTTGGATCGCATCGAGAATATAATCCCGGCTGGTCAGCGAAATCGTCACCACCAGAATCACGCTGGCATTGCCGATCACCAACCCCAGAGCCGTAAGAAACGACCGGAACTTATTCGCCCGAAGGGCCGCCACACTGGAACGCAACGCCTCCAGGTGCGAAAAAACCTGCATCAGGCTCCGAGCTTCTTGAGCATCGCCTCAGCCCGCACCCTCGGAGGATCCTCCGGCGTCAAAGGAGATTGCAGATACCGCTCCAGCAGCTTCCGCGCGGTATCCAAATCGCGATTCTCCTTAATATAGGCCGCCGCCCGATCGAACATCACCTTGGGACTGTTCGGAGCCATCCGCGCCGCCTGCTCAAAGAGCGCATCGCTTTCTTTCACATGGTCGTGGTTCGCCAGATACCTGGCCAGAACCAATACGTGACCCACCTGTCGCGGAGCCAATTCCGCCGCTCTCCGAAACTGCTGCTCCGCCGTTGCGTATTCTTTCTTCTTATCCGCAACCAGCCCCTGCGCGTAATGCCCCTCCGCCGGATCTTCCTTCAGGATCATCTGCGCCAGCATCTCCGCCTTGTGCAGCCCCCCTCCCAAAAATCCCGGCGCGTCGAGATAGTAATCCAGCAGATCCCCCAGCGCATCTTTATCGGAGGGATCAAGCTCCACCGCTTTCTCGAACATCTGCCTCGTTTTCGATGCGAGCCCCGGAGCCATAAACGGATTCGCCGTCTCCGCCCTCCGCCCATAAGCGCGCCCCAGCCAGTGAATCAACTTGGCATTATTCGGATCCAGCGCCGCGGCTTTTTCAAATGCCTCCGAAGCCTTCTTGTATTCGCCAAGCATAAAAAAATCCTGCCCGGCAAGCTGAAGCGTAGCAGCGTCCTTCGACGCCCCATCCAGAACCGCCAACGATTCCCGATACTCAGTCCGCTGATAAAGATTCTGAGCCCGATTCCACTCAGGGGTAGCCGCAGACAAAGTAATAACAACAGCAAACAAGTAAATCCGCACAGGTTCTCTCTATTTTACATAGGTTTAGATGATCAAACCTCCCGCACGGTTGCATCAAAGTGGATTCGCGAAAATCGGGACCAGTTGCGTCACCACAAAACGCGCACGCCATACCGTTCAATCTCCGGGTCCGGCGTAAGAATCGTCATCCCATGCACGATGGCCTGCGCAACCAGCATCCGATCGAATGGATCCGAGTGCAGCCCAGGTAGCCTCCCCGCGTGCAGAGCGGATTCCTCATCTATGTCCAGCGACACAATGCCGCTCGCCTCGCGGACCCTCGGGACAAAAATATCCGGCCTCCCTGGAAGAGGAAGGCGCCCGGCAGCGTGTTTGATTCCGATTTCCCAGGCAGACGCGGCGCTCAGATAGCGTTCATTGTTGCGATCCAGAAAAACTGCGGCAGCGGTCTTGCTAAGTCGCGGCGAATCTGAGGCGATCCAGAGAAATGTGCAGGTATCGACCAGGATCTTCATCGGCCACGAAAGGCTTCCAGGATCTCGTCGGGCAAAGGCTCGAAGAACGAACCGGGAACGGTAAACTCGCCTCTGGCGGCGCCGATCCTAGGCTTACGGACCACCTCCTTACCAAGCAATCGCACTTCCGCCACCGGCCGATTGCGATTGCAAAGCACCAGCGCCTCCCCCGACGCCAGTTCGGCCAAATAGCGCGATAGATTGGTCTTTGCGTCGTGCATGTTGACCCTCTTCACGACTATATTGTGGACTAGGAAGTGAACTAAGTCAATGTGGGGCAGCCATGCCCGGGCGGGGGGGCACAGACTTGAGTCTGTGGTCTTGTGGCGCGAGATACATGCGCGTTTCAGTGTAGGATTTGCACATGGAGGATGGCAATTGGACTTATTGCGTACAACTAAATAAGAGATAGCAACGAACGGGAGGCGGGTCTACGACGAGAACAAACGTCTTTGATAGCTTCTGGAAGGCTTCCTCAATCGTTTCTTTCGGTATCTGAACACTCTCATCTTTTGTGAAAGCATTCGGTAGTGTCCTAAAAGTGCGTTGACGGTTTTCAGCAACCGCTTGCTACTTTGCCGAACTCGCCGTACGCTTTAATCATGCCAGCTTCCGACCGCGAAAGAGATTTGAAAACGCTCCGCAATTTGATTGACGAAGCGCAACTCGTTATCTCCACAACAGACCTACCTCAGGCGCGAACCAAACGCGCCGTCAAGCTTCTCGACTCGGCACTCGCACTCACGGACGATCTACTCGCCGCACCGTCCAGCGCTGTTTCACTTGGCCAGCGTGGCGGAAAGAAAACGGCGGAGCGTGGCTCCGAATATTTTCGCCAAATCGCGGCCAAGCGCAAGACGAAAGCCGGGGGTAGACCAAAAAGCAATTAAAATACCCTTGTAAGCGGATATTTGTATACGTATACTACGTATAGCATTTGTATAGCGTTTGTATATCGCGATATCGCTTTGTTAGTCGCTGAATTCCCGCCATCCTTCGTGCCCCTTGCGCTCATACCAGGACGTGGTATATGCTTATTAGCATGACGCACGACGAACGCAACCAATTTATTCTCGAAAGCTTCCATCTTGCCGAGAAGGAAGCTGCCGCTGCGCTGGAAGCGAGGGACAAAGCCGAACAGCGTTTACTACTCGCGAATCAAGCGTGCTACGCGTGGAAGACTATTGCGGATCAGGCCGGATTGAACGCGCAAGCTAAGAACGGCAATGTGGCGCAAGCCGCCGTCGTCGAACCTAAGCCGATAGTGCCCACGCCGGTACAACAGCCGGTATATGTGGGAACGAACAAGCACCGGCCCGGTATGCAGACTCCCGTCTCCGACCCGGAATCGCACAACAAAGCTGCGTTTGTGAGAACGGCAGTTGAGACTGCTGGGACGCACGGAATAAGTCCCGCCGATATCAAGAAGGCCGCAATCGGCGCGGGAATTGAAATCTACAATGGATATCCCTACACCGTGCTATTTCGATTGAAGGAGCAGGGCAAGGTTAGCGTCAAGTCCAACGGAAATTATGTGGCAGCGACATAGCCATACAACGAGTTCTGCCGTAAAAAGCAGAAACCCTCCAGTGTTGCAAGCACTGGAGGGACATTTCAAACAAGGAGGGCCACTGGATGACAGTGACTACCTTTACAAGGCGATGGAAGTTGATCGTCCGAATCGACCTCGGCGATTACGTTATAACCATCGAAATACCAGTAAGGCCGTAAGGCCGTAACTGGATCAACGGGGCCTAAGAGGCGTACTCCGGCCCCGTCCTTTTTCCAAAACCAACCACAGAATAACATAAAAAAGCAAGAAAAAGTGATTATTATGTAGGCGTGCGTTGACAACAACAACCACTTGCTGTAATATTGATTCATGACCTGCCTCACTTGCAAAGCTGAAGCGCAACGATTCGGAACCAACCGAAACGGTAGCCAACGGTTTCGCTGTGTCGAATGCAAGAAGACCTTCAGCGCGAAGCCTGAGGATCGTGTCGAGGGTTCCACTGTCCCGCTCGCACAGGTCGAAAAGGTTCTCCAACTTCTCATCGAAGGTTGCTCCGTGCGGTCTGCCGAACGCATTAGCGGGCTGCACCGCGATACGATCCTCAAGCTGCTAGTGACGGCTGGCGATAAGTGCGAGAAGCTCATGGCGCGTCTAATCGTCAATGTTCCAGTGAAGGACATAGAGGCAGACGAAATTTGGAGCTTCATTCAGAAAAAGCAGAAGCAGGTCACCGTTGACGACGATCCGAACTACGGCGATGCGTATTGCTTCGTGGCAATCGAACGCAACACGAAGATGGTTGTCAACTTCGCACTCGGGAAACGAAATCAAGCGACCACCGATATTTTCATTGAAGGCCTTCGCCACGCGACCGCACGCAAGAATTTTCAAATCACCGCAGACGGTTTCGGCCCTTACGTTTCGGCCATCGAGAACACACTTGCGGATCGCGCCAGCTTCAGCCAACTAATCAAGGTCTATCGCGCCACGCCCGAAGGCGAACGCAAGTATTCGCCCGCTGAAGTGGTGAGCACGGAGGTGGTCCCAGTGCTCGGTGATCCCGATCCCCACCGCGTTTGCACTTCGATAGTCGAACGTCAGAATCTCACGATGCGTATGCAGATGCGGAGATTGACGCGCCTGACGAACGGTTTCTCTAAGAAGTGGGAAAACCACTGGGCCGCGCTCTGCCTGCACTTCGCCTACTACAACTTTTGCCGGATTCACCGAACTATCCGCGTTACGCCCGCAATGCAGGCAGGCATCACGGATCGTGTTTGGGATATCGCAGAACTGCTCACATGATTTATCTTGTAGAATTGGTACGCCCGAAGAAAGGAGTTTCACTTTATGGCTGACGAAGAACATGACGAGCAGTACGACGAGGCAGAAAATACGAATCCAGATCAAGAAGAAGCCGAAAGCGACCCTGACTGACAACGGTGAGGTTCGGTTAGGCAAGTGAGCACAAAAAAGCGGTCCCGACGTGGGCCGCTTTTTTATGGCAATAATATATCTGGCTTACCAAAGGTGCTAGACTTTGGGGCATGACCGATGCTACCAAGGAAATACTTGTTCAGGTTCTTGAGACATTGAAGCGCCATGAGCGTCAATGCAATCAGCTTCAGCTAAACTTCGATTGCATTCTTGCTGCACTTCCAAAGGAGCAGCACGACAAGGTCGGGATAGAAATGCAGCAAAGAGGCTTGGATGCGTCAACTCGTGTTCTTCGCACTCTTGGTTCATTTGACGCAGCAATCCAGCAACTTCAAAAAGAGTAGATTCTTTCACGCGCAATTCTCCTGTATGCTTGAATTGCGGGCGCGAAGTGGCACCCTCGATTTTAGGTGAGCGGTTCGACGCTGGCTTAGTTTGGCGACCGATTCAGCGTTGACGCCCTTTCCGATGGGCTAGGAGTAGTGTATCACGGCTCCGGGAAGGTAATGTGCTTGCCGAACAAATAGAGCGGTCGGATATTAAGTCTCTCGATGTCCTTTGGTGGGTTATGCACCA